>Ga0126304_10000233_pt1 | contig 20079 bp, 20 predicted proteins | sample Plot25_FD_92538 | JGI IMG/M metagenome (GOLD analysis project Ga0126304, IMG submission 92538) | Serpentine soil microbial communities from UC McLaughlin Reserve, CA, USA - Plot25 | ecosystem: Environmental > Terrestrial > Soil > Grasslands | place: USA: UC McLaughlin Reserve, Lake County... | reverse complement strand
GGCCGTGTTCGCCGTCTGGCGGAAGCCCTGGCGGCTGTTGGGCTCGAGGACGATTGTCGCGATGGGCGTCGTCCTCGCGGCGATGAACGCGTGCTTCTATCTCGCAATCGACCGCCTCCCGCTCGGGACGGTCGCTGCGATCGAGTTTCTGCCCGTGATCGCGCTGGCGGCGGTAGGGCTGCGTACTGCGCGGAATGTCGTCGCGCTCGGCTCCGCGGTTGCGGGCGTCTACCTCCTCACGGACGTTCGGATCGGGGGCGAGCCGGTCGGCGTTGCGTTCGCGTTCGCAAACGCCGCGCTCTTTGCGCTCTACATCGTCCTTGCACACCGCGTTTCACGCGGCGGCGGCATCGACGGGCTCGGCGGGGCGATGCTGGTCGCCACGCTTGCGGTCACCCCGATCGGCTTCTGGGATGCGGCGCCCGCCCTGATGAACCCCGCTGCGCTCGCCGCCGGCGTAGGCGTGGGGATCACGTCGTCCGTGATCCCGTACGTCTGCGATCAGCTCGCAATGGCGCGACTAAGCCGATCCGCGTACTCCCTGATGGTCTCGCTCCTGCCGGCGACGGCGACGGTGATCGGCGTCGTCGTGCTCGCTCAGATCCCGACGGCGGTCGAAGTCGCCGGCGTCGGCCTCGTCGTCGCAGCCATCGCCGTCCGTCGGGAGGGCTGATGGAGTACGTCCGGCTCGGCCCGAGCGACCTGAACGTCTCCCGCATCTGCCTCGGGATGATGAGCTACGGCGACCCCGCCTCGCGCGCCTGGATTCTGCGCGAGACGGAGGCGGAGCCGATCGTGCAGCGCGCCGTCGAAGCCGGCATCACCTTCTTCGACACGGCGGACATGTACTCGAACGGCATGAGCGAGCAGGTCACCGGCCGCCTGCTCAGCCGTCTCTTCCGGCGCCGGGAGGACTACGTGCTCGCGACCAAGGTCTACTACCCGATGGGGCCGGGGCCCGACGATCGCGGCCTCTCCCGCAAGCACGTCCTCGCCGCGATCGACGCGTCCCTCGGCCGCCTGGGCACCGATTACGTCGACCTGTACCAGATCCACCGCTGGGACGACGAGACGCGGATCGAGGAGACCATGGCCGTCCTCGACGACGTCGTGCAGGCGGGGAAGGTGCGCTTCATCGGCGCCTCGAGCATGTTCGCCTGGCAGTTCGCGAAGGCGCAGCACACCGCTCGGGCCGCGGACGGCACGACGTTCGTCTCGATGCAGAACCACTACAACCTCGTCTACCGCGAAGAGGAGCGGGAGATGATCCCGCTCTGCCTCGACGAGGGCGTCGGCGTAATCCCGTACAGCCCGCTCGCGCGTGGTCTGATCGCCGGGAATCGCGAACGGGGAACGCTTCGTGCGGGCAGCGACCCTGTGGCCGAGATGTACGACGAATCGGACTACGCCGTCGTCGACGTCGTGCGGGACGTCGCCGCCGAGCGCGGTGTATCGCCCGCGCAGATCGGCCTCGCTTGGCTCCTCGCGAAGCCGGCGGTGACGGCGCCGATCGTCGGCGCGACCAAGCTCGGTCACCTTGAAGACGCCCTCGCCGCTTTCGACCTGACGCTGGCGGAGGAGGAGCTCGCTCGGCTCGAAGCGCCCTACCGGCCGCACCCGGTGCTGGGCATGTGACCTAGCGCGGCCGCATGCGCCAGACGTCGTCGCCCTGGAAGCTCGCGACCCAGAGCTCGCCGGGGTCGTCGGGCACGACGAACGGGCCCGAGCCGACCTTCACGGTCTCCTTGACTCGGTTGCGCGTGATGTCGACTCGCGTGACGGAGTTGCTGCGGAGGTTCGGGACCCAAAGGTCACCGCCGACGATGCCGGCGTCCACTGGCTGTAGGCCCATGCCGCGGATCAGGCGCACGCGTCGGTTCTTGCGCTCGTCGACGCGGGCGATCGAGCGAGAGCCCTGGACGGCCACGAAGACCGATACGCCCTTGGCAGCGAGCCAGACAGGCTTAGCGCCGACGCGGACGCGCTTCACCACACGATTGCGGCTCGGGTTGATCCGAGCGACCGAGGGGAGCGAGAGGTTGCCGACCCAGACGGCAGAGCGCGAGATCGCGAGGCCGCCGGGCCCGCCGCCGACCCGGATGCGCGCCACGACCCGGTTCGTCGCCGGGTTGATCCGGAAGACGGTTCCGTCGCCGAAGTTCGTCACCCAGACGGAGCCGAAGCCGTAGGCGACGTCGTACGGCTGAACCCCGACCTTGATCGTCGCGGCGACCGCGTTGCGCGCGGGGTCGATCCGCTGGACGGTCCCTCCCTGGTAGTTCATGAACCAGATCGCGCCGGCTCCGGCGACGATGCCGCACGGGCCGCTGTCGACGTCGATGCGGCTGACTACCTGGTTCGTGCCAGTGTCGACTCGGACGACCTTGTCCTCTCCGAACAGGGTGGCCCAGGCGGCGCCGTCGACGATCGCAACCGAACACGGCTGGGCGCCGACCTTGATCTTCGCGACGACGTCCACGCCGCTCGTCGACGCTCGAGCCCCCGCGACGAGGGCCAGCGAGGCGACGGCGACGAGACCGACTCTCCGCATCCACTTGCACAGACGTCAGTCGGGCGGGGGCGGCTTTGACTTCGCGTTAAGCGACGTTGAGTTGCGATTAAACGATGGAGGCCCGCCTGAGCCGGGCGGGCCTCCGTTCGGAGAGAGGGAGATGGATGGTGCTAGGGAGAAGCCTTGTTACTCGCCGTCGTCCGGGTGCGACGTGACGACCGTCTTGACGATCTCGCAGTTGACGTGGACGTCGGACTCCTTCGAGTTGAGCCAGACGACGTCGGCGTCGCCTTCGCCGCAGTCGATGTGGTCGACCATGCGATCGCGCGCGAGCGCGTGCATGCGGTCGTTACCGGCGCCGCCGTTCTCCGTGTCGGCTCCGCGGCCGACCCAGATCCGGTCGTCGCCGTTGTCGCCGTTCACGATGTCATTGCCCCAGCGGCCGCGCAGGACGTCGTCGCCTTCGCCGCCGTTCAATGTGTCGTTGCCCGGCCCGCCGCGCATGCGGTCGTTGCCACCCTCACCGTTCAGGGTGTCGTTCCCCCAGCCCCCGAACACGCGGTCGAACCCGTCGCCCGCGTTGACGACGTCGTCGCCGCCGCGCGCATGGATGCGGTCGTTGCCTGCCGTTCCCGTGAGCGTCTCGCCGTTCTTGGTGCCCTTGATGACGACGACACGATGGGCGACAGCGGCACTCAAGAGCGCCAGCGCAGCGAGCGCGACGAGCGCGAGAATTCCGAGTCGAATCGTCTTCTTCACAGCCGAGAACCTCCTTGGGACACTGCCCCGGACTATTCCCTGCCCGCGTGAACCGCCGATGCGCGATTCGAAAGGATTTCGTAAGCGTGGTGGAACCCCTGGTTCCGCCACGAGCCCCCTCCTTCCGAGCGGACGCTTGGTCCGCAATCTCATCGGAGCCGGCCAAGCACCGGCTCCGGCCTTCGTTTCTTGGCGGTTGTGAGCCTCCCGCCGGGCAAAGCCCGGCTCCGGCGACGCGGGGCCGTTAGGCGCGTGTAAGAACGGCCCGTCCGACGTGCAGCTCGCGCATCGCGAGCAGCGTCATCAGCAGGCCGGTGACGCCGGCGACATAGAAGGCGAGCTGCGTGCCGCCGACGTCGGACAGCCAGCCGGCGAGCAGGCCGCCGAGCGGCGCGAGACCGGCGAAAGCGAAGAGGTAGAGGCTCAGGACGCGCCCGCGCAGGTGGTCCGGCGCCGTCAGCTGCAGGAGCGACTGGCTGTTCGACGTCCAGAGCGTGAAGCACACGCCGATGACGAAGAGGAGCGCGGCGCAGGCAGCGACGGTGTGCAGCGGCGCGAGTGCGAGCAGCGCGATCGAGAAGCCGCCGACGCCGGTGACGAGCGCCTTCCACGAGGCGCGTCCGATCCCCGCCGAGAGCAGCGCACCGGCGAGCGCGCCCGCGCCGAACGCTGCCGAGAGGATCCCGAAGGTGCGCGGGCCGGCGTCCAGCGTCTCCGAGGCGAGCACCGGGACGAGCACGTGGAAGTTGAAGCCGACGGTGCTGACGACCGTCGTCATCGCCAGCACGAGGCGCACGCGCGGCGAGTGGCGCGCGTAGCCGAGCCCCTCGCGGATGCTCGCGAGCCACGAGGGATGCTTCTCCGGACGCTCGACCGGGACGAGCTCCTCCGGGCGCATCAGCGCCAGGCTGGTCAGGACGGCGAGGAAGCTGAGCGCGTTCAGGGCGAAGCAGACGCCGACGCCGAAGGCGGCGATGATCACGCCGGCCACGGCCGGCCCGACCACGCGCGAGCCGTTGAAGAGGCTCGCGTTGAGGGCGACGGCGTTCGGGAGCTCGTCGCGGCCGACCATCTGGAAGGTCAACGCGTGGCGGCCGGGTGCGTCGAAGACGAGGGCGGTGCCTGCGGCGAAGGCGAGCAGGTAGGCGAGCCAGACGACCTCGGCACCGGAGAAAGCAAGGATCGTGAGCGCGGTGGCGACGACCATCGAGGCGCTCTGCGTCGCCATCACGAGACGCCGGTTGTCGATGCGATCCGCGACGACGCCGGAGATCAGTCCGAAGATCGTGAAGGGCGCGAAGCGGCAGAAGGCGAGGAAGCCGACGGCGACGGCCGAGTGCGTCAGCTCGATCACGTACCACGCCAGCGCGATGTTCTGCATCCATGTGCCGACGAGCGAGATCACCTGGCCGGTGAAGAACAGGCGGTAGTTCCGGTGCTTGCGGACGCTCGCGAACGTCCGGCGCGGGAAGGCGAGGATCGCGGCGGTCATGCGTCCTCCTCTTCGATCAGCGCGAGCAGCGGCTCCACCGCCCGATCGAGGACCTCGAGCTCCTCGGGCGACAGCCGCTCCAGTCGTGCGGCGAGCCACGCCGTGCGTCGCGACTTCACGGAACGCAGGACACGCTCGCCCTCGGCGGTCACGGAGAGGCCGTGGCGCCGGCGGTCGGCGGGATTGGGGGTTCGCTGAACGAGCCGCGCCCGCTCGAGCCGGTCGACGTGACCCGACATCGCGGCCGCGGAGATGCGCTCGAGCACGGCGAGGTCGCGGACGCCGATGCCGCGGTGCCGCTGGATCTGGAAGAGCAGCGAGACCTGTCCGCCGGTCACGCCGAGCGCGTGCGACTCGCGGCGCAGCTCTCGCGCGAGCCTGAGCAGCGCGGGGCGAAGACGGTTCGCGACGGCGAGTGGTTCGAGCGTGAGGACAGGCATTCGTTAGCCATGCTAACAAAACTCGTTAAGCTGGCTAACTATCGCTTCTGGATCCAGGTTCTCCGAGCGGGGGAGAGGTCCACGTTGCCGGCGCGGTCGACCGCGCGAACAGAGAACGTGTGCCGTCCGCCCTCGAGGTTCGTGTAGGTCTTCGGCGTGCGGCACCGTGACCAGCGCTGCTTGTCCAGCTTGCACTCGAAGCGGGAACGGCGCTCGGTCGACGTGAACAGGAACCGAGCCGTCGGCGACAGCGTGGTGCCCGAGGGCCCGCTCCTGATGCGCGTGTTCGGCGGCCTCCGGTCGATCAGGCGGCCGCGCTTGAGCACAGTCACGGTCACGACGGCGGGGACGCCGCGCGCGCCGCGTGCGGACGCGCGGTACCGGAAGACATCGCGGCCCGCGTAGTTCGTCTCGGGCTTGTACGCAACCCGCTTCCGCGTCTGGTCGACGATGCCGAGCGACCCGTTCGCGGGCGGCGCGGCGATCCCGAGCTTCAGTGTGTCTCCGTTCGCGTCCGTGCACGCGAGCGGTACCAACACCGTCGCGTTGCGGCGCACCGACACCCTCTTCGGCTGGCAGGTCGGTGCGAAGTCGTTCTCGAAGCTCGCCACCGAGCCCCCGCGGAAAGCGGCGAAGAGGAAGTGGCCGTTCGGCGAGAAGGTCACGGAGCCGAGACCGCCCATCAGTCCGGGCACGTACTCACACGGTGCGCCGGCGCTGATGCTGAAGCATCCGTGTGAGGGGCGTTGCGCGAGCTTGCCGCTCGTCGGCTCGAGCCTGAATGCCGACAGGCCGACGTCGCGCGCGTTCAGGGCGACGGTCAGTCCGTCCGCAGAGAACGCCGCGTCACTTCCCGCAGCACCCTTGACCTCGTGGCAGCCGCTGGGAGGCGGCGTACCCCCGAGCTCGTCGAGGCAGTCGGTCTGACGGAGGATGCCGGCCGCGGTGTCACGCCGGAACACCGTGTTTCCGGCCGCCGCGCTCACGATGACGACCTCCCCCTTGGCGTTGATGTTCACGGCGTGAGCCTGCGCGAGCGTCGGAGCGCCGGCTCCGCACTCGACTCCGCCCGAGCTGCCGCTCGAGCCGCCGACGGTGACGCAGCCGACCTGCGCGAGCGCCCCGGAGGCCTCGCGGCTGAACACCGCAACGCCGCCTGGCGTGTCATTCGACGCATAGACGTTTCGCCCGTCTGACGAGACCGCGGTCTCCACGCCCGAGCCCGCGAGACCGACGGCCGCGGTGCACCCTGGCACGCTTTCCTCGTCGAGGCAGCCGGCGAGCCCGAGCTTCTGCGTCAGGAGCCCGCTCGCGGGATCGCGGTCGAAGACGAGCAGCTGGTTCGACCCGCGGGCATAGACGCTGCGGCCGTCGGGGCTGACGGCGGCGCTCGTGAAGCTGCTCAGGCCCGTCACCGGCTTGCACGGCGCGGCGCCGAAGCACTCGAGCTGTGCGAGCGCGCCGCTCGACGCGTCGCGGCTGAGCCCGACGAGCTGGTCACCGGCCGAGAGGTAGACGGTCCGGCCGTCGGGCCCGAAGTCGATGTCCTGCGGCGCCTGTCCCGTCGTCGCGGCGGAGTCGAGTCGCGGCGCGATCGTCCCGGTGGCGCCGACGTCGAAGACCCGGACGCCGTTGAGGCCGCCGCCGGCCGCGACGTAGAGGTGGCGCGCGTCGGGGCTCAACTCGGCGTCGGTGGCGGCGTACGCCGGCTGAAGCGGTGCACAGGGCGGCGCCCCGGACGTCGCGAAGCAGTTCTTCAGGTACGGGTCGCCGTCAGCGGCGCCGGCCGCACCCGCGAGCAGCAGGAGCGATGCAATCAAGAGGAAGACCCGCGACAACGCGTGCATTCTGCCTTTCCGGGGTAGACGGCATCCGATGGCGAGAATGTGGCCGCGCCGCCGGCGTGCTGCGGCAACTCGAACGACCGAGGAGCACGTCGAGACGGTTCCGCCGCCGCGCCCTCGTCCGTTCTGGCCGTGGCTCTTGTTGCTGTTGCTGCTCGTGCTCGGCGCGCTCGCGGCCTCCTGGTACTTCGCCAGTCGCGACGAGACGATCGCGGCGAAGACGGTCCCGAACGTCGTCGGGTTGCGAGGGGAGGAGGCCGAGCGGCGGCTGGACGACGACGGCTTCGAGGTCGAGCGCAAGGACGTCGTCAGCTCGCGGTCCGCGGGAACCGTGCTCGAGCAGCGTCCGACATCCGGGACGCGCTACGGCGAAGGCGGGATCGTCGTGATCTCGGTCGCGCGTAGCGCCGAGCGGGCGAACGTGCCCGATGTCAGAGGTCTGACGACGGCGGCGGCGATGGCTCACCTCCGCGCGGCGGGGCTGCGCGGGCGCGCACAGGCCGTTGCTTCCCAGCGGCCGAGGGGCCAGGTGCTACGGCAGGTTCCGGTCGCCGGCACCGACGTCCCCAAGGACTCGCCCGTCGTGCTGATCGTCTCCGCCGGGCAGCAGCTCGTCGACGTCCCCGATGTCGTCGGCCTCAGCGCGGAGGACGCGACCGCACGGCTCACGCAGGCTGGGTTCCGCACGCGCGTGCAGCAGGTTCCCGGAAGCGAGCCGGCCGGCACGGTGATCGCGCAGAAGCCGGGCGGCGGCTCGCGAGCGCCGAAGGGCCAAGCGGTCCAGATCAACGTCTCGCGCGGGCAGACGCAGACGACGACGACCGTCGTCACCAGCGGTCCGTCGCAGGGCACGGTCCCAGACACGGTCGGCCTGGACGAACAGACAGCGACGTCGACGCTCGAGGGCGCCGGATTCCAGATCCGCGTGCAGGACCGGACGGTCGAGGCTGCCAACCAGGACGGCGTCGTCCTCCAGCAGATCCCGCCCGGCGGCACGCGCCGTACCGGGACCACCGTCACGATCGTCGTCGGCAGACTTCGCTAGGTGCGACTGGTCCTCGTTGGTGTGGCGCTGCTCGCGGCGCTGGCGGTTCCTGCCGCACTGCTGCTGACGCGTGATGACGACGCCGCGGACTTCCGCGGAAGCACCGCGCCGGATGGTTTCGCCCTGCCGAGCTTCGCGCTCCGCGACGACCAGGGCCGCGTCGTGCGCTCGACCGATCTTCGCGGCAAGGCGGTTGCGGTGACCTTCCTCGACGCTCAATGCACCGACGCCTGCCCGATCATCGCGGCGCAGGTCGGCCAGGCGGTCCGTGGCCTCGCCCACGAGCGCTCCGATGTCGAGGCGCTGGCGTTCACCGTCGATCCGGTTCGCGACACGCCGGCGAAGATCAACGCATTCCTGCGGCGGTATCGGGCCAAGGGCGACCTGCGCTACCTCGACGGGACCGTGGCGGAGCTGCGGCCGCTCTGGAAGTCGTTCCAGGTCGCGGCGGCGCACGACACAGGCAACCCGAACATGCACTCCGCGCCCGTGCGCGTCTACGACGGGGAGGGGCGGTGGCGCTCGACGCTCCATCCGGGCGTCGACCTGACGCCGGCGAACCTGGTCAACGACCTCCGAGCGGCGCGCGCCGCCTCCTGACGCGACTACCCGGAGCTGCCGGTTTCGCTGTGCGGCGCGCCAACCGGTTTCGACTCCGGCGAGCCACGCTGGCGGAGGTAGATCGTCAGCACGGCCATCGTCCCCACCGCCAGGAACTCCGACTGCCAGTTCTGCAGGCTTCGGTTCCAGAAGTCGCCCGAGCCGAGGTAGCTCCACCAGGACACGGTCGGATTATCGTGGGCCTGTTGATCCTCGTTGTAGACCGACCAGGCCGCGAAGGACTGCGCGATCCACGTCGCGAGGAAGATCAGCCCCATAACGACGAAGAACGAGTTCGAAAAGAGCGTCAGTCGCCAGTCCTTGACCTTCGCCCACCGCGGCGAGTCCTCCCTCGCGTGCTCGCCGACCTTCTGCTGCTCGTCCGTCTCCAGCCCAACGTCTTCGGGCTTCTTGGATTCATTTGACCCCTTCTGGACCAGCCATACCGTCGCGAGCGCGAAGACCCAGAACTGCAGCCACTCCGACTGCCAGTTCTCGAGCATGTTCGCCCCGAAGTCCGAGCTGCCGAGGTAGCGGAGAAACGAGACCGTCGGCTCGCCGTGCTGCATCTCGTGCTCGTTGAATTCGGAGAGGCCGGCTATGGCCTGCCCGACCAGGCTGACCAGGAAGAGCGCGAGGAAGAACAGCGACAGGCTGTTGTCGGCGACGAACCGCCGCATCAGTAGTGGCCGAGGCCGACGATGCTGTAGACGAAGATGCCTATGGCGATCAAGAGCAGGTAGACGCCGAACATCACCGCCATCGGCAGAGGACGCTAGCGCTCGGGCCGGATGGACTTCGCGGCCGCGCTCAGCGCCTCGAGTCCCGCGCTAAAGTCGACTTCGGCCGGCTTCGTCACGGGCGCCTCCGGCTCCCCCGCCGCGCCGTCGCGGCGCGCCAGCAGCGAGTGACCGAGACGGGCGAGCGCCCGCTCCCGCTCCGCGAGATCGAGGGCGTGACGCTCGAGGCGCTCCGTCGTCTTCTGCTGGCGCTCGCCCTCGCGCCTGAGCTTGCGCTCCAGTGCCGCGAGCTCCTCCTCCTTCGCCGCGGTCTCACGCTCGCGCACCTCGAGCCCCGCGACGACTTCCTCGCGCTGTACGAGCTCCCGCTCCCGCTCTTCGAGCTCCGCGGCACGCTCGTCGATCCGCGCCTGCGCCTGCGCAGTGTCCGTTCGCAGCCTGTCGAGGTCGGCTCCCTGGCGGTCGAGCTCGGCCTCCCGCGCGCGAACATCGGCTTCGCGCCGCTCGAGCTCCGTCCCCTTCGACTGCTGCTCGGCGTCGCGACGCCCGACGCGCGCCTCGTCGCGTGCGAGCTGCGACTCCTTTCGCTCCTGCTTCCCCTTCAGCAGCTCGCGCTCCGCGAGCCGTCCGCGCAGCCCGTCGACGCGGTGCTGGCGCTGGCGGCGGGCTTCGAGCCTCCGGGCGATGCGTCGCACACGCGCCTCGAGATGATCCTCCCGCTCGGCGAGCTTTCGCTCCCGCTCGGCCATCCGCTTCGCCGCTTCGCGCAGCTGGCGCTTCGCCTCGGCGATGTCCTCGAGGCCCACGGCGCGTGCGTGTCGGGCCCGCTCGACCGCCGCGGGATCCAGCATCTCCGGGGCCTCCGGCGGCCCGCCGTGGCTCGATTTCCTGCGCACGTTCCTCTCCACGGACAGTATCGCGAGGTTGCCGGAAGTAGGGGGCATACGTGAGGAGAACCGGACGTTGAAGTGAGAATGCGGGTCTGGGCTGCCCTGGGGACGATCTACGTCGTCTGGGGCTCGACGTTCCTGGCGATCGCGGTGGTCGTGCGCGACCTGCCGCCGTTCCTCTCCATGGCGCTGCGCCACCTGACCGCCGGCGCGCTGCTGTTTGCGTTCGCATACTGGCGCCGCCGTGACGCGCAGCGGCTTGGTTGGCAGCAATGGAGCGCGGCGTTCGTGTTCGGCGGCGCGCTCTTCCTCGCCGGCCACGGCCTGCTCGCCTGGGCGCAGCAGGAGGTTCCGTCCGGCGTCGCCGCGCTCCTCGTCGGGACGATCCCGCTCTGGTTCGCGATCCTCGCGTGGGCGGCGTTCGGCGAGCGGCTGGGGGCGCGGGCCGCCGCCGGCCTCGCGCTCGGGTTCGCCGGGCTCGCGCTGCTGGTCGATCCCTCGGGCGACGAAGGCGCGAAGCCGCTCGGCGCGCTTGCGATCGTCTTCGGCGCGTTCTCCTGGGCAGCCGGGTCGCTCGCGGCGCGCCGCTTGCCGCTCCCGCGCGACACGCTCCTCGCCGCGGCGATGGGAATGCTCGCCGGCGGAACGCTGCTCGCGATCGTCAGCGGGCTCGCCGGCGAGTACGGCGACGCCCACTTCACGCCCGAAGCGCTGGCGGCAACGGCGTACATGGTCGTGGTCGGTTCGTTCATCGGCTTCAGTGCCTACGTCTGGCTGTTGAAGGTCGCTCCCGCGTCGACCGTTTCGACCTACGCGTACGTCAATCCGGTGATCGCCGTGCTCCTGGGCTGGGCGTTCAACGATGAGGTGATCAGCCTCCGGACGCTCGTCGCGGGAGCGGCGATCGTCGTCGGCGTCGCGCTGATGGTGTCGAGAGGAGTCGAGCGGGAACCCGACGCGGCTTTACAGTCCGCACGTGCCCGAGCCTGACATCGTCGAGAAGCTCGCCCGCCTGGCGCTCTTCGCCGAGCTCCCGCGCGCGCAGATCGAGTCGATCGCGCACCGCTTCGACGAAGCGGTCTTCGCCGCCGGCGAGCGCGTTCTTCGGACGGGGCTCACCGGCGGCGCGCTCTACGTGATCGTCGAGGGCGAGTCCGTGATTCGCATCGACGGCGAAGAACGCGCGCGTTTCGGGCCGGGCGAGTTCTTCGGCGAGATCGGCGTACTGCTCGACGAGCCGCCGAATGCCGACGTCGAGGCGACGACGATCCTCCGTTGCCTCACCATCCCCGGGGCCGAGGTCAGGCCGTTCCTGATCTCGTACCCGACGGTGATGTACCGCATGCTCCAGACCGAAGCTCGCCGGCTGCGTGTGACGACCGAATGGAAGACGTCGTAGAGGCCGCACCTTTCCCGCCGGCGGACTACGACGTCGTCGTCGTCGGCAGTGGGCCCGGCGGCCTCCAGACGAGCCACTCGCTCAGCAGCCGCGGCGTCGGCCACGCCGTGATCTCACAGGACGAGGCGCCGGGCGGCATGTTCCGGCGCTTCCCGATCTTCGAGCGCCTGATCAGCTGGACGAGGCCGGACGCGCCGTTCGAGCGCGGCACACGCGAGTACGAGTGGTACGACCACAACAGCCTGATCGGTGAGAACGGCGCGCGTGCGCTGGTGCCGGAGTTCATGGACCGGACGTTCGATGTCCCCTCCCGAGCCGAGATGGAGGCGGCACTGGTCGCGTTCACGGAGCGGGCGGGGGTGCGAGTCCGCTACGGCGTCCGTTGGACTGGGACGAGGCGCGACGGCGAGCGGTACGTCCTGGAGACGACCGACGGTGAGTATCGCTGCCGCTTCGCCGTCTTCGCACTCGGGGTGACGGAGGCGTGGCCGGCGCCGATCGAGGGCGCGGAGCTCACGAACCACTACGTGAAGACGCGGTCGGTTGCGAGCTACCAGGGCAAGCGCGTCGTGATCATCGGCAAACGCAACTCGGGCTTCGAGATCGCGAACGGGCTCCTGCCGTGGGCGAAGGAGCTCGTGCTGGTCTCTCCGCGCCCGGTGAAGATCGACGTGCTGCCGCAGTCACCGTTGCGACTGCGCTACCTGCAGCCCTACGAGGAGTTCGTCCGCGGCGGCGCGGGCACCTACGTCGTCGACGCGTCGATCGTCGGCGTGCAGCGTGCGAATGGCTCGCTCCGCGTCGTCGCCGACGGGACGACGTGGCCCGGGCGTCTGGAATTCGAGGCCGACGACGTCATCCTCGCCACCGGCTTCGGTACGCCCCTGCAGGATCTGCGGGACCTCGGCGTCACGACGGTGCTGAACGACCGGGTGCCGGCGCTGACCCCGTTCTTCGAGAGCATCTCGACGCCTGGCCTCTTCTTCGCCGGCAACGTCACCCAGGGCTCGAAGGGACCACGCAAACACGGCGTCTCGCCGAACTCCACGTCGGTGAACGGCTTTCGGTACAACGCGCGCGTCACCGCCAAGCACATTGCTGACCGCCTCGGAATCGAGCGCCCGCGTCCGCGGATCGACCGCGCCGAGCTCGTTCCCTTCCTGCTCGGCGAGCTCGCGCGCGCACCGGAGCTCTGGATCCAGAAGAACTTCCTCGCGCGCGTTGTCGCCGTCGGGGGCGGCGCGCTCCGGGACGAAGGGATCGTCCCACTGGAGCACTTCCTCGACTCGGCCGGCGAGGATGCGGTTGCGGTGGCGATCGAGATGAACCCGGAGGCGGAGATCCACCCGACGCTGTACGTCAGGCGGGGAGGGCGGATCGCGGAGCACGAGCTCCCGCCGCACCCGGTGCACGCCTTCGACGGGCTCGAGTACCGCCGGGAGCTCGAGGCGATCCTGAAGTCGGTCGGCTAGCTGCGCTTCCGCGCGGTGGCGCGACCGCCCTTGCGGCCAGCGGCCTTCTTCTGCGCGGTTGTGCCGCCCTGCTTCGAGCTCGAGCGGGAGCTGGATGAACTCGACTTCTTCCCGCCCCGGCTCGATGCGCCCGGCGAGTTGGCGATCTTCGCCGCGCGCTCCTTGGACATGCCCTTTTCCTTCAGCTTCTCGTACTGCTTCTCGTTCTTGACGTTCGCTTTCTTGCTCGGCACGACTGACCTCCTCGTGGACGTGTCGGACGTACTTGTCTCCGTTGCCAGAGGACGCGAAACTCCCGCGGAAGAGCCGGGGCGTGTCCGGCGTTGCAAACTGCAACGCACTTGACGAGAGGAGAGCGTATGAGCATCCAGCTGGGCGACACCGCCCCTGACTTCGAGGCGCAGACGACCGAAGGCCCGATCAAGTTCCACGACTGGATCGGCGACTCGTGGGCCGTCATGTTCTCGCACCCCAAGGATTTCACCCCCGTCTGCACGACCGAGCTCGGCTACATGGCGCGGATCAAGCCCGAGTTCGACCGCCGCAATGTCAAGGTGATCGGCCTCTCGGTCGACCCGATGGACAACCACGAGGGCTGGGTCAAGGACATCGAGGAGACGCAGGGCGAGGCGCCTAACTACCCGATCATCGCCGACGTCGACTTCGAGGTCTCGAAGCTCTACGGAATGCTCGCGTCGAGCGTCGAGGGCGACCCCACGGAGCGCACGCCGGCGGACAACCAGACGGTTCGGAATGTCTTCGTGATCGGGCCCGACAAGAAGGTCAAGCTCGTGCTCGTCTACCCGATGACGACCGGGCGCAACTTCGACGAGGTGCTGCGTGTGATCGACTCCCTGCAGCTGACCGCGAAGCACAAGGTCTCGACCCCGGTCAACTGGCAGCAGGGCGAGGACGTCATCATCGCCGGCTCGGTCTCGGACGACGAGGCGAAGGAGCTCTTCGGCGAATGGGATGCCCCGAAGCCGTACATCCGCATCGTCCCGCAGCCGGAGGAGTCCCGCACGCCCTCGGGCGTTACCTCCTAACCCTGCGCCTTTTCGACAGGTCCGGGTGCCTGGCACCCGGACCTGTCGCGAACGTCCGAAGCGACTGGCGGCCTGCCCGGAGGAAGCAGACCCGGCTGCGAAAGCCGGTGCCGCCGTATGCCCTTCCCGCGGACAGGCCATTCGGCCGGCGTGACTCGTACGTTCGGGACGGGTCCCCGTGCCTGGCACCCGAGCCCGGCCGGGCGAGACAGGTGGAGTGCTTCACGGGGCGGCTTAACGGGCCAGGGTTACTTTGCTGAGGCCCCGCGGGCGGTCGGGGTCGAGGCCTCGCGCCCGCGCGAGCGCCCACGCGAAGAGCTGCCCCGGGACGACCGAGAGGAGCGGGGCGAGGAGCCGCGAGCCGAGGTTCGGCAGCGGCAGGCGGTAGGCAGCGTCGGGGACGGCGTCGGCCGCGGCGCCGCTGGCGATGAGTGTGGCCCCGGCTTCCCGCGAGCGCGCCGCTCCCTCCAGCACCGCCGAGAGCGACGCGTCATCTGAGGCGATCGCCCAGACGGGAAAGAGAGGATCCAGCGCGGCGACGGGCCCGTGGGCGAGGTCCGTCGCGGTCAGCGGCTCCGCCGCCACCCGCGTCGTCTCGAGCAGCTTCAGCGCGATCTCTCGCGCCGTCGCGAACTCCGGTCCACGCCCGATCACGAACATCCGCCCGGTGAAAGCGAACGCGTTGGCGATCGAGAGGACGGAACGCTCGAGCTCCGGGATCAGGCGGCCGAGCTCGTCGGCGACGCGCCTGATCCCGGCTCCGAACTCCGGGCCCTCGCCGGCGACGTGCGCGGCGAGGAGCCCCAGGGCGGCGACCTGGTTCAGATACGTCTTCGTGGCGGCGACGGCGTGCTCGGCCCCCGCGCTCAGCGGCAGTACCGCCTCCGCGACGGCCGCGAGCTCGGAGTCGGGCTCGTTCGTCACCGCGACGGTGAAGGCGCCGTTGCCGCGTGCGCCTTCGAGGTAGCTGACGACGTCCGGCGTGCGGCCAGACTGCGACAACGCGATCGCCGTCGTCCCGCTCATATCCAGCACCGTCCCGTAGTGGACGGTCAGCGAGATCGAGTCCCGAAACGCGGTCCAGTGCGGCATCAGCCCGAACGCGTAGACACCGTACGACGCGGCGTTGTCGGACGATCCGTGGCCGACCATCCGGACCGTCGTCGCACCGCGCTCGCGCGCCTCCTCCGCGACGCGCGCGAACTCCACCTGGTGGTCGAGCAGGCGGAGCAGGGCATTTGGCTGCTCGTGGATCTCAGCGAGGTACTGGACGCCGGGGTCCGGCGCAACGGGCTCAGGCAACGACACGTTCCTGGCCTCCGACGAGGACGCGCTCGATCTGGAGGTTCTCGTCGATGACGACGACGTCGGCGGCGGCACCGGGCTCGAGCCGCCCGACGTCGCTCAACCCGAGCACCCGCGCCGGCACGGCCGCGGCAGCGCCGAGCGCCGCCTCGAGCGGCACCCCGAGCGCGTGCAGGTTCCGAACGGCCTCGATCATCGTCAGCACGCTGCCGGCCAGCTGCCCATCCGGCCCGCGCGCGACGCCGTCGCGGATCTTGACCTCGAAGCCGCCGAGGCTGTAGGAGCCGTCCTGGACGCCGGCGCCCGAGACGGCGTCGGTGACGAGCGCGACACGTCCCGCCGCCGCGCGCCAGACCAGCCGCGCCGTCTCCGGCGCCAGGTGGACGCCGTCGAGGATGACCTGCACGATCACGTCCTCGCGGTCGAGTGCGGCGCCGGCGATTCCGGGATCGCGGTGGCGGAGCGGTCGCATTGCGTTGAAGAGGTGGGTGACGGTACGGACGCCCTGATCGAACGCCGTGGTCGCCTCCTCCGCGGTCGCGTCGGTGTGCCCGCACGAGACCGTGACGCCACGCCGGAGCAGGAGGTCGATGAGCACGTCGGCTCCCTCGAGCTCCGGCGCGAGCGTCATCAGTCGGATCCGTCCGGACGCGAGCAAGCGCTCGAGCAGCGACGGATCGGGATCTCGACGCGCCAGGGGAGGATGCGTGCCGAGACGTCCAGGGGCGAGGAACGGCCCCTCGAGGTGGATGCCGAGGATGCGTGGGCCGCGACGGTCGCCGGCGGGGACTTCGGCGACGGCGGCGAGGAGCTGCTCCTCCGGAGTCGTGATGAACGTCGGGAGGTAGGCGGTCACGCCCGTCTCGAGCAGCGCCTCGCCGGCACGTCGATAACCCGCCACGTCAGAGTCGAGGAAGTCGACTCCGCCGAAGCCGTTCACCTGCAGGTCGACGAACCCGGGCGCGGCGATGCCTCGCCCGTTCCGGCCGGAGATCCCGACGCGCGCGACCCGACCGTCCTCGACCTCGACGTCGCCTGGGAGGAGCGCTCCCTCGAGGAGGACGGCTTCGACCCCGAGCTTCACGAGATCGCCAGCCGGATGTTGCCGTTTGCGTCGTGGAGGCGGGCGCGGGCGGTCTCCGCGTCGATTCGACCGAGGAGGGAGACGATCGCCACCTTCGCTTCGCCGCCCGCCGCATCCAGCGCCTCGTCAACGTCGTCCGGCGACGCGCCGGTCGCCGTTCGGACGATCCGGTGCACGCGCGCGCGCAGCTTCTCGTTTCGCGCGGCGACGTCGACCATCAGGTTTCCGAATGTCTTGCCGCGCCTCACCATCGCGATCGTGGAGATCGAGTTGAGGACGAGCTTCTGCGCGGTTCCGGCCTTGAGCCGGGTCGAGCCGGCGATGAACTCCGGTCCGACGACCACCGGGATAACGTGGTCTACAAGCTGGCCGAGCTCGGGGTCCGCAACGCAGACGAGCGCGATAGTCGGCGCGCCCGCATCGGCCGCCGCCCTCAGCGCGCCGAGTACGTACGGTGTGCGGCCGCTCGCGCTGATGCCGACGACGGCGTCCTTCGAGGAGACCGCCGCCGCGGAGATGGCTGCGGCGCCGCCGTCCGCGTCGTCTTCGGCACCTTCGCTCGCCGCCCGGACAGCAAGGACCTGGCCGGCTGGCGCCGAGAACGTGTTCACGCACTCCTCCGCGTCGAGCTCGGCGAGCGCGCCGGACGTGCCGGCTCCGACATAAACGAGCCGCCCGCCGGTCGCGAGCCGCTCGACGATCAGGTCGATCGCCGCGGCGATTGCGCCGGCCGCAGCGCCGACGGCGTCCGCGACCGTTGAATCCTGCGCGTTGATCAGCGCCACGAGCTCCGACGTCGGGCGCAGCTCGTAATCGACGTTCGCAGCGCCGCCCGCTTCGGTGATGAGCTCGTCGAGGTCGTTCAAGTCGGTCGAGTCTATGCGTTCCGGACTCAGTGGTCAATACCAGTCTTTCCACAGGCGGGCTAGGGTGGTATTGTCGGCGACCAGTGGCCGGCATCGCCGTCGAACGCGTCACGAAGACCTTTCCCAACGGTTTCGCCGCGGTCCGCGACCTGGACCTGACGATCGACGACGGGGAGTTCGTTGTCTTGGTGGGCGCCTCCGGCTGCGGCAAGACGACGCTGCTCCGCTTGATCGCCGGGCTCGAGGAAGCCACGGCGGGGCGCATCTCGATCGACGGCAGGGACGTCACCGACAGGCCGCCGCGCCAACGCGACGTCGCGATGGTGTTCCAGAGCTACGCGCTCTACCCGCACATGAACGTGCGCCAGAACCTCGGCTACGGCCTCAAGGTACGGCGGATCCCGAAGCGCGAAGCCGTGAAGCGCGTCGAGGACGTCGCGGGGCTACTCGGACTGACCGAGCTCCTCGACCGTAAGCCGGCGCAGCTCTCCGGCGGCCAGCGCCAGCGGGTCGCGATGGGCCGCGCGATCGTGCGCGAGCCGAAAGCATTTCTGATGGACGAGCCGCTCTCGAACCTCGACGCGAAGCTTCGCGTTGGCATGCGCGCCTCTCTATCCGAGCTGCATGCGCGCCTCGGAGTTACGACCGTCTACGTGACACACGACCAGGTGGAGGCGATGACGCTCGGGCAGCGCGTCGCGGTCATGCGGGACGGCCGCATCCTCCAGTTCGACCGTCCCCAGCGGCTCTACGAGGCGCCGCAGGACCTCTTCGTCGCAGCGTTCATCGGTTCGCCTGCGATGAACCTGGTCGAGGCTCGAATCGACGGCGACAGCGTGACGTTCGGCCAGTACAGCGTACCCCTCGACCCGGCGCGGCGTCCGGCGCGGGGCGTCACCGACGTCGTCCTCGGAATCCGGCCCGAGAGCTTGGAAGACGCCGCTTTCGCCCGCGCAGGGCTGCCCACGATTGAGGTTTCGGTCGCCGTGCTGGAGGAGCTCGGCGCAGACTCGCACGTGCTTTTCCGCGTCGAGGCGCCGCGGATCACAGCCGAGCTCCTTGAGGCACAGGACGAGGCAACACTCCTGGCCGAGCCGACCGCGTTGTTCAGCGCCCGCGTCGACCCGAAGACTCGCGCCGAGGTCGGGGAGCCGCTCGAGCTCGCCGTCGATGCGTCGGCGTTCCATTTCTTCGACCGTGAGACCGGGAAGGCACTTGTCGCGACGGCCGGCAAAACAATGGACTTGACCACTACCGTGGCAGGCGCCGGATGACGAAGCAGAGCGAGACGAGGGAGCGCGTGCTCGACCTGATCGAGCGGCTCGGCGTCGGCGAGGCGATTCCGTCGGAGCGCCAGCTGAGCGGCGACCTCGGCGTCTCGAGGCTCACGGTTCGCGCGGCGCTCGACGACCTCGTCCGCGAAGGCTTCCTCGAACGCCGGCACGGCGCGGGCACGTTCGTGAGCGAGCCGAAGATCGCGCAGGAGCTGACGATGACGTCGTTCACCGAGGACATGCGACGCCGCGGGATGGCGCCGTCGAGCAAGACGCTGGAGCTCAAGAGCGTAACCGCCGGCGCTCGCCTCGGCCGGCTGCTCCATGTCTCGCCCTCGGAGAAGATCGTGGTGGTTACGCGACTTCGCTACGCAGATCGGGAGACGATGGCGATCGAAACGCTCCACGTGGCCGAATCCCTCGTCCCGGGCCTGAGCGCGAAGGACCTGGAAGAGCATTCGTTCTACGAGCTGCTCGAAGAGCGATTCGGTGTCGTCGTCGTCGGCGGCAATCAGGCGATCGAGCCGACGGTGACGAACGAGGAGGAGTCGGCTGCGCTCGGCGTACCGCTCCACTCGCCGGCCTTCCTCTTCGAGCGTACGACCAGGGCCGCCGACGGCAAGATCGTCGAGTACGTGCGATCGATCTACCGTGGCGATCGCTACCGGCTGGTCAGCGACCTCACCCGTCCGCAGGAAGCTCGTCGCGTCCCTCGTCTGGCCGCCGCCGGCTCTTGACACCATCGGTGGTTTGTGCCAATCTCTCGGCCGTGGCCAACTGGTATGAACCAATTGGCGGCTTCTCGATGACGGCCCCGTACGGCCACGCTAGAGGGGAGCGGGACCACTGCCGCCGCAACGCACTGGGGGTATCTCAATGCAACGACGTTTGATCGGAGCCCTCGCGCTGGCTGCGGCGCTGCTGATCTCTGCCGTGGCGGCCTCCGCCGGCTCCTCGAAACCAAACCGCCAGACGGCGACGAAGGTCGTCATCTGGCTGCAGAACGACGCCGACAGCGGCTGGAAGGAGATGGTCACCGCGACCAACGACGCCTTCAAGGCCAAGCACTCCGGCGTCGAAGTGGACGTGCAGTACCAGTCGTGGGGCGACCACCTGACTAAGTTCGACGCCGCGCTCGCCGGCGGGACGGCTCCTGACGTGATCGAGTTCGGGAACAGCGAGACGACTCGCTACATGGCGAGCAAGCTCCTTCAGGACCTGACCGCGCAGACGAAAAGCTTCCCGAACTCCAAGACCTGGTTGAAGGGCCTGAAGGACTCGTGCACGTACAACGGGCGCCTCTACTGCGTC
>Ga0126304_10000232_pt1 | contig 20097 bp, 21 predicted proteins | sample Plot25_FD_92538 | JGI IMG/M metagenome (GOLD analysis project Ga0126304, IMG submission 92538) | Serpentine soil microbial communities from UC McLaughlin Reserve, CA, USA - Plot25 | ecosystem: Environmental > Terrestrial > Soil > Grasslands | place: USA: UC McLaughlin Reserve, Lake County... | reverse complement strand
TGGATCTGTTCGGCCAGCGAGCGCATCGCGCTGAGCCACTGCGCCTGGGCGCCCTGCGCGTCTTGGGCCGCCTCTTCCATCCGAGAGCTCACGTTCCTATCCATCATGTCATCTCCTTGTCGACCATAGCCTGCAGAGCCCTTATGTGTACCCATCGAAGGGGATAGCGAACCCCGGCCCAAGAACATATGCGCACGAAATCGCCCAGCGCCCTATTCTTCTTTCTGCGAACTTCGCCCTAACGGCGTTCTGAGAGGTTCGTCACGGCCCCGGTCCTACTTTTCGCGTGGCTCTCGATTGCGCACGGAGCGCTACCGGCAAGCCATCCACTCTGCGCGCGGCCTAGAGCGCCTAAAGCTCGTAGCTCTCTTCGGTGACGTTCCCGTTACGGCGGCGTCTCCTGGTCACCTTGGCTCGCCTCTTGGTCCTGCCCTTGGGGTTGCGTTCCAGCCTCACGTCCACGAACCTCTCCGGGGGAGCGTCGCGGCTCCTCGCGCGGCCTTCGAGGCGGCGCTTTCGTCGTCGGCGTCTGCTCATGGCGTGGCCCTCCTTGTGGCTTTAGCTCCCTATAGCACACGATCCACGCGCAGCGCCAACGTCTCAGGGAGCACGGAGCCGACCGCATGTGCCACGCCGCGAGACGGAGAGAGTGGGAAGAGTACGCCCGCTGCTATTCTCCGGCGCTGCGCCTCAGGGCGTCCAAGTCGCTCACGTACAGGCGGCGCGCTTTTACCTCTATGGCACCGCGCCATTGAAGATCGCCCAACGCCCTGGTCACCGCCTCCCTGTTGGAGCCGACCATGGAGCCGAGTTGCTGGTGGGTGTAGCGGGTGGGGATCATCGGGCCCTCCTTGGTCATCACCCCCACGCTCTCTACCATCATGTAGATCAGCCCGGCCAGGCGCTCTGAGACCTCCTTCTCCACCATGTCGGCCCACCGGTCTTCCATGAGCTGGAGTCGGTTGGCCAGCGTGCGCGCCAGCCTCAGGCCCACCTCCGGGTTGTTGCACACCGCCCCTTCCAGCGCCTCGCGCCCTACCCGGCACAGCAGGGATGTCTCTAGCGCCCTCAGGTGCAGCTCGCGCGTCCAGCGGGGCACGAGCCCCGTGACGCACACCACCTCGCCGTCCCCAGATACCCAGAGGGTGAGCTCGCGGCCCGAGCGCAGGGAGCACTCGTAGACCTGCAGCTGTCCGGCCACCACCACGAGCATCCACTCGGCGTGCTCTTCGGGAGCGACCACCAGCTCTTTGCCCTCCTCCAGGCGGAGGAAGCTTGCGTTGCGAAGGAGTGCCACCATCTCTGCTTCGGAGAGCGGGGATAGGAACTCCACCCAGGAAAGGCGGCGCCTTATCTCGCGCATGGGCAGATCGGTGTTCATGATACCGATAGGGTCTCACACGTAGCTGCCAGGTGTCGAGGCGATGAGCGCCGATCTGCTGCACACTTCGGACCATTTTTTCGCCGAAACCCGCTCGGATGTGCGCCAGAACACCTCGCCACGGTTTGGCCCGCTCTCGGCCGGGTACGGTTTGCACAGACCCGCTCGGCAAGGACGCCGGCGGGGTGTGTCGTGAAAGCCACGCAACAAGCATGGAGGTAAGCGTGACGGAGTACGAACAGCGCACGGACAGGTTCACCGCGTTGGAGGACCGCTTCGCCGGCTACGAGGTCTACGACCCCGCGGGCGAGAAGATCGGCAAGGTAGACGATCTGTTCGTCGACCAGTCGGACGAGCCCGAGTACATAGGCGTCAAGATGGGCTTCCTCGGCACGAGGAGCACCCTCATCCCCTGGGAGGCCGTGAGCACCACCGACGACGAGGGCAGGACCATCACCGTAGACACCGACAAGGATAAGGCCAAGAACGGTCCGACCTTCGACGACGACAGGGAGATCACGCCCGAGTTCGAGGAGGAGATCTACTCCTACTACGGTCTCAGCCGTTCCTCGAGCTCGGATAGTTCCGGCTCCTACGGCTCGTACTACTCCGAGGAGGGCACCGAGGCAGGCACCGTGGGCCCGGGCATGAGCATGGGCGACACCGAAACGGGCGAGTTCCGCGAGCACGCCGCCACCGATGAGGGCGTCCACCAGAGCCGCGGCGACGACCTCGAGGATGAGGACGAGCTTAGGGTTCAGAGGACCGAGGAGGAGCTCGCCGCCGGTACCAGAGAGCGCGAGGCCGGTCAGCTCAAGGTCCGCAAGCGCGTTAGAACCGACCGCGAGCAGATAGAGGTCCCCACCCGCCACGAGGAGGTAAGCGTGGAGCGGGTTCCCGCCTCGGGTGAGGCCAGCGAGGCCGAGATCGGAGACGACGAGGTCGTCGTGCCCGTGACCGAGGAAGAGGTCGTGGTCGGCAAGCGCGCCGTGGCCAAGGAGGAAGTCCGCATCCGCAAGGACGTCGTGGAGGACACCGAGACGGTGGAGGAGGACGTGAGGCGCGAGGAGATAGACGTCGAGGACGAGACCAGGCGTCGAGGCGTCTAGGTTCCGACCAACAAGCCCGCGAGGGCGAGAGCGCGAGCGGGGTGCACGAAGGCGGGTCCCGTCACGGGACCCGCCTTTTCTTTGCACAGAGACCCTGAAAGGAGGGGATCGTCGGCCGCATGGGAGGGATTGGAAACGTGGTCGCAAACGCCGTGGTGAGGACGCTGACCCGTAAGGCAGTTGGTAAAGCCATGAAGAGCGCCAAGGCCGCGGGTGGCAAGAAGAAGTCTGGACAGAAGAAGAAGGGTTCGGCGAAGGGCAAGCGAAGAGGCGCTCGGTGAGTTGGCCGGGAGCCGAGAAGCGAGGAGGAACGAGAGTTGGATTCCGATAGAGGCAGACGGGAAGAGGAGCTACGCAGGGGGGCCGTCGAGCGTCCCGCGACAGCCCCGCGGGTAGACGCGGCGGGGTACGCGGTCGACGATCCCCTGGGCGAGCCCAGGGTGCGCAGGGCCGGCGCCTCCCGTGGCGGGGTGGACCTGGAAGAGGAGGCCCATCTTGAAGAGGACGTCCGGCGTGGCGCCAGGCGGGCCTTGGACGAGAAGGAGCGGGAACAGTCCGGCGGAGGAGGCCTCTACGGCAGCCAGATAGACTCCTCCCACATCGTCGGCGCGGCCATAGCCGAGCTGGTGGGCACCTTCATCCTGGTCTTCGGCGGGACCGCCGTTGCGGTAGCCGCGATCCTCGCCCGCCCCACCGCCGGAGCGGCCTACGACTCTTTGGCCGTGGCGCTGGCCTTCGGGCTCGCGCTGGCGGCCGTGGTCGCGGCCGTGGGGCACGTCTCCGGGGCCCACGTAAACCCGGCCGTCACCCTGGGCATGGCCGCCACCAAGAAGTTCCCTTGGCAGTTCGTCCCGCACTACGTTGGCGCGCAGCTCGTGGGAGCGGTGCTGGGTGCTTTGGCCACCTGGATAACCTTCGGCGGGCCAGCGAGGGGCGAAGCGAAGCTCGCCGCCACCTATCCGGCGCAGGGAGTCGGAGACCTTCAGGCCTTAGTCGTCGAGATACTGATCACCTTCATACTCGTGTTCGTGGTTATGGCGGTGGCCACCGACGAGAGGGCGCCGGCCGCGATCGCCCCGATAGCGGTTGGGTTTGCGCTGGCGGTCGGGATCTTCATCGCGGGGCCGGTGACCGGGGGTTCGGTCAACCCGGCGCGCTCCCTCGGGCCGATGCTGGTCGCGGGGGACCTCACGAGCGTGTGGCTCTACGTCCTTGGGCCGATCATCGGAGGGATCCTGGGAGCTTTGCTCTACGACCGCACCATGGCCCAGACCCAGGGCCCGGCGTAGCGGGTAACCGAGCTGGCTGCACGGACATAACTCTACCGAGAGAGGAGCACGCGAATGACTGAAAGGGAAGGCAACACGAACGCCCAGAGGGTCGAAGAGCGCGAGGTGAGCTCCGGCCGAAGCTCGGGGTACGCCACGCCCGAAGTAGACAGGGGCACGAGCTGGGTTAGCGTGGTGCTGGGCTGGCTCGCCGCCCTTGGGGCGGGCCTCATCCTGAGCGGCATAGTAAGCGGGATAATCGGGGCCATCTTCGGCACCGCCGGGCGCCAGGGCCTGACGGAAGGCGGGGTCACCGCCCTGGTAGGGTTGCTGATCACGCTCCTTCTGGCCTTCCTGATAGGCGGCTACGCCGCGGGGAGGATGGCGGCCCGCTCCGGCCTCAAGCACGGGCTCCTGGTGCCGCTGTTGGCGCTGGTGGTGACGCTGGTGCTGGCGATCGTAGGCGGACTCCTAGGAATCAGCTTCATAGACCAGCTCTCCGGAGTCACACTGCCCCAGGGCGCGCAGCAGAGCGCCCAGCAGGCCGCCCCGCAGCAGGGCTTGGGCACCATCCTGAGCGTATCGGGCGTACTCGCCTTGCTCTTCCCGTTCTTGGGCGGGGCCATAGGCGGGCTTTGGGGGGCGAGGACCGGCACCCGCAGGCCATAGAGCAGCAATCCGAGGTCTCTAGCAAGTCGAACCAACCGAAAGGAAGGGTGGGTAGATGATCGAGTCATTACGAGCGGGCCTGGACGCGTTCTTCGCGTTCGTGCCGCAGCTCATCGGCGCCATAGTCATACTGATCGTGGGCTACGTCGTGGCCAAGATCCTCCAGGCCCTCGTCGCGAGGGTCCTCAAGGCTGTTGGCTTCGACGGCTGGATGGAGCGGGGCGGCATCAAGCAGTTCTTCGATCGTGCCCAGACCCGCGAGACGCCGGCAACGGTCCTGGGCAAGCTCGCGTTCTGGTTCGTGTTCATCATCGCCATAACCATGGCCGCAGATGCCCTGGGCATCCAGCAGGTTTCCCAGGTCCTGGCACAACTGATAGCCTACATACCTAGCATAATCGCGGCGATTTTGATCCTCGTCTTCGCGGCGCTGCTGGCCAACTTCCTCTCGGGGTTGGTACGGGGGGCTACGGGAAGCGATCTCTTGGCGAACATCGCCCGCTACGCGATCATCGTCTACGCGGCATTTGCCGCCCTGACGGAGCTGGGCATAGCGGTGCAGCTGACCGCCCCGACCTTCCTGATAGTGCTAGGCGGTGTGGCGCTTGCGGCGGCCATAGCGTTCGGCTGGGGCGGCCGAGACGTCGCCAAAGACATCATCGAGAGGCACTACGACCGCCAAGACGAAGAGGTCACCACCGACAGCCGCTAGGGCTCGAGAAAGCACAGTCTCTACCGAGGCGGGGCGATCCTTAGCTCGCCCCGCCTCGGTGAACCCGTAAACCTCATGTTGGCGATCGCGGATAGGTTCGGAAGCCATAAACGAATGGCCGAGCAACGATTGAAGATGCCCCAGAGGAGCAACTGCTCCTCGCCCTTGTAGACATACTGGACGAGTTGCCGCAAAGCGAGGTGGAATACCTCGCTAGGCGTTGCCCGATCGTGCACCTCGCCAAGAAGGAAAGCTTCACCCTGGGCGAGTACCGGCCGGGAGTTCTCCTCCTGCTCAGCGGCCGCGTGCGGGTGCACGAGCCTACTACCTTCGGAACCCAGGACTTGACCTTTCCGTCCTTGAGGGCGGAACAGTGGTGAGCCAGCCCGCCTCCAGGCCTCGACCCTCGCCGGCGTCGCGCGTCGAGGCGCTCGAAGCGTCCGTCTTGAGGGTGGTGGGATGGGATGATTTCGAGAACCTAGTTCTGCGCAACCCCGAGGTGGGACTCAAGACCATACGCCTCTTCGGCGAGCGCCTCGAGGAGTACGAGGGTCGGCTCTCGGATCTTGTCCGCAAAGAAGTGCCGGCCCGGCTGGCCGGCCTACTGCTTCGGCTAAGTGAGCGTGACAACTCCGTGGCAGGTGAGGTAGAGCGCAGGATACCCGTTCGCTACATCCACCGGCAGCTGGCAAGCATGGTGGGAGCCAACCGGGAGGCGATCACCAGGGCGTTCGGTGTGCTCAGAAAAGCGGGCGCCGTGGAGACCAGGGACCGGCAGATTTGCGTTACGGATGCGGACGCCTTAGAGGGCCTGGCCGAAGCGGCGCGCTGAAGTTCTCCGAGCCCTCGCCTTTGTGGGTACTCGAGAGTCGCGCGGATGAAGGATGACATTGATACCACTCCGAAGCCACCGGGAACGCAATACGGTACAACACGGGGCAAACCGGAGCAGAGAAAACCGCCTAGGTACGCCCGCGGGGGCGGCGCTCTTGCTCAGGAGGGCGGCATGGGTGTAGCGCGGCTCAAGGATAGCCCCTCCTCCGAGGCCAGGATGATCGCCGAGTGCGTACTCTGCACCCGCCTGAGCTGCGACGCCTGCCACTCGTCGATGGCCTCCTCTACAGCCGCCGTCTTGACCACCAGTTGGCTCGCGTCGACCAGCTCGGCGAGCCGCTTCTGCTGCTCTAGGGCGGTATTCAGGTCAACCGGCTTCACCCAGTCGAAGGAGGACCACACCGTGCTCCACTCGCCGCCTTCCTCCTCGATGAGCCACCCGAGTTGTTCGCGGCGGCTTTCGCCCAGGGGCTCTTCCTCAGATCGCATGAGCAGCCGCCCCTCCCGCTTCAGGCGCCTGGCTTCGAGGCCGTTCTCTTCCAAGTCGTCGAGCAGCTCCCCTTCCGAGTGCTCCTCGCCGGCGTAGAACTTGATCAAAAGCCCGCCCCGCGCCTCCCCGACCCGGAAGAAGGCGGCATCCAGGCGGTGGAGGATGTCCACATTCTGGACGATGGCCAGCACGTTGTCCGGCACCCGCAAGAAGGAGTCCAGTTGCCCCACGAGCGTCCTCGGACGCTCGCTCTCCCTCAGGAAGTCCTCCAGAGCCTCCCGCCTGACGCGCCAGTGCTTGCCTACCTTCAAGCAGGGCAGCTTCCCTTCCTTGCACCACTTGTAGACCGTGGTCTCCTTCACCCCCACAAGTTCGGCAACGTCCGTGGCCGCCAAGAGCTCCGTCTCTCGCGATGCGCCCTTGTTGTTTTCCATGCTCTCCTCATTCACGTCGTTTCGATGCGTGCTCTGGGGCCCGTTGGGAGCCAGTGCACCCGACCGGACCTGCCCATAGTTGAAGTTGAGCGACTTTGTTATATTTTACTTGACTTTAATTTATTTTACCTTACCATACTGTGTGCAAGGTAACCGGAACTTGAGGACGTACCCGAGTGATGGCGATGCAGCAGGAGACCCCGACCGACAAGGACAAGGGCTTCCGGGGCGGCCGGTACGCCCGTACGAAGGGGGGAGCTTTACGAGAAGGCCATCGCCCTCCTCGAGAAGTGCAAGATCGAACCCGGGTCTTCGGACCAGGAGATAGCGGAGTTGGAGCCCGCCAGCTGATGCCTTTTGCCCCGATACCTACGCACGGACACGAGCCGCCGGTGGGCGGCTTGGTGTGACGCCGAGGGGTTCGGGGGTTTCGGGCCTCGGCGCTTCCGCGCCTCCGAGGAGAGTACGGCTTCGAAGGGAATGGAGCACTCGCATTTTGAGTAGGGACAACGAGGTCTGTCTTGCGTGGTTGGAGGACGCCCTACAACAGCTACGCCGGGAAGGACAAGCGAAGGGACCAACAAAGGCCGTGGGCTACCTGGAGGCGGTCCTGGACGAGGTGGTGTTCGAGATGGAGATGGCACCCGGGTCGTCACTTACCGCGTAGGAGGCGTTTAGAGGGCGGGCAGAGGGCGCCTTTTCTGGTTGCTCTTGAGCGTGGTATCGAGCGTTGCCTTAACCTTGCTGGTCGACCTGGTCTTGTTCGTGCCATCCGCGTAGACGCCGAGTTGACCCGAGGGCATGGCCACTCACCCTGACACTTACTCCCACTACCCTTGTTTCGTAACCATATTTTGTGAACCCATTTTGAGAAGGCTGGAAGAAATGATCCCATACATGGACCTGAACGAGCAGGTGGACGCAGACTTCTCCCGCGCCAGGCGCCGGGCTCGCTTGAGAGCGGTCCTCGCCCGTATCCGAAGGGAGCGCACCCCGAACCGGTTGCTCTCCTTCGACGACGTCAGAAGAGAGTTTTCCGTTGCCAACAACCGCCTCCACCGAGGGAGGAGGGTCGTTGAGGTCGACGAGATCGTCGGCAGCGTGGGGCGATGGAGGGACTTCGACCGATCCTTCCTGCCCGCGAGGACGAGCATGGCAGAGAGGTGGAAGCGCATAGACCGAGCGTTCCAGAAGGGCGAGGACCTGCCCCCCGTCGAGCTCTACGAGATCGGGGATGCCTACTTCGTGGTGGACGGACACCATCGAGTCTCTGTAGTCAGCTACCACGACGTGCCGACGGTAGAAGCCACAGTAGCAGAGTTCCATCCCAAGTTCCCCGCTGCGCCCGTACCTACGATCTGCAATAGCGAGTTGACATTCTAGTAGCCCTTATTCACCCGAGGAGTGAGTGGAAGATGAGTCCTTGGAACCAACACGACGGCAGAGTGGACAGGGAGCAGACAGCATGACGGACGAGGAGATCGCGAGGTTCGCGTTGGTGCTCAAGGAGTGCGAGCGCATCCGGACGTTGATAGCGAGGGAGGCGGCGGCGTTGTCCAATGGCGAGCACGATGACGGGATACCGATAGCCATTGCGCCGCCAGAGCAACGGCCGGCCGTGCACCTGAGGGCCACCGACGCCTGAGCTGAGACGGCCTCTGGGGGCTGCTAGCGCACTAGGCAAGGGCGATTCACCCCGTGAACCTTGCGGTCCTTGCGGGTCCCCCGCCTCCCGGCGCCGCCCGGGGGCTAGGCGTCAAAGGCATTCTGTTGTCACTGAGCGGTATACGCGTCGCAACCTTCGTTGTCAACGCGCCTAGAGGCCCAATTCACCCCGAATGCTCGCCGGGACCTCTTGGGGGACCGAGAGTCTCGAATATCGTCAGGCTCCACCTCGCACTAACCGGCGTCGAAGTACGAGACCAGTACGTCCTGCGGTGCCTGCGGGATCGTCTCGGCGGGTAATGACACCGAAGCAGGGATTCTGTACGGAGGCAGGTGATTGTGTTTTAGGCATGCAGAGACCTCTGCATGTTCGCGGAAGGATCGTACGGAGAGAGTGTCTGCCGGCGGTCATCCTCCCGGTCTATTGGCTCACCGAACGGTGACCTTGCTGGCGCCGCCGGAGATTTCGATCTCGTAGCGGTCGGGAACCTCTCGGTGGCCGGGGCTCTGGAGCTGGAGCTTGCCGCCCACGGCGTCGAATCTCTGCTCGTCGAAGATCAGCTTGCTGACGCCGCCTTTCATGCTCAGCCGCGCCTCGACCCCCGCCGGACGCCGAATGTTCACCTCGCTCGCGCCACCGGAGAGGCGTACCGGGACCACCCCCGACGGCTCCGGAAGCGTCAGGTCGACGTCGCTGAACCCCCGGGTCAAGACGAAGGAGGTCAGCTCCAGTACGCTGAGGTCCGCCTCGACCTTGTACGCTCCGCCGCGCACCTCGACCTCCCAGGGTACCGCGGCGTTGAGCGTTAGCTCTCCCCCGGACCGGTTGCGCCACTCGAAGAGCCCTCTAAGGCGGCGGGAATAGCGAAAGGTCACTGTGCCGTCTGCCACCTCGACCTTCGGTGCAGGCCCCTCGAAGCGTGCTCGGTAGAGGTTGTCCATTTCGGAGGCGCCCCGGAGGGCGAGCCGGAAAGCCCCGTTGGCGAACACCACCCGCCCCCTCTGTGCCGATCCTAAAGGAGCCGAGAACTCGCCCCCTTCGCCCCCTCTTGATGCGGCCCGGATCCTGGCGGTCTCCTCCCTGGTCATGACGTTGGACTTCCGCGTGAGGTCGAGGAAGAGCGCGAGATCCCGCTCATCGTACTCCGACATAAACTCTTCAAGCACCCTCTCTTGCGAGCCGAAGGACCCCGCTGCCTGCTCCAACTTCTCCGAAATGGGCCGTACGATCACTCGTCGTCCGTCGTTCGGGTCCCTCTCCCGCCGCACGTATCCCGCCCGCTCCATCCGGTCTACCACGCCCGTTACCGAGCCGGTCGTAAGCCCCATCTCCTCCGCCAGGTGCCCGGCGGTGATCGGACCCGTCGAAGTGAGGATGCTGATGCACTGCAAATCCGTCAGGTTCATCCCGCTCCACTGGGTAATCGCCTGCAATAAGAACAGACTCTCCACCGTGCTCTTGCGGTTCTCCGCCTCCAGCTCCCGGAGCAACTCTTCGCGTTTTTCCGACATTCCGACCTCCAGCCCCTTGACAACTTTGGCGATCTTGCTTATCCTGTATTTATCTTGACTGCCAAGCTAAATTATTTGATATTAGCTCATATTGGCAGCCAAGTAAAAAGAGTGTAGCACGGAGAGCGGGAAGGAGCACTATGAAAGTGGATAGCGGCAAGAGCGTCGGACGGGGCGCGACAGCGAGGGGCAGGATGCCGGCGGTGCGGGCAGAAGGGCTCGTCTACCGCTTCGGGGACAACGTGGCGGTGGCTGGTGTGGACCTCGAGATCGCGCCGGGCGAGATCTTCGGTTTCCTCGGTCCGAACGGGGCGGGCAAGACCACAACGATCCGGATGCTCGCGACCCTGCTGCGCCCGCACTCCGGTACGGCGCGCGTATTCGGCCACGACGTCGTGCGGGAGTCTGACGCGGTGCGCAGCCGGGTGAGCCTCACGGGGCAGTTCGCCTCCGTGGACGAGGAACTCACCGGACGGGAGAACCTCGTCCTCGTGGCGCGCCTCCTCGGCTACTCCCGCAAGGGGGCGAAAAGGCGCGCCGGTGAGCTACTCGACGCATTCGGGCTCTCTGAGGCGGCGGGCGGGCTGGCCAAGACCTATTCGGGAGGCATGCGGCGCAGGCTCGACATCGCGGCGTCGATCGTCGTCACGCCCGACCTCCTGTTTCTGGACGAGCCCACCACCGGCCTCGACCCCAGGAACCGAAACCAGGTCTGGGTCATCGTGCGCTCCATGTCTTCGGGCGGAACCACCGTTCTGTTGACAACGCAGTACCTCGACGAGGCTGACCAGCTCGCTGATCGCATCGCCGTCATAGACCACGGGAAGGTGATCGCCGAGGGCGCCCTCGGTGAACTGAAAAACTCGATCGGCTCCGGTGTCCTGCGCGTCAGGCTGCACGAACCGGAAGCCCGTCCCCAAGCTCGGCGGATACTGTCACGGGCACTCGGCGTCGCGGTGGAGACCTCTTCGGACCCCGTCGCCCTCCTGGCCAGGATCTCTGAGCCCGAGCTGGCACCAGGCGCCCTGGCGGAGTTGCCCCGCGCCGGCATCGCCGTCGCGGACTTCTCGCTCGGGCAGCCGAGCCTGGACGAGGTGTTCCTCGCCCTCACGGGACACCCCGCAGAACAACAAACCGACAAACGGGAGGAAACAGCATGACCGATCCCGCCGTTGTGCCCGTCGCCGAGGATGCGCTACTGTCGGCGCTCTCGTCCGTAGAGAGACCGAAGCGTCCCAACGCCCTATCCGCCTCGCTCACGTTCGGGTGGCGGGCGTTACTCAAGATAAGGCACGTCCCCGAGCAGCTCTTCGACGCCGTCTTCAATCCGATCATCTTCACCCTGATGTTCACCTACCTGCTCGGTGGCGCCATAGCCGGCTCGACCGACGCCTACCTCCAGTTCCTCATCCCCGGCATCCTGGTGCAGACCGTCTTACTCATCACCGCCTACACGGGGGTCAACCTCAACACTGACATCTCCAAGGGCGTCGCCGATCGCTTCCGGTCGCTCCCCATATGGCGACCCTCCGTGATAGTAGGCGCCCTGCTGGGCGACATGGCACGCTACACACTGGCGTCGGCGATAGTCCTTGGGCTGGGGTTGGTGCTCGGCTTCCGGCCCGACAGTGTGGCCGGGGTAGTGCTGTCGGTGGCATTGCTCGTCGTGTTCGCGTTCAGCGTATCGTGGATCTGGACGGCCTCAGGGCTCTTGCTCAGGACGCCTACCTCCGTGCAGTGGGTCAGCGTCCTGATACTGTTCATTTTCACGTTCACCAGCAACGTCTTCGTGGATCCGAAGACGATGCCGGCCTGGCTGGAGACGGCCGTCGGCTACAACCCGGTCACGCACCTGGTGAGCGCGGTTCGCGACCTGATGTCCGGAACGGTGCCGGCAGGACACATCGCCTGGCTGCTCGTGGGGTGCGCCGTGCTCGTCGCCGTCTTCGCCCCGATCACCATGCGCCTCTACCGGAACAAGGAGTGAATGGATCACCTCAAATCTTGGCCGTTGTCTCGACAGCAATTGTGCACCCAGGTTAGAGTTAGATGATCCTTGTACTACCACTTATGGGTGGGTGTCCGCCGGGATTCGTCGGGAACTAAATGCACCACCACCGAGGAAAAAGCGCATAGACGGGACCAAACGGGACTAAAGGCAAGCACAGAATCCCTAGCTACGAATCAGAAGGTCGCAGGTTCGAGTCCTGCTGAGCGTGCCACGAAATACCTGCAAATGCGGCGTTTTTCCTCCGTGAAATCCACTCGGAGTTCGGCCCGAACCACCCATTTGACCACTTAACTTTTTCGAAACCCTCTCGCAGGCGCCGTTCGAAGCGATCTGATCTCCCCGGATCCGGACGTTCGGAACCTCGCCCGGGTAGACGTTCGTTGGCGCTGCAGATGGACTCATGACAGATCCTACGAGGGCGACAAGACCCTGAAGTCGCATTCCTACGCTTTCTTCGAGATCCTTATACCGCCAGCAATCGCCTGGCAGGGGAACCCGGAGGCTTGACCTCACCGACAAGCGCAGCCGCACGTTTTCCGATGGGCTTCTCGTCGAGCCGATCGACCATCTGACTTGACATCGGTCGTCTCTATGTGCAGAAGGTGATTAGCACATGTGTCCTAGAACATCCCGATGGCGCCCAGCGCAGCTGTCCGGACACGAATAGCGTGAGGCACACCGCCGACCTTCGCGGAACGCCAAGAACCCGAAGTCCAGGGGATCCACCTCCTCCCAGACTACTCACGTCTCGACGCTCGGAAAGCACCCCAGGACCGGCCTGCTTCTACACAGGAATGGTTGCAAGATAGCGGTTTGGGGTTGCGCCTGCACCCGTATAATGAGCCCACCGGGGCGACTGTAGGGACCTCCTCGGTCAACCTGGGACGCGTTTGGGGTACGCGGTTCCACTATCGCGTTTAGCTAAGGGGGTGGACTTTGATCGTCGTACACGAAGCGAGACCGTCGGACTCGCCCTACGTGGAGGGGATCACCTACGGGCGGACCGAGAGCGACGGGTCCACCGTTCGCCCCGCGGAATGCCGCTGGCACATGGTCTTCGTCAGACGAGACGGCGACGCACGGGCGTTGGTCGTCGGGCCGTGGACCACGGCCGGCGTCGCGTCCTGGGGCGCAGGCGCGGAGATACTTTGGGTCAAGTTCGCCCTGGGCGCGTTCATGCCACATCTGCCCACGAGAGGCCTCCTGGACGCGGAGACGGCCTTGCCGGGCGCGACGGACCGGTCGTTCTGGTTGGCGGGCTCCTCGTGGCCTTTCCCCGGCCATGAGGACGTGGAAACCTTCGTGGAGAGGCTCGCGCGCGAGGGCGTGCTGGACCGAGATCCGGTGGTGGGCGCAGCTTCGACCGGGCGGACGCCACCAGGGGTGTCACCCCGGACGTTGCGGCACCGTTTCCTGAGGGCGACGGGGTTGGCGCAGGGCGCCGTCGGCCAGGCCGGGCGTGCCATGAGGGCGGCGGAACTCTTGCGGCGGGGCGTCCCGATCCCCGACGCCGTCCACGAGGAGGGCTACTTCGACCAGTCGCACATGACCAGGTCGCTGAGGCGCTGGGTGGGGCGGACACCAGCCCGGATCGCCGCCGCGGGCAAATCCGAGTAACTTGCCGTTTCGTACAAGACGAATTCCTTTCGGCAGGTTATGGTGCGAGCGTCGCAGGCAAAACCGACCGAAAGGACGCCATGGACTACAAACTCGAGTTGGTCCCCCTCCCGGTGGCTGATGTGGACCGCGCCAAGGCCTTCTACGTCGAGAAGGCCGGCTTCGTCGAGGACCTAGACCATAGCGGCGAGGGCGGTTTCCGCGTCGTCCAGCTCACGCCGCCCGGCTCCGCATGCTCGATCGCGGTGGGGGCTGGCATAGTCGACACGCCGCCCGGTTCCGTCCAGGGGTTGCACCTGGTCGTCCCTGACATCGAGGCGGCGCGCGCCGAGTTCTCGGAACGGGGGGTGGAGGTGGGCGAGGTCGTGGACCTCGGGGGGGTGCTGTACGCCCCCTTCAACGACCCCGACGGGAACGGGTGGACCCTCCAGCAGCTGCCCTATTAGCCTGCCAGGAGACCATGTAAAAGGGGGAAGCACGTGGGTAGAGTAGGCACGAGTTTCTCGACATCCTGCTGGGAGAGGGCGTCAGGTTCTTCGACCGCCTGCATACCGGGCCGATCGAGCTGGAGAGGAGGAGGGTGGTCGAAGCCCTCGGGGTCACGCACCTGAGATTCCGCATCGTGAAATAGGCCGCGTTCGCCGAGAAGAAATCTGAGGATTAGAGTTGTCTGGGATCGTGAGCAAGGCGGCGCGATTCCCTGACATCTCGAGGCATACAGTAAAGGCCGAATACCCTCCCTAGTCCTCACCTATTCCGGCCTCGGCCAGTTTGCGTCGAAGGAAGGCCAGGCTGCCTTCGACCTCCTCTTCGGCCAGGCCATGCATGATTAGCGGTCCGCGGTAGCCGACCTCGTTCAGGTACTTCAAGTACAGATCGTAGTCCAGGTCTCCTTTGCCCACGGCAACCACCTCGCCCGACCCGTTCACGTCTTTGGCGTGAGCGAGGAGAAGGTCTCCGCCCAGGAGCTCGAAGGCCTCTTCCAGAATCTCCTCGGAGCGTGAGAGGCGGCGGGTGGGTTCTTTGGCGTCGAAGAGGTTCGCCGCGTCCATGACCACCTTGAGGCGCGGCGAGCGCATCTCGTCCAAGAGTCGCCACCCCTTCGCGGCCGAATCCACGACGTTGGCAGCCTCCGGCTCGAAGGCCAGGGTGACACCGTACTCCTCGGCCGTCTCGAGCGCCTCCTGCATCGTGGCGAGCAGGTCCCGCCAGGCCTCGGGTCTCGCGTTATCCTGGTGCCGGCGCCACATGTCCTCAGGGTCGCGGGTGCCGGTGCACAGCGTGACCGTCGAAGTGCCAAGCCGGTCGCAGGCGCCAGCCAGCACGCCGAGGCGACGTAACCCATCCCGACGCACCTCCTCGTCAGGGTGGATCATGTTGAAGGTGCCGGAGACGGCGACCAGAGCAATCCGGCGCTCGGCGGCGGCCACCCTTACGCGGTCCGTCAGGGCCGAGTCTATCTCCTCGGGCAACGGGGACAGCCTCACCACCGACATGTTGAACTGCGTCTCGCGGAGGCCGTGACTTGCCAGGGCATCGAAGACGCCCTCGGGCGACGGACGCGCAATGGTTCTGGCGAAGACCCCTGGCCGCACTTCAGACCCCGCCTTCCACGTCGGAGAGCCTCACGGCCTCGCCGGTCTGTGCCGAGCGGACCATGGCCACCATCCCGCGCACCGCCGCGAGCCCATCCTCTGCGTTCGCTCCGCGCATCGGGAGGCCGTCGAGTATCGTCTCGGCGAAACCCTCGACCTGCCGCCTGAAGAAGTGGCTGTCCGCGCCCAGGAGTCTGCGGTAGCTGGCGTCCTTCTCCGAAAAGCACTCCACGTCGCTCGACTTGTAGTACCAGGGGTTGTACGTACGCCCGATCACGCTTCCGTGCTCGCCGTAGACCTGGAAGCCTTCGTGCCAGTCCATGCGTACCTTGATAGTCAGGTCGAGGTGACCGACGCTTCCGTCCACGAATCCGACCTCGGAGAACCAGCAGTACGCCCCAAACTTCTCGACGAGCCGGGTGCGGATAGCCTCTATCTTCCCACCCAGGAAGCGGGCGGTGTCGAGCAGGTGGCTGGCGTGCCCGAGGATGTAGTAGCGCCTGAGATCCGCCTTGGGGTCCTCCTCTGGCCTTCTTGCTTCCTCACTCGCCTCGATCACCGGCTGGAGGGCGTCGGTCATGGTGTAGCGGTGGGTCGAGTCGCCATACCAGGCCTTCAGTGCGATCATCTCCCCCATCTCCTCGCGGATAAACTCGCTGGCGAAGGCGATGCCCTCGTCGAAGCGCTTCTCGGTGCCGACCTGCACGACGAGCCCTGACGCCCTGGCGGCGCCGCACAACCCCTCGGACTCCTCGACGGTCACGCCCATAGGCTTCTCCACCAGGACGTGCTTGCCGGCCTCGATGGCCCTGAGGGCCATGGGTACGTGAAACTGGTCGGCGACGGCGATGATGACAGCGTCCACGTCCGGGTCGGCGAGCATCGCCTCGTAGTCCGCGAAGGCCTTCCTCGGAGCGTGCACGGCGGACATTCTCTCCAGCAGATCCTTCGCCACGTCGCAGATGGCGTAGAGCTCGGCGTTCTTCGCCTTGCGGCAGGCCTCGAAGTGGGCCGCCTGCGAAATCTGGCCCGCGCCCAGTACCCCGACCCTGAGCACCCTCTGTTCCTCGCTCATGCCACAAGGATACTCCCGGTCGAGTATCCGCGGCACGAGAGCTTCGGGGAACCATAAGGGAAGCGGTCTCTGTGCCGCCCGTGTAGAGTGGCCGCATGAGGGTAATAGGGGCTGGCTTCGGCCGCACGGGGACGACGTCGCTGAAGGCGGCTCTGGAGCAGATGGGCTTCGGCCCGAGCTACACTCTGAGCGAGGTCTTCCGAAACCCGGGGCACGTGGGGTTCTGGGAGGCCGCCCGTCGTAGTTCTGCCGGGGAGAGGGTGGACTGGGAGGGGTTTCTCGCTGGCTACGGGGTGGCGGTCGACTGGCCAGCCTGCTCGTTCTACGAAGAGCTCATGCAAGCGTTCCCCGAGGCACCGGTGATCCTGACGGTCCGAGATCCGGCACCGTGGTACGAGAGCATGCGCTCGACCATCCACGAGTTAAGGAGGTTGACCACCGGGCCCCTCCTCGTTAGGGCGGCCTTCGCTTTGGCCGGGCTATTCGTCCCTGGCATCACTGGCACCGTCCGGCTCGCGGACCGCCTCGTGTGGGAGGACACCTTCGACGGCCGCTTCGAGGATCAGGGCTACGCGGTGCAGGTCTTCGAGCGCCACAACGAGGCGGTCCGCCTGAGGGTCCCGTCGGAGAGGCTTTTGGTCTTCGACGTAAGGGAGGGCTGGGGGCCGCTCTGCGACTTCCTCGGCGTCGAAGTCCCCGAGGAGCCCTTCCCTCGCCTCAACGAGGCGCGGCAGATGCGGCGCAGGCTCCTCGGCCTCGTCGCGCTCTCGGCCGTCGCGCCGGCGCTCGCGGTGCTTGCTGGCCTCGCCGCGACGGTGTTTCTCATCCGACGCGTCGGGAGGTCACGCTAGCGTTGATGGTGGCCGAGGGGCCGCGATCGGGGAAGGCGGGCAGCCCTTAGGTTGGGCCGAAAAGGTCAGAGCGATAGAATCCATCTTTTTGGCGAGATGTCTGCGTAGCCGGCCCCGGGAGCAGGATGACGCTCGGTCCGCTTTGTTACCCCGAGGTAAGTATGTCACTTTCGGGTAAGTACTTGTGGCCGGGGTGTCGCAACTTACCATCCCGCAAGGAGCAGGCGAGACGAGAGGGAAGGCTTGCGGACGGAGACGAACTGGAAGCGGTCGCTAGTGCTCGAGCTTGGCGCATTCGGCTTTTTCGGACTCTTCTGGGGGTGCTTCGCCGTGCTTCTGGCGGACCTGAGCAGCGCCCTGGGCCTCTCGCCAGGGCCCCTGGGCGTCGCCCTCTTCGTCGGGGCGGCCTCCTCGATCGTGGCGATGGGGGCCCTGGGGTGGGCTTCAGATCGACTCGGGAAGAAAGCGTACCTGATCCTAACGGCGTGCCTCTTCGGAGCCGGGGTCTCGGGTCTCGCCCTCTCGGGATCATACGCAGCCCTGCTCGCGACGCTGGTCGTCCTCTACTCCTCGAGCGGCCTCTACGACGTGGGGATAAACGCCGTGGCGGTGGACCTGGAGCGTCTGAGCGGGAGGCGCCTCATGTCCTACCTGCACGCGGCCTTCTCGGGCGGAGCGATGGTCGGGGCCCTGGGCGCTGGAGCGCTGCGTCAGGCCGGGGTGGACTACCGGCTGGCGTACCTGGCGCTGCTGGTGCCCCTCGTAGTTCTGGTCACGGCCTTCGCCGCGGCCAGGTTCCCCCTCCCCGCGACAGGGGAACCCGAGAGCGATCTGCCGTCCAAGGGCGACGGAGTCGGGAGGTGGGACCTCTACCGCAACGGCCCGCTCCTGTTGGTGGCGGCTATCGCCTGCCTGAGCATGCTAGCTGAGGGCGAGATGGAGCACTGGTCGGGGATCTACTTGCGCGACACATTAGGGCTCGCGGCCATCGTCGGCGGCTCAGGCGTGGCCGTCTTCTACGGAGCGCAGGCACTGGGCAGGCTCGCAACCGGGCGGCTCGTCGGGCGGCTCGGCAACCGCCGCACGCTGCTCGCCTCGGGCGTGCTGGCGGCGGGCGGGATGCTTCTCGCGCTTGCCACAACGAGCCCGGTACTGGTCGTTGGCGGCTTCGTGCTCGTGGGCCTGGCGCTCGCCGCGGTCGCCCCCCTGGCATTCTCGGTGGCCGGGGAGACGGTGCCCGACCGGGCTGGATCTGCGGTCTCCGTGGTGACCACCTTCGGCTACGGGGGCTTTCTCCTGGGGCCGCCGCTCGTGGGAGGCCTCGCAGAGGTGGTGGGCCTCAGGGCCGCCCTCGGGGTCGTGGCCGCGGCCGGGCTCGCGGTCTTCTTGCTCTCCTCGAACCTGCGGGAACCTGGAGAGGATCAGGGCAACCCCCGTTCGCGAACGCCGTAGGTGGACACAAAGCCCGCGCCTCTCGCGAGCGTACCGTGAGCAAGCCATGGTACAAACGGATAGAGGTCTACGTCGGGACCAGAGAAGGAGTCGAACACCCGGTGCGCGTGCTGAAGAACCCGTTCCTCGTAGCGTTGGTCGTGTTTGTGCTCTGCTCCTGCGAGGGCGATTCTGCTACAGGCGGTAGCTCCCCCGGAGGTAGCACTGCGGGACATACCTCCGCCGAAGGCGAGGTTCCCGAGCAGACCTCATCCCCGGGGACGAACCCAGCGGATGGGGAGACGGCCGTCGAGCCCGACCCCCCTACGGCCGTCGCGGGGTCCGAGCCCCGGGACGGCCGGGCCAGCAGCAGCACGCCCAGGCGTGCGGCGGTCGGTACGAACGGGATGGTCAGCTCCGCCCACCCGCTCGCCACGCGGGCAGGCCTGGAGGTCCTCGAGGACGGGGGCAACGCCTTCGACGCAGCGGTCGCGGCCTCTCTGGGCGTCGTCGAGCCGTACATGAGCGGCATAGGAGGCTACGGGGCGATGGTCGTCTACGACGCCAGGACGGGCGAGGTGCGGTCGCTCAGCGCGGCCACCAGGTCACCCGAGACGCTCGACCCTGGCGCGTTCCGTCCGCCGGCGCCGGATCACCTGGAGAACCGGCAGGGCGCCCCCGCGGCCACCACGCCCGGAGCCGTGAATGACTGGGAAGCCCTGTGGGAGGAGTACGGCGAGCTCGGGTGGTCACGCCTTCTGGAGCCCGCCATAGCGCAGGCCGAGGACGGGTTCGTCCTCGACGCGGAGAACGCCGGCTGGATCGGCTCCGAGTTCTACACGTTTCCCCCGCACGCCCAGAAGATATACGGCGACGGCGGTACGCCCCTCTCGGCGGGTCAACGCCTCGTGCAGGAGGACCTGGGGCGTTCTCTTCGTCTGATCTCCGAGCAGGGGGCTGACGCGGTATACGGTGGAGATCTGGGCGAGGCGATGGCCTCCGCGACGCAGCAGAACGGCGGCTTCCTGACCACGGACGATCTGGAGGCCAACAACCCCGAGTGGCGCGAGCCCATTAGCATGGAGTACAAGGGCAACGAGATCGTCACCTCGCCTCCCCCGACGACCGCGTGGAACATGCTAACCCGCCTCGGCGTCATGGGTAAGCTCGACCCCGCGGCCCTCGGCCATAACAGCGCCGCCTACCTCGACACGTACGCGGCTGTGACGGAGCAGGCGTACTACGAGCGCTCCGCATACGCAGCCGATCCGGAGATAGCGTCGACCCCGCTCGACCGGCTGCTCTCGGAGGCCTACTGGGAGCAACAGGCCGCGAACGTGGCATCGGCGACGGCATCTGTCGCCAATAGGGAGAGCGCCTCGATCGAGCAGGCGACTCTCGCCGGGGAACAGGGGCACACCACGCACTTCGTGGTGGCTGACG
>Ga0126304_10000231_pt1 | contig 20111 bp, 21 predicted proteins | sample Plot25_FD_92538 | JGI IMG/M metagenome (GOLD analysis project Ga0126304, IMG submission 92538) | Serpentine soil microbial communities from UC McLaughlin Reserve, CA, USA - Plot25 | ecosystem: Environmental > Terrestrial > Soil > Grasslands | place: USA: UC McLaughlin Reserve, Lake County... | reverse complement strand
TTCTGCGTCAACGAGGAACTGCGCGGCGGCGACGCCAATGCCCGGCTCGGTCGCGCCGAACTTCGTGTTGTCCTTCATCCACAGTGACGACCATCCGGTGTGAATCAGGACGACGTCGCCGGATCGAATCTGCACGTTCTCCTTCTGCAGTGCGCCCTTGAGATCCGCCACCGTGATCTCGTAAGTCGGTTGCAGCTGCGCGACGCCCTTGAACTTCGCGACGTCGATCAGCACGCCGCGCGTCACGATGGCACCGACGTTCTCGACACCGAGCTTGGTCAGTCCCTCGGCTTGCGCGAACTCGGATCGCTTGTTGCCGTTGTAGAAGAGATCGCCGATGCCAAGGTGACCAAGGCCGTCGAACTGCGTGCCAATCTGTCCGAGCTCTCCGCTGATCACCTCATCGTGGTAAACCGCCTGGTTCTTCCCAGGCATTGGGAACGGATACGGGATACGAATGCTGTAGTGGCGAGTCCCATACATGGGCATGCCAGCTTCGTAGACGTGGCCGAGCTGATACATCTGGCCCTTCTGGATCGCGTTCTTCGCCTCGAGCACCTTGGCTGGCGTGATCCGATTCGCCGCGCCGCGTTGATCGGCAGCACCCCACCGCGACGGATACCAGCCATCCGACTGACCGCGTGCAATGGTCGCAGCCGTCACCACAACGAGGACCACCACCAGCGAACGCGTGCGAATCACGAGCACCTCCACCGGCCGGTCCAGAGGACCGGCCCTACGAGCGGCCTATTTCTTGTCGAGTTGTGCGAAGACTTCCTTCGCCGCGCGGAACGAGTCCACGCCGGCCGGCACGCCGGCGTAAATCGCCACCTGCATGAAGACCTCGCGGATCTCGTCACGGGTGACGCCGTTCGTCAAGGCGCCGGCGATGTGCAGGCGCAGTTCGTGCGGTCGGTTCAGGCAACTGATCATCGCCAGATTGAGCAGGCTGCGCGTCCTCTTGTCCAGCCCCTCGCGGCCCCACACCGCGCCCCAGCAGTACTCGGTCACCAGCTCCTGCATCGGCATGCTGAAGTCGTCGGCCTGCTTGAACGCGTTGTCCACGAACTCTTTGCCCAGCACCGAACTCCGAATCGCACGACCCTTCTCGAACGTCGCTTTATCCATTTCGCTCCTCGCCTTAGCCCTTTTGCCTTTGACTTTTGACCTACTTGATTTCCACTCCCGCCCACTCTTCGACGACTTTCGCAATCGATGTGAAGTCCGAGTCGGCGCCAAACCTTGCCTGCGTGATCGCCAGCATCTGCCGCACCGCTGCGCCGGCGACCATCGGCACGCCGAGCGCCTCAGCTTCGTCGATGCACAGGCGCACGTCCTTGTACGACAGCCCGGTCGCGAAGCCGAAGTCGAACGTCCGCGGCAGGATCGCTCGCGGGAATTTATCCTGCGTCGCGCTGTTGCGGCCGCTGCCGGCATTGATGATGTCGATCAGCACCTTCGCGTCCAGCCCCGCCTTCACACCCATCGCCACCGCCTCCGACGACACCACGATCGCCGAGGCAGCCAGGAGGTTGTTGGCGAGCTTGGCGATCTGCGCCAGGCCGGGTTTCTCGCCCACGTAGAACGTCTTGCCGAAATTCTTGAGCACCGGATCGACGGTCGGGAATGTCGCCTGCGCGCACGACACCATCACGGCCAGCGTGCCCTTTGTCGCGCCCGCGACGCCACCGCTGACCGGAGAGTCCACCCACGCGACGTTGCGCTCGCCGGCAGCCTTGGCGACAACCTTGGCCACACTCGGTCCCGTTGTTGACAGATCGATGAGCATCTTCAGCCGTGAGCCGCGCAGAATGCCACCATCACCGAGGCTCACCGCCTGCACGATTGGGGGTGTCGGCAGGCTGATGAGGACGATTTCCGCGGCCGATGCGACCGCTTCCGCCGACGCCGCGGACTTCGCGCCACGCGCAACGAGCGATTGCACCGCATCGGCATTCGTGTCGTACACCGTCAGCGGATAGCCGGCCTCGAGCAACCGCACCGCCATAGGCCCGCCCATGCGGCCCACACCAACGAACCCTAACTCTGTCACGTTCCCTCCCGATGTACCTGGTAGCTGGTAGCTCGTAGAAAGATCGAACTACTAACTACCGGCTCCGACCAGCTACCGACTACGAGCTGCCAGCTATCTCTGTATAAACGGATTGGGGACGCTTTCCGCCGTGGAGATCCACACGCTCTTCACCTGCAGATATTCCTTGATCATTTCCTGGCCGCTCTCGCGGCCCAGTCCCGATCGCTTGTAACCACCAAACGGCGACAGGTAGCTCACGGCTCGATACGTGTTGATCCACACCGTGCCGGCCTGAAGCTTCTCCGCCATCTTCAGCGCGCGCCGCATGCTCTTGGTCCACACACCGGCCGCAAGACCATACACCACGTCGTTGCCAATCGCGATCGCCTCGTCTTCGTCGTCGAAAGGAATCACTGCGAGGACCGGACCAAACACCTCCTCCTGCGCGATGCGCATGCGGTTGTTGACGCCTTCGAAGATCGTCGGCTCGACGAACCAGCCGTTGCCGCACTCCGGCCGCGTCGCGCGCCCGCCGCCGAGCACTGCGCGGGCCCCTTCACCTTTGGCAATGTCGATGTAGTTCAGGATCTTCTCGAACTGCGGCTTGTTCGTCACCGGACCGATCTGGGTATCCGGACTCATCGGGTTGCCCATCTTCGCCGTCTTCGCGAACGCGACGAGGCGAGTGAGGAATTCGTCGTGGATGCTTCGCTGCACGAGCAGCCGCGAACCGGCGATGCACGTCTGTCCCGTCGCCGCAAAGATGCCGGAGATGACGCCCTTAATTGCATTCTCGATCTCGGCATCGTCAAAGACGATGTTGGGCGATTTGCCACCGAGCTCCATCGTGACGTGCTTCATGCTGCGAGCAGCGGTTTCGTAAATGCGTTGACCGGTGGCGTCTGAGCCAGTGAAGGCGATCTTCACGACCAGCGGATGCTCGACGAGCGCCGCACCGACATCGGGCCCGAATCCGGTAACGACATTGACGACGCCAGGAGGAAAGCCGGCGTCTTCGACGAGCTTCATGAACTCGAGCGTTGACGCCGAGGTGAACTCCGAGGGCTTGATGACCATCGTGTTGCCGGCGGCGAGTGCAGGCGCCAGCTTCCACGCCAGCAGCAACAGCGGCGAGTTCCACGGGACAATGGCGGCGACGACGCCGAGCGGCTCGTAGCGTGTGAAGTTGAACGTATCGGCCTTGTCGGTGGGAATGACGGCGCCTTCGATCTTGTCCGCGAGTCCGCCGTAGTAGTGATACCACTGCGCCATGTACGCCGTCTGCATGCTCATCTCGGCGTACAGCTTTCCGTTGTCGCGAACCTCGATCTCGGCCAGATGCTTCGAGCGCTCGGTGATCAAATCGCCGAGCCTGCGCAGCAGCGCGCCACGTTTCGACGCGGTCAACGCCGGCCACTCACCGGAGGTGAATGCGCGATGCGCGGCGTTGACTGCGCGATCGACGTCGTCCGCGGTGCCGCGAGGAATGAGCGCCCACGGTTCGGCGCGAAACGGATCATCGCTTTCAAAGTGATCGCCCGAGCTCGCCTCGACCCATTGCCCGCCGATGAACATCTGATACCGGGCGAGCGCGGTTGCTGTAGCAGTCACAGGAGAACCTCTCCGCCTTCGCCGCAGGCTTCGGCGCGGCAAGCTCTTCACCATATCGACAACGTGCAGACAGCGCAAATGCACGCAGATCGAACCTGGTGCGCACCGTGGCGCATGTTCCATTCTGCGAAACGGAACGCTCGCGGGTGCGCGCCGCATAACACCAGTGACAGCAACACGTTCGGGCGAGACAAGCCGAAAGCGCGTGTGCCACGAGTGAACGTGCGGCGAGGGTGTGCACAGGTTCACGGACGCCGCATCACACGGGGCAAACGCCAACCTCACACGCAGTTACGGTGAACGAGACGCGCATGGCCGCGGCTGGTGTGCCGCTTGCTCTATCTATCCGCGGGGGGCAAATAGAGCCAATGTTGCGAATCGTATTCGGTGGGGCGGCACTCGCAGCGCTCCTGATGACGTACTGGGTAAATCCCACTACCGCGTGGATCGTGCTCGGATCAAGTTTTACGCTGACCGTCGCTTTCAAAGTGCGCCAGCGTGAAGAAGCGGAAGGCGCCCTGCAAGCCACTGTAGACGAGTAGGCTCGCCCGACGCGCGCTGCCCTCTCCCTGGGCGGCGCGCGTTGCTTCTGTTCTCTCTCTCCTTCTCTCCTCTCCCGTTCCTTTCCTAGTCCGACATGCTTGACCACCATGGCGGACGCCTGTACGAAGGTCACAGGTCAAAAGGCAAAGGTCAAAGGCAAAGGTCAAAGGCAGGTCAAAGGCGAGGTCAAGGGAATGTGAAAAAAGCGTGACACGGCAACGCGAGCCCATCGTCGCCCCGTCTGAGCGAGAGACGATAGGACCGAATCGAGGACGGCGAAGCACCAAGGACAAAGGGCCAAGGACTATCATCCAAAAAGGGGCACGAATGGACGCCACACTTCGCGCGCTCAATCGATTCGGACTCGGCGCCCGTCGCGGAGAGCGGCAGAAGATCGGTGACGGCCGGCAGTGGCTGCGCGCGCAGCTCGACGGTGGAGCGCCGTCGCTCGCGCCGCCCGACGGCGTGACGGCAACAGCGATCGGCGACGCATTGCGCGCCATCCGAATGGCCGGCCAGGGCAACGACCAGGAACGTCGTCAGGCGCGGCGGCAGGTCGTCGAGATGAGCCAGGCGGAGATGCACGCCGCGCTCACCGCGCGCATCACGACCCAGCGGCCGTTTGTCGAGCGTCTCGTCGCGTTCTGGTCCAATCACCTGTGCGTCTCGACCGGTTCGAAGATCGTTGTCGCTCCGCTGGCCGGCAGCTATGAGCGCGACGTGGTCCGGGCGCACGTGCTCGGACGTTTCGAGGACATGGTCCTCGCCTCGGCGACGCATCCCGCGATGCTCGTCTATCTCGACAACTTCCAATCGATCGGCCCGAACTCCAGCGACGCAGGCGCGGGTCAACGCAACAACGGCCAGCGTCGCGGACTCAATGAGAACTATGCCCGCGAATTGCTGGAGCTCCACACGCTTGGCGTGAATGGCGGCTACACGCAGCAGGACGTGCAGGAGCTTGCGAAGATTCTCACCGGCTGGACGATCAACGGTCTGAACGGCCCAGCCGCGCGGCTGCAGCGCGCGAATCAGCGGCGAAGTCGCGCCGAAGCTCGCCAAAGGCGAGCCGAGGCCGGGCCAATCGAGTTTGCGTTCATCGATCTGTTGCACGAGCCCGGTACCAAGACGGTGTTGGGGCAGCGCTACAGTCAGGGCGGGATCGAGGAAGGCCAGCGCGCGATCGGCGCGCTGTGTCGTCATCCATCGACGGCGCAGTTCGTCGCCACCAAGCTGGTCTCGCACTTCGTGAGCGATGAACCGCCGGCGGCGGCGGTCGAACGTGTGGCGCGGGTATTTCGATCGACCGACGGTGATCTGAAAGCCGTTGCCCGCGCGGTCGTCGATGAGCCTGAGGCATGGCGCGAGGATGCGCGCAAGTTCCGAACACCGCAGGACTGGTTCGTCGCCATGCTGCGTGCGTTCGGAGCGAGCGACGTCAGCCCGAATGCGTCGGTCGTCCTGCGGCAACTGCGGCAGCCGGTGTGGTCACCTGCTGCGCCGAAAGGATTCGGAGACGCGCTGCAGGAATGGGCCGATCCCGATTCGCTGCTCAATCGCGGTGAGCTGGCGCGCACGATCGCCAAACTGCCGGCGATGCACGCACTCGATCCGCCGTCATTGGCGGACGTCGTCGATGTGCCGGCCGGCAATCCCCTGCATGCGATGCTGGCGGATACGTCGATCGCCGCGCCCGAGCGCGTTGCACTCGCCGTCGCCGGACCCGCGTTTCAATGGAGGTAGTGATGAAGCGCCGCGACTTCGTTCGGACGATGTGTTACGGGGGCCTCGCCACCTTCGGCCTGCCGGTCGTCAACTTCGCGCAGGTACAGCAGAACGGCCGCTTCGTTTTCATCCTGTTGCGTGGCGGCTTCGACGGACTCGCCGCGCTCGTGCCCTATGGCGACCCGGAGTATCGAGTCCTCCGCGGGTCGTTCGCCTACAACCCCTCCGATCTGACGACGCTCGATGAGACGTTTGGCCTCGCGCCAGGACTGTCACCACTGCGCACACTGTGGGACGCCAATCAGCTCGCGGTAGTGCATGCGATGGCGATCCCGCATCGCACGCGCAGCCACTTCGATGGCCAGGCGATCCTCGAAACCGGACTCGATCGGCCGGCCGGTTCCGCTGATGGCTGGTTGAACCGATTGCTGCAGGTGATGTCGGGCACACGCAGCGGCATCGCGATAGCGGCCGGCATGCCGCTGTCGCTGACCGGCGCGTATCAAGTCGACACGTGGTCCCCCACTCAGCTCGGCGCGGTAGACGATGCCTTTCTGGAGCGGCTGGCGGTGTTGTATCGCAGCGATGCGGCGCTGCAGAACCGATTCGAAGCAGCGCTGCAGCAGCAGGCGCTCGTCGGCGAGGAGCCGATGGCCCGCGGGAATGCGCGCCGCGGCGGCATCACGCCACTCATGCAGGCGGCGGCGAAGATCCTTCGGCAGGAGGGTGGACCCAATATCGCGGCGATGGAATTCAGCGGCTGGGACACGCATGCGAACCAAGGGCTGGCTGGCGGGTCGCTCGATCGTTTGCTGGCGCAGCTGGCGGAAGGCCTGGTCGCGTTCCGCAACGACATGCGGACCGCCTGGCAGAACACCACGCTCGTCATCATGACGGAGTTCGGCCGCACGGCGAGGCCCAACGGCACGCGAGGCACCGATCACGGGACTGCGGGTGCGGGGTTCGTCCTCGGTCCGCGGCTGGCCAAATCGGCGATCGTCGCCGACTGGCCCGGTCTGTCATCGAATGCGTTGTTCGAGGGGCGCGATCTCAAGCCGACGCTCGACACGCGAGCGGTGCTGAAAGCGGCGATCGCCGGCACGTTCGACCTCACGCCGGCGCAACTCGATCGCGTGTTCCCGAACTCCTCCGCGGCTCGCGCCGTATCCGGCTTGATGGCGTAATCAATTCGCCGGCTTCGCGAACAGCGCCGCGTCCACGGCGGCGTTGTGCTCGACCTTCGAAATCGTGACTGTGAAGTTCTGCACTGACGAGGAGCTGACGATCTTGTGCGCGACCTTGACGCCGTCCACCACACGCTCGTCGGACAGATCCGTCGTCTGTTCGAGTGTACCCACCGGCGGGATGTCGGCGGTGACGATCTGACGGATCATCATGAACGTCGTCGCGTCGAAGTAGCTCTTGGTCGAGGGACCGGTCTTCGGCTTGATGATGATCACGAAGGCATCGCGGTCGCCAACCTTCTCCTTACCGGTGAGCTCGAGGCTGATGCCGTTCTGCTTGTAGTTGAGGAGCGGCGTCGGGAAGAAGCCGTTCCGCATTCCTTCGAGCTGGTCGCCGGTGATGTCGCGATTGCCCTGCAGCGTATCCATGGCGTAGCCGGTGGTGCCATCGAACCGCTGATCGATGGTCATTTTGCCGACGCCGACTGCGGAGAGATCGAGATTGATCAGCGTCCGCACTTTGTTCGGCGCCTGATTCCAGATTTCGATTGGGCCTGAGAACTCGCCGGCCGGCGTCGAGATTGCGATCGTGCCGGCCATCATTCGCGAGGTCAGCTTGCTGAGCGCGGCGCGGCCACCCATCGCAGCCAGGTGCTTCTCGACGATTTCATCAGCCGTTTGCGCCGCCGCTGCGTGGGCCGACCCGAGCAGCACGCTGGCGATCGCCACCAACCGCAATACCTTCGTCACGTGTAATCTCCGTTTCTGGCGGGCGCCGTGATTGGGCTGCCCGTTAGGCGGACCTTAGAGTCGCCGGCGCCATGGCATCTGTGACGCTAACCGCTGGCGACAGGTTCAGTATCAACGCGACGCTGACAGTTTTTTGAGCAGGGCGGCCGTGTCCTCGTGCACGTCGATCCGCGCGCCGCCGCGGCTGTTCCCGCCGGCCTTGCCCAGGGCCGAGTCGATGGGCGTGTTACCGCGGTTGTCCCTGGCGTTGAGATCGGCGCCGCTGGCAACCAGGAACTGTACGACGTCGTTCCACCCCCAGCGCGCCGCCTCGTGCAGCGGTGTCAGTCCGCGCGAGTCCTTCGAGTTGATGTCGCCGCCAGCTTTGATCAGCAGCTTCAGGGATTCGATCGATCGCTGCTGCGTGTCATCGCTCAAATAAAAACCGCGCGTGTCGGCGTCCACTGAGCCGAGCCCGGCGGCCGCCATGATCGGTGTGATGCCGCGTGAGTTGGCCAGACTGATGTCGGCGCCCGTGGCGAGCAGCGCGGCGATGACCGGTGCGTCGAGCGCCTTGGCCGCCCGAAGGAGAGGAGTTGCCCCGGTGGTCAGCATGCCGTCGAGACCGCGATCGTTGCCGATGTTGCGGAACGGCGGCGACAGTTTGAGTTGCGCATTGGGATTGGCGCCCACCGCAAGCAGCATCTCGATCACCTGCAACGGCGTGGCCTCATCGAGCGACGGCCAGTCGGGCCGTCCGCCACGCGGGATGGTATTGAGATCGACGGCGGCGTACAGTGGCGCGCGGCCCCACAAATCCCACTGGTTCGGGTTCGCGCCCTTCTTGATCAAGTACTGCGCGGTATCCCACTGCCCGTTGATCACCGCCATCAGCAGCGGGCTGATCTTCTCAGGGTCGGCGAGATTGATCTCGGCGCCGGCATCAACAAGAAGGCGGGCACATTCGACGCAGCCTTCACGCGAGGCATAGAGGAGAGGCGTGAGCCCGCCCGCCGGGCGATAGATCGCGCGCGGCTCCGCGGTGACCTGGCGCTCCCAGTTGTTGACCGTCGATCGCGCGTTGACGTCAGCGCCCGCTTTCACGAGCTCGGCGACCATCGCCGGCTGCTTCTGCGCCACCGCCCACATCAGCGCGGTCTGGCCGCGCCACTGCTCCACCGCATTTACCTTCGCGCCGTACCTGACGAGCAGGCGTGCCGCATCGACACCGCCGGTGCGCGCCACGACCATCAGTGCCGTCTGTCCGTCGGCGTTCGGCGATTCGACGTCGGCGCCCGCCTTGAGCAGCGCTTCGAGCAGATCGGCGCGGCCGAGAATCGCCGCCTCGGCCATCGGCGTCGATCCGAAGGCGTTCTTGACGGTGACCTTCGCACCGGCGCGAATCAGGCGCTGTGTCAGCTCGAGATCGCCGTGATGCACGGCCCAGTGCAGCGGCGTGGTGCCGTCCACTTCCGGCGCGTTGACGTCGGCACGCTGCGCGATGAGCGTCATCGCGGCGGTGCGATCGCCGGACTTGACGGCATCGACGAGCGGCGCAGTCGCGAGGAGAGCGAGCAAGGAGACCGTGAGCATTAGATCTCCGAGAAGACCTGCGTACTATTGCCAATTTTCTCGACGGGAACACCGGCCCGATCGAGCAGCGTGAGCAGCAGGTTCGCCAGCGGCGTCTTGTCCTCGTACTTCACGTGCTGCCCGCCCTTCAGCTTGCCCCCACCACCGCCGACGATGATCGTCGGAAGCGGGAACTCGTCGTGGGCATTGCTGTTGCTCATGTTGCTGCCATACAGCAGGATCGAGTGGTCGAGCACCGAGCCATCACCATCGGGCATCGCCGCCAGCTTGGTCAGGAACTTCGCGAACGCCTGACTGTGATAGGTCTGGATCTTCACCAGCCGATCCTTCCGTGACTTGTCGTTCTGGTGATGCGATAGCGGATGGAATGCGTCCGACACGCCGATGTGGTTGTAGGTGACGTTGCTGCCCTCGCCCGCCATCATGTAGGTGAACACGCGGGTCAGGTTCGCCTGATAGGCCAGCGCGATCATGTCGAACATCAGATTGAGCCGCTGATCGAACGTCGTCCCCACCGGTACGTCAGGCAGTTCGAGGCTGGACAGATCCTGCGCCTCCATCTTCTGCACACGCCGTTCGATCTCGCGCACGCTTTCGAGATAGTCACCGAGCTTGGCGCGGTCGGGGGCGTCGAGCGTCTTCTGCAGATCGGCCGCCTCCTGCGTCACGAGATCGAGGATGCTCGAGTACTGCCTGGAGATCGCCTTGCGCTCCTGCACCGTGTCGCCCTGACCGAACAGCCGCTCGAACAGCTTGCGCGGATCTGACTCCATCGGCAACGGTGTGGTCGGCGTGCGGAACGAGATCGTCGCGCCGTAGCTGCAGCCGTAGCTGCGATCGCAGGCGCCGCCACCGCCGCGGCCTTCGGTCGCGACTTCGAGCGACGGCAATGGCGTGTCCTGGCCGATATGCGCGGCAGCGATCTGGTCGACCGTCACACCGCCGTACGGATCCTGACCCATGCGCGGCGTCACACAGCTCAACCACGTGCCGGGATTGAGCGCATGCACCGGCGGCGCAATCGCCGGCTTGTTCTCGAGACCGCTGACGATCGTCAACTGTTTCTGGAACGGCGCGAATGGTTTCAGGATCGGGGTGAGCTCGAACGACTTCCCCTCAGCGGCGGGCGTCCAGTGCTCCATGATCGCGCCGTGCGGCAGGTACATGAACCCCATGCGCGGCTTCGGGCTCGCCGCGGTCTGCGCGAGCGCGGTCCATGCCGGCACCATCGCGTCGAGGAACGGCAGGCCAACCGCCACACCCGCGCCGCGGAGGAACGTTCGCCGGGAAAGAAACTTTTTAGTTAGAAACATGATCAGCCTCGGGCACTTTGCGCATCTGGAACGGGGCACTCTTCACGATGCCCATCACCAGCGATGAAAACCGATAGTTGTCGCGCGCCGCGTCGCGGACGATCTTCCGCACCGTCGGCATGTCGTAGTACTCCACGCTTCTGCCGAGCGCATACGTCATCAGCTTCTCGGTCATCGTCTGCACGAACTGTGGACCGCGTTTGACGAGCGCCCTGCGCAGGTCGGCCGGCCCGCTCACCTTCGTGCCGTCGATCAACTGGCCAGAGGGGTCAATCGGAGTCCCCGCCCAACGGTCCTGAGCGCGCCACTCACCGATCGCGTCGAAGTTCTCGAGCGCGAACCCGAGCGGATCCATCACACCATGGCAGGCATTACACGTCGGTTTGTTCCGATGCTGCTCCATGATCGCGCGGATGGTCTTGGCCTGTTCGCCGTCTTTGTTTTCCTGAAACGCTTCGACGTCGGGTGGTGGCGCGGCCGGGGGCGTGCCGAGAATGTTCTCGAGAATCCACGCCCCGCGGATCACCGGTGCCGTGCGGTTGGCGTACGACGTGGACAGCAACACGCCGCCCTTGCCGAGCAGTCCCCAACGGTTCTGATCGGTCAGCGTCACGCGGCGGAATTGATCGCCGCGCACGTTGGGGATGCCGTAGTGCAACGCAAGCCGCTCGTTGACGAACGTGTAGTCGGCCGACAGCAGGTCGAGGACGCTGCGGTCCTCGCGGATGATGCTCTCGACGAACATTGTCATTTCCTTGCGGAATCCCTCGCGCAGGCTGTCGTCGAAGTTCGGGAACACCACCGCGTCGGGCTCCACTTCGTCGAGGCCGCGCATCTTCAGCCACTGAAACGCGAAGTTCGACACGAGCGACGAGGCGCGCGGATCGGCAAGCAGCCGCCGCACCTGCGCGCCGAGCGTCTTGGGATCGGCCAGCGCGTCTTTTTCGACGAGACGGAGCAGCTCATCGTCGGGAGGATGACCGAGCAAGAAAAAGGACAGCCGCGACGCCAGATCGACCGAGGTGATTCTGTGAACCGCGCCGGGTGCAGTACCCGACGGCGTACGCTCGGCCCGATACAGGAACTTCGGGCTGGCGAGAATCGCCGGCAACGCCGCCTGAATGCCAGCGTCGAAGGTGCCTTCGGCGCGGCCAGCCTTGTAAAACGACATCGGCGCGGCCAGATCCTGCTCCGTCACCGGACGACGGAACGCGCGACGCGCCAGTGACGACAGGATCATGGTCGCGCACGGGAGTTCGTCGGATGAGGTCTTGGGACGGCAGACGAAGATGCGCTGACGGCTCGGGGTCTCGCTCAGGCCCGCTGGCGTGAACGGTCCCTGGATCTCGATGCTGCCCACACGCTGGATGCGTTCCTCGCCTGATCCGGGCTTGAACGAGAACAACACTTCATCTGATTCCGCAAACGTGCGCGCGATGAACGTGACGCCCACCTTGTGTGGGCCAGCGGTCACTTTGAGCGGGATGTTCTGGAACCGGCCATTGATCGCCGCGACGGCGGACGCCTGCTGTTGGTCGATCGCGCGGATGTCTTCTTCGCCGCCCAGTTGTCCCTCGAACACCTTGGCGCCATCGAGCGTGACGATCAGGGTGTGGCGATACTCCATGCCACGCACATATCCAGCCGTGGCGAGGCCATTGATATTCAGCTTATAGTCACCGTCGGCGGGGAACGGATGTTCGACAATGAGCCCACCACGAGTGCCGAGCGGCAGCCCTTCGACGCGAACGGCCTGGTCGGTGCCGCGCGCCGGACGATATGTCGCGCTTCCCGGGCGCGCCGCCGCATTCCCGATCGCACGCGCGGTCACGACGCGGGCCGCGGAGATGTACTGATCGAGAAACGACGGAGAGACCGTCAGTACACTCGCCACGTTGTCGAATCCGTCAGCCTCGTCGTCTTTGGGCAGCAGCGCGGCGGCGTCGATGCGGATGCCGAGCAGATCCTCGATGGCGTTGGCGTATTCGGCGCGGTTCAATCGATGAAGCGCGACGCGGCCGGGATTGGAATTGCGCGCCGCGGCGGCATCGAGCTCCCGCTCGAGAGCCGAGGTGAATGTGTCAGCAGATACGGCATCAGGCCGCCGTGCGCCAGGTGGCGGCATCATGCCGCCGCGCAGCTTGCGCAGTGCCTTCTCCCACAGATCGGCGTCTTTCGATACGTCGCTCAGATCGGCATGGTCGAACGCAATCCCCGCTGTCTTCACGCGCTGGTTGTGGCAGGCGACACAGTAGGTGTCGATCAACGTGCGCGACGGCATCACTGGCGCCGCCGAAGCCGTGCTCTGCGCCGGCTCGGGACTTCCAGACACCGCAGCGGAAACCGCCAGCGCGAACGCGATCGTCGCGATCACGAACCCGCCACGCGTCGTCACACGATTCCTCCGAGCTCACGCACGTGCAGCCACAAGCCGCGATAGCTCACCTGCACGAACAGCTTCGGGTCACCCCACTTCTCGTCGAACTCTTTGGTTGCACCGGCGGCGAGCATGTCATTGGCGCTCATCCCCTGGCGCATCATCTTCGCGAAGCGCTCGCGGAGCGTCGTGAGCATGTCGAACTGCGCCTGGAGACTGACGCGCGTCTGCACCGGGCCAGTTCCGGGTATCACGCGCGTCTCGGCATTCGACAGATCGAGCAGCGTCTTGGTCGCAGTTAGCAGTCCGCCCAGCCATCCGCCGGTCGTGTAATCGGCGATTGGATACTTCCCCACGGTCAGCACATCGCCGGCCATGAGGACGTTCGACGCCGGCAGGTGCACGTAGATGTCGCCGTCGGTGTGCGCCTGACCGAGGTGACCGTAGTCGAGACGCTCACTCCCGGCGGTCAACGAGCCCGTCGTATGGAACGTCTTCGTCGGCAGTGCGACTTTCGGCTTGGCTTTGAACGTGCGCTTCTGCCACTCGACGAATTGATCGTTGGCGAGGTACTGCTTGGTGTTTTCGTGCGCGATGATCGCGGCCCCGATCGCGCCGATGGCCTCGTTCGATCCAGTGTGATCGGCGCACCAGTCGGTATTGAACAGCGTCGTGAGCCGTTTGCCGCGTGCCTGGGCGGCCACGGCCTTCAGCACCTCGTTCGAGCCCTCCGCCGAGCCGCCGTTGATCAAGACGAGACCCTCCCCGCTCGACACCAGCAGCACGTTTCCACCGCCGCCGGAAATGAGGTGCAGGTGGTCGTTGACTGGAGTGGTCGTGACTTTCGGCTGATGCGACTGCGCGACCGCGCGCCCGTCCTGAGCGAAGTGGAAGGGCGCGGACCGGGCGGCCGCAACTCCAGCCAGCATCAGCTGCAGAAACTCTCGGCGACGACGTGGCGCCATGCGGAAAAGTCTAGCGTTGTCAGGTCAAAGGGCAAAGGTCAAAAGGCAAAGTCAGGGCAAAGGCTTGGGGCAAAGGTTTGGGCAAAAGTCTGGGGCAAACGTCCAGGTTTAGCACGTATAGGACTATGGTGGAGCTGCCATGTCGATCCTCGTGAGACTTCTGATCAACGCTGCGGCGCTGTGGGTCGCCACGCAACTGGTGGACGGCATCTCGTTTATCGGCGACCTGCCACGACTGCTTGGCGTGGCGATCGTCTTCGGTGTGCTCAACGTGCTGGTGCGGCCGATTCTCCAGCTCGTCACCTGTCCGTTCTACATCCTGACACTCGGCCTGTTCACCTTCGTCGTGAACGCGGTGATGCTGCTTATCACCAGCGCGGCGTCAGAAGGCCTCGGCCTCGGGTTCCACGTCGAAGGGTTCGTGGCGGCGTTTATCGGCGCGCTGGTCGTCTCCATCGTCAGCTTCGTGCTGTCGCTGTTTGTCGGACCGGACGAAGACAAAAAGACCGGCTAGAGTGTCGCGGCGCGCAACGCGTTATTCATTGCGCAAAGGGGTGCCGCGCAGTACACTGAAGGTGCCTTTCTTGCACCCGCTTTCTGAGTTCCTGATCAACCGAGTCCCGGTCAGCCCTCACCAAAGCTTCTCAGGCGAGGTCCAGTGCCCGGCATTCTGCCGCCACTGACGCAACCCTGTAGAGGAGGTCGGGATGCTGGAGTTATTGACGCTCGGCTCGATCGCCGCCTGGACCTTCCTGCTCTTGTTGTTCCTGCTCGCGTACGCGCCACAGCGAACGATGACGGAGATCATTCGTGATATCGAATCGTCGCGATAGGTATGTGTTCGGCCAACATCGGCCGGCGGAGACCGAGCAGCAGACGACCGTTCAACGGCCCGCGGCGTGCCCGTTTTGCGAATCGAAAGCGGTCGGCACGCTGGCGAAAGTGATTACCGCCTCCACATACTGGCGCTGCCAGGCGTGCGGCGAAATGTGGAACCCCGAGAGACTGCAGCGTACGACGCTTCCACCGCGCCGAGGCTCTTCATGGTAAGCCGTCCGTATCAGATGGAAGCGTTCGAATTCGTCACCGTGGCCGTGTTGCGCGCCCAGCAGTTGATGAAGGGGTGCGTGCCGCGACTGGAAGGCGAGTTCAAGGCCATCACGATGGCGCAGATGGAAGTATCGGCTGGCAAGGTCGCGCGCAAGACCGACCTCCCCGAGACGGTCGATTAAGCCGCGCGCTTCAAGAGATCGTGAAGCGCGGCGGCGGGGCGGGCGCCTGACTCACGCGCGACAACCTCGCCGTTCTTGAAGACAGCCACGGTCGGAATCGCACGGATACCATATCGCTCACCGAGCTCCGGCAGGGCCTCTGTATCGACCTTGACGATCAGCGCGCTGCCGGTCGTCTGCTGCGCGAGCTTCTCCACCTCCGGCGCCATCATGCGGCACGGTCCGCACCATGGCGCCCAGAAATCCACGAGCACCGGCACCGGTGACTGCTTGACCAGCGCGTCGAAGGCCGTCGTGCTTGCGACATCAACTGGTGCGGCGGGCCTGGGCAGGTTCGTGTGGCACTTCGCGCATCGGATCGTGCGAGTCAAATGCTGATAAGCCTGGCGATTCACTTGCCCGCAGTTGGAGCACTTCAGCAGAACGCCGCGATCGTCAGAGGAAAGAGCCATGACGGCTACGGTTTGTAGGTGACGAATTTGATTGGCATCAGCGCACCCGCCTGACCATCGAGCGGGGCGTCGCCGGCCGGGAAACCGCCGACCTTCAGGATGTGCGCGAGAATGTCGGCATTCTGTGCTCGCGACAGTGAGCCCGGCTTGTTCTGCGGCATCGAGGTGCGCATGCGCTCGAACAGATCGTTGAGCGATACGCCCTCCCAGTTGCTGTTGAACGTGTCACCGGCCAGTGGTGGCGCCATCTCGACACCGCCCAGTGACTCACCATGGCACGAGGCGCAATTGTCGGCGTAGAGCTTCTCGCCGCGCACCGCCTGCTCAGCGGTGTAGACCTTGTCCCACGTTGTCTTCGGTCCCTGCGCCGCGACGAGAAGTGCGGCCGAGATCACCATGCATGCGGACGCAAAACGCACCATGAATTCGAGCGTAGCACGAACTACGCGTCAGCACGCAGCACCTGACTGGGCTGCAGACGCAGCGCGCGGCGTACGGCGACGAGGCATGCGGAGAGGCAGACGCCGAGCATTAACAACGCATACGCCGCGATGAGGCTCGCTTCGAATGGCGTGGGCGTGCTTTCGAAAACGCTAGCGAGCATCAAGCGACCAACGCACCGCCCGTGCCGATTCCCAGGCCGATCTGCAGGAGCGGCCGCCGCACGATAGCCGCGATGACCCGCCAGCGATCGGCGCCAAGTGCCACGCGTGCCGATCTCCCGGGTACGTTGCACGACGGTGAACGCCATCACCGCGTAGATCGCCATGAGCGATAACAGCAATGCGAGGCCGCTCACCACGGCGACGTGCCCCTGTTGATCGATCCGCCACTCATCGGTCACAAATAGCTGGTGGAAGACCGGCTGCAACTTCGACTGCCTCGACTCGACGAGGAGCCTGAGTTTCTGCGTGCTCACCGCGCGACCACGTCCGACATCCCGAATTTTCTCCACTATTACGAGGAGGGCATGCCGTTCGCCCGGTATCTGGAGATACTCCAGCAGCACGCGCGCGGCGAGGACGTTCCGCCCGGCCACGTGCCTTCGACGTTTCTCTTCGCCTTCGACGGACCGAGAATCGTCGGCCGTGGGTCGATCCGTCACGAGCTGAATGATTTTCTGTTACGCGTCGGTGGTCACATCGGGTACACCGTCGTGCCGGAATTCAGGCGACGAGGATTTGCGACGGAGATTCTCCGACAGTTGCTCGCGATCGCTCGCGAGAGGTTCGGCCTCACCCAGGTACTGCTCACCTGCGATGACAATAACATCGGGTCGATCAGAACGATCGAGAAGAACGGCGGTGTTCTGGAGAACGTCGTCACCGGCCCGGATCTCGACACGCCAAAGCGGCGGTACTGGATTGACACAACGGCGGAGTCTCAACGATGAATAACTCGAAACTGTGGATCGTCCTGGTCGTGACCGGCGCGGGCGTCATCGCGGGCGCGCAGGGCGCGCAATTCGAGGTCGCGTCGGTGAAGCTGCACACCTCGGACGATCCGCGCGTGTACATGGTGGCGCAGCCAGGTGGCCGGTTCGTGGCCGCGAACATTCCGCTGCGGCTCCTCATTCGCTCGGCGTTTCAGCTGCAGGACGATCAGATTGTCGGCGGTCCGGACTGGCTGGCGACCGATCGATTCGACATCGACGCCCGCGCGCCGCAGGCGCCAGGCCCACCCAATCCCCGACTGCTCGACATGCTCCGGGCGCTTCTCGCCGATCGGTTCAAGCTGGCGACGCACAATGAGAAACGTGAGCTGCCGGTATTTGCGCTCGAGCGATCGAGGCGTGATGGCTCTTTCGGCCCGGCACTGCATTCGACTGCGTGTCCCGACCTCGCGTTCGACCTGAGCCAGCCACGGCCCTGCACCAACATCCAGACTGGTGTCGGCTCTCTCACGGTGCGGGGCATGCCGTTCACCCAGTTCACAGCGTATCTTTCGCCGTACGTGAACAGGGTCATCGTGGATCGCACGGGACTCGATGGCCGGTACGACATCGAGCTGAAGTGGACGCCAGAACCGTCGGCGCAAGGTCGTGGCGCCGGTGAGCCGCCGGCTCCGGATCCGAATGCGGTGTCGATATTCACTGCGCTTCAGGAGCAGCTCGGTCTCAGGCTCGATTCGACGAGAGACATAGTGGATGTCCTGGTCATCGACACCTTGGAGCGCCCGACACCGAATTGAGCGTGTGGTGACGAGCACCAACGGTCCTTGCGCTACTTATGGTCGCAGTTCGGAGGCTTCGGGCTCGGGGACAGCGCCCAGTTGAAACTGTCGCCCACACGGCGTATCGATGTGGGGTCGACGATGTTCGGGTTGACGTCGCTCGTGAAGTCCGGGAAATGCTCGCGTATCTGGGCCCCGCTCCTTATTGGATTGCCCGTGACCACGACGCGCGCTCCAAACACCAGCGCTTCTTTCGCGGGGCCGATGATGCGCTTATTCGTCAATCCGCTCAGCGGAGCCCAATCGACGGTATACGCCGTGCCGTTGTCCAGTCTGAGAATGATCCAGGTGTGCGGGTCCTTGAATTCGACCCTTTCGACTCGCCCCTCGATCGTGATGGTCTTGCACTGATCGTAGAAATACGGATGGCTGTGATGCGCGTACGCGGAGGACGCTGCCGTGGCTACATAGATAGTTACGGCCAAAATCACCAGGTCTCGTCGCATGTCGGTGGCCTCCAGCGCTCCTCGACGTGTGCTCATACGCTATTGAGACCCTGTTACCGGTTTGTTACGGGGGCGGCGTTCGGCATTGCGCGATCTCGACTGCTGACGATCGGCGTTGCGATCTACGGACGCCGTTCTCCGCCGGTGGACGGCGTATCACGGGCCGGAGGTACGCACTGGGGTGGGGTTGGCGCACCGTAGTACATTTCCTTACCGTTCGGCATCAAGATCGTCTGCAATCGGGCCGCGTTGGATCCGTCCTTGAAGCGATAGCCGATTGCGGTGATGACGTCCCCGGGCTTCAACGTCTTCTTGTCCCATCCGCAGGCCGTCATGAATTTCGGGCTCGACCCACCGATTTTCCACGTTTCAATGATCCCGTTGGCCTGGACGTCGAGCGCGATCATCACGTGCGGATTGGCCCACGTAAATGCGTTCACGGTTCCGTGTAACGTGACCTGCTTGGTTGGATCCACCAGCCAATCGTGGTGCGCGAGCAACGGACTCGCGGCCACCAGGATCCCCATCACACTTAGCGCAACCTTCCGCAAGGTCCTCATCGCTCCTGCTCCTGACGTGCGTCTGTAACCCTTAGACCATTTGGCGAGGACTCAATTCGCCACGCTATCGATGACCAGGACGGGAATGATCTCCCTCGTGGACTCCAATTTCAGGGCCGAGTTGCTCCTGAAGAGCCGTGAAAATCGTGGCTCCCGCCTCGGACGGCCGATCGGTGGGCACTCCAGGAGGCGTCACCTGCGGCGTCCATTCCAGATCGAAATCGAAGAGACCAGTGAGACCCGTTCGATCGATGACGCGACGACGCCCCGGATCAGTTCGGCCGGGGCCGGCCAATAGTGGTAATCCGGCACCCGTCAGGTACGAAGGGAATCCAGCAGACTTGATACGCTGTTCAACTTGGTCGAGAGCCTAGGTGCACGCTTCAGAATTGAAGCAACAGCATCGTCAACTATGCCCGATGCTTCGTTGATCAAAGCCTGACCGGCAGGCGTCAGTTTCGCCATTGCGAGCCGAGCATCTCGTTTGTTCTCTACTGTTGAGACTAATCCGATCTTTTCCAGTGGACGAAGTGCCCGCGTCACCCCGGACGCGGTTAGTCCAATGCTACGAGCAGCGTCAATCCTGCTAGCTTGCCCGTTAGGTGCCTCTGACAAAGCGCGCAATAGCCGATACTCCGCAAAACTGACGCCCCGAATTGCGCTGAGGCTGCAATCCAACTGGCGCTCAAGACTGCTCCACGCTGCTGCAACTGCAAACGCGAAGCGATGATTCTCACTGGTATCTGAACTCATCGTAGAAGCCTACTACATGCATGACTACTCATGCGATAGTCAGATACTCAGCAGCCAGTGAGCACGCACCACATTTGGCGCGACGACAGGTTCGTGTGGCGCGTGATTATGCCGACCTGCATAACACCACACGGTCCGCGTTGAGGCTTGGCGCGGAATGACAGGCGAACGCGCGGAATGAGATGCGAACGTGCGGGGTGTAGCAGTTTTCCCCTCCCAATAGCTATCCCAAGCGCCTCTTGGCATTGGCACACCTGCGGCGCTAGACTCCGGCCATCATGAGGAAAGTGCTGTCGTTCGTGTGGTACTTCTGCGTGCCCGTTCTTGCATTCGTTGTCTTCGTGAACCTGTTCCCCGCCGC
>Ga0126304_10000229_pt1 | contig 20206 bp, 23 predicted proteins | sample Plot25_FD_92538 | JGI IMG/M metagenome (GOLD analysis project Ga0126304, IMG submission 92538) | Serpentine soil microbial communities from UC McLaughlin Reserve, CA, USA - Plot25 | ecosystem: Environmental > Terrestrial > Soil > Grasslands | place: USA: UC McLaughlin Reserve, Lake County... | reverse complement strand
GGCGCGACCGGCTCGAAGGGTGCCACCGGCGCCAAGGGTCCGACGGGATCGAAGGGACCGACCGGTTCCAAAGGCGCAACGGGCGCCAAGGGCGCCACCGGCTCGAGCGGTACCTCCGGGACCGACGGGGCGACGGTGGCAACCTCCCAGACGACCACGAGCGCGACGTTCGCCGATCTCGCGACGGCGGGCCCCACGGTGACCGTGGCGATCCCGGCGTCGGGCAAGGCGATCGTGACCGTGACCGGCTCGCTGTCGAACAGCGGCAACGGCAACCAGAGCGTCATGGGCTTCGTCGTCTCCGGGAGCACGACTCGCGCCGCCTCAGACACCCAGGCTCTGATCATCAAGAACGGAGGGGCCCAGGCCATCCTGGCTCAGGGCAGCGCGACCTTCTTCGTCACCGGCCTGACTGCCGGGAGCAATACCTTCTCCGCGAAGTACCGGGTCGACGGCGGCACGGGGACATTCGTGAACCGGTCGATCGTCGTCATCCCGCTCCCATGATGCGAGCAACCAGGTCGAGGCTTTCGCCGGGTTCAGTGCCACCGCGCGCTCTCGTGCTGCACGGCGAGATCACGCCGATCGGCTAGCTGGAGCCGCCGGGGCGCCACAGCGGCTCCTCACCTCCCGCGTTCGCGTTGCGCGCCAGGATGAAGAGCAGATCCGAGAGCCGGTTCAGGTAGATCGGCACGAGCGGGTCGACCTCGGTCTGCGCGGCTGTGGCGAGCGCGAGCAGCTCTGCCCGCCGGCATACCGTCCGGGCGACGTGGAGTCGCGCCGCGGCCTCGGTCCCACCGGGCAGGACGAAGCTCTTCAGCTCAGGGATTGCCTCGTTGAATTGATCGCAGAGGCGTTCGAGCCCGTCGATCTGCTCCTTTGAGACCCGGAGCCGCTCGTCGGCTCCACCGCCGGGCACCGAGAGGTCGGCGCCTACATCGAAGAGGTCGTTCTGGATGCTCTCGAGCGGTTTGCGCAGCTCAACCGGAAGGTCGGCCAGCGCCAGCACGACGCCGAGCTGTGCGTTGAGCTCGTCGACCACCCCGTATGCCGCGACTCGTGGGTCGAGCTTCGAGACCCGGGAGCCGTCGCCGAGACTCGTCTCACCGCGGTCGCCCCCACGCGTGTAGATCTTCGTCAGACGCACGGGCTCGTCGCGTTTGCGCGTCATCCCGGCAGCTGCCGATTGCTCCCATCGAACGCCGTGCCTTCGGCGCACCCTGGTCGCAGACATGTTGCGCCTTCCGAAATAGGCTGTTGATGGGCGGGGGTGGTGGGAACCCAGATGACGGGCATGAACATCTAAGCGGGCTCACGCTCACGCAGGCCGAGGATCGAGCGCGCGATCACGAGCCGCTGGATCTCGCTCGTGCCCTCGTAGATCTCGGTGATCTTCGCGTCGCGGTAGTAGCGCTCGACCGGGAACTCCTTCGTGTAGCCGTAGCCGCCGAGCACCTGGATCGCCTCGGCCGTCTGCCGGCGCGTCATCTCGGAGGCAAACAGCTTCGCCTTCGCGCCTTCCTCCGCGTGCGGCTGCCCCTGCTGCTTGAGCCACGCCGCGCGATAGACCAGCAGCCGGGCGGCGTCGATCTCCGTCGCCATGTCCGCCAGCTTCCACTGGATCGCCTGGAAGTCGGCGATCCGCTTGCCGAACTGGCGCCGCTCGAGTGCATAGGCGCGCGCCGCCTCGTAAGCCGCCTCGGCGATGCCGAGCGCCTGGGCAGCGATGCCGATCCGGCCTCCGTCGAGCGTCGCCATCGCCACCGCGAAGCCTTTGCCCTCCTCGTGCAGCAGCCGGTCGGCACTCACGTGCGCACCCTCGATCGCGAGATCAGAGGTTGAGGAGGAGTTGAGGCCGAGTTTTTCCTCCTCCCGCGTCACCCGCACCTGGTCGCCGTCGAGAATGAAGGCTGAGACGCCCTTCGGCCCCGGCGTCTCCTGGTCGGTGCGCGCGAACAGTAGGACGGTGCCGGCAAAGCTGCCGTTGGTGATCCACTGCTTGGTGCCGGTGATCGACCAGCCCTGGCCCGTGACGACCGCCGCGGTGCGAAGCGCGCCGGCGTCAGAGCCGGCCTCGGGCTCAGTCAGCGCGAAGGCACCTATGCTCTCCCCGCGTGCCAGCGGCGGCACGAACCGGCTGCGCTGCTCGTCGGTGCCGAAGGTGAGAATCGGCAAGGTGACGGCGCTCGTGTGCACCGCCACCGTCACCCCAACCCCTGCGTCCGCCCGCGAGAGCTCCTCGAGCACGAGGATGTAGGAAAGGAAGTCCGCGCCCGCTCCCCCGTACTCCTCCGGAATGCAGACGCCGAGTAAGCCAAGCCTTGCCAGCTTGCCGATCAACTCCGGCGGAAAACCGTGCTCGCGGTCCCACCCAGCGGCGTTCGGCTCGATCTCCGCTTGCGCGAACTCGCGCGCCAGGGACTGGATCTCCCGTTGGTCGTCGCTGAGGGAGAACTCCATCGGGCGGCGAGTATACGGGCCCAGTTCGAGGACTAGACGGTACGCATGGCAGCGTGGGTGAAGCGGCTCCGGCGCGGATCTCACGACGCCGCGATCGCCAGCCTTTCTATTCTAGGAACGGGCACAGCACCGAGGTCGAACGGCAGATCGAGGTTGTCGATTTCGCCAGGGACCTCGGTGAGGAGTACCCGTCCGTCGACGTTCAGCGGCGGTACGGCCGAACCTGACCGTTTCGGACTGAATCGAGCCTGTATCGTCGTGGCCGGTTTGGCCTCCGGAACCGCGCAGGCGACGTTGCCGTGGAGCTGGTACTCCGAGCCCGACCTGCTGCGCCGGGAGCAGGAGCGGATCTTCCGGCGCGCCTGGCAGTACGCGGGGTCCGCCGAGCACGCGGCCACGCCCGGCGACTACTTCACGTGCCGCGTCGGCGATGTGCCGGTGATCGTCGTCCGCGACCGCGAGGGGGAGCTCCACGCCTTCCTCAACGTCTGCCGCCACCGCGGCTCGATCGTCGTCGAGGGAAGCGGGAACCGCGAGACGCTGCAGTGCCGCTACCACGCCTGGACGTACGGTCTCGACGGCCGGCTTCGAGCCGCCCCGCGCGCGAAGCAGGAGCGCGGCTTCGAGATCGACGACATCTGCCTCCACGAGCTCGCGATCGAGGCCTGGGGGCCCCTCCTCTTCGTCAGCACCGACCCGGACGCACAGCCGCTGGTCGAAACGCTCGGGCCACTGCCCGAGCTCGTGGCCGAAGGTGGAATCGACATCGAGCGGCTCCGCTTCCGCCACCGCAGCGAGGCCGAGCTCGGGTGCAACTGGAAGATCGCGATCGAGAACTACCTTGAGTGCTACCACTGCCCGGTCGCACACCCCGGCTTCAGCGCCGTCGTCGACGTCTCGCCGGATGCCTACCGGCTCGAGACGCACGAGCGCAGCTCGAGCCAGTTCGGCCCGCTCAGGCCCGGGCGCGAGGGCGGCGAGATCACCGAGGGGCAGTTCCACTGGATCTGGCCGGTCACGAAGCTCTACGCGATGCCGGGCCCGCAGAACCTGGCCGTCGGGCCGCTGGCACCGCTCGGACCAGAGCGGACGAGTGCCTACCTCGACTACTTCTTTGCGGAAGACGACACGCGCGCCGCGGAGATCGAGGAGCTGATCGCCTTCGACGACCAGGTCGGTCTCGAGGATCGGGCACTGGTCGAGTCGGTCCAGGCGGGCGTCCGCTCCGGCCTGCTGGAGGAGGGGCGCCTGATGCCTGAGAGCGAGCGCCTGCTCGCCCACTTCCAAGGGCTGGTGCGCGAGGCACTTGCGTGACCGCCCGCTTGGTTCTGCTAGCGGCAGCGGCGCTCCTGCTGCCTGGTTGCGGGTCGAGCAGCCCCTCTCCCGAAAGCGTCGTCCGCGCGTGGAGCCAAGCGCTCAACACCGACGACAACGAACGCGCCGCCGACCTCTTCGCGCCCGGCGCAGAGGTCGTCCAGCCCGGTCAGGTTCTGAGGCTTCAAACGCACGCCGAGGCCGTGGCCTGGAACTCCGCCCTCCCCTGCGCCGGCCGGATCGTCTCGATCAAGACCGCCGGCCGCACTGCGACAACGACCTTCGAGCTCGGAGATCGGCGCAACAGCCGCTGCGACGGGCCTGGGCAACACGCGACGGCGATCTTCCGCGTCGTGAAGGGCAAGATCGTGCTCTGGCACCAGACGGCGACGCCCGACCCCCCGCCACCTGAGATCTAGGAGGCGTTCGTGGTTGCCCGGAGTGGCGGCAGCGCGGTGAGCTGGCGCCGGATTCGGCGCAGCGTCCGCTCGCGGCCCCGGAAGGCCTCCACGACAGCAGGGTCGAACTGCGCCCCGGATTCGGCCTCGATCTCCCGGCCGGCTGCAGCCCACGTCATCGCCGGGCGGTAGGGACGGTCGCTCGTCATCGCGTCGAGCGCATCCGCGACCGCGAACACACGTGCGGAGACCGGAATCTCGGCGCCGCCGCGCCGGTCCGGATAGCCCTTGCCGTCCCAACGCTCGTGATGCGAGCGAACGACCTCGAGGCCTTTCCCGCGCAGGAACGTCACGCCTCGCAGCAGCTGCTCGCCGAGAACGGTGTGCGTCTGCATCAGGCGCCGCTCGGCAGCCGTCAGAGGCCCCGGCTTCTGAAGGATCTCGTCCGGGATCCCGATCTTGCCGACGTCGTGGAGCATGAAGCCGTACTCGACGCTCTCGTCGTCTGCGATCTCCGGCGCGACCTCGAGCGCGAGCTCGACCGCGTAGCGATGGACCCGCTGAGAATGCTGGCCGGTGCCGGTGTCCTTCGACTCCAGCGCCGTCGCGAGCGCAGTCACGGTCTCGTGGTAGGCGTCCTGGAGCAGCCGCCGCTGTCCGCGCTCGAGCTCGAGCAGATGGCGCAGGTCGCGGGCGTAGAGCAGCAACTGCTCGTCGGGCTCCCGCTTGCCGCCGGCACGGAACGGAGTCGCGTGCAGCCCACCGGCCACCCGCTCGACGACCGAGAGCAGCTCGAGGGGGCTGAACGGCTTGAGCATGAACGCATCCGCCCCCACCTCGAGCGCCGTCGCCTCGGTGGCCATGTCGGAACCGGTGAGAAGCACGACCGGGATGTCACGGGTCTCGCAAGAGCCCTTCAGCTGCGCGCAGAAAGCCGCGCCGTCGAGGCCGGGCATGCTGACGTCGAGCACGATGCCGTCCGGTCGTGCGGCGGCAATTCGCTCTCGGGCCATCGCGGCGTCGACGGCCTCGTCGACCTCGACATCGACCGCCTCGAAGGTCGTGCGCAGCAAGGCACGAAGTCCTTCGTCGTCATCCACGAGCAACAGGCGCAACGCATCCTCCTTCTGGGCGGCTTGAGAGGATTTGGTCTCTGTGGGCTAATAGATGAAGAAACCCACACCAGACTTGCGGCCTACCTTGCCTGCTTCCACAAGATCCCTCAAAAGGGGGCAGGGCTCGTACCGCCGATCTCTGAGCCCGTCGCGCAGAACATCCATGATCGCAACACACGTATCAAGCCCGATCAAATCGGCCAATGCGAGCGGCCCCATCGGGTGGTTGAAGCCGAGCTTTGCGATCGTGTCGATCGCCTCGGCCTCGGCAACGCCCTCGTGCAGGGCCCAGACCGCCTCGTTGATGTAGGGCATCAAGATCCGGTTCGAGACGAACCCCGGAACGTCGTTTGCGACAGCCGGCGTCTTGCCGAGCTCCAGCGCCAGCGCCGTCGCCGCCTCGGCCGTCTCGTCCGAGGTCTCGCGCCCGCGGACGACCTCGACGAGCTTGAGCACCGGCACCGGATTGAAGAAATGCATACCGATCACCCGGTCGGGCCGGGAGGTCGCAGCCGCCAACGAGCTGATCGGGATCGAAGAGGTGTTCGAGGCGAGGACGGCCTCCGTCGGCAGCACCTCGTCTGCCCGGCGGAACACGTCCTCCTTGGCAACCGCGTCCTCGATGACGGCCTCGACCATCAGGTCGGCGGCAACGATCTGCTCGACCGGTTCGACGCGCGCCAGCACCTCGTCCGGGTTTGCGCCGCCCTTCTCGGCGAGCTTGGTCAGGCTCTTGCGCATCGTCTCGAGCCCGCGCTCGACGGCTCCGGGCGCGGCGTCGTACAGGGAGACCCGGCGACCGGACGCCGCCATGACCTGTGCGATGCCGCCGCCCATCTGGCCGGCTCCGACCACAAGCACGTCTTCGAACCTCACGCGGGGTCCTCGCCGGGGTCTGCCTTCGTGATCGCGTACATGACGTAGTCGTCGCGGCCGCGTTCGGAAGGCATGTACGAACGGAGGATCCCCTCCTCCGTGAAGCCCAGCTTCTCGAACACCCTCCTCATCGCACGATTCTCGACCCACGTCGAGGCCTGGACCCGGTCGGCGTCCTCGTTCTCGAACAGATGCCGCGTCAGCAGCCGGATCGCGTCGGTGCCGAGACCACGGCCGCGATCCGAGGTCTCGAAGAGCGAGATGCCCAGCTCGTAGACGCCCTGCGGCATCGAGCGCGGTGGTTGCCTCGCGTCGATCTCACCGACCAGCCGGCCGTCCGCCTCGATCCCGAGGTCGAGCCAGCCATCCACAAAATGCCCCGAATTCGCGACCCGCTGCTTGAGCCGCTCGTAGGCCTGCGGGGTCGACATCCAGGGAGCAGTGTCGTCGTTCACCCGCGCCTCCCAGACGGCGTCCAGCTCGTCCGGCCGAAGCGGGCGCAGCGAGACTTGGTCACCCTCGAGCGAGATCACACCTCGAGGAGGAGCGCGTCGCCCTGGCCGCCGCCGGAGCAGATCGCCGCCAGGCCGAGACCGCCGCCGTTGCGCCGCAACTCGTGGATCATGGTCGCGAGGATGCGAGCGCCCGAGGCTCCGATCGGGTGACCGAGCGCAACCGCGCCGCCGTTCACGTTCACGCGCTCGGGGTCTGCACCGAGCAGCTTGGTCGAGTTCAGCACCACAGACGAGAACGCCTCGTTCAGCTCGACCCGCTCGACGTCGTCGATCGACTTGCCTGCCTTCTCGAGCGCGATCGTGCCGGCTTTCGCCGGCGTACGGGCGAGGTAGGCGAAGTCGTCGGCCACGTAGCCCTGCGAGACGATCGTCGCCAGCACCTCGAGGCCCCGCTTGCGCGCGAACTCCTCGCTCATGACCACGAGAGCGCCGGCGCCGTCGTTCACGCCGGGCGCATTGCCGGCCGTGGTCGTGCCTTCGGGATCGAAAACGGGCTTGAGGCGGGCGAGCTTCTCGATCGAGGTGTCGCGGCGCGGCCCCTCGTCGACCGCGACGTCACCGACGGCCACGAGTTCTGGATCGAAGAGCCCGCCGTCGATTGCCTTGATCGCGCGCTCATGCGAGCGGAGCGCCCAGGCGTCCTGATCCTCGCGGGAGATATCGAGCTCGCGGGAGACGAAGGACGCCTGCTCGACCATGTGCTTCCCGTCGAACGTCGAGGTGAGGCCGTCGTGGGTCGTCAGGTCGATCAGCGTGCCGTCGCCGAGCTTGTACCCGAAGCGTGCGCGCTTGAGCGCGTAGGGAGCGTTCGTCATCGACTCCATCCCGCCGGCGACGACGACCTGCATGTCGCCCGCGCGGATCATCTGGTCGGCCATCTCGACCGCGCGGATCGACGAGGCGCACACCTTGTTGATCGTGTCCGACGGCAGCTCGATCGGCAGGCCCGCGCCCACCGTGGCCTGCCGCGCGGGCGCCTGGCCCGCGCCGCCCTGCAGAACCTGACCCATGATCGCGTACTCGACCTCGTCGTTCTCGACGCCGGCCCGGTCGAGGGCCGCCCGGATCGCAATCGCGCCCAGCTCGGTGGCCTCGTGCTCGGCGAGCGCGCCACCGAGCCGTCCGAAGGGCGTGCGTACGGCCGAGACGATCACGGAGCGAGGCATCGCTGCCAGCGTAACTTCGCGACTAGCTGCGGCGCGTTGGCAGCGGCGGCAGCGTCTTGGGCAGGGTCGCCTCGTGCGCGCGGGCTACGCGACGATCGCGCAGCCGCGAGAAGATCACGAAACCGAGCGGAACCAGCAGGACGAGCGCCAGCACGCCCGCAGGCACCACGATCCAGAGGGTGCTGAGCGCCGCCTTCTCCGAGTAGGCCTCCGCGCGCGACCCGCCGGTGTAGTCGGCGGGCCCGGTCTCGTGCTGGCGGCCGACGCCGATGGGCGAGAATGTCGCAACGGGCGAGAACGAATCGACGAGCCAGCTACCTCGACGCTTGCGCAGCTCGCCGTGAAAGATGATCTGACCGACCTTGCGCGGGCGCGTCGATGAGAGCATCATCGCCACGCCGACCTGGCCGCGATAGGAGTAGTCCACGCGCCAGTTCCCGGCAATCCCGCGGGTGACGGCCGGATACGCGTACACCGGCGAGGCTCCCTTCCGCCACTGCGCCCGCGTGCTGCCGCCGCGGAAGGTTGGCGTGACGAGGTCGTAGGCGGCGGTGAGATCCTGTTGCGCGACCCCATCACGCACGAAGGCGACGAGCGTCCTGCCGATCGCGCGCCGGTCGGCCTTCCCGAGGCGAACGGGCTTCTGGTTGTCCGTCACCACCGGCTTGCCCGGCTCGAAAACCTCTTTCGTCTGCGGGTTCTCGTTCAGCGTCAGCAGCGTCACTCCGAACGCGGCAACGCCCGCCACGACGAGGACGATGACAATGCGCGCGAGCCGGCGGCGACGACGCGGCGAGCCAGGCAGCTGCAGCGACCCCTTCACGGCCTCAGTGTGCCTGGCCTGTCAATCCTCGTGCGTCACTCCTGAGAAGCCACGCGGGTGCACCTATGCGGCACAACGTTCTACAGCGGATTGAATCGGCCTTGGGTTGCAGTTCGGCCCTCCTGGGAAAGGCCAGGCCATGAGCGAGATCACGGTCCTGATCGATGCCCGCAACGTCCAGCGCTCGCAGTGGCCGAACCTGTCTGACGAGGAGCTCGTGGAGCGTACCCGCAACTGGGCGGAGCAAAACGACAAGCGGCTCGTGCTCGTCTTCGACGGCAAGGCGCCGGGCGGAATCGTCGGCGCTACCGAGCTGGACGAGCGCACGACACTCGTCGGCTCGCGCGGCGAGAGCGCCGACGATTGGCTGATCCGAGAGGCGCGCCACTATCCGGGTGCCTGGCTCGTCACCTCGGACCGGGCGCTGCGCGCGGCCGCAGGGGGCCAGGCCGAGCGCGTGATCGGTGGTGGCGGCTTCCTGCGCGAGCTCGAAGGTTGAGCAGGCGATCACGAGCGGCGGGCGCCGGCGCAGCGGCTGCAACCGTCTGGGGCCTGCTCGAGCCGCTCGACCAGCGGCTCCTGCGCTGCGACTACTCCGACATCGCGGTGCTCGGCAAGGCCGTCACGCGAGGGCGGCACTGGCGCCTCGCGGGCTTCGTGCTCCACGCAGGCAACGGCGCCGTCTTCGGCCTCGCGTACGACGAGCTTCGCCGTCGGCTGCGGGCGAATTCTCGCCGGCTCGCGCTGGGCCTGGCGCTCGCCGAGCACCTCACCCTCTACCCGCTCTGCTACTTCATCGACAGGTACCACCCGGCGCGCGGCAAGCCCGGGATTCCGCCGCTGCTCGAGAACTCCCGCGCCTTTGCCCAGGCGACGTGGCGCCACGCGGTCTTCGGCACGGTCGTCGGCAGGCTCGCGGGCTAGCCGCCGGTCGCCGAGAAGTGCTGGTAGTCCGGTGAGCCGGTCCAGCGACCGCCCCACGACCACCCGACGGAGGCAAACGCGCGCACGAGTAGCCCGCCAGGCACGGCCATCCCGGCTCGCACCCGAGTGCGCTTCAGGTAGGCGCGCCCGCCGCGCGGATGCACGCGACCGCCCTCGAGGTACGGGTTCTCGACCGGGTTGACGTCGATCGCCCGACCGAAGGCGTGAACCGACCAGCGCCTCGGCCCGGAAGCAACCGCGTAGCGGCAGTTGAACGCCGACGTATTGTCCGCCTTCAGCGAGGGCTCATCGCGCCCGCGGTACGCCTCGATCGGACGCATCCTCCGGATCGGGAAGCGCGCCGTGTACAGCCGCGAGAAGACGCGGACGAGATCGCCGACGGCGTCGGCGTTCACCACCAGAGCGCCGGTGTGGGCACGGCCGTCGAAGCCCCAGTAGCCGACGCGCAGACGCCGCAGTTGCGAGGGCGAGACGGGACAGCCGGCCCGCCACGAATACGGCAGCTGGGCGGGAGTCACGGGCGAGACGCTGTGCGCGAACGGCGGCGCCTGAAGGGCGAGAACGGCGAGCAGCAGGAGCCTCATCGCCACGTAGTCTGCAGGCCGATGAGGTGGGCCGCATTACCCGTGCTCGCCGCGCTCTGCGTGGCGGCCTCAGCCTTCGGCGGGTCCGCCGGTTCGGCCGCCTGCCCGCCGAACTTGGCCGGCCGCCTCTCGACCGGCGCGGCGACCCAGCTCGTCACGGTCGTCGCTCCGCGGCCGACCTCGACCCAGGGAACGCTTCGGCTCTGGAGCAAGTCCGGTCGCTGCTGGCGCGCCGTCGCAGGCCCCTGGACGGCTTGGCTCGGCCAGCGCGGGATCTCGGCCGACAAGCGCGAGGGCGATCGAACCACCCCGGCCGGCGCCTTCGGCTTCGGGCGCGTGATGTACGGGATCGCCGCCAACCCCGGAGTCCGCTATCCCTACCACCGCATCTCCTGTGGCGACTGGTGGGTCGAGGACCCGAGCTCGCCGTACTACAACCGCTTCCGCCATGTGCGCTGCGGCTCGACGCCGCCGTTCCGCGTTACGGGCGAGGATCTCTCACGCTCACCGACGGCCTACCGGCACTTCGCCTTCATCCGCCACAACATCGATCCGGTCGTGCCCGGGCGGGGCTCAGGGATCTTCCTGCACGCGAGCACCGGCAGGCCGACCCTCGGCTGCGTGAGCCTGCCGCTCCCCCGGCTGGTCGCGGTCTTGCGCTGGCTGCGGCCGCAGAGCAGGCCGCGTATCGTGATCGGCACTGCCGCCGCGATCAGCTGACGGCGCGGCCGCTCAGGTGTCGATCGTGATGGTCTCGCCGCTCCGCGAAGAGACTGCGACGCGGTCGCCGGGCTGCTCCGGGGAGCGGCGACGCCGGCCGGGTTAGCCCTTAGTACCCGCTGAAGCGACTTGCGAGCACCTGCTCCTCGGGCACGCCGGCCTCGCCCAGCTGCCCGGCGACCCCTTCAACCATCGCCGGCGGCCCGGCCACGAGGTAGGTGAACGGCTGGAGCTCGCCGAGGTGGTCGCGCAGCATCTGCGCATCGATCCTCCTCGTCTCACCCTCCCACCCATCGTCTTCGGTCATCGTCACGAGGAGCCGGAACTCCGGCAGCGTCTGCTCGAGCTCCTGCAACTCGTCGAGAAACGCAGTCGACTCGCGATCGCGGTTGGAGTAGACGAGCGTCACCTTGTAGGGCTTGCCGGTGTCCGCGATGTACCTGAGCATGCAGCGGAAGACGGTGATCCCGATCCCGCCGGCAACGAACACGTACCGCTGCTCCGTGTCCTCCGGAAGCACGAATTCGCCCTTCGGTTCCTCCACCTCGACCTCATCGCCAACCTCGACCTCGGCCAGCGAGCGCTTGAAAGCGGAGTCGCGCAAGCGCGTGCAGAGCCCGAGCACGCCTCGTTCCGTCGGTGAGTTGACGACGGTGATGTGCCGCCGCGGACCCTTCTCGTCGTCGTAGGGCGGGTCGAGCAGCTCGACCCAGAAGTACTGGCCGGGCTTGAAGTCGACCTCGGCTCCGAGCAGGTCGAAGATCACGAGGAGCGTGCCCCGGGCGACCTCGCGCTTCTCTGTGATTTGTGCGCGCACCGAGGGGAAGTAATACCGGGTTGCGAAAGCTCGCCACGATCGGTGTTTACGGCTGGACGCTCGAGGGGTTCCTCGATGCCGTGCGCGAGGCCGGCGTCGCGCTCGTGCTCGACGTACGCCAGCGCCGCGGCGTGCGCGGCCGCGAGTTTGCCTGGGCGAACTCGCAGCGGCTGCAGACAGCGCTCGCGGAGGCCGAGATCGGCTACCGTCACCACCCCGAGCTCGCACCGACGACTGAGCTCCGGCAGCTCCAGTACCGCGAGGACGACCGGCTCGGAGTCGGCAAGCGCGCGCGGTCGGAGCTGGCGTCCGCCTACCGGGAGCGCTACCTCCGAGACATACTCGGCCAGGTCGACCTCGCCCCGATTGTCGAGGAGTTGCCGCCCGACGCGGCCTCCGCCCTGCTGTGCGTCGAGCGCGACCCTGAGGCCTGCCACCGCTCCCTGATCGCCGAGCGCCTGGCCGGCGAGTTCGGCCTGCCGGTGCTCCACCTGCGCCCGTGAAAGGCGAAGGGCGGCCACGTGGCCGCCCTTCGCCTTCGAACGAGTGTGTCGTGGATCAGCCGCCCGGCTGCGTCACGTTGTTGACCTTCAACGTGTAGCGGGCGTACTGGTTGATCGACTCGGTCGGCTCGTCGTACATGACGATCGCCGCGACGAGGTCGGCCTTCTCGAGGATCCGCCTCTCGAGCTTGCCGCCGGTGAGCGACGCCGCGAAGCTCGAGCTCAGCGGGACCGAAGCCACGAACGCATGCGGCTTCTTTCCACTGGTCTGGTAACCCACGAGCTGGACGGTGTAGCCGTTCACCGGGATCGGCTTGATCTGCGTGAACGTCTGCCACCCGGCCAGCGACGAGCCGTCGGAGACGAGAATCCCGCCGACGCGCACGTTGTCCACCCACACGCCGGAACCGCGCGTGTTGGAATCGGTCACGTAGCGCAGGGCGAGGAGAACGGTCTGACCCGCGTACGGCGTCAGATCGAACGTCTCGGTCACCCAGCCGCCGCTGTCGCCGTTCAGGCCCGGGCAGTTGTTGATCAGGGTCGTGCTAGCACCCGGGTCGAGGTCGCAGGTGGTGTCGGCGTTGGCGAGGCTGTGGTAGGTGGCCCCACCGTCTGTCGAGACCTGCACGAAGAACGAATCGAAGCCGGGCTCGGTGTCGTACTTCGTGTCGAACACGAGCGACGGCGACCCTGCGGGAACCGCGACGGACTTGACGATCGCGGCGTCCTTGTTGTCGGCGTCTGGTGCCGCGAGCGCGGCATCCGCGCCGTGGTCTGGCGCAGCCGTCGTCACGGTCCATTCCACGGGAAGCGGCTCGTGCTCGGCCGCACCCTGGAAGGAGATCGACTTGATGTCCTTCGCCCTCAGGTAATTGCCTGCGGCGTCACGAAGCCGAACGTAGTCCGACCCGTTCGGGGGAGCTCCCGGCGTCGAATAGGCGTCGGGGTTGTCCCAGTTGACACCGGCATTGAGCGCGTCGATCTGGTACCTCGATTCGCGCACTCCGTGCTGGAGCTTGCCGCCCCGGTCGAGGACGGCGTCGATCGCCATCGCGGCCGCCCAGCGGTGGACCACTGCCGCAGCGGTGTCGCGGACGCCTAGCACGCTCTGGAGCCCGGCGAAGCCTTCGACCGGGTTCCGGTGGAGCTGCGTCAGGAAAGCCGGGCCGTATTGGCTCGCCAGGTACTCCGTGAACGAGAAGGCGGCCCCGTAGTCACACAGGATTTCGCCTTCGCCCTGATCGCCCCAGACCGTGAGCGAGTTCTCCGGCCCGCCTCCTCGTGGGTTCGGGTTCGCGTCGGTCTGCGTGATCAGGTTGCCCATGAAGCACTGCAGATGGCTGTCGAAGCCGATCTCCGACACGGGCCGCTTCGCGAAGACGTACCCGGTCACGTCGATGGCGTAGTCCGCGAGGCCTTCGTTGACCCAGCTGACCTCCTCTGGATCCTGGTAGTACTCGAGCAGGTGCTGGTACTCGTGGGCGAAGACGCCCTCGTACTGGAACGGCCGCGCCGGAGCGCTCGTGCAGTTGTTGCCCGGCACCGGCTCGTGGGGCGGGTTCGCGCCGGTCCGGTGGAGCCAGTCGAACGCATCGATCGACATCACGTTGCGGTCGAAGATCTCGTTGAGCCCGGACGAGAAGAAGCCCGCGATGTACGAGTTCGCCTGGGTGTTGTTCAGATCGCGGAAGTTGTCGTCGCGGACGTTGTCCACGAGCACGACCGTCTTCTCGCCAGCACCCGACGAGTCGGAAGGAACGGGTCCCGGAGGAAGCGGGGTAAGCGGCGTCTGATTCGTCCCGTCCCGGTCCGGAGCGACGCTGAACTCCACCGACTCCTTCGGAAGCATGTTGTTGTCGAACTGGTCGGCCAGGTAGTTGATTTGGGTGTCCGTGACCACGGTGCGCGTGCCGTTGCGGCAGTCACCCGGCTGGAAGTCGGTTCCGGTCGCCGTGAACCCGTTGAATGGACGTTCGACCGGCGTTGCGACCCAGATCTCGGTGTGGGCGCTGACACCACGCAGAGTGAACTGCTTGCGGTAGAAGCCGGCGCTGTCGTCGAGCGCGAGCCACGTCCGCGTGGTCCCGACCGCCGGCGAGACGCCCATGAACGAGCGGCTCCTGCGTACCGAGCGCAGGCGCTTCTGGATCCGATCCTGCTTCGCCCGCAACTGCTTCGCGCGGCGGACGGCCTGCTTCATCGTCAGAACCTTGTTCGGAGCAACCTGCACCGGGACGCGTGAGTTGCGGCCCAGATACCGGCTCACGTCGACGATCCCGTCGTGCCCCTTCGCGCCTAGACCCTCGGCGGGTCGGAACGACTGTTGCGCGGCTCCGGCGCCGCCGACGGCAAAGCCGACCGCGGCGACTAGCGCGAGCGCCGTCGCAACGATGAGCGTGCGCACGCTAACAGCGCGTGCGCCACCCCTTTGTCTTGAGCCCATGACTCTTCTCCCCTTGTCGCCCATTGGAAGGACGGTGTCGAGACCACCCACCCGTTCCAGCCATACAGGTTTGCGCCCGACCCCCGTCCCCGGACGCGGGGATGATCCGTGATATTCCATCCGCTGTCAACCGACGCGGAGATCCGCACGTTGCAGCGGCTTTGCAGCGAGAGCGCTCTAGACGGCTTCGGAGACGGGCTCGGACTTGACCGCTTCCTGTGCGGATGCAGTCCTCGTCCGCAGGAAGAGGCCACCGACCGCTGCCGCCGCGACCGCGAAGCCCGCCCCGATCAGGAACGCGAGGTGGTAGCCGCCGTTGAGCGACGCAAGCGCACTGTCGCCGGAGGCGCGCAAGGTGTCCGTGCGCGAAGCCGCGAGGCTGGCGAGGATCGCGAGACCAAGCGCGCCGCCCATCATGAAGGAGGTGTTCACGACCCCGGAGGCGAGACCGGACTCGGTCGGCTCGACGTCGCTCATCGCGGCGAGCAGCACTGGGTTGAATGCCATGCCTGCGCCGAACCCGAGCAGGATCATGCTCGGGAGGACGTCGACCGCGAAGGTCCCGTCCACCGGAGCCCGCGCGAAGAGCGCGAGCCCGGCCGCGGCGAGCAGGAGCCCTGTCGCCAGCGGCGACCTGAGGCCGAAGCGCATCACCAGCTTCGCCGACAGGCCGAGCGAGAATGCGCCCATGATCAGGTTGGCCGGCAGGAAGGCGAGCCCCACCTGCAGCGGGGTGTAGCCGAGCACCTTCTGGAGGTAGAGGGCGGACATGAAGAACCACGAGAACATGGCCGCCGCCCAGAGGACGCCGACGACGTTCGCCGTCGCAACGTTGCGCAGCCTGAAGATTCCGAGTGGCACGAGCGGAGCGCTGACCCGCGACTCGATTCCGAGGAAGAGCGCCATCAGCACCGCAGCGGCGGCGAGGAGGCCGAGCGTCTGCCCCGACGTCCACCCCCTGTCGTTGCCGTTCACGATCGCGTAGACGGCCAGCATGAGCGAGACCGTCACGGTGACGGCACCCGCAACATCGAGGCGCCCGGCCGCAGCCGTGCCCCGGTCGGCCGGCAGCAACCTCAGACAGAGCGCGTAGACGACGGCCCCGATCGGGACGTTGACAAGGAAGATCCAGTGCCAGCTCAGGAGGTCGGTCAGGATCCCGCCGAGCAGCACGCCGATGCTGCCGCCGCCGGCCATGACGAAGCCGAAGACGCCCATCGCCTTGGCACGGTCCGCCGGCTCGGTGAACAGGTTCATGATCAATGAGAGCGCGACTGCAGACACGACGGCTCCGCCTAGCCCCTGGACTGCCCGCGCCCCGACCAGGAGACCCTGCGTCGTCGACAGGCCGCAGGCGATCGAGGCGGCGGTGAAGAAGGCGATTCCGATCAGGAACAGCCGCCGGTGGCCGAAGAGATCGCCGAGCCGGCCGCCCAGCAGGAGGAAGCCGCCGAACGTCAGCAGGTAGGCGTTCACGACCCAGGCGAGCGACGGCCCCGAGAACCCGAGATCGGCCTGAATCGAGGGGAGCGCGACGTTCACGATCGTCGAGTCGAGCACGATCATCAGATCGCCCGCGCAGAGCACGAGCAGGGCAAACCAGCGGGTACGACGGTCAAGGGTCATGAGTCAGCTCCGGTCGAGTCGGTCAGGTTAGTCGTTGGACCGCGCTGCTCCACAGAACTCATCGGTGGCCGGCTCCGATGAGTTTCGAGGCACCGATCCGTCTGTCGTCGTACATGGCCGCGCCTCGCCCGAGCACGATCGTCTGCGACGTCGGCGCGCTCGCTCCCGACGCGGCCGCCGTCGAGGTTCTCGCGCGACTTCAGCTCGCCGCGCGCCGAATCGGGCTTGAGATCCGGCTGTGCCGAGCCTCGAGCGAGCTGCGCGACCTGCTCGTCTTCTGCGGTCTCGACGACGTGCTACGAGTCGAGGTGAGCGGGCAGGCCGAAGAGCGGGAAGATCGTCTCGGTGCCCAGGAAGAAGGTCAGCTCGACGATCCGGCCGTCTGAGATCTCGAGCACCTGCAGCGCCCAGGGGTCGTAACCCCTGCCGCTCTCGCTCGGCTTGTACTGGCCGAAGGCGGGCGAGCCGTTCGCGGTCGTCGTCGGGATCACGCGCGATCCGCGACAGGCTGCGCCCGGCCCGAGCCACCAGGTGAAGATGTCCTCGCGGCCGCTCAGCCAGAGGTCGAACGGCGGCATCGACTGGGTCGCGTCCTCGTGGATCAGAGAGGTGAGCGCCTCCATGTCGTAACGCTCGAACGCCTCGACGTACCGGGCCAGAAGCTCGCGATCGGGCCCTTCGAGCGACGGTGCCGAATCGGTCGCGCTGAGGTCACTTGCCTCGAGCGTGGCTCGCGCGCGCTGGAGCGCGCTGTTCACCGAGGCGACGCTCGTCTCGAGCAGCTCCGCGACCTCGGCAGCCTTCCAACGGAGCACTTCGCAGAGGATCAGCACGGCGCGCTGGCGGGGCGGAAGATGCTGCAGCGCGGCCACGAATGCGAGCCGAATCGTCTCCCGCGACTCGGCCACTTCCGCCGGATCGTCCGGCAGCGGCTCGATCCACGTGACCTCGGGGAGCGTGTTCAGGTTGGCCTCGATGGGCTCGCGGGCAGGCCCGAGGTCCATCGGGCGCGCCCTGCGCTCCCGCCCGTTCAACAGGTCGAGGCAGACGTTCGTCGCGATGCGGTAGAGCCAGGAGCGCAGCGAGGAACGGCCTTCGAAGCGATCGATGCTCTTCCACGCTCGCAGGAGCGTTTCCTGGACGGCATCCTCGGCCTCGAAGGGCGAGCCGAGCATTCGATAGCAATACGCGGTCAGCTCGCGGCGATGCTGCTCGAGCTCAGCGAACGCGGGCGCGACGGTGAGCGGTGATCCTTCCACGACGGCCATCCTAGTGACAGCTACGACGGCGGCCGCCGGTTAAATTCATCGCTCCGCAGAGCGGTTGATGCTGCCGGCGTAGGATTCTCACCATGACGGGACGGAATTCCTGCTAGTAGCGGGGTTTCCGCGATGCAAGCGCCTGAACGGCGTCCTCGAGATGGTCGTAGACAGCATCCGCCACGTAGACGGTCCAGGGGTGCGGCGGCGTGCCGGCGGTGTAAGCGATGACGGGCTTCCCGATGGTGTGCGCGTGCCAGGCCTCCATCGCGGTCCCTTCGTCCGGAGACGTGAACGCAGCGAGCACCGCGTCGCAGGATTCGATCTCCAGCAGGTCGCCCGTGACGATCTCCGCCTCCTTGCCCTCGGTGCGACCTCTGTAGTCTCGCCGCATCGGGTCGACCGCCTCCCAGCCGATCTCGCCCACCAGAGCATTCGCGCGCCGGCGGTACTCATCGGCATACGGCGGCCCGGCGAGGTAGACCTTCATGCCCCTAGAGTACGAGCCGTGAGCGATGCCTCGCCCTCGAACGAGTTCGTCGCGCTCGGCCGTGCGGGCTCAGATCATTACGCAGGCCTCGAGACCTTCCCGAATCCGGGTGTAGCGCAGGTCGAGATGACGAGCGACGAGCTCGTCGCCGTCTGCCCGATCACCGGCCAGCCCGACCTCTACGTCGCCGTCATCGAGTACTCGCCCGATGCTCTCTGCCTCGAGTCGAAGTCCCTCAAGCTGTACCTGAATCGTTACCGGGACGAGGGCCACTTTTGCGAGGCGCTCGCAGTCAAGATCCGCGACGACGTCGCTCGCGCGCTCGAGCTCTCTGAGGACTCGGTCCGGGTAAGCCTCGAGCAAAAGGCGCGCGGCGGGATCACGATCACAGCAACGACGTAAATCGGGGGCCGGGTTGGAACCTGCCGCCTCCCGGTTATAAGGGCAGCTGGGGAGCAAATCCGGGAGGGAGCCGACATGAGCACCACCGTCATCATCCTGATCGTCGTCGCGGTAATCGTGGTGCTGGCAATTGCGGGATTCGTGGTGTCACGACAGCGTGGACGGCAGCTCGAGGAGAAGCGAGTCGAGGCTCGCGAGCATCGGGAGGAGGCGAAGACCAGAGCCCGGAAGGCGGAGCAGGCGCGGCTTGAAGCCGAGGAGCAGGCGGAACGCGCACGAAAGGAGCAGGCCGCTGCGGAGGAACACCGCCGGCAGGCAGACGAAGTCGACCCGGACGCCGAGGAGCGATCGGCGCAGTGAACGCCACGACCGAAATCGCAAGGGCGCGCAATCAGGTCGAGAACGCCCCTTGGCTGAACGCGCTCGCGCGGGTCGGCCTGGTTGCGAAAGGCGTTTCGTACGCCCTGGTGGGAGTCCTCGCGATCAAGCTCGCTCTCGACAGCGGCGGCAAGGCGACGAGTCGCCAGGGCGCCCTGCACACGCTTGCGCAGGAATCCTTCGGGAAGTTCCTGCTCATCGTTCTCGCCTTCGGCTTCGCTGCCTATGCCATCTGGCGCTTCGCGCAGGCCTTCTTCGACAAGAACAACGAGGGCGACGGCGCGAAGGGCCTGGCCAAGCGCGCGGGGTACTTCGGTCGTGGGGCGATCTACGCGGGTCTCACCTACTCGACGATCAAGATCATCTCCGGCTCAGGGGAGCAGTCACAGAATCAAAAGGCGCACAAGACGGCGGCGACCGTTCTGTCCTGGCCGGCCGGCAAGTGGATCGTCGGCGCCGCCGGCCTCGTGTTGATCGGCGTCGGGCTCTGGAACGGCTACCGCGCTCTCGGAAAGAAGTTCCTCAAGAACTGGAAGACCGAACGGATGAGCTCAGCTGTAGAACGCTGGGGGACGCGTTCGGGAGTGGTCGGGCTCTCCGCGCGGATGGTGGTGTTCACGCTGATCGGGATTTTCGTCGTCAAGGCCGCCTACGACTACAACCCCCGCGAGGCGATTGGACTCGACGGCGCGCTGCAGAAGCTCGCGAGCCAGAGCTATGGCTCGTGGCTGCTCGGAGTCGTCGCGGCGGGGCTCCTGGCCTACGCAGTCTTCTGCTTCTTCGAGGCGCGCTACCGAGAGGTCTGATCAGCCGGCACGGTGGTCGGCGGCCACGACCCGGCGGCTCTCGTCGGTGAGGCTGGGAGCACCGGCTGCTCAATACTCGTCGTGACGACGCAGAGGGAAGTCCGCGTCACGTCCGTCCGGCACTTGGTCGAGCAGTTGCGCGTAGAACGGAGCGAGCAGGAAGCGATCGGGTGCGGTGCGCGAATAGGTGTGGTAGACGATGCCGTCCTCGAGCGCGAACACGTTCCAGCCCGGCGACTCCGCCAGCCCATGCACCAGATCGGTGCCGACGTTGTCGGCCCAGTCGCTGAGCCAGTCGTCGGCCTCCGCGACCATTTTTGCGAGCTCGCCCGTCGCCATCTGCTCCTCCGTGAAGGCGAAATCGAAGTCGAAGTTGAAGTCACTTCCGTATGACGACACGTACGGGAAAATCCAGCCCATCCGGCGCTTGTAGGCCTGCAGCTTCTCGATTGGCGCGCGCGAGATCGCCATCAAGGTGACATCGCGGTTGCTCAGGTGAACGAGGGCCCCGTCGAAGTGATCCGCGAGCCCGCTGCAACCTGGGCACGCTGCCTCGTACGTCGGCC
>Ga0126304_10000228_pt1 | contig 20216 bp, 18 predicted proteins | sample Plot25_FD_92538 | JGI IMG/M metagenome (GOLD analysis project Ga0126304, IMG submission 92538) | Serpentine soil microbial communities from UC McLaughlin Reserve, CA, USA - Plot25 | ecosystem: Environmental > Terrestrial > Soil > Grasslands | place: USA: UC McLaughlin Reserve, Lake County... | reverse complement strand
CCGCGCCGGTCGTGCGCATCAACCCGGCATTCGTCGGACAGGTGAGCCAACCGGTCAATGCGGGCGCGATCGACTACGACGCACTGCAGATGGCGCTCGTCAAACGCTTCGAATACGACTACTCATTCCGCGTGTCCTACACGCTGGGGTATTCGCGAGGCAACACGAGCGGCGCGGCCATCCCCTTGAGCGGCTACCAGTTGCTGAACGATCTGAACCTCGATCTCAACCAGGGACCGACCAACGTTGATCGCCGCCACAACCTGGTGATCAGCGGCCAGGCGCTCGTGCCACGTACCGGCGGCCTCACGTTCGCCTGGGTCGTGCGCGCGTTGAGCGGAGCGCCGTTTACGCTCTTCGACTCAACCACCGATCCGGATCTGAATGGGCAGTTCACCGAGCCGCTGCCGGCCGGCAACTATACGGGCACGGCCGGTGCCAATCGGAACCCATGGACCGTGGACTTCGAGAGCGAACGCAACGGTGCACGAGGCCCCGGGCTGTTTCAGGCCGACGTCCGCTTTGGCTATCGGCTGCGGCCCGGTCAGAATCGCAGCCTGGATCTGTTCATGGACGTGTTCAATATCACCAACCGGGCCAACTTCGAAGTCCCGCTTGGCGATCGGCGGCTGCCCGACTTCCTCAACCTGACCGCACTCCGCGCCGGCGCTGTGCCGACGACGGTGCAGTTCGGAGTACGAATGGCGTTCTAGGAGGGTGCGATCGCACCGACGCGCGTCTAGCCCCTTGGACCATTACCGTCCCGCCAGTCCGCCGGCCTGGGCCATCAGATAGTTCCGTTCAGGAACGCTGGTGGTCCTGTCGGCCGCCGAGCGGTAGTCGGCGATCGCACCCTCGACGTCACCGGCCTTCTCCACGAGGTGCGCCCGCACCGCATGCAGGCGATGGTGATTCATCATGCGGCGATCAGTATCGAGGTCACGCAGCAGTCACGATCATCGATCTTCTGCGGTCGCCTTTCACTGTCTTCACAGCGTTTGACAATTCCGAGTCGAACTCATATATGTATGACTGCGACATATGGACGCTCCCAGCGACGAACACTCACTCAAGAAAGGCACTGCGGAACTGTTAGTCCTCGCGCAGCTCGAGAATCAGCCGCGGCACGGCTACGACATCGCCACGCGCATCGAGCAGCGTTCCAACGGCGCGGTCGTGTTCAATGTCGCGTCGCTGTATCCGATCCTCTATCGCCTTGAAGCACAGGGCAGCATCTCAGGCTGGTGGGTCGAACGCGCCGGGCAACGGCGACGGCGCTTCTATAAGCTCACCGCCGCGGGGCGGAAGAAGCTGACCCAGCAGCGCGAGACGTGGAGCGTGTTCATGACGGCCGTCCAGCGAGCTGCGGGACTCGAGTATGCGTGATTTCGTTGCGCACGTGCGCCAGCATCTGTCGCGGCGCGACGTGCCGGAGGATCGCTTCGACGAGATCGTCGAAGAACTCGCCGCCGAGCTCGAGTCGAGATACACCACGCTCGTCGAGCAAGGCGCCAGTGACGAGGAGGCATGGTCGGCGGCCGTCGCACAGGTTCCCTCCTGGTCTTCCTTCGCTCGCGACCTCGCCTCGGCGACCGGCGCACCGCCGCCCCAGGAGCAGCGGTCGTCGCGGTTGCGTATGTCCATCGGGTTCGATCGCTGGCTCAACGACCTCAAGCTGGCGATCAGGGTCCTGCGAAAGGACCGCGGCTTTACGCTGACCGCGCTCGTCACGCTCACGATCTGTCTGGGCGGCCACGCCGCGATCGTCGCCGGCGTGAACGGTGTGCTCTTCCATCCGCTGCGGATCCCCGAGGCCGATCGCGTCTTGCTGATGGCCAACCAATACCCGGCGGTCGAGAAACGATGGGGCACCACGAGCGCCACGCCAGACTACGACGATCGGCTGCGGCACGTCACGGTCATGGAGGGGCAAGCGCTCTACAACTATTCCGGGGTGACCCTGGAAATCGCGGGAGTGCCCACGCGCGCGCTCGGCATCGTGGGAACGCCCTCGCTCCTCCGCCTGCTGCGCGCGCGGCCGGCTCACGGCCGTCTGTTCGTCGACAGCGAGGCCACGCCAGGGAACGACCAGAGCATCATCCTGAGCGATCGGCTGTTCCGCGAGCTGTACAACGGCGATCCCGCGGCGGTGGGCCGCACGCTGCGGGTATCAGGGCGCGAGCTCACGATCGTCGGCGTCTTGCCTCGCGACTTCACCTTTGGTGGCCCTGACATTCGCTTCTGGACGCCCCTCGCGCTGACCGAGCGGCAGCGCTCCGACGACGCTCGTCACAGCAACGGATGGCTCAGCATCGGACGATTGAAGCCTGGCGCGACGATCGATCACGTGCGCGCCCAGTTGAAAGCGCTCGATGCAGTGAACCTGGAGCGCACGAGTCCGAAGCTCAAACCGATCCTCATCAACACTGGCTTCTATTCCTCAGTCGAACCGCTGGCAAACGTCGTCGTCCGCGATGTCCAGGGACCGCTCTCGATGCTCTGGGGCGCGTCGATCGTCGTGCTGGTGATCGGTCTCGGCAACCTGGGCAACCTGGCGTTTGCGCGTGCACGGACGCGACTCAGCGAGCTCGGAACGCGACTGGCCATCGGCGCCGGGCGGTTCGATGTGATCCGGCAGCAGCTCGTTGAAGGACTGCTCATCGGCGGCCTTGGCGCCGGCGCCGCGATTGCTCTTGGAGTCAGCATTCTCTCCACGCTGCGTCGGCGTGAATTGGTCACGAATACCGCTATCCAGATCGATCTCACCGTCGTGGGCATCACGATCGGTCTCGGCATCGCGGCCGGAGCGATCGTCGGTCTCGTGTCGGCGTCTCCCTTGTTCACGATGAGGCTCAGCTCGATACTGCACGACGGCACGCGCAGCCGGACCGGAGGACGCGCCGTCCGCGCGACCCGGCGCACGCTCGTCGTCGCGCAGATGGCCTGCTCGTTCATGCTCCTCGTCGGGGCGGGGCTGCTGTGGGTCAGCGTCCGAAATCTCCTGAACGTGAAGTACGGCTTCGCGCTCGACAACGTGATCACCGCCGGCGTCAACCTGCCACAGCCACGCTACGCGGCGGACGAAGACGCCAGGTCGCTCATCGATCGCTCGCTCGACTCGATTCGGAGACTGCCCGGCGTCGTCTCTGCCGGAGCCACCACTGTGGTACCGCTCCGAGGCTTCTACCAAAGCGGCGTCATCATCGCCGAGGGCTACGTGCCGAAGCCGGGCGAGCCAGCCGTGGCCACGGTGCGCGCGACGGTCACGCCCGGCTACTTCGAAGCCGCGGGAACGGCACTCGTGCGCGGCCGGTACTTCGACGATCGCGAGATGGCCGAGAGCACGAGGTCGGTCATCGTCGACGAAAGCCTGGCGCGACGGTTCTGGCGCGATGAGGATCCTATCGGCCGGCGGGTTTTCCGGCCGGCGAACGCGAAAGAGCTCGAGTCCACCGGTCCGGACACACCGTGGCTGACCGTCGTTGGCGTAGTTCGCGACGCGCAGCTCCGTGGTCCACTGGTCACCGACTACGGAACGAACGGAACGGTTTACTTCCCGTATGCGGCAACCGCGCCGCGTGACTTCGGCTACGTCATCCGTACGGCCGGCGATCCCACGGCTGTCGTTGGCGAGATCCGATCGGCGCTCGCGCAGATCGATCGCGAGCTTCCACTCTTCGATATCAGAACGATGTCGGAGCGGACGCAGCTGGCGCTGCTCTCACGGACCAGCACCATGCAGCTCGCGACGCTGTTTGCGGCCGTGGCGCTGTTCCTCTCGGCCATCGGCCTCTATGGCGTGCTCGCGTATCTCGTGACCCAGCGGTCGCGCGAAATTGGGGTCCGCCTCGCGGTCGGCAGTGCGCCGCGCGAGATCATTGCCCTCGTCGTGCGCGAGGGTCTCGGGCTGGCCCTCGGCGGTGTCGTGCTTGGCGTGATCGGGGCCCTGATGCTTGGACGGCTGATTGTGTCGCAACTCTACGGCATCGCGCCGGCCGATCCCTGGGTCATGTTGCTGATGACCATTATGCTCACGGCGATCGCCGCGCTGGCCTGTTTCGTTCCGGCGCGCCGTGCGGCGAACGTGGATGTGATGAAGATTCTTAGCGCGCCCTGAGCGTCCACAACGCGAGGGTATTGACGTCCTTGATGAATATGCGATCGCCGGAGATCGTTGGCTGTGCCCACGTGGCACTGTCGGCGACGACGTATCGCGCGAGTGGATCGAAGGCCTTGCGATTCGCCCGAGCCACGATCAGCTCGGCGTCGTCATTCAAGAGAAACAGCAACTGCCCGGCCTTCGCCACCGCAGTGTTGTCCGCTTCGCGTGGCGTTCCGAGCCACAGCACCTGCCCGGTCTTGGCGTCGATCGCATAGAACTGTCCACGCTGTTTGGTGGACAGTCCGTAGAGCACATCGTTTACGACCACGGGCGTGCTCAAGTAGGTGCTGACGTCCTTCGTCTCCCACATCGTCTCCACGATCCACGCGCCGTCTCGCAGCCGCGGCCGGAAGGCGATCACCCGATCCGGAGTGTTGACGATGATCGTGTCGTTGTTGAGGACTGGCGTGGTCGAGCCGTTCTTCCCGTCACACGGAAAGCGCCACAGGATGCGGCCATCGGACGAGACGCCAATGACGAAGTCCTGCGTGGCGGACACGACCTGCGGTGTCTGTTCGAGCGTCACCAGGATCGGCGAGGCAAAGAAGCCTCCTGATCCGGCCGTCCACTTGACCGCGCCGCTGCGCGTGTCGAAGGCGGTCAAAGCACCATAGTCGCCCGGGTGCACGATCACGAGATCGCGGAACGCGAGCGGTGAGACCGCGGCACCATAGAACGGTGCCTCATTCGGGGCAGCCGATTGCCAGAGTTGCTTGCCGCTGTTCGCGTCGAACGCCGACACCATGCCGCTGATGCCAAGAGTAAAGATCCGGCCATCGTGGTACAGCGGCGTCGCCTTGGGACTGGCGCCGTGTGCCGCCGCGGGCTGCGACGGCGTGTACGGCGCGGGATATTGCGATCGCCAGCGCTGACGTCCCGTGGAAACATCAACGGCCGTCACGCCCTCCTGCCCATCGAGGCGTGTGACCACGTACACGATGTCTCCGACGATCAGTGGCGTGCCGTATCCTTCGCCGACGTCAACCTTCCAGCGCCGCGTCAGCGTCTCTGGCCACTGCTTCGGCTCGACGAAAGCCGACGCGGAACCATCGCGCTGTTGGCCCCGCCACTGAACGTAGTCGCGCGATGAGCCTTGCGCATAGAGCGCGACGGTTGCTACGACGATGACGCAGGCAACCGCCAGCTCCTTAGACGGCATCGAGACGTCTGGGCCGACGCGGCATTATCGTGGCGAGAATGTAGGCTGTCGGCCAGAGCATCAGGACCGCGACCGGCCATAGCGGGCGCGGATCATCGCTCGTCCCGACAGTGCGGTCCGGACCGCCATCTGGAAAGCTGCCGCGCCCGAACACTAACGAGTTCTCGAGGCCAGGTGACACGAGCACGGTCAAGATGATGACTGCCGCGGCGCCGACGAGCAGCATCGTAGGTCGAACGACGCTTTTGCGATGGCTCTGAATCCCCCATAGCAGCGGCAGCACCACAAAGGCGAGCCTGACCAATCGAGGAAGCACGACACCGTAGAAGTGCCCCGCAAAATTGTCGTGGGTGATGCGAGCCACCGTGGATGTGCCGAGCGTCGCGAGGAACACTACAAGCGCAAACGCCATGGCCGTAACCCATACAGTACGCCGTGAGACCGACGCCAGCATGTACCCACAGGTCCAGGACCATGCGCTCAGTGCGGCGGCATTGAGCGCCACAGACCACATGATCCCGAACAGGTCGCGACGCCATCCGGGATAACCCAGGTAGGACCACTCCCAGATTCGGATGTAGAGAGACATATCGAGAGCGGTGCTGTCGGCCCACCAGCGCGAGGCGTGACTCAGCAGAATGCCGATCGGCAGAACCACACCCATGAGGGCCAGCCAGGGCCGCCACTCGGTCCACAGTGCCGCCTGCCGACGCAGGACGAGACCAAGCACTTCACCGAGGGCACGCCATCCACTGACGCGGCATTCAGCGAGGTCGCCGCACACGGCGTCACGCTCGTGGGGGTCGAGCAACTGGGTCGCCAGATCGACGAGTGCCCACGTGATCCGCGTCATGACTTCGCCCATGCCACGCCACGGCTCACGCGACGGACGGCACTGTAGAACGAGGTGGCAGCATCGACGCCCTTCGGCGTGACGCGAACCATCCGCTTCGGCCGGCCGCCCCGCTCGGGTGTCGGGTCGCCCATCCAGGTTTTGATGAGACCCTTGCCTTCGAGGCGATCGAGGGTCGTATACAGCGCACCGATCGAGCACGGCGCGCCGGTGGCATCCTCGATTTCCTGCCGGATCGCCGCGCCGTAGGCCTTGTCGCCCAGGCGCGCAGCGGCAGTCAGCATCAAATACTCGAATTCACCTAGCAGCATTACTCACACATAGTGATACTAATCTGGCTCGTGAGTCAATCCGAATAATGCTTGAATGTTGGACTGACGGAGACACCATGACGAGCTATCGATTCGTCGAGCAGATCGACGACCGCCTACGCGGCGATTTGATGGAGCTATATCGCCACGAGTGGTGGACGAATCAGCGGCGTGACGAGGATGTCGCGCGTATGCTGCGGCACTCCGATCTATTGGTTGGCATCTGCACAGACCCCGGCGGACAGCTGGTGGGCTTCACGAGAGTGTTGACCGATCGGGTGTTCAAGGCGCTGATCTTCGACGTGATCGTCGCCAAGGCGCACCGGCACACGGGCCTCGGCCGCCGGCTGATCGACCATGTGCTCAACCACTCGGTGTTGGCCGGCGTCCGTCACATCGAGCTGTACTGCAAGCCCGAACTCATCCCCTTCTATGCACAGTGGGGATTCAACACACCCGGGCCTGAAGTCAACTACCTGCGAATGACGCGCGACGGGTAAGGCGAGGCATGCCTCGCCCCTACAAACGTGCCGTCGATGACGGCGTGGCCGCCGGAACGCGCTGCTCGATCCAGCCTTTGATCACGTCGAACACCTGTCGGCGGTTGTTCTCGAACATGGCAAAGTGACTGTTGCCGAGGATGCCGCGCTCTTTGAGATCGATGACCTCGGCGCGTGCGCCCGACTGCAGCAGCGCATCGAGAATCGGCTTCCCCGGCCGGCCGCCGCGCTCGGACAGCAGGTACATGATCGGCATGCCCTTAAGATTCGGCAGCGGCGTACCTGCCGTGCCGCCAGGGCCGACAAGCGGTGCAGTCGCACCTTCGAACGAGACCACGGCCTTGACCAGGTTCGGCTTTTCGTTCGCGACCAGCCATCCGAAGGGACCACCCGCCGAGTGCGTCATCAGAATGCAGGGCCCGACGCGCTCAACGAGCTCGCCACCGCTCATTTTCCAGAGCGACTGTGCCAACTGCGCGTCGCGCGGGGCCGAGTTGGCCGCCGCGACGAGCTGATCGACGAGCGGATCTCCGATGTCGCCACTGCTGCCGGGCCACTGCTTGTTCGGCGTTCGCGCGGAAGTGATCGTGTCGCGCGTGAGGAGATCGTAGGTCACGAGCGGGCCGATCTCGCCAAGCGCATCGGGGTGATACGGCGAGCGGCCATGGCCTGGCCGATCGACGAGATACACCTTGTAGCCGGCCTGAATGAAATGATGGGCCCACCCCGACATGCCGCCGAGCCCCATGTAGTGCACCATCTGTCCGCCGCCGCCGTGCACCAGGATTACCGGCAGCGGATGTCGCCGCTGCGCGGGCTCGAAGTACTGCACGAACATCTGTCCGACGTGAATCGTGCCGTAGGGCATCTTCTTCTTGTTGCTTGTGCCAACCCAGAAGATGCCTGTGTCCGCCAGCTTGAGCTCGAGCGAATCGGCCGACCCTCGGCGCGGTGCCGGTGACTGCGTGTTGCTGCCGGTCACGTTCTTCTCGATCCAGTTGACGATCGGCTGCAGCACTTCGCGGTTGTTCTTCTCGACCATCATCATGTGGCCGTTGCCCTTGATGCCGAGACCCCCCAGCCGCAATTCCTCGGCCTGGACGCCCGCCTGTTTGAGGAAGGCCACGCCACCAGGATTGCCCGGTGACGCAAACGACGAGTCAGCGGTCACGAAGACCACTCGCGTGTTGCGCAGGTTCGGTAACCGCCGTGCGGGCTCCGTCTGCAGGAAGTAGCCGGCCACGCCAGGTTCTGGATTCGCGACCCAGTGCGTCTTGATCTCGGCAGGGTCGTTGACGGGCGGGTCGTATGTGACCGGAATGCTCGACATGCCCCAACGATTGCCGCCGCCGAATCCCGAACCGGCGCCTTCGATGATCACCGTCGCCTTCACTAAATTCGGCCGGGCTTCCGCGACGAGCAGTCCGAATGGACCGCCGGCCGAGTGAGTCATGATGATCGCCGGACCGATCTTGTCGAGCAGGTCGGCACCGGCCTGCCGCCACGCCGCATGCTGCACGTTGAGCGCAGGCGGCGGCTGCACCACGTTGGCAGCGACAGGTGGCGTGGTTCCTCGTCCTGCAGCGGCGGCGCCCGGCGCCCCACCCAGTCTTCCTGCTCCACCAGCACCGGCTGGCGCCTGCTGCTGCACGTAGCTGCCGCCCTGTCCTGCGACGAGTTGATCGAGATCGGGCGATCCGACATTGCCAACGCCGGGCCACTGGTTGTGGTTCTTCTGATACTCGTTCGGCGTTTGCGCAGGGTTCGCGCTCGGCGGTGTGAATCGTCCGGCGATGTTCTCGAGGACGGCCGCTTGCGGCGGGAAGCCGCCGTGCAAATCCGGATGCAGCGGCGATCGTCCATGTCCCGGACGATCGACGACGTAGACCTTGAAGCCTTCCTGGACGAGATACTGGAACCAGCCCGGACGGCCATCAGGCGTACCCATCCAGTCCGTGCCCTGGCCCCCACCGCCGTGCACGAGCACGACCGGGAACGGATGGCGGACCACACGCGGAACCATGTACTCGACGTACATCTGCTGCCCGCCGACGAACGCGCCGCGCGCCGTCTCGGCGCGCCGCACGTTCACCCACATGTAGCTCCATTCGGCGACATCGAGCGGGATGCGGGGGGTGCCGCCGGCGGTCTCCTGCGCCAGAGCGGCGGCATCAGCCGGCGAGGCCAGCGGCCCCAGCGCGGCGGCCGCGGCTCCAGCGGCGCCCAGCGCGACCGCGCGTCGCATGAAGGCGCGTCGATCGATGGCCCCGCTCGTGTAATCTTCGAAAAGCGCTCGCAGATCGGTCTCGCGTGTTCCGTTGCTCTGTGACGTCATACGGGGCCGCTCCATGTTAAAGGCGCGTCGAAGGACGGTAACGGGCAAGCATCCGGCAATTCGCCTGGGACTGTCAATTGCGGCAATCACTCACCTGATGTTGGCACCAGCCACGCGGCGCGGTCCACGCCATCGTCGATGCCGTACGCGACGAAGACGTCCGCACGGCCAGCGGACCCGTTCGCGCGCGGCGCGTGTCAGTGCTCGTCTTCGTGACGTTCCCACTCCGATCGAGATCTGGGTTGCGCAGGGGCACTCACCTTCTCGCTGAGGCGTTTCCGATCGCGTGCTCACCTCGATCACAGTGCCGGCCGACGGGCCGGCGATCGCCGCAGCCGTTTGCGTGCACGTGAAGTCACCCTCCGTACGTCCTCCGTTGCTCCGTTGCTCAGTGTTCAGAACATGGCGGAGTCTATGAAACAGATCGAACTCTCATCCGATTGCGGTGTCTCTTATCCGTAGGGACACGTCGACTGACGCGCCGACGCTCGGCTCGGCGGTCTACGCGCACTCGCGACCTGAAATGTCAGTGGGCTCTCTTGCGGCTGTGTCGGTGGACTGGCACAGCGTATGCCCGTGCCGGGAGCAGGAGTTCCGAAGAACAGAGTGTTAACCACGCCCACTGTTGCGGCGTTTCATTGAGATAACGAATGCCTTCCAATCTCAATCCGGCGGTGGCCCGAGGCCAGATGTGTCCGGCCGTGGGATGCCCTCTGTCTCACTTCGAACAATCACGCCATGCCTGAGGCTTATTACTCCACCGTGGTGGCGACCGAACGGTCCGCCGTGACGTCCCGTCGAATACCCGGCGCACGAAGCGGAACGACCTGCCGGTCGATCGACCTGGCCGCGTTCGAGGGACTTTATACGTCGCACGGGGCTCGAATGAAGAGCCTTGCGCTGAACGTGCTGGGGAATCGATCGGACGCTGAGGATGCCGTCCAGGAAACGTTCCTGCGCGCGTACAAGAACCGGCATTCGTTCCGCAGTGACGCGGCCTTATGGACATGGGTCTACCGCATCCTGTTGAACGCGTGCCACGACATCGGCCGGGGCCGGGCGGCGCGACGCGACAACCAGATGGTGGACGCCGAGGTCGCGATGGACGTGCCCACGCCGGCGGGTGACAACCCGATGCGACTGACGCTGCAACGCGCAGTCGATGGGTTGGCGCCGATTTATCGGGCTGTGTTTCTGCTCTGCGAGGTCGAAGGGTACACGCATCGAGAGGTCGCCGGCATTCTCGAGATCCCCGAGGGAACCTCGAAGGGTCGGCTGTTCGAAGCGCGACGCCAATTGAAACGGACACTCGCGGGACGCGAACTGGCGCAGAGGGTCGACACGTGGGAGTGCACGGGAGCGAGCGCGACGACGACCGGGACACCGAGCTGTCCGCCGTCGCGCGATCACTCCACCGCGAGTGGGACAGTCCGGCGCTCTGGCCGTCGATCGCGGCCGGTATGCGGGACCACGATCAATCGCCGGTTCACGACAATGCGATAGAGCCACATTCGGAACTGACTACGTCCTTCGAACGTGGACAGTGAGTTCAGCAGCTTGATAAGAATCTCCTGCGTGGCGTCCTCGGCGTCGTACGGATTGTAACCATCGGCAGGACGATGTTGTAGATCCAGGCCCGGTGCCTGGCGATGAGCAGGTCGAGCGCCTCCGGGCTGCCTTGTTTGATGTGCCGGATGAGGTCGTGGTCGTCGGCCTCCCCTGACGGCGCGTGGGCCTGCGGATCGGGTGACGTCGGGCTTGCCATTACCTGATTGGACACGAACGGCGAGCGTCTGTGACAGTCGCCCGGGACGTGTACGCGACAGCGTGCGCTCTACGACTTACATGCCGCCGGCGCCCATTTCGTGCCGTTCGGTTCCTTTTTGAAATGCGTGCTGGTCACGAAGTCCTGATTCAGATACTTCGCGTCGGACACGATCGTCGTCACCACCAGCCATTCGTCACCATTCGGCGCCGCAAAACGGTCGAAGTACTCGGTGAGCGCAGCGTTCTCGCTGTACGGGACGCCGTTCCTGCGCAGCCAGCCACCGCTCATCATCGTCGTCGCCACTTTCAGATTGCCCGTACGTGGGGCCTGGGCTGCACCACGTCCGCCGCCCGCCACCTCCCACTCGGCGAGTGAGAAACCCTGGAGCGTGCGCTGCGCGGGTGTCGCCTGGGTTTTGTCGAACATGAGTCGGCGAGTCTGCTGTCCTGCATCGGTCTCGATCTTGATCGTCCGCTCGTTCTCCCACGTGATGTGCAGGCGAGTCGGGATGCGCATCAGGCCAGCGGCACCATACGCGAGGCAGGAGCCATCGGTCGCCGGGTCCCACGAGTTGGCGATCTTGGTCCCCTCCGCATTGAGCGGCACGCTGGCGACATCGCCCTTGGGCGGCGTGACCATGCGCCAGCGCCAGTCCTCGGTCACGATGGACACCCAGTAGCCGGTGACATCGATCGGCGATGCGGCTTGCGGCGTTGGTGGCGCCACCGGCGGTGCAGGACCCTGTCCACGCTGCGCGCCGAGACTGGGAGCCAGACTCACTGCCCATGCAACCATGACCGCGATGACAACCCGGCGTCTCATCAATTCTCCTTAAAGAGGCACGTCCAAAAGGACCTGCCCTACCGAAGACGCACGTCCAAGAGGACGTGCCCTACTTGAGGCTCCGATACGCGGCCTCGAGAAACCTGTCCGTGGTCCACGTGCCCTGGGTCGCGCCGTAGCGTCCTTCGTAATCGCGAAGCAGCCCCGCCGCCTTTACCTGCTCCAACGTCTTTCCCTTTTTGATCGCATCGACAAGTCGATCGCGAATGATCGTCATCATGTCGCGGTACTCGACGACGTCCGCTTCGTCGGTCAGACGGCCGTGCCCGGGGATCACGTAGGTGCCACCTTCCTGCTTGTCACGCGGCACCGTGATGTCGAGGATCCGGTTGAGCGACGCGACGATCCCGTTCAGGCTCCCTGACTCGTCGATCACCGGGAACGATAACGTGTTGAATACGTCGCCCGCCACCACGACGTCCGACTTACGAAAGAAGACGATGACGTCACCATCGGTGTGCGCGTCTGGTTGAAACAGGATCTGAATCGCTTCGCCGTTGAAGTAGAGCTCGTTCTCCTCGGTGAAGAACGTGTCGGTCGGCAGCATCAGCCCGGTCGCCGGTTTGGCGTTGCCCCGCGGCGCGACCAGACGCTTCATCACGTTCTCGTGCGCGATGATCTGCGCCGAGTTCGCTGCGGCCTGACCGACCTGCGCCGCGAAGTTGCCGCCGACCACCGACTCGCCCGCCTCCGCGACTTTCGCGTTGCCGCCGGTGTGATCAGGATGCGCGTGGGTATTGATGATCCAGCGGATCGGCTTATCGCCAGCGATCTTCCGCACTTCCGCAATCAGCTTGTCGGCCTGCGTGTCGGTCATCGTGTCCACGATGAGCACGCCCTCCTCACCAATCTGCACAGCGGCATTGATGCCGTTGCCAACCAGCATCCAGACCTTGCCCTGGACGTGGAGTGACTTCACATCCTGGGCTTGCGCTCTCGGCTCTGGGCCTTGGGCCCTCGGTTTTGGGCTCTGGGTTGCCTGGAGCTTGAATCCCGGCTTGATCGACTCGGGCAGCGCGGTCTCGGCGCCGCCCCGCACTTCCTGCGGCGGCAAGTTGTTCTTGTTGGCGTACTCGCCGAGGAACGGATTTTCGCCGGGGAGATAATGCGGGACCTCACCCTTGTCGTGAGGCACCTCCACAGCGGGATGACACGGATACGGCGGCATCGCCGGATTCAGCGTCAGTGCGAAGCCGTTGGTCTTGATCAAGGGCTCGGTGAGATAGCTCGGGTCCTCGATCATGTAGATGTGAGTCAGGTAGTTGCCATGGCGGATGAAGCGCTCGGTCATCGTCGCGTGGTCGGTGATGAGGAGACCGTTGCGTCGAATCCACCCCGCCTTCAAGTGCGTCGTCGTCACGACGAGCACGTTGCCGTCCCAGCGGCCGGTCGAAAATCCTTGCCAGGTGTGGGCCGCGTATTCAGGCGGATGCGGCCGCCCGTCCATCCAGATCTCGCGCTCCTGCTCCTGCCACTGAATGTGCGTGTTCAACTTGATCGTGGCCTGTGTCGCGCGGTCCACCTCCGCGGTGATGCGCAGATTGCCGACACCGCGGAATCCATACGTGGAGGGATGCGGCTTGCACTGATGTTCCGGCAGCGTCAGCAACGACGACATCCAGCTGTCGGCGCGCATCCGCGCGGCGTCGTTGATTGGCAGCCCGGAGTAATCGCCAATCTCGGGACCGGGCACGCGTTCGATTTGATCCTCGTGGAAGATGGGCGCCCACATGCCGCTCAAGTCGACCTGCGCCGACGCCGGACGCACGCCGACGACCGCGAAAAATCCCACGACGATGATGACGCCGACGGTGGTGGGCTTCATGGGCGGGAATATTACTACCGGCGGCCAACCTGTGAGAGACTCTACGGTCGATTCCACCCAAACGAATGTTTCCGAGGGTTGCACCCCAGCCCTGTCGAAGGGACACGACTTTCAGTATGGACTTCATTATTCAGCTCCAGCACAGCGCCGTCATGGACTGGGTCCGGGAGAGCGGCTCGCTGCTGGGATATCCGGCCATCCTCTTCCTGCACACAATTGGGCTGGCCACCGTCGCCGGTCTCAGCGGCGCCATCGATTTGCGTGTCCTGGGCGTAGCATCGCGAATCCCACTCGCGCCACTCAACCGCTTCTTTCCCTTCATCTGGGCCGCATTCGGCGTGACCGCATTGTCGGGCGTCACTTTGCTCATTGCCGACGCCGAGACCAAGCTGAGGAGCCCGGTCTTCTACATTAAATTGCTGTTCATCATTCTGGCGTTGATCAGCCTACAGTTGTTGAAGAAGCGAGTTTTCGCGGACCCCGACGTCGATGCCCATCCGGTGACCAGCCAGTCGCGGATGCTGGCGCTCTCGTCCCTGGTGTTCTGGGTGGCGGCGACAACTGCCGGCCGGTTGATGGCCTACATCGGTCCTGTGGCGGGGCTTGGGAGCTAGGGGACAACCATGAACGCACCACATTTTCATCTCATCCTGAATCACGTCCCGACCATCGGCAGCGCCATCGCGCTTGGCCTGCTCCTCCTCGGCCTGCTCCGACGCCAGGAAGCGCTGACGCGCGTGAGCCTCGAGGTGTTCTACGTGATCGCGCTCATCACGCTCCCGGCGTATCTCAGTGGCGTCGCCACGGGGCTGGAGCTCGAGAAGATGCCTGACGTCTCGGTCGAGGCTATCCACAAGCATCACGACGGCGCGCTCGTCGCGTTCGCGTTGATGCTGCTCACCGGGTTCTGCTCGTGGTTCGGCCTATGGCAATGGCGCCGCGTCAATCGCCTGTCCGCAATCAACATCGGCCTCGTCCTGGTCCTCTCGCTCCTCACGTTGACGACGATGGCAGGGACGGCGACGATGGGCGGCGAAATTCGCCACCCGGAGATGATGCCGGAAGGATCCACGCCGACCGCTGGACCGAACTGGATCCATGCCGCGTCGATCCAGTCGCTGGTCACGGATCACACCTGGATTTGGCCGTCACTGGAAGCACTGCACTTTATCGGGCTGTGGCTGCTGTTCGGCGTTGTCCTGCTGGTGAATCTGCGCATGCTGGGGATGATGAAGTCTGTCCCGTTCTCGGCGCTCCATCGCATGCTGCCGTGGGCGGTGATTGGCCTGGGCATCAATCTCCTCAGCGGGATGATGTGGGTCATTGCGACGCCCGAGCAGTACATGTCGAACGTGTCGTTCTTCTGGAAGATGGGCTTCCTGCTGCTGGCCGGTCTGAACTTGCTGTACGTGACGGCGTTCGACGAAGCGTGGCAGGTTGGCGCCAATCAGGACGCCTCCTTCGGGAACAAGGCCATCGCCTTCGGGGCGATCGCGTCATGGGTCTGCGTGATGTACTTCGGGCGCATGTTGCCGTTCCTCGGCAACGCCTTTTAGGACCAGTAGAGAGGAACGCACATGGGGCTAGCCACTACCGTCAGTATCGTTGTCATCTGCGTAATGGTCGTCGTCGGCGTGATCGGGTTCGTGATCGATCGGCACGCGAGCAAACTGGAACGGTAGGGCACGTCCTTGTGGACGTGCCGCTCATTTCATCATCACGAGCATCATCCGCGATCGCTGTTCCGCCTGCAACGCATGCGGCACATTCGCCGGCATCCTGACCACCTGACCCGCAGACGCCGTCACGACGGCGTCAGCGATCTGTATCCGCATTCGTCCCTCGAGGATGATTGCCAGCGCGTCGTATGGCGTGGTGTGCTCGCTCAATCCTTCGCCTTCGTCGATCGCGAAGAGCGTGACATTGCCGCCGCCCGAGCGGGCGATGACGCGGCTGACGATGCCCTGTGGCTGCGCCTGCAGTAAATCGGCGAGCGACTCGGCGCGTCCGATGGGGAGGAGTCCTCGTCCTTCGTGATTCCCGCTCATGGCCCTATCGCTAGCGCGTTGTCAAAGGCTGGCCGGCAGGCACCCGGAAGCGCTGGTTGCGTGTGGACCCGCCGGTGCGCAGGCCGATGACGAACGCGGCCAGCGCGATTGCGCCGGCAGCGAACACAGTGTCGCCGACCACGCGCAGCCACCTGAAGGTCTCGATGACGCCGGTCTGCAGGAACTCCGGACTCCGCGCGTACCAGTAGCCGTGCTCGACTGAAGCCCACGTCTGCATCAATCCTACCGGCAGCAGGCTGAGCGTCACCATCGCCATCAACCCGATGTTGGTGGCCCAGAAACCGAACTTGACGAGGCTCTCCTTCCATTCGGCTGTGGGGTCGAGCGCGCGCAGCGAAAAGAGCATCAGACCGATGCCCAGCATGCCGTAAACGCCGAACAGCGCGGCATGCCCGTGGACCGGCGTCGTGTTGAGGCCCTGCATGTAATAGAGCGCGATCGGCGGATTGATCATGAAGCCGAAGAGCCCGGCGCCGACCAGGTTCCAGAACGCCACCGACACGAAGAAGTAGATCGGCCATCGATACTTCTGCACCCATGGCTCACGTCGGGACAGCCGCAGATTCTCCCAGGCCTCGAAGCCCACGAACAGCAGCGGCACCACTTCCAGTGCGCTGAACACCGAGCCGAGTGCGAGCACAAACGTCGGCGTCCCGGAGAAATAGAGATGGTGCAGTGTGCCGATGATGCCGCCCGACAAGAAGATCGTCGCGGCCAGCAGGCTCGCTTCGCCAGCGGTCCTCAGCGCGACCAGCTTCAGGCGAGCAAAGAGAAACGCGATCACGACCGTGGCAAAGACCTCGAAGAAGCCCTCGACCCATAGATGCACGACCCACCAGCGCCAGTACTCCGCGACGGCGAGATTGGTACGGCGGCCGTAGCCGAGGGCGGCCATGTAGAACACCGCGATCGCGACGCTCGAGATCAAGAACAACGTCAACAGCGGACGATGATCGCCTTCGGCTCGCAGCGCGGGCCGCAGCGCCCTGACCATCAATGCGAGCCACAGGAATAATCCAATCAGGAGAGCGATCTGCCACAACCGCCCGAGGTCGATGTATTCGTAGCCGCTGTGACCGAGGTAGAACCACAAGGTGTCGACGCCGAGCATGCGTTTGACGCTGAGCCATTGCCCGATCATCGATCCGGCCACGACGATGAGCAGCGCCGCGAACAGAACGTTGACGCCGAGCCGTTGCCACTTCGGCTCGACGCCGCTCACTGCCGGTCCGATATAGAGGCCCGCCGCCAGCCACGCCGTCGCAATCCAGAAGATCCCGAGTTGCACATGCCACGTGCGCGCCACCGAGTACGGCAGGACGTCCGAGAGCGGGAACCCGTAAAAGCCATTGCCCTCGACGCCGTAATGCGCTGCGACGACCCCGAGAACGATCTGCACGAGGATGAGCGCCGCCACGATCCAGAAGTACTTGATGACCGCGCGCTGGGATGGCGTCGGCACCGAGCCGAGCAGCGGATCGTTGGCCGGCGGAGGCGGCAGCGGTCCATGCTCGCGCCTGGACGCGTAGTACGACGCCATCACGCCGATGCCGGCGAGCAACAGGATGATGCTGACGCCCGTCCACACGATCGTGTCACCGGTCGGGCGGTTGCCGACCAGCGGCTCGTACGGCCAATTGCTCGTGTAGGTGACGGTGTCGCCTGGACGATTCGTGGACGCGGCCCACGACGTCCAGAAGAAGAAGGCCGTGAGCTGCCGCAGATGATCCGGATCCGTCAACGCACCGGCGGGAATGGCGAACTCCTCGCGGCCGTTCGTAAACACATCCGTGTAGTAGGCCAAATTGGCGGCAAGCGCCTGCGCCCGGATGGGATCGACGGTCAGCGTGGCCGTACTGACGTCGTAGGTGTTACGACGGAGCAACTGCTGCAACCGGCTCTCGAGCTCGGCCTGCCGTTCCTGCGTGAGCGACGTGAACGATGCCGGAGCGGCCCACGCGTTCAAAATGAATAGCGCTTCACGATGCAGCGCGTCGGCGGACCAGTCGGGCGCGACGTAACTCCCATGGCCCCACACCGACCCGAGCTCCATGCCGCCAATCGATTGCCACACGTTCTGGCCAGCGTGAATCGCTCCTGGTCCGATAACTTCTGTACCGTCAACACTGATGACTCGTTCGGGAACCGGCGGGGCTTGCTGGTAAATCCGGATGCCAGTCCAGCCGAGGACGGCAAACGAGATGATGACGACGGCGGCAAATCCGATCCAGAGTCTGCGAAAACTCATCGGATGCGCTCCTCCTGAAACGACCGGCACTGCGCAGGTCTATGTCATTGGAACGCCGAATATCGGACCTTGCAACGCGAAAGAATTCGCGGTCGCAACTTGGGAATCGGACGTTGACTAGATCGTCTTGACCTGCGCCCCGTGTATGGCTCCGAGGGCGGTCTCGAGCTCGCGAACACTGGCCTCGGGCGGATTCGCGACGCCGACGAGAATCTTTCCGTCCGACACAGCGGGGTCGTAGAAGCTGGAGCGTCGGCCGAGGCCAGCGGTCACAACCAGTGTGACGACTGTCGCGAGGATCGCGCCGAGCATTGTCAGCTCGAAGATGATGATCAGGTTCGGCCACCAGGCGAATGTCGGCAGCCCGCCGACGTTGATCGGCCACGACACTTCGGTGATCCAGGCGAGTCCGAACGCCGCGGCCATTCCAAGCAGACCACCGAGACACGCAATCCACCAGATTCGCGTCCTGCTGTCCATGTGGCCGAACTCGAACTCCTCCATCGGCTGCGCCGACATCACGACGATCGCGCGGTCAGCGACGCCGTTGGCGCGCAGGCGGTTGACGGCCTGCTGCGCGGACTGCCCGTCGCCGTAGAGTCCGTAGATGGCTTTCATGTCAGTCCCTCGGCCGATCCATGAGCACCGGCCGTACGGCGGCGCTGTGCGGATGGCCGAGACGATCCGTCGGATCGCCGGCCTTCAACTCCCAGATCGAGATGATCGGCACGAACTTCGCGAAGAGGACGTAGAGCAGCGTCATTGCGGCGAAGGTCGCGATGGCGATGATGATCTCGACCGGCTGTGGGCGATAGGTGGCGAAACTGTACGGGAGGTATTTGTGTCCGAGCGACGGCACGATGATCAGGAATCGCTCGAGCCACATGCCGACGATGACACCGAGCGAGGCGATGACGCAGCCGGTGATGGTGCGGAAGTACTTGACACCCATCAGCACGACCGGCAGCACGAAATTGCAGATCACCATCGTCCAGTAGAGCGGCGCGAACGACTCGCGCTGCGTCCGCCAGAACACCCCCATCTCGCTCGGCTCGTTGCCGTAGTAGGTGACCAGCCGCTCGTTGAAGACGAAGTAGCCCCACAGCAGCGCCATCACCAGCAGCAGCTTGCCGAGGTTCTGGAAGTGAATCGGCAACAGGTATTCCTGGAGGTGCAGGAAGCGGCGCAGGACTGCCATCGCGATGAGCAGAGCGGCGATGCCGCTGAAAATCGCGCCGGCCACGAAATACGGGCCGAAGATCGTCGTGTGCCACATCGGCACCGGCGCCATCGAGAAGTCGAACGACACGATGGTGTGCACCGAGACCGCGACCGGGATGATGGCGACGGCCATGATCGACATCGCCGACTCGAGGCGGTTCCACTGCTTCGGTGTGCCGCGCCAGCCGAGCGCGAGGACGCCGTAGATCTTCTTGCGGAGCCCCGTCGCCTTGTCGCGCACCACGGCGAAGTCGGGAATCATCGGCAGGAAGAGGAAGAGCACGCTGCCGGTGAGATAGGTGTTGATGGCGAAGAAGTCCCACACCAGTGGCGAACGGAAGTTCGGCCAGATCAGCCGCTCGCTCGGATAGGGAATCAACCAGAACGCCTGCCACGGGCGGCCGAGGTGGATGATCGGGAACATCGCGCCGATCATCAGCGCGAACACGGTGATGACCTCGGCGCAGCGGGTCACCGGGCGGCGCCAGCCGGCATCGACCAGACGCAGGATTGCCGAGATGAGCGTGCCGGCGTGGCTGATGCCGATCCAGAAGACGAAGTTGGTGACGTAGAAGCCCCAGTAGATCGGCCACCTGATGCCGGTGATGCCAAAACCGAAGTATGCCTGTGACAGCCACGCGACAAGCGCGGTCAGCACGACCGTGCCGAACAGACCGACCAGCAGGTAGAACCGCCATGTGGTCTGGAACAGCGGCCGGAGCAGGTCGTTATTGATGCGCGAGTGAGCCATCTGTTCTAGTTCCCGCGGCTCAAATACGTCACCTTCGGTTTCGTCCCGACGTCTTCGAGCAGCTTGCTGCCGCGCGACGAGCGAGACAGACGTGAAACCGCGCTCTCGGGATCATCGAGATCGCCGAACACAAGGGCCCGCGCCGGACAGGCCTGCGCGCACGCGGTGTTG
>Ga0126304_10000227_pt1 | contig 20221 bp, 16 predicted proteins | sample Plot25_FD_92538 | JGI IMG/M metagenome (GOLD analysis project Ga0126304, IMG submission 92538) | Serpentine soil microbial communities from UC McLaughlin Reserve, CA, USA - Plot25 | ecosystem: Environmental > Terrestrial > Soil > Grasslands | place: USA: UC McLaughlin Reserve, Lake County... | reverse complement strand
GCAGTACGATTTCGTCGAGAACACATTTCTCAAAGCCGGTGATCGCACGGATCGTCGTGCGATGAACGTGAACTCCGTCGACGAGGTGCCCGATTCGAGCTGGTTCGAGAACCGGATCGGCCGCGAGCCGTGGGATGCCGCGCGCGTCGTACGCGGACCCGACCGGGGTACCGGACCCGCGGAAGGCCCCTGGACGGTCACCGGCGCCAAGTCTGAAGGCATCACGCCTGGCTTCACGATCAGAGATTCTCGCGGAGACATTTACTTCATCAAATTCGATCCGCCCTCGAACCCCGAGATGGCCAGCGGCGCAGAGGTCATCTCGACCAAACTGTTCCACGCTTTCGGCTACCTCGTTCCGGAGAACTATATCGCCACGCTGCGTCGCGATGCGGTGGTCATCGCTCCAGGGACCACCGTCGACGATGAGGACGGCAAGCCGCGGCCGATGGACGGCGATGACCTCGACGACCTGCTCGAAAAGGCCGCGCGCCACGACGATGGCACGTTCCGCGTGATCGCGAGCAAGGCGATCCCTGGGAAGCCGGTTGGACATTTCCGTTACTACGGGACCCGCCCCGATGACCCCAACGACATCTACCCACACGAGCACCGGCGCGAGCTCCGGGGCATGGTGGTGTTCGCGGCCTGGCTGAATCATGACGACTCACGGAGCATCAACTCGCACGACACGCTGCAACAGGAGAACGGGCGCGCGATCGTCCGCCACTACCTGCTCGACTTCGGCTCCACCCTCGGCAGCGGCAGCACGAAGGCGCAGACCACCCGCGCCGGCAACGAGTTCATCTGGGAAGCGCGGCCGACGTTTGTCACGATGTTGACCCTGGGGTTCTACGTGCGTCCCTGGGTGAAGGTGAAGTATCCCGATATCCCCGCGGTCGGACGCATCGAGTCGACCTACTTCCGTCCGGAGATCTGGAAGCCGGAGTACCCGAATCCCGCATTCGCGAATGCGCGGCCGGAGGATTACTTCTGGGCTGCGCGCATTCTGTCGAGGGTTCCTGACGACGCGGTGAAGGGTGCGGTAGGGGCGGCGAAGTTCAGCGATCCTCGCGCTACGGACTACCTGACGAAGATCCTGCTCGAACGGAAGACCAAGGTCCTCAAGAGCTGGTTGAACGCCACCAACCCGGTTGTGGGCCTGCAACTGAACGCATCGGGAACGCTGTCGTTCGACAACGCCGCCGAAGACGCGGCCGTTGCAGCGGACGCTGAGCGGTATACGCTGTCGTGGTCGCGTTTTGACAACGCCACTGGCGCGCACACACCGGTCGGATCCGAGCAGAGCGTCACCACGAAGACTGCCCAGATGCCTCGAGAGTTGCTGTCTGACAGCGGCGAGTTCGTCGCCGTCACGATCCGGGCCTTCCATGCGGACCAGCCTGCGTGGCAGCATCCGCTGACGGCGTATTTCAGACGCAGTGATGGATGGAAGCTGATCGGGCTCGAACGCAACCCCTGAATTCGCGCGCCGTTATCGCGGCGATTGTTCTGCTGCTGGCGCTTGCCGTGATCTTCTCACCCCGTGCCATCCGCAAGATGCGCGACTTCGAGGTCTACTGGACCGCGGCGTCGCGCGCGATTGAAGCCGCCCCGCTCTACCGTCCTGAGGACGGGCACTTCCAGTTCAAGTACCTGCCGGCATTTGCAATCGTCTCCGTGCCCGTCGCCCTGATGCCGCTCGCGAAGGCGAAAACGTTCTGGTTTCTCATTTCTGTCGCACTGATTCCAGCGTTGCTCGGCCTGGCTGTCTTACTGCTGCCGGATCGGCGCCGTTCTCAGTGGACGATTGTTGGCGCCCTCCTGGTCGTGATGGCCAAGTTTTACGGCCACGAGCTGGTTTTAGGCCAGGTGAACCTTCTCTTTGCCGTGCTCGTCGCCGGCGGCGTTCTCGCGATGCGGCGGAGCCGCGACAGCCTGGCCGGTGCGTTGTTCGTCGCTGCGGTAGTGGTCAAGCCGTACGCGGTGCTGTTCCTTCCGTGGCTGGTCTTCACGCGCGGAGTTCGTCCGCTTGGAAGCGTGACCATCGGCGCGATCTGTGTCGCGGCTGCTCCCGTGGGTCTGTACGGTTTTGCCGGCACTATTGCGCTGCACCGTGCGTGGTGGGCGACGGTGAGCGACTCAACGGCGCCAAACCTCGCCAACCCTGACAACGTCTCGGTTCCGGCGATGTTTGCCAGGACCTTTGCGAACACCGATCTGGGGCCGGTGCTTGCAGCGGGGGTCTCGGTCATCCTGCTCGCGGTCGCGTGCGTCGTTGTCGCTCGCGGAAGAGGGATCGAGCACCGTGAGTCACTCGAGGGCGCCTTGCTGCTCACGCTCGTCCCGCTGCTTTCTCCGCAGGGCTGGGACTACGTGTTCCTTGTGGCCACTCCCGCGATCGCTCTCCTGGTCAACTACGACCAGCGGCTGCCGGCCGGACTGCGGGCGCTGACCTGGGCCGCGATGCTGACGATTGGCCTGTCACTGTTCGACCTGATGGGACGCGAGCGGTACGGGGTGTTCATGTCATGGTCGATCATTACCATCTGTTTTCTCGTAGTGAACACCTCCCTCGCCGTCCTGAGAACCCGCCGCGTCGCTTGATATGATCCGCGAATGACGCGTGCTCTGATCCTCGCGCTCGCTATCCTTATGAGCTCCCGTCAACTGCCAACTGCCAACGACCCGCTCCCAAAGCTAGATGCCGGAGTGCCGTGGGCTCTGGCCCAGGAGCGCGCGGCGCGCATCTCGGATCTGCGGTACGAGCTTCATCTGACCATCCCAGACACCGTTTCGCAGCCGGTCAGTGGACGCGTTGCAGTGAGCTTCGACCTGAAGGATGCGAGTCGTCCGCTGGCATTGGATTTCGGCGGACCGGCCGGGGCAGTGAAGTGGTCATCCGTGAATGGCACGTCGATGTCGCTGCCGTGGGCCAACGAGCACATCGTTGCTCCGGCATCCGCCCTGCGCGCTGGACGGAACGTGCTCGCGCTCGAGTTTCACAGCGCTGATGCGCCGTTGAATCGCAGCGCCGAGTTCATGTACGCGCTGTTTGTACCGGCGCGCGCGCGGCAGGCGTTCCCATGCTTCGATCAGCCGGACCTCAAAGCGAAGTACACGGTGTCGCTCGATGTTCCGGCAGGATGGGAGGCGCTCACCAATGGCGCAATGGTCGACGGCGCCGAAACCACCACTGTGCGCCGAACACTGCGCTTCGCTGAAACGAAGCCGATCTCCACCTATCTGTTCACCTTCGCGGCGGGGCGCTTCAAGGTGGAAACGGCGGAGCGCGCAGGGCGTACCTTCCGCATGCTGCATCGAGAGACGGATGCCGCAAAGGTCGCGCGCAATCGCGACGCGATCTTCGACCTGCACGCGGCGGCGATTGCCTGGCTCGAACAGTACACCGAGATCGACTATCCCTTCGACAAGTTCGACTTCCTTCTCGTGCCTGCTTTTCAATTCGGCGGGATGGAGCATCCGGGATCGGTCTATTACAGGGCGTCTTCGCTCCTGCTCGATCCATCAGCGACGCAGGAGGAGCGGCTCGGGCGGGCCAGCCTGATCTCGCACGAGACCTCGCACATGTGGTTCGGCGACCTGGTCACGATGCAGTGGTTCAACGACGTCTGGACCAAGGAGGTCTTCGCCAACTTCATGGCGGCCAAGATTGTCGCGCCGGCTTTCCCGGAGGTCGATCACGAGCTGCGGTTCCTGTATGCGCACTATCCGGGCGCATACGACGTCGACCGGACCGACGGCTCAAACGCCATCCGCCAGGAACTGCTGAACCTGAACGAAGCCGGCTCGCTATATGGCGCGATCATCTACCAGAAGGCGCCGATCGTCATGCGCCAGCTCGAGCTCATCGTCGGAGCCGGCTCGTTCCGTGACGGGCTTCGCGACTACTTGAAGGGACACGCGTTCGCCAATGCCACCTGGAACGACCTCATAGCGGTGCTCGATCCACGTACGAAGGAGGATCTCGTCACGTGGAGTCATGCGTGGGTGGAAGAGCCGGGCCGCCCGACGATCACAATCTCCGTCCAGGAAAGTAAATACGCCATCGAATATACCCAGCAGGACCCGAACACTGCGCGCCGGCTGCGGTGGACGCAGAGGCTGAAGGTAGCAATCGGGCGTCCAGGCCACTTCGAGGAACTGCCGCTGTCGATCGAGGCTGAACGCGCGGAGTTCGAGCCGGCGCTCGTCTCGACCAATGGAGAGTCGAAGCCGCTGTATGTTCTGCCCAGCGCCGGCGGGCTCGGCTACGGCAACTTCGTCCTGGACCCTGAGAGCCGCGCGTACCTGCTCGGCCATCTCGCGGAGCTCGAACCTGCCCTGCTGCGCGGTTCGGCGCTGATCACCCTGTGGGAGGAGATGCTGGACGGCCGCGTCAAACCCGCAGCGATGATGGATGTGCTCCTGGCGAGCGTCGCCAGGGAGCGCGACGAGCTCAATGTCGGCCGCATGCTGAGTTACACCAGGCAGGCGTACTGGAAGTTCATCGGTGCGCAACAGCGCACCGCGGTGGCCGCGCACCTCGAGCAGCTACTGCGCGCCGGATTGACCGCCGCCCCGAGTGCGAGTCTCAAGTCCACCTGGTTCAACGCCCTGCGAGACACGGCTTCAACTCCATCGTCGCTGCAGCTGCTCGAACGTGTGTGGCGAAAACGGGAAGAGATCCCCGGCCTGACGCTGGCGGAGCCCGACTTCATTACGCTGGCGCAGTCGCTAGCCGTCCGCGGCGTGCCCGCTGCCGAGGAGATCCTCGACGCGCAGATCGCCCGGACCGAGAACCCGGATCGAAAGGCGCAAATGACATTCGTTCGTCCTGCCCTGTCGCGAGATCAGAAGACGCGCGACGCCTTCTTCGCCTCGCTCGCCGACGTGAAAAATCGTCGGCGCGAGACATGGGTGCTGGAAGCCGTCGGCTACCTGCACCATCCGCTGCGGGCAGCTTCCTCGGAGAAGTACATCGGACCGAGCCTGCAGCTCGTTCGTGAGATCCAACGCACCGGAGACATTTTCTTTCCGAAGCGGTGGCTTGACGCCACGCTGTCCGGACACACATCGGCGACGGCGGTAAAGACGGTGAGGGCGTTCGTCGAAACGCTCCCGGACGATTACCCCGACCGTCTCCGCCGCGTCATCCTGTCATCTGCCGATGATCTCTTCCGCGCCTCGCGTATGCGGCCCTAAAGGGCTGCGCTACTCTTTTTACGCGCCTGGCGCTTTCGGATGTAGAACAACCCGAGCCCGCCAATGAGAATGCTTGCTGCAATGAACATGGACCCTCCTCATCTATGGGATGGCAAGCCTGGTGCCGCCGCCGTTGGATCCGGCTAACCTGCTGACTTCTGAAGGCTTACGCGGACGGCCGCCGGCGCGCCCGGCGCACTACAATTGAGCCGTCAGACAGAATCGCAATGCGAATACGAATCCTCGTCACCGGCGGTACGTTCGACAAGGAGTACGACGAGCTCTCCGGCACGCTCTTCTTTCGCGACACACACCTTCCCGAGGTCCTGAGCCGCGGCCGCTGCAAGCTGGACGTGCGGATGGAAACGGTGATGATGATCGACAGCCTCGACATGGATGACGCGGGACGATCGACGATCGTCGCGCGCGCGCGCGATTGTGAGGAACGCGCCGTCGTCATCACCCACGGGACCGACACGATGGTCAACACCGCGCGTGCACTGGCGGAGGCGAACATCCCAGACAAGACGATCGTGCTCACTGGAGCGATGGTGCCGTACGCATTCGGAAGCTCAGACGGGTTGTTCAATCTCGGTAGCGCCGTGTCATTCGTCCAGGTGCTGCCACCTGGCGTCTACGTGGCGATGAACGGCCAGCATTTCACCTGGGACGCCGTCCGCAAGAATCGCGAGAGCGGCTGCTTCGAGACCGCATGAGCGCTCCTTTCTCGCTGTCGTCAAAACTTCCTGCGACCGGCACCACGATCTTCACGGTGATGTCGAAGCTCGCGACAGACCTTGGTGCCATCAACCTGTCACAGGGCTTCCCTGACTTCGACTGCGATCCCGCCCTGATCGACGCGGTGACACGGTACATGCGGGAAGGTCGGAACCAGTACGCGCCGATGCAGGGCGTCCCGGCTCTGCGGCAGGCGATCTCGGCAAAGTACGACACGTTTCACTCGCGGCGCTACGACCCCGACACTGAGGTGACGGTCACGTCCGGAGGAACGGAGGCAATTTTCGACGCCGTCACTGCCGTCCTGCAGCCGGGGGACGAAGCCATCATCCTCGAGCCGTGCTACGACTGCTACCTGCCTGCAATCGAGTTGTGCGGCGGCGTCCCGGTGGCCATTCCGCTGCAGCTGCCGGACTACAGCATCGACTGGGATGCGATCCGCCAGGCGATCACCAGCCGCACCCGCGTGATCATCATCAACTCGCCGCACAATCCGACCGGCGCGATCATGACGACCGAGGACGTTCGCGAGCTCACGTCGATCGTATCGGGCACGAACATCGTGATCGTCAGCGACGAGGTGTACGAGCACCTGATCTTCGACGGCGCACAACACGAAAGCATGGCGCGGCACCAGGAGCTCGCAGCCCGCAGCTTCATCGTCGGATCCTTCGGCAAGACGTATCACGTCACCGGCTGGAAGGTCGGGTACGCGGTCGCACCGGCGGCGTTGACTGCTGAATTCCGCAAGGTCCACCAGTTCGTGACGTTCTCGACCATCACTCCCGTTCAACTGGCCATTGCCGACGTTCTCGCCACGCAGGCGGGCCTTCGGGAACTCGGGCCCTTCTTCCAGGCCAAACGAGATCTGTTCCTGCGCCTGATGAACGGCTCGCGCTTCCGCGCGCTGCCCTGCGGTGGCAGCTATTTCCAGCTGATGGACTACTCCGACATCTCGCGTGAGGAGGATGTCGACTTCGCGGTGCGAGTCACCAAGCAGCACGGCGTCGCCTCGATCCCCACATCTCCGTTTCTCTCACGCTCGAAGGCTCCGCGGGTTCTGCGATTCTGCTTCGCGAAGAAGGACGAGACGTTGCAGAAAGCGGCCGAGCGCCTGCGTGTGATCTGACCTTATGAGGTGACGGGTTCACACGGAGGCACGGAGCTAACCAAGACGCGCGGAGAAGAAGACGTCTCCATAATTGCATCACACCGCACAACAGAACTCTGTGCCTCTGCGTCTCTGTGGCCTTCAGGTGTGCCACTCTGTGCCTCGACATGACATTTGCCTACATGTCATTCACTGACATATAGTCGCTGGCATGGCACGCGCGAAAGATCTTCCGGTCGAGCTCACGCCGATCGGTTTCGAAGTCCTCCTCTCTCTCGCCAGCGGTCCTCTCCATGGATACGGGATCAAGCTCGACGTGGAAAAGCGCACGGCGGGGGAACTGAGCCTCGGCTCTGGAACTCTCTACCAGGCAATTCAACGCCTCGCACGCGAGGGACTGATCGCCGAGGCAGCCGAGGGCGCAGCCCGCGCTGACGCGCGGCGCGGGCGCACATATAAGCTTCAGCCGCTCGGACGGGCCTCCCTCGACGAACACCTGCGCCGGCTCACGCGCGCCGTCGAATACGCGCGCGCGCGCAAGCTGCTCCCCTCCACGAAGTGAAATCGTGACCCTGGGCGAGCGCGTTTTCCTGCTTCTGATCCGCGTGTATCCGCGTGCTTTCAGGGAACAGTTCACCCCTGATCTGCTCGCCTTTTTCCGGGAGGATCGCGTGCATCCCGGATATGGCAGCGGTCCGTTAGGCCCACTCCGCTTCTGGATGTCGACGTTGCGCGACCTCCTCCGGGTCGCATTCACCGAACGCATGGGCAGGAATGACACGATGACCTTCGCAGTGATCCCTGAGATACGGCGTTCGCCCGTGCTCGTGCGCTGGATTTCTGCCCTTCAGTTCGACATCCGGCACGCTGTCCGCTCCCTCCGCTCCACGCCGGCCGTCACGCTGACGGCCCTTCTCGTTCTCACTCTCGGCATCGGCGCAAGCACCGCGATCTTCTCCGTTGTCGATGGGATCGTTCTTCGGGGCCTTCCCTTCAAGAACGAATCACGGCTCGTCGCCATCAATGAAACCGACCTGGCCACCGGGCGCCCGGTCTCGGCTGCATATCAGAACTACGCCGAGTGGACGGCACGGCAGGACGTGTTCGAGGAGATCGCCGGATCGGCAGCAGGCGGCGCGTTCATCACTGCCGGCCAGGACCGTCCGGAGCGGCTGCGCGTTCACAGAATCACCCCAAACCTGCTGGGCCTCCTCGGCGCGGCACCCGCGCTCGGAGCCGGCTTTCGAACTAATGCGCCAACCAGCAATCCACGCGTCGCGCTCATCAGTGACAGCGTCTGGCGCCGGAGATTCAACGCGGATCCCGGGGTCGTCGGCCGCACGATGGCATTCGACTCCGGCACCTACGAGATCGCCGGCGTCATGCCGCGAGGGTTCATCTATCCCATCGGATCGGCGCTCGTGAGCGATGTCGACATCTGGATCCCGTACGTTCCCGAGGCGCGCGACCTCATACGAACGCAGGGCCGCAACTACTTCATGCGGGTCGTTGGCCGGCTCGAGCCAGGAGTATCGCTGGAAGCGGCGGCCGCGCGGATGACCCAGATCCGCGACAGCCTCGCAGCCGAACACCCGAAATGGTTCGCGGACCGCGGTATCACCGTGCGGCCGATCAAGGAATCGATCGTCCCTGCGCAGGTACGCTCGTGGATGTTGATGCTGCTGGCGGCGGTTGGCGGCGTCTTCTTCGTCGCCTGCGCAAACGTTGCCAACCTGTTGCTCGCGCGCGCCTCCGGACGCAGCCGCGACATCGGCGTCCGCGCGGCCATGGGCGCCACTCGGTGGCAGCTGGTGCGCGGAATGGTGATCGAGAGCATCGTCCTTTCGCTCGCCGGAACCGCCGCGGGGCTGCTGATGGCGTTCTGGGCCATCGACGTGCTGCGCGCAACCTTGCCCGACAACTTACCGCGCGTATCGGCGATAGCGGTTGATCTCAGGGTCGTCGGCGTGGGAGCTCTCCTCGCCCTCGCGACAGGCATTCTGTGCGGATTTTTGCCGGCCGTCCAGATGTCCAGGACGGACGTATCAGCTGCACTTCGAAGCAGCACCCGCAGCGCGACTGCCGGCAGCGCGCGTCAGCGCGCGCGGACCGCATTCCTGGTCGTAGAGGTCGCACTCGCAGCCGTGCTGCTGGTCGGAGCCGGCGTGTTCGTGTCGAGTTTTATCCGCATCGTGAATACCGATCTTGGATTCGAATCTGCTCGCCTGCTCACCGTATCGGTGTCGCCGAAGCTGCCCCCCGGGGACGCAGGACGGCAGGCGGCACGAGCCCGCGCGGAGTCGATGTTGCTCGAGGTGCTCGCGCAGGTCCGCGCTGTTCCGGGCATCGAATCAGCCGCACTGGTCGCCGGCGGTGTGCCCTTGTCGGGCAGTTGGAGCACGCAACCGGTGCAGGTCCCAGGACGGGCCTCCACATCGGCCGAAGAAGTTGTCGTGAAGCAAGTGACCGGAGACTACCTCGTCACCGTTGGCGCCACTTTACTTCGAGGGCGCTCCGTACTCGACAGCGATGTCAGCGGCTCGCCGCTGGTCGTCGTTCTCAGCGACGAGGCGGCAAGGAAGTACTTCGGACCGCGGGATCCGCTAGGCTCGACGATCAGCCTCGACGGCGAAGCGCCCCGCACCGTCGTTGGCATCGTCAGCGGCATGCGCCTGCTTGGGCCCGAAGCGCAGGTGCAACCGGAAGCGTACGTGCCGTACCGGCAGAGCGCGAATCACAACGTCAGCGCGAGCCTCGTGATCAAGACGGCGAACAATCCCGCCGCGGCACTCCCCGCCGTCAAGGCTGCGATCTGGACGCGGATGCCGGACGTCGTCATTCCGGATCCGAAGACATTCGACGAGATGTACGCGGCGCTGGTGGCCCAGCGCAAGTTGAACATGATCCTGCTGGCACTGTTCGGCGGCCTGGCACTGCTGATCGCCTCGATCGGCATCTATGGCGTCATGGCGTACCTCGTCGAACAGCGGACCAGGGAGATCGGGGTTCGGATGGCGCTTGGTGCGCTGCCCGCGCGCATCCTCGGGATGATTCTCTCGCGCGCGAGCGCGGCTATCGCCGGAGGCCTTGCGATCGGGTTCCTCGGAGTCGCGTGGCTCGAGCGATTCCTGATGGCATTCGTCTTCCAGGGGGTTCCGCACGATCCGCTCGTGTACGGCGGAGCGGCAACGTTGCTGATCTCGCTCGGCCTCCTCGCCGCCTACGTTCCAGCGCGGCGCGCGGCTCACGTCGACCCGCTCGCCGCACTGCGAACGGAGTAGAGACCTGACGCTCAGCCGATCAGCCGGAATGTGATCAGCTGCGCGGTGGACGACGAGGCATCGGCGGCGCGGACCTGGATCCGGTAATCCCCGCGCGGGTAGCGCGCAAGCGGCAGGTCGAACTGCACGATGCCGTCGACATCGGGCAGCTTCGACAACGTCGCGATCGTGTGTCCGGAAGGCGTCAGCAATTCCGCAGTGACCGTCGGCGTCGTTCCCTGCGCATCGGTCGCGGTGACCCGAACGATGACCCGGTCGTCGCGGTAGAAGTCCCGCGTCTCGGCCGGCATCACATCACGTTCGAGCTGCAGCCGCTCGAACTCGCGGACCGTGCGGGTCCGCACGAAGTCGATTGCCGAGATCGTCGCCTTGCGCGTGTCGAGCGTCGGCACATCGATATAGCGGACCTCGGTGTCGACCACCTTCCCGGCTGCGTCTTTGACTGCCATCGTCACCTGGATGGTGCCTGGCGTCGCCTGGAACGTGGCCCGTTGGGTCCGACCCGTACCGGGCGAGACGACGGTATTCGGAAAGAGCTCGACGCCTTCGAAGGTCACGGCCGAGAACTCGACGGACGGATTCTGCACGCGCGTTCCTCGCGGCGCCCAGGAGAACGTGACCTGAGTGCGACCAGTGCCTGCGCGCGCCATGCGGAACCAGGGCTGGATCAGCCCGGTCACATGCGGCGTTCTCAGATACGTCGACATCGCCGGCCGCGTAGGCGGCGACAGGCGTTCGGCGGCAATCGGCGTCCAGAACCCCGAGGGCGCCCGCACCGTAATGTCGCGCCGCCTGACGGTGACGTTCACCGGGTGAAATGCGCCATCCTCCTCGGCTGGAGGGATCGTGACGATGTAATGCTCGTCGAGGTCGGTGGCGATGCGCGTGAGCGCGGCTTCGAGGGGCGTGCCCGCCGGCGTCAGGATGCCTCCGGTCTGGCCGGTCAGCGTTTGCCATTGTTCGGTGAACACCGAGGGCGTCTCCGCTTGCGTCGATGGATCGAGCACATACACGGCCACGTTGGACAAACGTGCCGATCTCGCGATCACTCTCAAGGTAGTCATCCGGTCGCGACCGCCACGCTCCTCGGCGGCAAATCCTTCACTCACCACGATCACGGCCTTGCGTCCATCATCGTCGTCCGCGTACGCCGCCAGCCTGGTGACCAGCGCCTGTAAGGCTGCGCGTGCGACTTGCGCTCGCTGTCGCGGTGCGGTCGGTGGAGCGACACTCATCAACTCGGCTTCGTACGGACTGAGCGGTGTGTAGTCGCCCTTGCGCCCTTCGAAGCGAGCCACGGCGGCGCGGAGATCATCGCTGCTACCGGCCGGCGCGAGCCCGGCAGCCGGATCGAGCGGCTTCATGACGAAGACCACATCGTCCTGCCGCACGCTGCCATGGACGAATTCGAGCAGAGCTGCCCTGGCGCGGGCGGAGTTGATACCGGCGGAGGTATGAAAGTCGTCCAGCAGGATGGCGATCCTCCGCGGGCCCTTGCGGTTGCGGAATGAAACGGACTCAACCTTCTGCTGACGCGTGCCTTCCGTGACCTCGATATCAGCGGCAGTGAGCCCGGGAACCGCGCGTCCGCGCGCGTCGGTCACGATCACCCGGAGGGGGATTGGCGCGGGCTCGACCGGCGGTTGCTGCGCTCCGGCCTGCAATACGCCGGAGGCGAGCAACACCACCGCCACTCTCAGGGACGAGCGCATTACTCCATTATGCAAACTCCAAACTCCAAACATCAAACTCTAAAAGGAAGCTCAAACCGCCAAAAGGGCTGATTTGCGACTTGGAGTTGAAAGGTTGAAGTTTGGAGTTTGGAGTTGCTGCTTATCTCTTGGGTTGAATCTGCGGCTCGATCGTCGAGGCCTGGATCGTTTTCATGGCGAGCGCGATCATCGATCCCACGTCGGCGACGTTTGCCGGCAGGACGAGCGTGTTGCTCTTCTTCGCCAACTCCCCGAACTGCGTGACGTACTGCTCGGCCACGCGCAGCTGGACAGCTTCGAACCCCCCGGGGAGCTTGATCGCTTCGGCCACCCTTCGTATCCCTTCGGCGGTGGCTGCCGCGACTGCGAGGATCGCCGCGGCCTGCCCTTCTGCTTCGTTGATCTGCTGGGTCCGGCGGGCTTCGGAGGCCTTGATCACTTCCTGCTTCACGCCGTCGGCCGTGTTCACCGCTGCGTCGCGCGTGCCTTCCGACGTCAGGATCACGGCGCGCTTCTCGCGCTCGGCGCGCATCTGTTTTTCCATCGCCGCGAGGATGTCGTGCGGTGGCGTGATGTTCTTGATCTCGTAGCGAAGGACCTTGACGCCCCACGCCTCGGAGGCCTTATCGAGTTCGCTGACAACGGAGGTGTTGATATTCGTCCGTTCTTCGAAGGTCTTGTCCAGATCGATTTTGCCGACTTCGCTGCGCAGCGTCGTCTGCGCCAGCTGGCTGATCGCGAACATGTAGTCAGTGATGCCATACGACGCGCGCTCCGGGTTGAGGACCTTCAGATAAAGAACGCCGTCGACGCCGACCTGTACGTTATCTCGCGTGATGCAGACCTGCGCGGGGATATCGACCGCAATTTCCTTGAGCGAGTGCCGATAGCGGATCGTGTCCACGAACGGCAGCAGGACGTGGAAACCTGCTCCGAGCGTTCCGTGATATCGCCCGAGGCGCTCGACGATGTATGCGCTCTGCTGCGGAACGACGATCGCCGTTTTGGCGACGATGATCAGGACCAGGATTGCGAAGATGATGAGAACGATCAGTCCACCCGTCACGCGCGCACTCCTTCAGGCTCGATCAGAATCGTGAGCCGGTCCACTGACACCACCGTGCATCGCTGCCCGCGGGCGATCATCGCCGGGGCGTGGTTGCGTGCCGTCCATACCGTGCCGCGCAGCTCCGCGCGTCCGACCGCGCCGGGTGCCAGGTCATCGAGCGGCACCGCCAGCTCGCCCACCAGCGTGTCGACCTCGCTCGATGCACCGTCGATGTTCATCCATCGCATGAGAGGACGGCGGAACAGCATCAGTGCCGCAACCGACAGCACCGAGAACATCAGGACTTGCAGCGGCACCGGACCTGCCAGCCCGAAGAGTGCAAGGAGACCGATGACCAGTGCGGCGATCCCGAAGAAGATCACGTAGAACCCCCCGGAGGCGGCCATTTCGATCGCGACCAGCATCAGTCCCAGCACCAGCCAGTGCCACCAGGTGATATTCATGGTTGGGGCGCCATTCTATGCTGTTTTTGCGTACGGAGGCCTGCGTCGACGTGTTGCAAGAAGGTAAGAGATCACGAGTTGCAGGAGAGCCAGGAGACAAGGAGAAGTCGAGAGGGTGGCCGCGCTGGCGCGGGGAGGCCTCAACGCAGCAGCACCACCGGATTGCCGCGGTCCCAGGCCGCAGGGGAGGGTGTCAGTGGACTTCGACACCCACCGGGCAGGTCACTCCTGTGCCGCCGAGGCCGCAGTAGCCGTCGGGATTCTTCGACAGGTACTGCTGGTGATAATCCTCGGCATAGTAGAACTCGGGAGCGGGAAGGAGTTCGGTCGTAATCCGGCCGTAACCGGCCTCGGCAAGTTTCTGCTGGAACGCTTGCTGCGAGCGCTCGGCAGCTTCCCGCTGCGCCTCGCTGTAGTAATAAATACCGGAGCGATACTGCGTTCCGACATCATTGCCCTGACGCATCCCCTGGGTCGGGTCGTGGCTCTCCCAGAACACTTTCAGCAGATCCGCGTACGACACCTGCTTTGGATCGAACACCACCAGCACGACCTCGTTGTGGCCGGTCTGACCGGTGCAGACCTCGCGATAAGTCGGGTTGGGAGTCAGTCCAGCCGCGTACCCGACCGCCGTCGTGTAGACGCCCTTCACATTCCAGAACTTCTTCTCGGCGCCCCAGAAACAGCCGAGACCGAACAGCGCTGCCTCGGATCCGGCCGGAAAAGGCGGCTCGAGCCGCGCTCCGTTGACATGATGCTTCTCCGGCACGTCCATTTTCTGGGCGCGGCCGGGAAGCGCCTCTCCAGCCGCCGGCATCTTCGTTTTCTTGTCGAACATAAGTTTGCCTATTCCTGGTTGAGCATCAACACGATGATCACCACTATCAATACAACAACGACGAGCAGGAAAACCTTCCAGAAACTCTTCGGATAATCACCCGCGATCTGCCCCGAATAGCCGTTCACGATCACCTGGTAGATTTTCGCTCCATAGGTGTACGACAGCAGCCAGATCGGCACCAGCACATGCTTGAAGGTCCGGTCCGAGTAGGTTGGGTGGATCTGCAGGTTGCGATACGTATCGCCCGGAACCTCAGCGCCGCACAAGGCCATCAGCTTCTCGTGCATGGACTGCTGCGATCGCTCGGCCGCTTCGATCAAGACCACCTGGTAGTGCTCGACGACGAAGCCGGAAAGATATGCAGTGTCGTAGCCCACCAGCTCCGACGTCGCAAACGGCTCGACCTGCCGCAGTAAATCCTGCCGGACTCCCTGCGTACCGGCGACGGGCTCGTCATCGAAGAAATGCGTGATCTGGCCGGACGCTGATTCCCAGCGCGTATGACGAACCTGCCGTGTCTGCGTTCTCCCCTGGTTGTCGCGGTAGGTTTCGGTCGTGTAGTAGTAGTGCCCCGCCTCGGCGTCCCACGGGCATACGACGTGAGCGTCGAACGTCCAGTAGGGGATGTAGACGCCGTGGATCCTGTCGACCAGCGCGCGCTGCTTCAGATTGTTTGGCGCAAGCCACTTGGTCGAGAACCACTTCCGGATCTGGTCGCGCACGCGTCCCCCGTCCACCTTGAACGGCAGCAGCCCTTGCGGGCGGATCGGTGCCTTGATCTCCGTGTAGTCGAGAAGCGACGGCGAGCCGCAGAAGTCGCAATTCTGCCCCACCCGGGCGGGATCGAAGACCGAGACGGCCTTGCAGCTCTGACACTGGACCGTCCGCCGCTCCTCGAGCCATCCGCGATCATTGTCGGGAATCTCCCTGAGCGCCTTGACGAGATCGTGCTCGATCAGCGCGCCGGTCTTGTCGTCGACCGAGAACGGCGCCGCCGTGCCGCAGAACGAGCACACCAGCATCTGGCGGGATGGATTCCATTCCGCCTGCGCACCACACGCTGCGCACGGATACTTCTCGACCGCCGCGACCGCAGCCGCGTCCGCCGTCGCACGAGTCGGCGTCGTCTCCAATGAACGTCTTACTTCGACAGGTAGTCGTCGAGCGCCGACCGCTTGATGCGATACGAGGACCCGATCTTCTTGGAAGCAAGCTCTCCCGATTCGAGGATCGTCATCACGTCTGTCTCGGGAACACCAAGCGCCTGGGCGACGTCTGCCGGTGAGAGCAGGTCCGGCAACACGACTGCTCCGGCGGCGGCTGTCTTGGCCACGCCCGCCGGCATGCCCTGTTGCTGCATGATCTGCTGCGCGATCGACAGCCCAACCGCAAGCTCGGTGGCTGCACCACCCGATCCGCCACCCTTCTCCATACCTTGCGCCATCTGGAACTTGATGTAGTCGTTCAGGTTGCCGACCGCCGCCATGCTGGACCGCTTGTCGATCGCCTGCTCCACTTCCGGCGGCACCGAGACGTTCTCGATGATGAAACTCGCGAGCTGCAATCCGTACTTCGCCGCGATCACCGGATTTATCAGCGGCATCAACGCCTCGCCGAGCTCGGTGTAGCGGCTCGCCACCTCGAATACCGGCACCTTCGCGGAAGCCAGGGCGTCGGCGAAGATGCTCACGATCCTCGATCGCATGGTCTCCGCGAATTCGTCGAGACGGAAGTTCTGATCGGATCCGGCGACCTCTTTCAGGAACAGCTTCGGATCGATGATCCTGAAATCGTAGGTGCCGAACGCGCGCGCGCGGACGATGCCGAGATCCTCATCGCGCATCATGATCGGATTGGCGGTGCCCCATTTGTTGCCGGTGAAGAGCCGCGTGTTGAGGTAGTAGACGTCTGCCTTGAACGGCGAGTTGAAACCGTACTTCCAGGATTTCAGCTTGGTGAGGACCGGGATGTTATCGGTCGTCAGCGTGTGCTTGCCGGGCCCGAAGGTGTCGCCGAATTCACCGAGGTAGACGAACTGCACGGTCTGCGACTCGCGCACGATCAGCTGCGCGCCATTCTTGATCGCCTTGTCTTCGTCGGGGAAGCGGAACGAGAGCGTGTCGCGCGAGTCGTCGGTCCACTCGATGACGTCGAGCAGCTCACCCTTGATGAAGTCCATCAGTCCCATCTGCGTGCTCCTGCCTCTGGCGAAAATGACGGCCTTCCCTGGCGGTCAATCCTGATTGTAGAACCGATTCCGCTGCGCGGCGCACGACGCCACCACGACACAACTCTTCATTGTCCCGGTTACGTGATGCGTCGCGTCGTCGTGTCGTAGTGCCGTCGCGAATGCCGTGGGCATCGGGTCATGCGGGTTCGAAGTTCAACGCGACGCCGTTGATGCAGTAGCGGAGCCCGGTAGGAGGAGGTCCGTCCTCGAAGACGTGGCCCAGATGTCCGCCGCAGTTGCTGCAGTGAACCTCCGTCCGCACCATGAAGTGGCTCTTGTCCACGGTCGTCTCGATCGAGCCCTCGAGCGGCGCGAAGAAGCTTGGCCAGCCGGTACCGCTCTCGAACTTGCGCTCGTTGACGAACAGTGACTGTCCGCAGCCAACGCATTTGAACGTCCCCTGGCGTTTTTCATGGAGCAGTGCGCAGGATCCCGGACGCTCGGTCCCGTGCTGTCTCAGGACCATGTACTGCTCGGGCGTCAGCTGCGCCTTCCACTCGGCATCCGTCTTGGTGACGGGATAAGTTTTCGTATCGCTCTTCATCGTTATATTCAACCCTGAAAAGGCATTCACACGGAGCTATCTATTCTCGCTTGCCTGTTTGGCAATCTCGAGGACATCCGCGGCCGGCAGAATCACCGGGATCACGCCCGCGCCCTCCGTTCCCTGCATCATCCCGAACATGCTCATGCGGCCCGGGTCGATCTGCCTTATCGTGAGCAGGCCGACGATCTTTCCGTTCGCGAGAAACGCGGGCGTTCCAGTCCCTGCCTGACCGTTCAACACGAAGAAGGTCCGCGGCTTCTCCATGATTGCGCCGACGCTATACAGCACCGCCGCTGGTGCCCAGCCGCCGACGCGGCCGAGTCTGGACAGGACCACGACGTCGTCGAGAATGGCGGGACGCGCTGCATCGGCGAGATTCACTGCTGTCAGCGGCGCTCCCGGCTTCGCTGTCGGACGGATGAACGCAAGATCCAGGTCCTGGTCGCGAAGAACGATGGTGGCCGGCAGCTCGCGTCCGTCAGCCAGCCTCATGCGAACATCGGAGGGCTCGGACGCGATCGACATCTTCTGGTCGGCGCCGCCGACGTTGGTGTTCATGAAACGGCTCATCATCGTTCCGGGATCGAGCGTGCTCAGCGACATCACCGTCAGACCCGACGGATCGATCACCGTCGCCACCGACTCGAGCGTGTCGTCCATCGACTGCACTTCCCGGCCGCCCATCGACATGCGCACCTTGAGCGATACGCGGACGCTGACGATCGCGTCCTGCCACTTCTTCGCGACGTCGCGGAGTGCGGTCCGCTGATCCTGCGCCCGCGCCCCGCTGCCGAGCACTGTCGCGACCATTACCCCGATAACGATCCATTTCCGCAATTGCAATCCTCCGCACCCCCGCACCTTGGCACCCTGGCACCTTGGCACCCCGGCACCTATTTCGTAAACCCAGTTTCCATCTCGACGAAGAAGGTCCGGATGCCGCGTCTGACGTGAAGCACGACTGCGGACGGTTTCGCGGCGACGACCTTTTCCATCTTTCCCTTGACCGCCGCAACGTCTGTCACCGGCTCGCCGTCGACCGCGAGGATCATGTCTCCATCGCCGAGATGCGCGAGCGCCGCCCAACCTCCTTCGCTCACCGCCTCGACCAGAACACCCTTCTCGAACGCCGGCACCTTCAGCTCACGACGATCGGCTTCGGCTACGTCGCGGACGCGAAACTCGAAGGTCGGGTCTTCGTACTTCTTCATCTCGCGGGCAAGCCGCGGCGAGCTGTCGAGCGTGAGCTTGACAACTCGCTCCTCTTTGCCGCGCATCGTGCGCAGCGTCACTGTGGATCCAATCTTGTACTGCCGGATCATCGTGTGAAAGACGTCTGACTCCGAGGGCTGGGTTGCCTGCACCGGGTCGCCGTCGATCGCGGTGATCACGTCGCCAACCTTCAGACCGGCGGCCGCCGCCGATCCTCCCATCACGCCGGTGACCCGTACTCCACTCTTTCCCGGGATCCCGAGCTGCTCGGCGATCTCACGCGTCAGCGCCTGCACTGAAACGGCAACCCACGCCTTGCGGGCTTCCATTCCAGGGTCCTGCACGCCGGGACGGCCGACTTCGAGCACGGTCAGCATCCGCTCAGACGCACGCTCGAACGTGACAAGTACCGGAAGGGGCTCGGTTCGATTGTGAACGAGGCCTTCGATCGCCGACTCGAGTGAAGTCACGTCCTTGATGTCGCTCTCGTTCACCGCGACGATCACGTCGTCGTTCTGCAATGACGGCTTCGCTTCATCGGCCGCCGCGCCCGGCCGAACGCCGCGCACCCGAACTCCATTGCGGTCAGCCCTGCGCAGCTCTTTGGCTGCCCAGGAGGTAACGTTCGACGCAGTAATCCCGAGCCGGACGAGCTCCTGTATTCGTGCCTCGGCGTTCTCACGGTCATCGGGCGTGACCGTCAGCGTCTTCTCGACGCCGTTCCTGAGCACGACTGCCTGAACCGGGCGTCCGATCGGAAGCCGCATCACCAGGCGATTGAACAGGGGAATTTCTTCTCCGAAGCGAACGTTGATCTCCGATAGACCGAGCTTCGTGAGTACATCACCTGACACGAATCCGGCCCTTGCCGCCGGAGATCCCTCGATGGTGCCGCCCACCAGCGCACCACGGGATGTGCCGGAAGACTTCAGCAATGGCTGCACCTCGAGTCCGATCCAGCCGCGGCGCACGCGCCCTTCCTTCATCAGCGCCGTCGCCACCTCCAGGGCGAGGTCGGCCGGGATGGCGCCCGCAAGACCGAGACTGATCTCGTTCACGCCGACCATCTCTCCCTTCATGTTCACCAGCGGACCACCGGAGTTGCCGCCAAAGATCGCGGCGTCATGGCCGATCCATCGGACGATCGAGCCGACGTCCTCGCCGTCGAGCGTCATCCGATTGAACGGCCAGAACATGCCCGGCATGATCATCTCGGTGTTGCTCACGATCCCCATCGTCACCGACTGCGAGAGCGCGAGTGGGCTGCCCAGCGCCAACACGCGCTCGCCCACCTTCAGCGTTGACGAGTCTCCGAACTTTGCTACCGGAAAGGTCCGCGGCTTCGACGGCTTCAGCTTGAGCACGGCGATGTCTGCGAGCGGATCGGTTCCCACCAGTTCGGCCGGAACCTCCTCGCGTGTCGGCAGCGTGCAGATGATGCTGCGCGTCTTGCCGGCGACGTGATGGTTGGTGACGACGTGCCCTTCGGGCGTGATGATCGTGCCGCTGCCTGACGCCTCGCGCTTGATCTCGCGCCCGTCCTGCTGATCCACAGTGACCACGTGAATGCGGACGAGACTCGGAGCCACCTTCGATAATGCCAGCTCGACTTCGGCCGATTGGTTCGGGGACGGCGGCTGCGCGCCCGCGGACGTGGGCGTGTGCAGAAGGGTGACGGTGACAATGGATGCAAGTCCGACGCGGACCAGGTTCAACGGGATCCTCCCACCAGGAACTGTTCGAGCAGGTTGGCTGCCACCATTCGGCGGTAGCGTTCGTTCGACCGGATGTCATCGATAGGCGCGATCTCCCGATCGAGCTGCACTCTCGCG
>Ga0126304_10000226_pt1 | contig 20268 bp, 18 predicted proteins | sample Plot25_FD_92538 | JGI IMG/M metagenome (GOLD analysis project Ga0126304, IMG submission 92538) | Serpentine soil microbial communities from UC McLaughlin Reserve, CA, USA - Plot25 | ecosystem: Environmental > Terrestrial > Soil > Grasslands | place: USA: UC McLaughlin Reserve, Lake County... | reverse complement strand
GCGCGCAGTTCCTCCTGCTCCTCGGTGAATGTGAGGTTCACCTTTTCCTCCACGATGGCGAGTCCGACATGAGGCCGTCGGGTCGAGCCGCCCGGCCGATCGGTTACACCCTACCGCGCGGAGCGAAGAATGAGGACACTGCTTTAGCTGATTGCGACGGTGCGGACGTCGGCCCTCATGCCGAACCGCCTCGGAACGCGTGGTTCAGCCGCCGACCGGCTGGTCCCGGCCCACCAGTCCCTGCACGACGTCCCGGCGCAGCAGCTTGCCGGTGACCGTCCGGGGCAGCTCGTCCCAGCACACGATGCGGTCAGGGGTCTTGGAGCCGCGCAGGTGCTGGCGGACGAAGGCCCGCACCTCCTCGAGATCCAGGGTCGCACCGGCGCGGCCGACGACGGCGGCTTCGATCCGCTGGCCCCACTCCTCGTCCGGAACGCCCACGGCGACCGCATCGGCGACGTCGGGGTGGCGCAGCAGCACGTCCTCGATCTCGGCGGGGGCGATGTTCTCCGCTCCGCGGATGATCGTGTCGTCCATCCGGCCCTCGATGAAGAGGTAGCCGTCGGCGTCGAGGCGCCCCTGGTCGCGGGTGAAGAAGAAGCCGCGCTCGTCGACGGCCGACCCGAGCCCGGCGTACTCGCCCGACACCTGGTCGCCACGGATCCAGATGAGACCGGGCTCGCCGGCCGGCAGCACGGTGCCGGCCTCGTCGCGGATCTCCAGCTCGATGCCGGGAACCGCGGTCCCGGCCGAGGCCAGCCGTGCCCGCACCGCCGGGTCGTCGGTCTCCAGCGCCGCCCGGTGATCGGCCGGGCCCAGCACCGTGACGGTGGAACTGGTCTCGGTCAGCCCGTAGGCGTTCACGAACTCCACGTGCGGCCACTCCCGCAGCGCCTGCTCGATCACCGGCAGCGGCATCTTCGCCCCGCCGTAGGCGAGCGAGCGGAGGCTGGGGACGGAGATGTCCACGTCCGTGGCGTGCATGATCCGGGTGAGCATCGTGGGCACCACCATGGCGTTGGTGACCGCCTCGGTGCGGACGAGCTCCAGCCAGCGGTCCGGGGAGAAGTTCTCCAGCACCATCACGCGCCGCCCGGCATACAGATTCGTCAGCGCGTTGGAGACGGCGGCGATGTGGTACGGCGGCACGCTCATGAGCGCGGCATCGTCGGCATCGGCGCTCGCGAACTCCACCGTGCCGAAGACGTAGGAGGCCAGGTTCTCGTGCTTGAGCAGCACGCCCTTGGGCGCCGACGTCGTCCCGCTCGTGTAGATGATGACCGCCGGCCCTTGGGCCCAGACCGGTTCGGCGATGCCCTTGCCGGCGTCGGCCAGTTCGGCTGCGCCGGCGAGGAACTCCTCCGGCGACCGGCTGTCCAGCCCGGCCCGGGCGACGATGTCCCGCTCACGGGAGTCGACGATGCCGTAGGCGCGGGGGTGGTTGGCCAGCACCTGGTCGATCTGCTCCTCACCCAGCCGGTAGTTGACCGGCACGAGAGGGATCCCGGCGTAGGCCGCCGAGAAGAGCGCGACCTGGAAGGCCGGGCCGTTCACCGCGAGGTAGACGATCGCGTCGCCACCGGCATCCTGGACGGCCTGCGCCCCGGCCAACGCCAGCTCGCGCAGCCGGCGGGCCGTCAGCCCGCCGTTCCGCGAGCCGACGACGAGGCGTTCGCCGAAGCCGTCGGCGGCCATGTCGAGGAGCATGGTCAGGTTCATTGCAGCCCTTCCGTCCCGGAACCGGACGAGGTCGTCGCGCGGGTCAGTCCGAGGCCGGAAGCGGCTTGGCGTCGCGCAGCGGAATCGGTGTGCCGTTGACGGCGAGGGTGCCCGCTCCACCCTTGGTGCACAGCAGTTCGAGGCCCAAGGCCTCGTCGGCGTAGCGCTTGCCGAGCTGGCTGCCGCCCTGCTGAGCCGGGTCTGCAGTGCCCTCGGGGGCCGAACCCGTGCGGGGGTCGAACATCGGCACGCCGGCGCAGGTGATCTCCGCGTCCGCCTCGGAGGCGCGCACGACGATCACGGTGGTGGTGTCGACCGGGCTGGAGAGGGTCTGACCGACGCTGAACTTCATCGCTTGATCCTTCGCTGGGAGAGGTGGGGGTCCGGCCCCCGGCAGCAAGGAGGGATTCGGACCGGCCGAAGAAGAGTATCCGATTACGTGGCAGAGGTCACCCCTCGCCTCACGGCGACGGATCCGGGCCGAGGGTCCGCGGTCAGAGACCGAGGTCGCGGCCGATGACTTCCTTCATGATCTCCGTCGTGCCCCCGTAGATGCGCGTGATCCGGGCGTCGGCATAGGCCCGCGCGATGGGGTACTCGTTCATGTACCCGTAGCCGCCGTGCAGCTGGAGGCAGTAGTCCACGACGCGTCCCTGCAGCTCGGTGCACCACCACTTGGCCTTGGCGGCGTCCACCGCGGTCAGCTCACCGGCATCGAGCGCCCGTACGCAGTCGTCGACGAAGTGCTGGGCGATGTCGATCTCGGTGGCCATCTCCGCCATGCGGAACCGGGTGTTCTGGAAGGAGCCGATCGGCTGACCGAACGCCTCCCGCGACTTCACGTGCTCGAGCGTCCACCCCAGTGCCGCTGCCGCCCCCGCGACACCGGCCACGGCGATCCCCAGTCGCTCCTGCGGCAGCCGGTCGACGAGGTGCGCGAAGGCCCTCCCCTCCTCGCCGAGCAGGTTCTGCACCGGCACACGGACGTCGGTGAAGGAGAGCTCGGCCGTGTCCTGGGCGTGCTGACCCAGCTTGTCCAGGTTGCGACCCCGCTCGAAACCGGGCATGCCGCGCTCGATCACGAGCAGGCTCATGCCCTTGTGTCGCTGGGTGGGGTCGGTCTTGACGGCCACGATGACGAGGTCGGCGTGGATGCCGCTGGTGATGAACGTCTTGGCCCCGTTGACCACGTAGACGTCACCGTCGCGACGGGCGGTGGTGGTCATCGAGGCGAGGTCCGACCCCGCCCCGGGCTCGGTCATCGCGATGGCGGGGACCAGGTCCCCGGAGGCGATCCCCGGCAGCCACCGCTGCTGCTGCTCGGGCGTGGCCAGGTCGAGGAAGTACGGCAGGCAGACGTCATTGGCCAGGATGATGCCGTTGCCCGACCCCGGCACCCCCGCACCGACGAACTCTTCGGTCAGCACCGCGTTGAACCGGAAGTCCCGGATCCCGCCCCCGCCGAACTCCTCGGGGATCGCCATGCCGAGCAGCCCCTGGGCAGCTGCGGCCGGGAAGAGTTCCCGCGGCACGATGCCGGCGCGCTCCCATTCCTCGTGGTGGGGCGCGATCTCCTTGGCCACGAAGGTGCGCACCACGTCGCGGAACGCCTCGTGGTCGGCCTGGTACAGGGTGCGGCGCATGGCTCTCTCTCTCGGTCGTTCGTGGTCAGTGGTGGCCGGTCAACGGGGTGCCATCCGGATGGCGCCGTCGAGCCGGATGACTTCGCCGTTCAGCATCGGGTTGGCGACGATGTGCGCCACCAGGTCCCCGAACTCCTCGGGTCTGCCCAGCCGGCTGGGGTGTGGCACCTGGGCGCCCAGGGAGTGGCGGATGTTCTCCGGCAGCGTGCCCAGAAGAGGCGTGTCGAAGGTGCCCGGTGCGACGGTGACGACGCGGATCAGCCGGTCGGCAAGGTCCCGTGCGATGGGCAGCGTCATGCCCACGATGCCGCCCTTCGACGCGGAGTAGGCCGCCTGTCCGATCTGACCGTCGAAGGCGGCGACGGACGCAGTGTTGACGATGACCCCACGCTCCTCCCCCACGGGCTCGAACTTCATCATCCGCTCGGCGCCGAGGCGCAACACGTTGAAGGAGCCGATCAGGTTCACCGTGACGATCCTCTGGAACGCGGCGAGGTCGTTGGCGGTGTTGGCACGTGAGAGCACGCGTGCCGGCGTGCCGATGCCGGCGCAGTTGACGAGGACGCGCACCGGGCCGACCTCCTCGGCGACATCGAACGCCTCGCGGACCTGGTCCTCGTCGGTGACGTCGGCGGTGGCGTAGGTCGCGCGGCCACCGAAGCTGGCGAGGACCTCCTCGGCGTCGGTACGGGGCAGGTCCAGCAGGACGACGGAGGCGCCGGCCTCGGCGAGCCGCCGGGCGGTGGCCAGCCCGAGGCCCGAGGCGCCTCCGGTGACGACCGCGACGCTGTTGTTGATGTCCATGACGATGGCCTCTCGGACGAGGGTGGGGTGCTGGGCGTCAGGCGCCGAGCTCGGCGAGGGTGGAGATGGTGCGCAGGCGGCCGGCGTGGTCGGAGCCGGCGGGTGAGGCGACGAGAGTGGTGACCCCGGTCTCCGCGAAGGCGGACACCCGCTCCGCGACGTATCCGCGGGGGCCGACCAGGGAGACGCCACGGACCAGCTCGTCGGGCAGCGCGGCAGCCGCCTCGGCCTTCTTCCCGTCCAGGAAGAGCTCCTGCACCTCCTTGGCCGCGGCCTCGAAGCCGTAGCGCGCCGCCAGGTCGTTGTAGAAGTTCTTGCCGCGAGCGCCCATGCCACCGATGTAGAGGGCCAGGTGCTGCCGGACGGCCGCGAGCCCGGCGGCCTCCTCGTTCGGGTCGTCGGTGACGAGGGCCTTCACGTCCGCGTAGATCTGCAGCGGGCCCAGCTCGGGCGCGCGCTTGGCCAGCCCCTCGGTGAGGGCGTCCCCGAAGGCGTCCCGGCTCCCCTCGGGGTGGTAGAAGATCGGCTCCCATGCCTCGAACAGCTCGGCGGCGAGCGCCACGTTCTTCGGGCCCAGCGCGGCCAGCAGCATGGGGATCCGGTCCCGGACCGGGTGGTTGATCAGCTTCAGCGGCTTGCCCAACCCGCTGCCACCGTGCTCCGGCGTCAGGGGCACGTGGATGTACTTGCCCTGGTGGTCGACCGGCTCCCGGCGCCACACCTGGCGGCAGATGTCGACGACCTCCCGGGTACGCGCGAGGGGCGCGGTGTAGGGCATGCCGTGGAAGCCCTCGATCACCTGGGGCCCCGAGGCGCCCAGACCCAGAACGAACCGACCGTCGGAGACGTAGTCCAGACCGGCAGCGGTCATCGCGATCAACGCCGGGGTCCGGGAGTAGATGTTGAGGATCCCGGCAGCGATCTGCAGGCGGGAGGTGCGTGCGGCGAGAAACCCGAGCTGGCTGACTGCGTCGAAGGTGTAGGCCTCCGCGACGAAGAGGACGTCGAGGCCGGCGGACTCGAACTCCGCTATCTCGTCGACCGTGTCGGCGAAGCCCCCGCTGTAGGAGATGGGCATCCCGATGCGCAAGGACAGGCTCCTTTCTGGTCGGCGCCGTCGCAGCGACGGGCGAGTGCCGGTGCACGCCTCCGGGCGGCGCGTCGCGGTCGGTGACGCCGGTGATCAGGCTCCTGATCCCGCGACGATGGGTGGAAGATAGCAAACGTCCGAGCCCGGCGAGCAGGGTTCAGTGCTCTGTATTGCGAGACCTCGTCCGGGCCTTGAAGCGTCGCGCCACCTCCGCCGGGTCGGTCTTCCAGCGCAGGCCGGCCTGGGCCTCCAGGGCCAGCGCGTGCGCCAACGCCACACCGTCGCCCTCGGCGAGCAGCCCCAGCGTCGTCTCCACGGCGCCCGCGTGGGCCGCGGCGACGGCGACGGCGAGCTCGCGCGCCCGGGGAAGCAGCCGCTCGTGCGGTACCACCTCGTTCACCAGGCCCGTGCGCAGCGCCGTTCGGGCGTCGACCGGTTCTCCGGTGAGCATCAGCTGGCGCGCGAAACGCACGCCCACCGCACGCGGCAGCAGGGCGCTCTGCCCCCAGCCGGGCAGCAGGCCGACGGAGGCGTGGGTGTCGGCGAAGGTCGCCCGCTCGGAGGCGATCAGGAAGGAGCAGCTGAGTGCCAGTTCCAGCGCCCCCGTGTAGCAGACACCGTTGACCGCCGCGATGACTGGCGTCCGGCTCACCCGCACGACCGCGGCCGGATCGGTGCGCGCGCCCGACGGGGGCGCTCCACCGCCGCCGAGCGACTCGGTCAGGTCCACGCCGCCGGAGAACGCGGGGTCGGCGCCGGTCAGGACGACGACGCGGGTGCCGGGATCGGCATCGGCCGCCCGCACCGCCCGGATGATGCCCCGCCGCATCGCGATGGACAGGGCGTTGCGGGTCTCGGGACGGTCGAGCACCAGGTCGAGGACTCCGTCGGCCCAGGACGCCCGCAGCCCCTCCACCTCGAGCGTCCCTGCACCGTCCTGGCTGGGCGCGCTCATCAGAAGTCGGTACCCCCGTCGATGTTGATCGTGGCGCCGGTGAGGTAGGCCGCACGGTCGGAGAGCAGGAACGCCACCAGCTCACCCACCTCGTGCGGCTGCCCGGCACGCTGGAGCGCCACCTTCATGTCCCACTCCTCGATGGCGTACCGGTTGAGCGCCTCGGTCTCGGTGCCGCCGTACCGCGCCACCAGCGCCTCCCGGTCCACCGACAGCAGCGGGGTGTCCACCATGCCTGGGCAGATGCAGTTGGCACGGACGCCGCGGTCCCCGTACGTCTTGGCGATGTTCTTGGTCAGGCTGGCGATGGCGGACTTCATCGCGGTGTAGTGCACCAGCGTCGGCTTCTGCGCCCGGATCGAGTAGGCGGACGTGGTCACCAGAGTTCCGCCGCCGTTCTCCACCAGGTGCGGCAGGATCGCCCGGCAGGCGCGCACGGCGAGCATCACCTGGCGTTCGTAGAAGTAGTCCCAGTCCTCGTCGCTCAGCTCGTGCAGTTCGCCCCGGTCGCCGTCCATGGGACCGGCCAGAACGGCGAGGCCCTGCAGCGGGCCGAACTCGGCGACCGCCCGGGTGACTGCGTCGCCCACGCCGTCGCGCCCGTCGGCGTCGGTCGCCACCACCGTCCCGACGTCCACGCCATGGGCGCCGGCCAGTTCGTCCCGGGCCTGCTCGAGCGCCTCGGCGCCCCGGGCGATCAGCACGAGGTCAGCGCCCTCCGCCGCGAGGTTCTCCGCGCTCGCCCGGCCCATCCCCTTGCTGCCGCCGACGACGACGAACCGCTTGCCCGACAGGTGCAGATCCATGTGCTGGCTCCCTCTCCGGAGGTCTGGTCAGGTCTGGACGGTGCCCGCCGCGGCGGACTCCAGTTCGGCCAGTTCGTCCCTCGACAGCTGCAGCCATGCGGCGTCGACGTTCTCCTGGGCGTGGCTCAGCTGGGAGGTCCCCGGGATCGGGAGCATCACCGGCGAGTGCTGGAGCAGCCACGCTATTGCCACCTGCTGGGGCAGCGCGCCGTGCGCGGCGGCGATGCGCGCCAGCTTTTCCCCCACGGCGCCGTCGGTGCGGTCCAGCGGCGAATGGGGCAGGAAAGCGATCTGCTGCTCCTCGCAGGCGGCCAGGACCGGCTCCGACGTCCGGTTGCCCACGCCGTACCGGTTCTGCACCGACACCACCTCGACCAGCTCCTGCGCGATCCGGAGCTGCTCGAGGGTCACGTTGGAGACGCCGATATGGCGCACCTTCCCCTCGCGCTGCAGCTCGGCGAAAGCACCGACGGTCTCGGCGTACGGCACCGCCGGGTCAGGGACGTGCACCTGGTAGTGCACGAGGCAGTCCACGCCCAGCCTGCGCAGGCTCTTGATGCACTCCTCGCGGATGTGCTCGGGCCGGCCCAGCGGCGGGAGCGACGCCTGCCCCGGCGCAAGCTTGCCCGGCTCGAAGCCGGCCTTGGTGGAGACGAGCACGTCGTCCGGGTACGGGGCGAGCGCCTCGGCGATGATCTCCTCGCTCTGCCCGTACCCGTAGACGTTCGCGCTGTCGAGGAACTGCACGCCCCGCGCGACCACGCCGCGGACCAGCTCCACGGCGAGCGCCCGGTCGCGGACCCCCTCGGCGGTGCGAGCCCCGGAGACGCGCATGGCCCCGAAGCCGAGGCGACGCACCCGGCGGTCGCCGATCGCGACCGTGCCGACCATCCCGTCCTCGAGCATCCTGCCGTGAGTCAGCGCCATGGTTGGTCACCATAGCCACGAATAGAGACAACTGATCTACTCGTATGGCCCCGACCGCGGAGGAGAGCACCATGATCGCTGGCCAACTGCCCGGCGACGCCGGCCCGGGCGCCTCGGCGGGAGCTGAGACGCCCGACTGGTTCGTGCACGCGCTGGCGACCGGGCCGGAGCGGCGGAGCACCACGGTGGAGGGCACCGAGATCGCCTACCGCGTCTGGGGACCGCCCACGGCGCCGGGTGTCCTGCTCGTGCACGGCGGGGCGGCGCACTCGGGCTGGTGGGACCACATCGCACCGCTCCTGCACGGCTTCCGCGTCGTCGCCCCCGATATGAGCGGCTACGGCGACAGCGGCCGGCGGGCGTCCTACGACAACCGTCTGTGGGCCCGCGAGCTGGTGGGCGTCGCAGCCGCCGAAGGACTCGACCGCCCCGTCCTGGTGGGCCACAGCAAGGGTGGCTGGTTCTCGATCACCGCGGCGGCCCGGCACGGGGACGAGTTCGGCGGCGTGGTGGCGATCGACTCCCCGATGAATATGGACCCGCCGAGCGAGTCGTTCCTCCGGCGCCGCAGCGCGCCCAACCGGCTCTACGCCAGCCAGGCTGCGGCGGTCGAGAGATTCGTGACCCTCCCCAAGCAGGAGATGGTGCTGCCCTACGTCCGCCGCCACATCGCGGAGAACTCGGTGCGGGAGGTCGAGGGCGGCTGGACGTGGAAGTTCGACCCGCGCACCTTCACCCGCACCATGCACCAGCAGGAACTGCTGGCCGCGCTCGAGGTGCCGTTCGTCTACTTCCGCAGCGAGCACGGGCTGGTCGGCGAGCAGATGGCCGAGGAGATCGCGTCGTCGACGCCTCGTCGCCCGCCCGTGGTCACCCTCCCGGCGTCCGGCCACCACCCGATGCTCGACCACCCACTGGCCCTCGGCGCCGTGCTGCGCACGCTGCTGGCCGTCTGGCCGGGGAGCACCGCGTGACCCATCCCGGGGTCGGTCCCGCGCTCCCACCGCCGTCCCCCGGCGACGACGACGCGGGCACCCTCGGCCGGGATCCGGCGTTCGTGCTGCCCCGTCGGGTCGCGGCGTGGGCGGAGCAGGACCCCGATCGCCGGTTCCTCACCGAGGTCACCGGGCGGACCACCACCTACGGCCAGACCTGGACGGCGGTCCGCCGGTGGGCGACCTGGCTGGACACGCTCGGCATCCGCCCGGGCCACCGCGTGGTCTCGATGCTCCCCGCCTCGATCGACGCGGTGCTGCTGTGGCTGGCCACAGGGGCCGCGGGCGCCCTCGAGGTGCCCGTCGACCCGGCGTTGCGCGGCACGTTCCTCCGGCACGTCCTGACCGACTCCGGGGCGCGGGTCTGCCTCGTGCGACCCGAGTTCGCCGACCTGGTCCGCGGCAGCGGGGTCCCGGGGCTGGAGGTGGTGGAGGTGCCCCGGGAGGGCTGCCCGGCGGATGCGCTGGCCCCGGCCGACGTCACAGCCCTGCCGGCGCCGGAGGACGCGGGCTGCGTCATCTACACCTCCGGCACCACCGGCCTGCCCAAGGGCGTGGTGATCTCCTGGGCGCAGATGACGGCGTCCATCGGCCGCATCCCGCGGTCGTGGCTCTCGGCCTCCGACGCGGTGTACGTCTGCCACCCCATGTTCCACGTCACCGGCCGCACGCCCCTGCTGTCGATGAGCGACGTCGGCGGGCGGGTGGTCCTGCGCGAGCGGTTCTCCGCCACCGCGTTCCTGGACGACGTCCGGGCGCACGGCTGCACGAGCACCACTGCCTACGTACCGCTGGTGCTGGCCACTCCCGAGCAGCCCGACGACGCCGACAACCCGCTCCGCGTGGTCTTCGGCACTCACAACCTCCCGCTGAGCCTGCGCTTCGCCCGGCGCTTCGACCTACAGGTCCTCGAGGCCTACGGCAGCACGGAGATCGGCTTCCCGCTCGTTCAGCGCTCCCCGATCCCCGATCACGACCGGCGCTGGTGCGGCAGCCCCCGCCCCGGCTACGAGCTGCGGATCGTGGGCCAGGACGGGGTGGACCTGCCGGACGGCTCCGTGGGCGAGCTGTGGGTGCGTCCGCCGGCCCGGCCGCTGATGCTGCTCGAGTACCTCAACCAGCCGGAGGCCACGGCCGCTGCCACGGCCGGCGGCTGGTATCGCACCGGCGACGCCATGGTCCGCCACCCGAACGGCCTGTTCGAGTTCATCGACCGCATGAAGGACACCATCCGCCGGCACGGCGAGAACATCTCCTCGGCGGCGATCGAGGCCGTCGTGACCGCCGACCCGGCGGTCGCGGAGTGCGCGGTGATCGGCGTCCCCGACCCCGTGGCCGGCCAGGCCGTCGCACTGGCGCTCGTCCCGGCAGCCGAGGGATTCGACCCGGCCGCCCTCTGGCAGCGACTGCAGGACCTGCTGCCCAAGTACGCGCTGCCCGGGTACGTCGTCGTCCTCCACGAACTGCCCCGGACCCCCACCAACAAGGTCCGCAAGACCGAACTGGTGGCTGCCCTCGACCTCGGGTCCGCGTGGACCCCCTCGCCCCTAGGATCCGGCGTCGTGGAGCAGACAACGCTGAGCGCGATCGTGGGCCGCTACTGGGACGGGCTCTGGAGCGGGCACGACCTGTCGGTCGTCGACGAGCTGATCGGCGAGCCCTACATCCGGCACTCGTCGGCGGGCACGCGGTCGCTCTCGCACAAGGACCTCAAGCGCGAGATCGCCGAGGCCTGGCGCCTCCTGCACGACCCCGAGACGACCATCGACGACCAGGTGGAGACCGGCGACCGCGTGTGGACCCGAGCGACCACCGCGGGCATCAACCTGGACACCGGTGCACGCTCGGTGCTCACCTGGCTGGTCGTGCACCGGCTGGCCGGTGGCCGGATCGTCGAGTCCTGGTCGGCCACGCTCCCCGGCGTCGACTGGCGCCGCTGACTGCGCTGCCCGAGCCCCTCAGCCGAGGTCACGCAACCGCTCGTCGGCAGCCAGCCGGCGGCGGCTGCCCAGGGCGAACAGCGCCATCACGACGAGGACGGCGGACCCCATCCCGGCGAACGTCCACCGGAGGCCGACGACGTCGGCCACGGCACCCAGCGGCAGCGCGGCGATGCCGAAGGCCCCGAAGCTGAGCATGATCAGCCCCTGCACGCGGCCGTGGTACTCCATGTCCGACAGGCCGATCAGCAGCGACTGGTTGCTCGTCTGGAAGGCGAGCATGGCCCCGCCCACGACGACGAGGACGCCCACCGCGACCCAGAAGGTCGGCGCCAGCGCCAGCAGCGCGACCGACAGGCCGAACAGGACGCCCGACCCCAGCAGGACCCGCGACAAGTGCGCCTGGAACACGCGGCGGCCCAGCAGCGACCCGGCGATCACGGCGCCGCCGGCCGAGGCCGCCGACAGGATCCCGTAGCCCGCGGAGCCCCGGTCGAAGAGGTCACTGGCCACGGTCGGCAGGAACGCCAGATAGGGCAGGCCGGCCATGGTGACGCCGATGCCGCACAACAGGAGCGGACCGACCCGGGGATGGCGGCGCACGTAGTGGACCCCGTCGGCCAGTTCGGCCAGCGGTGAGCGCGTCGGTCGGTCCCCGCTGCGCCGCCCAGGGGGAAGCGCTCCGCTGACGAGCAGCCCGATCGCCGCCAGACCCGCGCTGGCCAGGAACACCGCTTGGACGCCGAACGCGTAGGCGCCGATGACCGCACCGGCGAGGGCCGGCCCGACCACCCGGTTGATCTCGGCGTTCACCAGGAGCAGGGAGATCCCCCGGGGCACCGAGCCCGACGGCAGCAGCTCGGCGAGGAAGGCCATCCGTGCCGGGTTGAACAGCGCGAACCCGATCGCTTGCACGATCCCTGCCCCGAGCAGCATCCAGTACTCGATCACGCCGAAGGCGACGGCGAGGCCGATCCAGGCACTGGACAGCGCCAGCAGCAGGACCGAGACCTGCAGGACCAGCCGTTTGGGCAGCCGGTCGGCGGCCACCCCGCCCCACGGGGTGGCGACGAGCATGGCCACGCCGAACGCGAGCAGCACGCCACCGAGCGCGGCGTTGGAGCCGGTGAGCTCGAAGGCCAGCCATCCGCGGGCGATCGTCTGGGCCATGACCCCGAGGAAGACGACCGCGGCGTTGACGTAGAGCACCAGGAAGCCGCTGATCCGCAGCATGCCGAAGGCGGTCAGGGGTGCGGCCGGAGCGGACCGGGCTGCGGGCCGGCCCGCTGTGGAGGCCGCAGCGGTCGAGGCGGGCCGGGCGGACGCGGGGTCGCTCCCGGCGCCCGGCTCGGTGTCGCTGCTCATGGCCCTCCTCGTCCGGTCGCGCCGACGATCCCGGTCAGCGACGCCGTGGCCGGGACAGGATCTCCTGCGTCAACGAGGCACCGAGCCGGCCGGCGGCGTCGTGCACCGTCCCGGTGTACCAACCCCGCCCCTCGGCCATCGTCTGCGGCACGAGGTCCATGAGCACCCACTCGTCCATCCGCAGCGGCCGGTGGAACCAGACGGCGTGGTCGAGGCTGGTGGCCGTCCGCTCCCCCGAGCCCTCGAACGCCGACGTCCCGCTGGCGATGTCGGAGAACCACGTCAGCACGCTGGCGTGCAGCAGCGGGTCGTCCGGCAGCGGAGCCGACGTCTTCGCCCACAACCGGGTGGGCCAGCTGGCGTCCGGGTAGGGCTGCTGCGGGAGCCGGCTGCTCAGGCCGAACAGCCGCGGCAGCGTCCACTCGGGCAGCGCCTCGGGGTCTTCCGCCTGCGGAGGCGCGGTCACCGTCCGGTCGAGACCGGCGGACGGCCTGCTGAAGGAGCACGACACGCTGCAGATGACTTCCGCGTCCTGCACGGCGACCACCCGTCGGGCGGAGAACGACCCGCCGTCCCGGTCCCGCTCCACGCGGAAGACGGTCGGCCGCGAGGCGTCGCCGGCCCGGAGGAAGTAGGCGTGCAGCGAGTGCGGCGGCCGGCCCGGCTCGACCGTCCGTCCCGCGGCGAGCAGCGCCTGGGCCACGACCTGCCCGCCGTACAGCGCGTGCTGGTCCGGATACACCAGGTTGGACCGGTAGAGGTCGCGGTCGACCTCCTCGAGGTCGAACACCTCCTCCAGGGTCGGCCCGGCCTCCGCCACCGTCATCGGCGGGACGCCGCGATGCCGTCCCGGCCGTACTCGTGCAACGCATCGACGGCTTCGGACACGCTGCCCGCCGGGACCCGTACGACCGCGTCGGTGGCGCCGGCCGCGGCGATCTGCCCGAGGAAGTCGTGGTGCTCGTCCCACGAGATCGTGCGGTCCACGAGGAAACTGCTCTGCTGCGACTGCAGCTGGACGGCGACCGAGGACGGCTCCCGGCCCGCCTCGGCCAGGAGCGCGTGCAGGTCCTCCACCGCGGCGGCGAGGTCGGCCGGGGTCGTCATAGCCTGCATGCCGGTCGTCTGGGCCACCTCCTCGGTGAGCAGCAGCGGCATCCAGCCGTCGCCGGCACGTGCCACGCGGCGGCGGGCCGCCTTTCCGGTACCACCGATCCAGATGGGCGGGTGCGGCAGCTGCACCGGCGCCGGGACGCTCACCGCGTTGCGCGCGGTGAAGTGCCGACCCTCGGTGCTGAGGCTTTCCTGGGTCCACAGCGCACGCAGGACGTCGAGCGCCTCGTCGAACAGCGCACCCCGCTCCTCGTAGTCGACGCCGAGCGTGCCGAACTCCGAGCGGAGGTAGCCGCCACCGGCGCCGACCGTGACCCGGCCCGTGGACAGTAGGTCCACCGTTGCGATCGTCTTGGCGACCAGCAGTGGATTGCGGTACGGCAGCACGAGCAGGTAGGTCATCAGCCGGATCTTCGTGGTGACCGCCGCGACGAAGGCGAGCGCAGCCAGCGGGTCCATGCTCTCGTGGCCGCCGGACTGGAGCCACTTCAGCGACGGCGCCGGGTGCTCGGTGAACGCGATGGCGTCGAAGCCGGCCTCCTCGGCCGCCCGGGCGAAGGCGGCCATCCCCTCCTGCTGGTACAGCTCAGGGGCGCAGTCATGACCACCCAGCGGGTGCTCGATCGTGAAGCGCAGGCTCATCGGTTGCCTCCTGGGGCGATGCGGCGCAGGCCGGTGTGGCGCAGCGCCTGTGGTTCGTAGGAGATGTCGGAACGGGCGATGGTCTCCCCAGGGGCCACGATCCCGTCGATGCGGTCGAGCGCCTCGCCGTCCAGCCGGACGTCCCCGGCGGCCAGCTGGCTCTCCAGCTGATCCATCGTCCGGGGGCCGATGATCGCCGAGGTGACCGCCGGATGGGCGAGCGCGAACGCGAGCGAGAGCGTGATCAGGTCGGTGCCGCTGTCGCGGGCCACGGCCTCCAGCGCCGGCAACAGGCCGAGCTTGCGCTGCGCCCGGGGGGACTCGAAGAGCCGCGAGCCGCCCCCGAGGCGGGCGAACCGGGAGTGCTCGGGCAGCGGGGCGTCGCTGCGGTACTTCCCGGTCAGCCAGCCACCGTTGAGCGGGCTCCACACGATCGCGCCCATCCCGTAGCGCTGGCAGGTGGGCAGCACGTCCCGCTCGATGCCGCGGACGAAGACCGAGTACGGCGGCTGCTCCGACCGCAGCCGCACGTGCCCACGCTTCTCCGACGCCCACTGCGCCTCCACGATGGCCTCGGCCGGGAAGGTCGAGCTGCCGACCATCCGGACCTTCCCGGAGCGGACAAGCTCGGACAGCGCGTCGAGCGTCTCGTCGACGTCGGTGTTCTCGTCGGGCCGGTGCAGCTGGTAGAGGTCTATGTGGTCGACCCCCAGGCGCCGGAGGCTCTCCTCGCACGCCCGGACGATCCAGCGGCGGGACGAGCCACGTCGGTTGGGGTCCCGACCCATCGGGTTGAACGACTTCGTGGCCAGGACGACGTCGTCCCGCCGGCCCGCGAGCGCGGCACCGACGATCCGCTCCGACTCGCCCTGCGAGTAGACGTCGGCGGTGTCGATGGTGTTGATCCCGGCGTCGAGCGCGCGGTGGATGATGCGGTCGCAGTCGTCCTGATCTGGATTGCCCAAGCTGCCGAAGGACATCGCGCCAAGCGTCAGGGCGGAGAGCCGGACACCGGAACGGCCGAGGGTCCGGTACTCCATGCGCGCACTCCAGGGGATCGACGGACGACACGAGCGGCGGCCGCCGCGCACTACTGTTCAGGATCCTGATTACCCGACCCGGACCCCTCGGGTCAACCGGCGCCGTCTGTCTCATTGATAGAGACGATTCATTCAGGGTCGCCGGACGAGAGAAAGGCACCGCCGATGACTTCCCGAGCGATCACCGAGGACGCGCCGTTCGTGCCCGAGGACGACACGTACCACAGGCCTCTGGACGACCCCTTCTGGTTCGAGACCACGTGGTGGTCCTTCAACGTTCCCGAGCGCCGTATCGGCGGCTGGCTGCACGCCGGCTACCACGCCAACCGCGGCGAGGTCACCTGGAAGGTCTTCGCCTGGGACGACCGGGGGTCGGACCAGGGGCGCCTGGCGTACTTCCGCAACGCGCTCAGCGTGCCGATGCAGCCGGACCCCGACCTGCGGGACCTCACCTTCCCCGCCGGCGGGTTCTCCGTGCGGATGATCGACCCCCTCATGAACTACGAGATCGGGTACAGCGACCCCGACGCCGGGTTCGCGATCGGGTTCGAGCACCGCAGCGTGCACCCACCGCACCGCTTCACCCCCGGCCAGGCGCCGGCCATGCACAACCCGCACCTGGACCAGCTCGGCCACATCACCGGCGAGCTCGTGCTGCACGGAGAGCGCATCCCGATCGACTGCTACTCGGTCCGGGACCGCACGTGGGGGCCCCGCGGGGCCCACCACAGCGCCGCCGTCGCCGGCGGCGGGACCGAACGCACCTACCGCGTCGCCGCCCCCGGCGGGCCGCTCTGGCGGCAGATCGAGCGGCAGCGCGGGCGCGGCCGCATCCAGTACATCTTCGGCCACACCGACGACCGCACTGGGTTCCTCGGCTTCGTCCGCCCGCAGGACGGCGACGCCGCCGGCTGGTCGCCGATGAACGTCGGCTGGCTGCTCAAGGACGGGCAGTTCCAGCGCCTGGACGTCAGCCGCAGCCGGATGCGCAACTTCCGCGACCCGCTGACGGGCTGGAGCGCGCACATGCAGGTCGAGCTGGTGGACCGCACCGGGCGCTCGATGGAGGCCGAGGGCTTCGCCGTCAGCCGGATGACCGAGCACGGCAGCGGGGCCAACTCGCTCATGCGGTGGGAGTACGACGGCAAGGTCGGCTGGGGCGAGGACCAGGACGGCTGGCGACTCGACCACTTCCAGCAGATGCTCGGAGCGCTCCGGACGGTGCGTTGACCGGCCGCCCGCCGAACCTCTGCCGTCAGGCCGAGATCAGCCGGGCAGGGCGAACTCGGCGCTGCCCTCGGTCACCACGGCACCGTCGTCCGAGCGAAGGCAGAGGTCCAGCTCCACCCGCTCCTCCCCGGCCTCCACGCGCAGGCCGGTCACCGTGACCGTCGTCGTCAGGGTGTCCCCGCGCCAGACGAGCCCCCGGAAGCGGGTCCGGATGCGGCGGACCGTGTCGAGTCCGTAGTGCTCGCAGCACGTCGTCGCGAGGGATCCGGCGCCGAGCATCCCGACACCGAACGCGGCGGGATAGCCGGCCGCCGGGCCAGCTCGTCGTCGTGGTGCATCCGGTTCATGTCCCCGCTGGCGCCCTGGTACCGGACGACATCGGTCATGGTCACCGGACCGAAAGTCCGCGCCGGCAACTGGGCGCCCAGCTGGTACCTGTCCTGGGCCGGTGCCACCCGCTGCTCGGACCGGACCCCGGCGGCCTGTACGCCGGCGGCGGGGGCATCGGTGGTGGGGACCCGGGTACCGGTGGCCGGCTGCGCCGCTGCGCCGAGATGCGCGGAGGTGTAGCGGCACTCCGCCCGAAGCTCCCCCGCCGAGCGGAATTCGACCGCGAAACGGACGATCACCATCCGGCCTCCGCGGCGCCCCTCGCGGGCGCTCGCACCATCGAACCGCAGCGAGGTCTCGAGGACGTCCCCGGCGCGGGGCGGGGCCCCGGAGAACAGGTACTCCTGCTCCAGCGCGAGCAGGCGCGTCGGATCTGCTTCGATGCCGTGCTCGGCGAAGGCGGTCCGCGCCTCCGGGAGGCCGAACACGCTCGACAGCGACTCCCAGTAGACGACGGTCGCCAGGAACGTCGGCGGGATGGGCGCGTGCGGATCGTCCAGGTAGTCCGGCCAGGCGGCCTCGGTCGCACGCGCGTACTCACGCACCTTGCCGTGCTCCACGGGTATCCGGGCCACGGGAACTCCTCCTGCGGGACGGTCAGACCACCCGGCGCGGGCGATCTCCCGCGCCGGGCCATGGCTCAGCCGACCTTGAACCGCTCCAGCTCCGACCGCAGCATGCCGTCGAGGTCCGGCGCCGGGGGCTGCGGCAGCTCGACCGCCGCATCGCGGGTGGGCAGCAGCACGACGGCGGTGGCCGGTGTGGTCACTTCACCGCGCTGGTTCTCGCACCGCAGCTCGATGTGGACCTCGTTGCGACCGTCCACCTGCTGCTTGTCCACGACCGAGCCGCGCACCCAGGTGGTGTCACCGGTGTAGTTGAACTTGCGGTGCTCGCAGCGCAACTTCCACAGCCAGCCGTCGTCGCCGATCCAGTCGGTCAGTGCGTGGCACAGCCACGTCTCGCGCATGCCGCCGTAGTCGTAGGACGTGGGCAGGCCCAGCTCCTGCGCCCGGATCGGGTCCCAGTGCAGCCGCTGCACGGTGTCCGGGATGTTGAGCCCGTTGGGCGGGTAGAGCCCGGGCGCCTTGCGGCGCACGTTGTACTGGATCTTGAACGCGCCGGGCGGGGTCAGCTGCATGCCCCAGCCCAGGTGCCAGACGACGACGTCGGTCGTGGTGAGCGGCCCCTTGACGCGCGGCTGGATCTCCTCGCCGATCTGCACGTCCTCCCAGTACCGGGGCTCGGCGCCGCGGCGGCTCTCGGCGGCGTAGGCGGCGTCGATCTCGGCCAGCTGCTCGGGGGTGTACGGCTGGATCTCCAGCTTCTCCTTGGCCCGCTTCCTCGAAGTGTGGCGCTCGGCGTTGATCCACGTCCCGCGCCGGACGGCATGAATCTCGCCCTCGCCGTTGGTGTAGAGGTAGTCGTTCGTGACGTGTGCCGTCCGGCCACCGAAGTTGCTGGTCTTGGACTGCACCCCCACCTGGGCGGCCAGGACGCGGCAGCGGTCGCCGAGCTGCAGCGGCTGCCACCACTCGAACTCCATCACAGCCTGGTAGGAACCCAGGCCGGCGAAGGGATCCCCCTTGAGCAGCGCCTTCGTCTCAGCGTCGGGCGTGGGCGCAGCGTCCTCGCCCATCGAGTACATGAACGTGGGCGGCGCGACGAGCTTTCTCCAGCGGGTCGTCGCCGCGTACTCCGGGTCGCAATAGAGGGGGTTGTCGTCGCCGTACCCGAAGGCGAAGTGCCGGGCACCGTCCCACGTGACCTCGTAGTTGTGAGGGGCGTTGCGCTGCGGCTGCGGGACCCCCAGTCGCTGGCGGGAGCGTTCGAAGGCCTCGTCGGTGAGGACGCCGAACTGCGGTGTGGCCGGTGCGGCCGGTTCTGTGGTGGTCACGGATTCGTCTCCTTCGCATCGAGCGGGGAGACATTCCGTAGCCTCAACCCGCCCCTTCAGTCGCATCCTAGCGAAGAATCGCGCAATAGGTTAGCTGATTCCTGAATTGAACGGCCTATTTGTGCGGGCGGCGGCCCCCCGGTCCACGCCTCAGGTGAAGAGGTCGACGACCGGTGTGGTGTTCATGCCGTCGCGCAGCAGTATGCGGCCGGCGACCTCCATGTGCTCACGCCAGTGCGCCTCGGCCCCGGGGCCGTCCTTCGCCTCCACCAGGTCGACGAGCTTGGTATAGCTGCGCACCGTACGGCGGAACGTCCGGAGGCTGTCGGGATTACCGGCCCCGCGGGCCACGGTGATCCTGAAGTGGGTCGCGATGATGTCGTCGAGCACGCCACCCTGCACCGCCATGGTCCTGTTGCCCGACCGCTCCATGATCAGTTCGTGGAAGCGTCTGGACAGCTCTGCCCAGGCCTCCGGCTTCGGCAGAGGGCTGCCGCCGTTCTTCACCAGGTCGTCCAGGTCCGCGACGGACGCGCGCAGGTCAGCGACGTCCTGCTCGGTCCGCCGCTCGGCGAGCAGCCGCGCGCACACGGGCTCGAGCTCCGTCCGGGCCTCGTACACGTCGGTGATCGTCACGCCCTGCACCTGCAGGAGCAGACCGACGTAACGCGCGGCCACCGACAGATGGGGCGCGGTCACCTGGGCCCCGCCCCGCGCGCCGCGTCGCACCGTGATGAGGGATTCGGTCTCCAGGATGCGGAAGGCCTCCCGCAGCGTCGGCCGGGACACCCCGAACTGCTCCATGAGCGTCAGCTCGGGAGCGAGCGTGTCACCCTCGCGCAAGTCGCCACGGACGATCTCCCGCCGGATGTGCCCGGCGATGAGTTCCGCGGTCTTCGGCGCCCGGACCACGTGTCCGATGCTCTTTGTCGCACCCTGCGTCAATGTGTCTCCTAGGACGATCGTGGATCGACCCAGTCTATGAGCACAGCGAATGATAAGAGCCAACTGATCGACCGCTCTCCCCCGGCCGGGGAGGGAGCTGCCCCGGCCCGGCCGCCTCATTCGACAGCCGGAGCCGGCTGTCGGCCGGCTAGGCGGCCGGACCGTCGAACAGCGCGAGCAGGTCGGGCCGGCTGACCTTCATCGACGGGCCGCGGGGCAGCTCGCCGACGACGAGCACCTCGGCGGGGACCTCGTAGGGGGTCAGCACTTCACGGCACAGCGCGACGAGTTCTGCGGGGGTGGGAGCCTCGACACCCGACCGCAGCTCGACGGCGGCGACGGGCACCTGGCCGAGACGTTCGTCCGGACGACCGGCGACGGCCGCCTCCAGGACGGCAGGATGCCGCTCGAGCGCCTGTTTCACGGTGTCGGGCTGGACCTTGAACCCACCCCGGATGATCGCGTCGTCGGCGCGCCCGCGGATCCAGAGAAAGCCGTCCTCGTCGATCTCTGCGAGGTCGCTGGTGCGCAACCAGTTGTCGCCGCCTTCCGGGGACTGCGCCGTGCGGATCTCCAGGTAGCCGACCGTACCGGCGGGCAGCGCGTCACCCTCCGGCGAGACCACTCGCAGCTCGGCGCCCGGGAACGCCCGGCCGGCGGCACCCATCTTCCGGTCCCACCACTCCAGGTTCAGCGGCAGGGTCCAACCGGCGACGGCACCGGCGAACTCGGTGGCGCCGTAGGTGGTCAGCACACGCGCCCCGTAG
>Ga0126304_10000224_pt1 | contig 20304 bp, 19 predicted proteins | sample Plot25_FD_92538 | JGI IMG/M metagenome (GOLD analysis project Ga0126304, IMG submission 92538) | Serpentine soil microbial communities from UC McLaughlin Reserve, CA, USA - Plot25 | ecosystem: Environmental > Terrestrial > Soil > Grasslands | place: USA: UC McLaughlin Reserve, Lake County... | reverse complement strand
TATTTTGATTTCTTCAATTCGTTGCTCCGCTTTTTTCCAATCACCATTGAAGAAGTATTCGGCTTTGCTGTCATCCTTAAACCGGATCTCGTAATAATCCTTTACATCACGTGCTGCGTTTGTCAGTCCCCATGAACAATAATCGTTAAACCCGACAATGATCATCGGTGCACCTGGAAGCGTTACGCCGTACACATTCGCCCGTGGCGTACTGATCTGCATTTCATACCATATCGATGGAAGGCTTAGCGAAAGATGCATGTCATCGCATAAAATTGGCCTGCCACTTTTCGACTTTCTTCCATCTACTGCCCAGTTATTACTTCCATTATCCGGGTCCGGCTTTTGATCTACAACCTTAACGGAATCGGGCCACTGGAAATACAAAGAGTCTGCGGTTGCCGGCGTTATTGGATTCACGCCCGGAGAAGCAAAAAAAGTTCCTGTTGGTATCACCGGCTCCAGGGAATCCTGTCGAGTGGGATACATCAGGTCATAATCGGCTTTCGGCAAAACAGCCTTCGCATTGGTATGCTCAAAATCGTTTTCATGACCGGTAAGGTCATAACTCATATATTTCAATAAAAGACCCGTCTTTAGGTTGCTCCATTTTTCTGGTTCATAATTGAGCAGTTTATATTCGATGGGGATTTCTGATTTCGCCAGCTGGCTAATGTACGCGTTCACCCCTGCTGTATACGCATCCGCCATCATTTTTGTAGTGGGATTTTTTTCCATCTCCGCCGCTGCTTTTTCCGCACTTGCAACCATTCCCAGTCTCCGCATTTGCCTGTCGTTATTTAGTATGGCATCGCCCGGCCCGCGTCCCAATATCTCACTTAATCTTCCCGCTGCTGCCTGCGTTTGAAATTCCATCTGCCACAAACGAAACTTTGCATGCAGGTATCCCTGGACGAAATAGGCATCCTGATCGGTCTGGGCAAATACATGCGGAACCAAACGATCGTCAAAATAAACCTCTACCTTATTTTGGAGTTGTTGAAAATTTAAGTCTTCATCGTAATCTTTATCAACCGGTTCGGCGTTTACCCAAAAACCATGCTGAGGACTTAGAAACCGGCCTAAAGGGGGAATGTTCCCTAAAGGAATACTCAGAACGATGATCAAAATAACAGTCATTAAAAAGGAAAAAAGGAAAGGAACTATTCTCATACTTGATGATTCGGTGCGGTAAGAAATCGAATAAAAGTACTTGATTTTTTCAAACTCGCGTAGACATTGCCAGAATTGATCCGCTGCTGTTTCATTATAAATCTCTTTGAATGAAAAGAAATTTCTGCTTGGTTTTTACGAGACTCAGGCCGATCCTGAAGTCCGAATAATGACCGGAATACCACTTTGTGGTAATACCACATATAGGGTATTGCCAGGAATTAATAGTTGAACGAAATTGCGCTTCAAATTGATAGAAAACATTTTTTGTATGAAACCTTCAACTTTCGCGACAGAGATAAAGAGGAGTATTATATTGGGCCTGGTTTTCCTTGCATTAGCCATGGCAATTGCCGCCTCAGTATAGTAAACAGGAGTCGCCGTTTCTCAGGTTGTAAACGCTTCAGACTTGGCCGATCCAAGCAGTTCCAAAAGCTGCTCCAATTCCGCTTCAGTATTGAACGCATGCAACACAATCCTTAGTCTTTCACTTCCTTTTGGCACCGTTGGATATAATATGGGCCGGACATCCAGATTATAAACCTGCAACTTATTCGCGAGTTCCTTGACGTACTCATTACCCGGCACTATCACAGCCTGGATTGCAGTATTACTGATTACTTTTCGATAGCTGGTATCGGTATCTTGAAACCGGGTCACAAGTGATTTGAGATGGGAACGTTCAGAATGCAGGCGCGGAAAAAGTTCGTATGCCCTCTTAATTGCCAGTATTGAGGATTCGGGGAGAGATGTGCTATAAATAAAAGGCCTGGAAAAATTAATGAGATAATTTCTGAAGGAATCACTTCCAAGAACAATGGCTCCATGACAGCCCACAGCCTTTCCAAAGGTATGTATACGTGCAAAGCATTGTGATTGGAAGCCTTCTTGTTGAACCAGTCCTTCGCCCCTGTCTCCCACTACCCCTGTGGCATGGGCCTCATCTACTATCAAATGTGCGCCAGAAGCCTTACATATCTGTACGATCGGTTCAATCGGGGCGATATCGCCATCCATAGAAAAAACAGATTCGGTCACTACAAATATATTACCGGACGCCTGCGCCATCTTCCTTCTCAAATCCTCAAAATTGTTATGCTCAAACGAAATAGAGCGGGCAAAACTCAGTCGTATTCCATCTCTTATCGATGCGTGACTGAGATAATCATACAATATGGTATCTCCGCGCTGCGGTACACAGCTTAGCAGTCCGACATTTGCATCGTAGCCGGAATTGAAAATAAGTCCGGCTTCAGCCTCGTGAAAGGAGGCAATTAGTTTTTCCGTCTCTTCAATTAATGGATAGTTACCGGCTAATAACCTTGATCCGGTTGAACCATGACGACATGACCCAAATTCCCGATCAATTCGGAGAAGATTATTCTTCACAACTCCGAGGTAATCGTTAGAGCAAAAGTCGATCTTTCCAACCTGGAATTTTAGCTGTCTGTATGCGTTCAGATCCTTTCGTTCCTGTAACTTTTTATGTAGAAACTCATCCTTCATACCTTCGTCAAATATCTCTTAAATACCAAGAATCACAAAACATGCACCAAACGGACACGAAAAACATCCTGGGCCTACATTTACCAACTGATCCCCGTTGGGTTGACCTGGCGGGCATTTCGCTGGAGGAGATTTTGACAGATCACGCTTATTGTGAACAGAAAGCCGCGACAAGCTGTATTTCGTTAATACAACGATACTCTGACCGCGAAAAATTAGTAACCGAGCTCTCTCCTATTGTTACAGAGGAATGGGGGCATTTCCGTTTAGTGCTAAACGAACTTCAAAAAAGAAATTTGAAACTCGGGAGACAAAGGAAGGATGAATACGTGAACAGGCTGATCGAATTTCAGCGAAAAGGCGGTAATCTGGAAGACCGTTTTTTAGATCAGCTACTTACAATGGCGTTGATCGAAGCCAGAAGTTGTGAACGCTTCAAGAGATTAAGTGAAGGTTTGAATGATGATTACCTGCAAAATTTTTATCGCCGCTTCATGGAAAGTGAAGCCGGGCACTATACCGTGTTTATCGAACTGGCTGAGACCTATGTTCCCAGGGAAACCGTTCGTAGCCGTTGGAAGGAATGGCTTGAATACGAAGCAGAGGTCATTAAACAAATAGAATTGAGAGGAGATAGAATGCATTAGGACATCAGAAAAATCCATGCCCTATTTTGAATTGAAATTTTTGCCATGGATTACACGAATTATCGCGGAGAATGTTTTGATCCATGAAATCCGTGTAATCCGTTGCAAAAATCAAAGGTGAACCGTTGTTGTTGAAATTGTACAAATAGGCTGCTTCTGCACTAGCTACGAGGAAGAATAAAAGGAGAGCAGTCACATTTTAACAGCTGCCAGTTTTTCAAGATACAACTTCACAAATTCGTTAACCTTCTTTCTCCTGTATTGCATAATCCACCTTGGATGCGGCAATGGGATAATTTGTTTGAAAAACTCATATTTTTCATTCAGCTTTTTAAAAATTTTGTAATTAGTTCCTTCACCAAGGCAGAAACAAATATCGGCACTATAAATACTTCTTTGTTGCCGGATGCATTCGATAATAAAAGATTCACTGTTTCTCAGCAAGTGCTTGTCGTCGTAATAATTAAGGTTGATGCCATTTTTCGTAAATCCCAATGGCGATAATGCAGTAATAAAAAAGTCGCGGTAAAATTTTTGAGCGCCACCGTATGCTTTAACCACTTCATATACGAAAACAGAAGAAAGTTCTCCAATCTTCCGAAAGTCATTTTTAATTCCGCATTCATCTTCCAGGCGTATCGGATCTGTAAACGGAATTCCTGTAATACCACCGCCGAACCGGCCGGGATTAATACCAAAAATAAAGATGCGGCGGTGCGCATCGTTGTAAAATTTTTTATAAAATAGTTGAACTAATTTCCATACTTCCCCATTATTAAAAGGATTCATGATCTGAATATCTTCGCCGAGGTCAAATTTGGGCTCAAGCTGCTTATAAAAGTGCAGAATAGCGTTCGCCTGTGTTGTGCCGGAATTTTTTCCAATCATAGTTATGCGATCTAAGTTAGTGCCTTGCCAAAGAATTCCACGATTGATTAGTGGTAACCGTACAATTTCGCGCTACACATCCACATTAGGTTTCAAAAATATTCTACCTTCCGCCATCTAAATTTTCATCATGCAAAGAAGAACATTTGTCAAAAACACTGCGATCGCTGCCGCCGGATTTGCAATTCTACCAACAGGAAGCTTGTTTGCCGAACCAGGAATCAAAATAGGGATCATAGGGGTTGGTTTGCGCGGGCAAAACCATCTCGAGCTCGCTCTTCGTCGAAAGGATGTCGACGTCGTTGCTATTTGCGATATCGATGATCGCATGCTCCAGAAATCAGGTGAGATTATCAAGCGTTTCAATAAGCCCGCCCCAAAAATCTTCTCAGGTGATCCATATGCGTGGCGCAAACTTTTGGAGACGAAGGAGATTGACGGCGTTATCATCGCTACGCCGTGGGAATGGCACGCGCCTATGTGTATCGAAAGCTTGCAGGCGGGCAAGTATGTAGGCACCGAGGTTTGTCTTGGGATAACGCTCGAGGATCATTGGAATGTAGTGAAAGCTTGCGAAGCAAATAAAGGAAACCTGATGATGCTGGAAAATGTTTGTTATCGGCGCGATGTAATGGCTGTATTAAATATGGTTCGGCAGGGCTTGTTTGGAGAACTGATCCATATGCAGGCCGGCTATCAACATGATCTTCGCAATGTGAAATTCAACAACGGAAAAGATCCGTATGGAGGTGGCGTTGAATTTGGCGAGAAGGGTTTTTCAGAAGCAAGCTGGCGCACAAACCATTCTGTTCACAGGAACGGGGATCTATATCCGACCCATGGTGTAGGGCCGGTTGCCGAAATGCTCGGCATCAACTGTGGCAACCGATTTGTTTCCTTGAATTCTTTCTCCACAAAATCGCGGGGTTTACACAACCATATTGTTGAAAAAGGAGGAGCAACACATCCAAATGCAAAGGTTGAGTTTAAGTTGGGCGATATAGTGACAACCCAAATCCGGTGTGCGAATGGTGAAACTGTTTTTCTTCAGCATGATACAAATCTGCCACGTCCTTATTCTTTGGGATTTCGGGTTCAGGGCACCAAGGGCTTGTGGATGGATGTGAACGGATCCATTTATATTGAAGGGAAAAGTGCAAAACATGATCAATGGGAAGATGCAAAAAGCTATCTCGAAAAATATGACCATCCACTATGGCAACGCTGGAGTAAAGAAACTGAAGGTGCTGGTCATGGTGGAATGGATTTTTTTGTTTTGCATGCATTTTTTGAATCCATTAAGAGGAGGACCAGTACACCTATGGACATTTATGATGCGGCAGCATGGAGTGCCATCACACCTCTCAGTGAAACAAGTATTGAATTAGGAAACCAGACAGTTGATTTTCCGGACTTCAGTTCTGGTAAATGGATGCACAGAAAAACAGCCTTTGCGCTAACGGATGAATTTTAGCAGCGACTTTTGCGAAGTGATAGGTGCAGCGAGTGTAAAGTCCTGCTATAGAGTTACATTCGAAACAGTAATAAAAGACAATCCAAAAGGCGTAGGTGCTAAAAATAAGGCATAGCAGGTAACCGGATAAACAAGGAAGTAGAAATCGATGAAGGAACAAACAATTCAGAAAGCAGCCGCTCAATTCGGCATAGGCGCACCCCATATAGAATCGTTGGGTGAAGGACTTATTCACAGAACTTATAAGGTAAATTTTCCGGGAAATAATGTTCCTATTGTTTTGCAATGCATCAATCAAACGATGTTTCCGCAGCCCGAGAATATTATCAACAACTACCGGATCATTTCACAGAACTTGAAATACCAGGCGCATTCATTACAGGTTCCTGAAATGGTTCTGACCAACTCGGGAAAATTGTTTTGGATAGATGAAGACGGTAATTTCTGGCGAGGAACGTTATTTATAAATAATTCCTTCGCACCATCTGCATTATCTAACGAGAAAGAAGCTTTCCTTGTTGCAAATAGCTTCGCCGCTTTCACACTCGCATTGGCCGGACTGGACACTGACCAGTTGGATGTTATTATTCCGGACTTTCATAACCTTAGTCTCAGGCACCACCAATTTGAAACTGCTATACAGAAGGCGACTATCCAACGCCTACTAAAATCAACCCATGTGATTGCAGAGCTAAGGCAGAGAAAATTTCTGGTAGATTTTTTTGATCAAATAAAAAAGAACGAAAATTACAGGTTAAGGGTGATGCATCACGATTGTAAGATCAGCAACATACTGTTCGACAAAACAACCAAAGATGTTCTTTGCCCGGTTGATCTTGATACAACGATGCCAGGTTATTATTTTTCAGACCTCGGCGATATGATACGTTCAATGGCATGTACCGTTGACGAGAACAGTACCATATGGGAGGCGATAGATGTTGAGAAAAAGTATTACAATGCAATTGTAAGCGGATATATGGAAACGATGACTGATGCATTTACTCAGGAAGAAGTAAACCATATTCATCACTCAGGTCTATTGCTTACATACATGCAGGCTTTGCGGTTTGTAACGGATTTCCTCAATAATGACATCTATTACAAAACCACCTACCCGGAACAGAACCTGAACAGGGCGTTGAATCAGCTTATTCTCCTGGAGAAGATCGAAGAATTTCTTGTTTCAGAATATGGCTACAAGTTATCGACGTAAGCCGTTGCGGCAAATTCATAAACCCTTTGTGCCCTTGAGGCAATCTTATTTGCAATCAGTGACGCCACAGAGACACAAAGTTTTTTCAAAATATTCACTATTGTTGGTGTTTTTCACCAACAACAGAGCAAAAAGCAGATCGTCATTAGACCGAATTTTTGGTACGGGTCGTGCAAGCATATCCCACCAAAGGACACTCATTGTTATATCCCTTACATTTAGACTACAAACTTTGTAAATACTTGCAACCTCAATGAGGTGCTACGGTCTCGACAATTTAAACTTTGGATCCACGCTCGGCTGTTGTTGATGAAAACCAATAATGGATGCGAAACTTAAGAAGGATATTGTCACGAAGGCACAAATATAGGAGACACGAAGGCACAAAGCCACCGTGCAAAATACAGTACACGCTTTAAAATCGTCACTTCGCAGGTAGAGAGAAATATTTGACTTCTTCCTGAAGGGATAGATAGGGATATCTTTTTTGAATAGCGGTGGCTTTTTCAAGGTTCGCCTGAAGGAACTTCCGATGAGCCTCTGTGGATGGCTGAAGAGGCCTATGTTTTCTTGCGGTCACAATCTTTTGTATTTCCTCGGCCAGCTTTTGTGATTCGTCGTTCATAAAGTATTGCATAAATCTCTCAAACACAAATTGAGTAGCCTGGTAATTCGGATGCACCATATCGATATCATAAAAACGGTAATCACGCAGCACATCGATAACGAGTTCGTACGCTGGAAAGTAATAAATCTTATCAAACTTATTTACGAGCTGATGAACGACCTCAATCAGTCGTGCTTTACTCCTGTTATTTTCAATAACTCCATCGCGGATATGCCGTACAGGACTCACAGTAAAGATGATTTTCAACGATGGGTTAAACATGAATAATTGATGGATGCAGTTATCCAACGCAATATGGATCTCATCAATCGTCATCAAATGCTTATTGAACCATTGCGCAGGGGCACGATGACAATTTGCAACACCTTCCCGCCAATTGAGATTTCGCTTTGAAAGGTGATATGAAAACGAAGAACCAAGGGTGATTAATAGCCAATCGGTTTTCTGTAAAAAATGGTGCGCACCAGATTGAGATTCATTTATTCTCTTCAAACAATCTTGCTGTTTGATATGAGAAAAGACGCTGTGGTGTTGCCAGCTATTCCATACTTCATTGAGCTGAAAAAGATCATGCGACTCGTACTGCTTGTTTTGCACATATGAAACCAGGCTGTATGCAACGCTGGCGGGATCAAACAGGATTCCGTTAGGGTTTTGCAGTACATCAAACTTTAACGCCGAAAGACTGTTTCCTATGTGTTCAGTAAAACACGAACCGGTCAACAAAAGCTTGTCACCATATTTTATCCTTGGCTCGGGGGACACGACTGGCAGGTCAAGCATAAAGTTCATAGAAAACTGAGTTGATTTAGACAAATATTTCTGACGCAATTTTCAAGCTTTGCGCCAGCGCTTCGCAATTAAGATTTTTTAGCAATTCGTGTTTTTCAAAATATGAGATCATCAATTCGGTATTCATATTTCCAACAAGTTCATCATTCGCCATCGGACAACCTCCTATTCCTTTGAGTGCCCCGTCAAAACGTTTACAGCCTGCCTGAAACGCGGCTTCCAGCTTTTCTTCCCAATTTTCTGATGTAGAATGCAGGTGAACTCCAATTTCCTGGGTGGGCATTTTGTTGATCAGGTATCCGGTGATCGCGGACACCTGCGCTGGTGTTGCAAGTCCAACGGTATCGGCAAGTGATATGATCCGTACACCCAACGAAGAAATTCTGCTGACCCATTCAAATACAATCTCGTCTGAATAAGCATCGCCATAAGGATTTCCGAATCCCATCGATATGTATATTACGAGCTGCTTACCTTTTCTTAAGCATATTTCCTGGATCTCGTTAACCCGAATAAATGACTCTGCAATTGAGCTGTTTGTATTCCGTTTTTGAAAAGTTCCAGACACAGAAAAAGGGAATCCCAGGTAGCTGACTTGTTCGTACATGGAAGCTTCATCAGCACCTCGCGTGTTTGCGACGATAACCAAAAGTTTTGAATTGCTATCTTGTATTTGTACTCCCGCGAGCACCTCTTTGGTGTCTGCCATCTGTGGGATCGCTTTGGCAGACACGAAACTTCCGCAATCTATCGTATCGAAACCTACTTTTAAGAGGGAGTTTATATAACGGATTTTCTTATCTGTCGTAATGAAAGATTTCCAGCCCTGCATGGCGTCGCGAGGGCATTCAATAAGTTTAATTGCTGAATCATTGTTTGTTGAAACACTCACTTATGTTACTTGAATTAATGCAAAAGTCCTGCTTTTCTTGCATGTATTGCAGCTCGAAGCTTGTTAAAAAAACGACTTCTGTCCTTTTCACCCACTACGCTTATCTGGGTTGACTTATGAATGAGGTTCATGGTCGATTCAAATATATAGTTATTGAAGCGTTCGTCACGAGTAGTAATAAAATTGATTACACTGTGATTCAGGTATGTCAGTTTGATTTTGCCCAGGTCTGCGAGACAGGTATTATCCCCAATCACAACTTCATTATTGAACATATTAAATGCAGCCGCATTCGATTTGGGCGTGTCACCGGCAGTAAACTTCTTACCCATTTCCGCCTGCGTTTCAATATGTGTGATGAGCTCTTCTAATTTGCTATATAATAGATCCGCATCATCGGATGACTCAAAAACATTTGACTCACGATAAAACTCAATTTGCCGTATTGTAGTGTTTACACTTTCTGTATTCCAAATTTCAGTAGCTGGGATCTGGTTATACAGTGCAATGATCTTGCGGTAAGTTTCTTCATATTTGCCGATATCAGACTTAAAAGAAAATTTTTTCCCCTTCAATCCATCATAATTCAGTATTGATTTCATCCAAAAGAAAGACTTGAACGATGCGAGTTCATGGAATTGAAAATAAGTGATGAAGGGAATGTCTTTGGTGATATAGTATAAATGTTTTTGCTGGAATGTATTCATAAATGACAGGTCCTGTAAAAGTTTGTTTAACCATTCCTCATAAAAAGAGTCTGAACTTGTCGCCAGTTTTCCAGAAAATATGAATGAATCATTTTGTAGATGCAAAAACTGATCGAGTGAGAGATGGTAATGGACACATATTTTTTGTAATTCTTCAAATGAAATGGGCTTCTCTGCCCGTATTCGGCGGTATGCGCTGTCATTGCTTATACTCAATAAATCTGCGATTTCATCAACCAGCGAAAGATGCGGCGGTAACTGCGATTTAAGGTGTTGAAAGAAAGATACCTGGATCCCAGTAGGTTCCATATATAGTTAGTTTAGTGGTTATTACAAATTGGCTCAGCTGATTTTGGCAAATCCCGCAAATTCAGGTTCAATGTAAGCTGAATTTATGCAATAATCAATGCCATTAAACACTTATAGACCATTATCAACGGTTTGTTATCAATTAAAACCCTGACCCAGCAAATAGCAATTAGAGCTCGCAGGTTACGGAATCTATATTTGAGTGGTTTTAATTCACACACCAAGACTACATCATGAAATATTACTCTCTCATTTTCCCGATTCTGCTACTGGCTGCGCGGTTCGCAATCGCCCAGGATAGACCCCCACTACGGAAACTAACCTATAAGATCTCAGTAACTGATTCAAATTTCCAATCAGTGAAAGGTTACCTTTTTAATATAACAGATAGCACTCTTAAGATTGGATATTGGCCGGTAACGTTCGGCAATGCAGCCGCCAGTCAAGAGAATTACAAGGATGTTAATTACCACCAAATTTCGGAGATTAAGCTAAAGAGAAATCATGGCGCCGGCCGGGGAGCGTGGAAGGGCGCTGTAATTGGTGTGCTGATCGGTGTTGCTGCCGGATATATAGAAGGTGATGATCCCGAGGAATATTGGTTTGGTATGACCGCCACCGAAAAGGCTATTACTTACGCGGGGATAGGTGGAGCTGCCGGAACAGGGATCGGAGCTCTAATAGGCGCGCTGGCGAAGAAAAAATTCATCATAGGCGGAAGTAAAGAAAAATTCGATGAAATGAAAGCGAGCGTTTTGAATAAGGCATATGGCAACACTAATTAACGATGAAAAGACCTTACATAGCATACGTTATTTTTCTCAATCTACTGGCGGCGACAATCACGTGCAATGCGCAGCCATTTATTGACTTATTGAATATTCAACACGTTAACAGTCCTGATCGCGGGCTGATTAATCAGAACAAAAATGCAACCACCCTAAAGAACTTTGCGGTTCAAACGACTATTCCATTTCAGCTTAAGAACAAAAGAGACGCCATCATATTCAGCCCTTCATTTGAGACATGGTCAGCCGTAGTTGGCACCTCACAACAGGAATTCGAAAAATACTATGGACTATCATTGCCTGTTTCCTTTCTGAAAACACTACCCAATGAAGACTGGAGTATTCTGTCTACCCTCATTGTCAGGCGGAACGGTTATGAGATTGGCTTAAAGAACAATTGGCAAATAGGGGGCGCAGTGGTTGTCAATTTCAAGGCTAATGAAAATCTTAAATACAAACTCGGGATCTATGCAAACAGAGAGTTCTTCGGACTTTTCGTAATGCCTCTGTTCGGGATAGACTGGCAAATAAGTAAGAAAACAAATCTGTTTGGGATACTGCCCGGAACTCTTACCCTCGAACACAAACTGAAAAAAAAGTTGTACACGGGCGCTTCGTTCAGGGCTATCACCAGTTCATATAGAACCCCAACCGGATACTGGCGACTGGATGAAAACCGCCTTGGAGTTTTTCTCGACTATTGTTTCTCAAAGCACGTCGCAGTTAATGTGGAAACAGGTCATTCAATTTTGAGAAATATGATTGCCGGAGAAAAAGACAATGTTGAAATTGATTGGAAGGCAAAAGACAATTTATACGTTAAACTCAGCCTGGCTTACCGGATTCGCCTTAGATAGTACAATGCCTGCTGCATGAAAGTAAATTTATGATCTTGACTAATAACATTTTCAGGGTTTTCAGGGCCTAACAACCATCCGTACCCATTCTTAATTTGGATGGCATGGCGACTTTTAAATCCATTTCTTAGGATGAATCCATCCAGTACAGTTTCGTGCATTTGAGGCGGGATTAAATCCAAAAAAATAAGGTGTGTGGGAAATTGTTCCTGTCACATGGCTTTTCAATTAAGTAAGTGACATTCTTAGTTGGTGAGGACACATTTGTCTAAACTCGTTTTTCGAATAGAATACACACAACAGGTATTGCCGAAAACCTGAAACAAAGTAGGCTGAACCTAAAATGCTTTTATTATGAAAAAGAAAATAAGAATAAATCTTGTACTAATGGTTACAACACTTTATTCAACGTTCGCCTGGTCGCAAAAGTCAAATATCCAGGGTATAGTTAAAAATAGTGTTACAGGTGAAACGGTCCCCGCGGTATCTGTAACAATCAAGGGAACAAACAACGGAACGTATACAAACGAGAAAGGCCTGTTCCGGTTATCTGTTAGTAGTATCCCGGCAACACTTGTGATTTCTTCGGTAGGTTATGAAACTCAGGAAGCAATTGTAAACGCCGACGACGAAAAGCTTGTTGTAAGTTTTATTCAAACCGCTTCGCAGGGTCAGGAGGTAGTTGTTTCTGCTACCAGGGTTCCAACCCGCATACTGGAATCTCCGGTGAGCATTGAAAGGATAGGTGCGAAACAGATCATCAATTCTCCCGCATCTTCTTACTACGATCTGGCCTTATTATTAAAGGGTGTTGACGTCACTACCTCCAGCCTGACGTTCAAAACGATCAGCACCCGCGGCTTTAATGGAAGTGGCAGCTATCGTGTTAACCAGATAGTAGACGGTATGGATAACCAGGCGCCCGCTCTGAATTTTTTTGTAGGCAACTTTGTTGGCCTGACCGAACTCGATGTTGATAATATGGAATTGCTACCAGGTGCGTCATCTGCTTTGTACGGTCCTGGTGGGATGAATGGTACTGTGCTGATCAATAGTAAAAGTCCATTTAAATACCAGGGGTTCAGCGTACTTGCCAAGCAGGGAATTACACATGTTGATAAACGTCAGCGGCCAAGTGTTTCACCATATTATGATTATACTTTCCGCTTCGCAAAAGCATTCAATAATAAGTTTGCGTTTAAACTGAGTGGACAATACATTAAGACCGATGACTGGCTGGCAGATGACACTACAAACTACCAGCGTTCGGGAAGTTCTGGAAAAATAATTCCCGGGAATCGAATGACGGATCCTAACTACGATGGAGTTAACGTGTACGGCGATGAAACCAAAGTCGATATCAGGCCTTTCATGCAGGGAGCCCTATTGCAGAATCCGTCTCTTCAACCTATATTGTCCCAGTTCCTAAGTGACCCTCAGAATGTTTCAAGGACCGGCTATCATGAAAGAGATGTGATCGATCCTGAGACAAAAAACATTAAAATTTCCGGAGCTCTGCATTACAAACTCAATAGTAACCTTGAAGCGCAACTGGTGGGATACTGGGGCACTGGTAACACTATATATACGGGAAATAACCGTTATGTATTAAAAGATATTAAGATCGGCCAATACAAGTTTGAATTAATGCATAAAAATTGGTTTGTGCGCGGCTATACAACACAGGAAAATGCGGGAGAAGCGCATACCGCTACATTCACCTCACGAATTTTTAATGAAAACTGGAAGTCCAGCTATAATCCTTCGAATGTTCCTGGCAGTTGGTATCCCCAGTATACCGGCGCTTTTATCACGGGAGCTGCTGGGGTATTTCAACAGGCCTTTGTCGCGGCAAAGGGACAGGGAAAATCCGATGCCGAAGCAACGGCTTTTGCGCAAGGCGCTGTCGGCAATGCAACTCCGGAGTTTCATAAAGCCGCCCGCACATTTGCAGACAAGGGCCGGCCGATGCCAGGAACTTCGCAGTTCAAAGAAATTTTTGACGAGGTTAGAAAAGTTCCCCTTCCGAATGGTGGACTTTTTCTAGAAAAATCACAGTTGTGGATGGCAGAGGGACAATACAATTTTTCCGAGAAAATAAAATTTGCGGAAATTATCATTGGTGGCAATTACAAAAAATATATACTCGATTCTAAGGGCACCCTGTTTATCGACACGATCAAACCGATTGGTATTACAGAGCTTGGCGCTTATGCACAGGCAACTAAAAAACTGCTAAGCGATCGGCTCACTTTATCCGTTTCGGGCAGGTATGATAAAAACGAAGATTTTAAAGGACACTTTACTCCCCGGGCGACCGCTCTAATCAAGCTCGCAAGAGAACATCATCTCCGCGTATCTTATCAGACTGCTTATCGTTTTCCAGGTACGCAACAAAAATATATTCGTTTAAATGCCGGCGATTATACTCTGCTGGGCGGTTTGCCGTGGGTTGTGGATTATATGGGCCATGATAAGTACCCCGTAGTAGAAGTAATAAACAATGTGCCTTCAACCACACCATACGTTTACAAAGAATTCAAGCCTGAGAACGTGCAGTCGTTTGAAATTGGCTATAAAAGTTTGATCAATAAAAAAATACTGATCGATGCATATGGATACTGGGGAAAATATCAAAACTTTCTTGGTCGTAATGTCCTGTTGCAACCTGTAACCGGTGCTGTTTATTCAACAGTTGTAAACAGTGACACGAAGGTAAAAACGTATGGGTATGGGTTGGGGATAGATTATATGCTTCCTTCAAATTATGTCCTTTTTCTCAACGCATACTCCGATGTTATAACAGACGTACCTGCAGGTTTCCAGGCATTTTTTAATACTCCGAAGTATAGATTGAACGCAGGCTTTTCTAATTCAGGATTAGGCAAAAGCAAAAATTTTGGATTTAATGTCATGCTTAGGTGGCAGGATGCTTTTACATGGGATGGTGAACTCGCCAATGGGCCTATAGAATCTTACACAACGCTTGATGCCCAGGTCAGTTACAAAATAAAAAAGGCAAAAACGATGATCAAGGTAGGTGGCACCAACATCTTTAATAGTTATTACAAGAACGCATACGGAAACCCTGAGATTGGTGGATTGTACTATGTCAGCGTTGGTTACAATTTATTTTAGTAGTCATATTTATAATCATTAAAAAACTTCAAAATGAAAACAAACCCCTTCGCCAATTCAATATTGGCTGCAACAATTCTTCTATTACTAACTGTATCGTGCAAAAAAGACCCAGCTCAATCCCGGAAAGAAATGCTAACAACGGGTAAATGGAGAACAATTGCTCAAACTGTTTCACCCGCGGTCGATTGGGATGGTGACGGAGATCTTGATACTGATTTACAAATCATAACAGATGCTTGTATAAAAGATGATTATGCCATATTCAGGACCGATGGCTCTGTTGAAGAAAATGAAGGCCCTTCAAAATGTGATGCGGCTGATCCGCAGTCAGAAATTCTTACCTGGTCGTTGAAGAACAATGATATGACACTGGTTGTCGATGGAGAAGATTTTACCATAGAACAAATGAGCGAAACAACTATGAAATTAAAGATTTCAGAATTCGGAGTAATGGTTTCAGCAACCCTGCAGAAGTTCTAGTTACCTATAATGAGTTTTTATTTTCCTATCCCCTTTTGACCTACACCCGGGACGTCCTTCAAAGTGCAGGCACGCTAGGTTTTGAGCTGCCGCACTTTTTCTTTTAATGAACGAAAGAACTTATTCCGCTCTTTCTCACCGGTGCCGCTGATTAACACCGACCGGCTAACAAGATTATTAAAACTTTTAAACGCATTTTCATTAAACCTCGGATCTCGTGTCAAGAGATAACTCAATACACTGTATGTAATGATAGAGAGCTTTGCATTGTCTAACTCCGCAAGTATAGTGTTGCTTCCTAATACAACTTCGTTAACGTACAATCGTAACGGCGCTTTAAAAGAAACATCACTTGCGCCCGGCATAAACTTAAATCCCTTTTCTGTTTGAAGCTGCAGATGATCGAGGGTTCTGAGCAGAGAATCAACAACAATAGTTAAGTCGGATTGATTTGCAAAAATGCCGGCATCCCTGTAGTATTCAATTTGGCTTATGCTGCTGTTGATACTCTCATAATTCCATAATTCTACACAAGGAATCTGGTTATATTCCTGTATTATTTCCTGCCCTATCGCAAAGCAATCGTTAAATGAATACTCTTCAATTGAAAATGACTTTTGCTGAAATTCCGGATGGTTCTGTATTGTTTTTATCCAGAAAAAGGTTTTAAAGGAGGCAATTTCAGGAAACAAGTAAACGTGGAAGAACGTCATGTCTTTACAGAAATACAGCAGTTGTTTCTGCTTAAAACTATTGAAGTATTTTAATTGCGCAAGTATGCCTCTTAAATATTCTTCAAACGAAGCCACTTCGCCGTTGATGCCCGGCCGCCCTGAATACAACAGCATCGTTCTTGATCTGTAATACCTGGTCAAGAGAAATATGGAAATGATCACAAAGTAATTTCAGCTCTGAAATATTAATCGGAGTTTCTCCGCGAAGGCGTCTGTAAACGCTACCATTTCCAATATTCAAAACTCCTGCAATTTCATCAACCATGGAAAGATGGGGCGGCAGGGAGTGCTTTAAGGAATTGAAAAACGTCTGTTGCAATGCGGCGGGGTCCATACTTTAAATTAAATAGTTTTACGGAAAATCCGTAATCTGATTCTTTTCCTTTATGGAATCCGGTAAATCCGCGGCTAATATTATCCGAGACTGGTTCTAATGATTTTTCTTCAACTGGAAGCGGGAACGGGTATATGGTGGAATTTATTCGAAGTTGTTTGATCTGTATAAATTGATAAATGCAGTGTTAATAGCTCGACAAGAAAGGAAGAATGAGTGCGAAGGAATGGCGAAGAAATAATGTTTAACGCTGCTTCAACGCCTCATATAAAATAATTCCAGTAGCAACAGACACATTGAAAGAATCAAATTGGCCTGCCATGGGAATTGAAAAAACACTATCAGCTGCTTTGCTTAAATACGACTGAACGCCTTTTTCCTCACTTCCCATGATAATACAACACGGATCTTTAAAATCGATTTCAAAAACCTTTTTTTCAGCAGTCATTACAGAAGTAAAAACTTTTATTCCATTCCAGTGGAGATCGTCTACGGCCTTTAACAGACTGCTCACCCGGCACACCTTTATCTTTTCTAAAGCACCCGCAGAAGATTTCATCGCTTCTTCATTCAATGCTCCGACGCCTTTATCGGGAATAATAATTGCCTGTGCGCCGCAACAAACTGCTGTTCGCGCAATACCTCCGATATTGCGCACATCAGTGATGCCATCAAGCATTACAAACAAAGGAGTTTCGCCCTTGCTAACAACGTGATCAATCACCTGCTGAAGATCAAGATATTTTACGGCTCCTGCGATGGCTATGCATCCCTGGTGATTTGCCCTTGTCATTGAATGTAATTTCTCGGGCGGAACTTGTTGTATCGGAATGTTCTTTTCCTTTGCAAGCCGTCTGATCTCTCCTATCGATTCACCGCTAATATTTTTTTGAAAAAGAATTCTATCAATACTTCTTCCCGATAATATTGCTTCAATAACAGGCTGTCTTCCTGCAATCAACGATGAGGCACCCGACGGTATTTGCTTAGGATATCCTTCCATCGATTAGCATGAGTTTTATTTTGAAAATCGCGGCCATGGATAACGAGTCAGTGATCGTTCCGTTTTCCACCCATCGGTATGCTTCGTCAAATGATATTTTCTTTATTGCCAGTAGCTCCGTTTCTTCGGGTGTAGCGGTCCTTTGCTCCAGTTCTGTTGCCAGGTATACTTTTCCAAATTCATTGGCAACAGAATTTGTGAGATGCATATCCAATAGATGTGTCCACTGCGCCGCCACCAGCCCGGTCTCTTCAAGCAATTCCCTTTTTGCGGTTTCCAGGGGATCGGTTCCAATGGGACAGCCACCTTCAGGAATTTCCCAACTGTATTGGTTCAACGTGAAACGGTATTGACCAACCAGGTAAGTATTCATGTCTTTATCGAGTGGAACTATCCCGATCCCCCAATTCTTAAAGTGCACTTTGCCATATATCCCTTTGCCGCCGGAAGGATTGATGACGTCATACTCGGTAACCTTTATCCAGGGATTGTCATAGACGGCCTTCTCCGCAAGAATCTTCCATGGATTCTGTTGTTCGTTCATAGCTCGAAAATAAAAAATCCCGCAGATGCGGGATCTTTAAATATTGTTTATTCGATTATTTGATTCCAAATGCTTTTTTGATTCGGGGCACATAATCCAATTTCTCCCAGGTAAACAATTCCACTTTCTTCTTTATCACTTTGCCGTCTGGCGATGAAAAGCTTTTCTCTACAACTTCCGATTTTCTTCCCATATGACCGTAGGCCGCTGTTTCGCTATAAATGGGATTGCGCAATTTTAATCTTTGCTCAATGAAATAAGGACGCATATCAAAGATAGTTTCCACCCGTTTTGCAATCTCTCCGTCCGAAAGTTCAACCTTTGCAGTCCCATATGTATTGATATAAATACCCATTGGTTGCGCAACGCCAATTGCGTATGATACCTGAACAAGAACCTCGTCACAAACGCCTGCAGCTACAAGATTCTTAGCAATATGACGCGTAGCATACGCAGCAGAACGGTCAACCTTGGAAGGATCTTTCCCGCTGAAAGCTCCACCACCATGAGCACCCTTGCCACCATAAGTGTCTACAATAATTTTTCTTCCTGTCAGTCCACTATCACCATGTGGTCCACCAATTACAAACTTACCGGTTGGGTTGATATGATATTTAATCTTATCGTTAAAAAGATGAGCATACTTTTTATACTTGGACTTAACCCGCGGGATCAAAACTTTCCTAATATCATCCGCAATTTTTTGCTGCATTTTTGATTCTGTATCGAAGTCATCGTGCTGTGTGGAAACAACAATTGCATCAATACGTGTAGGCTGATTGTTATCATCATATTCCAATGTGACCTGGCTCTTTGCATCAGGACGAAGATACTTTACCTGCTTGGCTTCTCTCCTGAGCGCTGCCAATTCAATCAACAGTTTATGTGCGACATCCAAAGCCAGGGGCATATAATCTTCGGTTTCATTCGTGGCGTAACCGAACATCATTCCCTGGTCGCCTGCGCCTTGTTCTTCTTTCTTCTTTCTGTCAACACCCTGGTTAATATCAGGAGATTGTTCGTGAATCGCTGAGAGCACACCGCAGGAACTTGCTTCAAACATGTACTCACTCTTTGTATATCCAATTTTACGAATAACACCACGGGCGATCTCCTGAACATCAAGATACGCCTTGGACTTAACCTCGCCCGCCAATACAACCTGGCCTGTTGTAACCAGTGTTTCACAAGCCACTTTTGATTGAGGATCGAATGCCAAAAAGTTATCGATTAGGGCATCAGAGATCTGATCCGCTACTTTATCCGGATGACCTTCAGAAACACTTTCGGATGTAAACAAATAAGGCATAATGCAGATTGAGTTTGATATTTAAAAAGATTAAATCCAGGTGTTAAAAAATGCAATTTATCACCGGGCGCAAAGATAGTCGGCAAATTTAAATTTTAGAATAAATAATTCGCAAACGCATTTTCTTTGTCGGGTGGTTACCACCGCCAACAATGACCCTTCCATAAGCAACCCTCGGGTTAATAAGAAATAATGTAGGAAGCAATTTGTTGGCCACCGGCTCAAAAATATAGGGTTGAGTAATAAACGGAGCATAAATCCGGAGTGTATAATTAGGCTTCTTATTCGTCACGATATTTTGCAAATGGCGCGAAATATTGAAGGTGTATTTATTGTCTTTCAATTTTCCACCGATAAGATTCACGTCATAGGTGTTGTTACCAGTTCTTACGAAGTCATTTGGTACGGTAAAAGCGCTATCTCCTTTGGCATTTATAACATCGATAAAGAGTAAGTCGGGTGTTGTGAATGTTTCCGAGACAGGAATTAATTTCTCAACCACAATCTCAGCACGATGAATAACGCGATTAGTTAATGTATCAATACCCGGAATCTTTAAAGTCACATAAGAGCCCGGTGTGGATTGTAGGTACAACATTTGGTCATTAGCATTCCCATTTGTAACATTTGCCAGGTATCCGTTTGCTGGTGTTCTTTTAATCAAATTGGCCTGTCCGCCGATCGTACTCGTGGTGGTTCCATTATTATTAAAGTAACGGAATGATGGAGCGAGAGCAGTTATTGTACCCCCTTCTTTCATTCTGCAATAAAAAGTAACTTTTGTCTTTGCATCTGTCAAATCAAGATAAGCAAGACCGTTCTTCTGCGGCGACGCACTATTGCTTGTTTTCACGGCAAAGCCATTGAAGAATTTCTTAAATA
>Ga0126304_10000222_pt1 | contig 20375 bp, 20 predicted proteins | sample Plot25_FD_92538 | JGI IMG/M metagenome (GOLD analysis project Ga0126304, IMG submission 92538) | Serpentine soil microbial communities from UC McLaughlin Reserve, CA, USA - Plot25 | ecosystem: Environmental > Terrestrial > Soil > Grasslands | place: USA: UC McLaughlin Reserve, Lake County... | reverse complement strand
CTTAGGGCAGCGATCAGCCGCCCCTGCAGCCGCTCGCACAGACCCTCGACGAATCCGTCGAAGCCGACCGCACTGCCGTTCTCGGTGAACACCGCGCCAAAGCCGTCGGCATTCTGGTCGTTCCACGCGCGAAGCAGCCCCTCGTACAGCGTCAGTGCCTGGTTAAGTCTGTCCCGATCCATCGTTGTCTTTCGTGTGCTCGTACTTGTCAGTCAGTGCCCACTCGACATCACTCACGCAGTTCGCGCACAGCACGCCGTGGTGCAGGATCAACACACTGCTGTCGAGCGACGTCGAACTCGTCATCGATGATGTCGTTGCAGGTCTCCACACACTCGTCGCAGATCGATACTTTCGGCCCGGCGATGAGCTTGCGGACCTCGCCCTTGGACTTGTTGCAGAACGAGCATCGCAGAATGTCGTGCACCTGTTGCCTCTCGCGGCGATCATCGCGCTGCGGAGGAGCCCGGGCAATCAGGAATTCAGGGCCGCGCCGCGGCTACTCTAGCAGCCCGCAACCATTTCTCTTACGGCGTGTGCCCGATCGCGAATCTCGCGATCCAGCACCGATCGGGCGATGAAGAGAGCCGTCGGGTGGTGAATGACGCCTCATCGGCGTCCAGCGAGACCGAATCAGCGTCAGAACGACGCTTAGGGCAGCGATCAGCCGCCCCTGCAGCCGCTCGCACAGACCCTCGACGAATCCGTCGAAGTCGTGCTGGTCGAGAATCTGATTCAGTCGCACGTCGAAGGGATGTGCGGCGCTGCGCGCAAGATCCTGGGTCGCCACCCATATCGAGGCCTGCTTCGCGTGCCGCCGACGTTTGCCCATTGCCATCGGCGAGAGGGTAGTACGAGGGATGGGATCGATCGAGTCGATCCCTAATTCAGCGCCTCACCGCGGGCTGGTAGACTGGCGGAAAGTGCCTTATCGAGCGGTCTTGCAAGCGCATCCCACCAAGTGCCAGGAAACAACTTCAGGTGATCTACGCGGAGGAGCGGATGGAGCGATCTGTTGAAGTCCTTGCCATGATTCTGTTCGGAATCCTTGGTCTCTCGCACATCCTGCAACCCAAGGCGTGGGCGGAATTCTTCATCCTCCTGCGCGGCAAGGGGGAAGCCGGCGCCTTCGTGGACGGGTTTCTCAATCTGCCACTGGGCGGCGTCATCGTCGGGTTTCATAACACATGGTCAGGGTTACCTCTCGTGCTGACACTGGTCGGCTGGGGCCTCCTCATCAAGAGCCTGATTCGCTTCTGCGCACCGAAACAGGCGTTGAGGATCATGATGAGGGTCTCCCGGGAGCGGTCTTGGGAGTTCCAGGTGGCCGGCGCCGGCCTTTTGGGCCTTGCCGGCCTTATTGGCTATGGAGTCTACGCTGGCTAGCGTCACGCCGGAATCAAACCGACATCTATCCCCATCGGGACGCCACCGGTGCGCTCACGACAACCTCGCTGCTGCGTGAGTGCGAGCATCGCCGGAGGACGCGCACACCTTTAATACTGTCGAGGAGCCCGACTTTCACCACGGCTGCTGGGGAGGCATCAGCACGTAGACCGCGTCTTCGAAGTCGGTCATCTGCATGATGAAGTTGAATCGGATGGTGAGCGAGGTTCTCTCCAGCGTGGCGCTGGCGCCCCACGGCCCCGCGACGCTCCAGCCTTCCCAGTCGAAAGTGATGACGCCGTTCGACTCGGTGTACCCGCCCCGGTAATCGCCGATGTCGTCGTACCGGAGAACGAACGCGCCGGTGTCATACAGGACGAGTCGCGATTTCCTCGTGTAGTCCTGGACCGGAGACGACAATTCGCGATCGAACACGAACGTGCGCGATGGGCCGGATAACGGTGGAAACGTTCTCGTCGGCGGAGCGGTGGGCGCGGGCAAAGACGACGGTTGCGGTGTTACCGTTGGCGAAGTCGGCCCGGAACTTCCGCACGCCGTGAGAAGCGCGATGAGCAACACTGCAGCACCACGACGAACAGTGCTGTTCATAATCTGACCGATCGAATCCTAGCACGCCTCTATTTGACGGTCATTCTGGGAATAGCTCCGTCCAGCATCGCTGCCTGCCAGGCGAACGTGGCCATCACGATGGCCGACTGCTTGAGCGCGTCCTCGGCCATGCGCTCTGGGTAGTCGGCGTTGGTGTGCCGCGTGCGTTCGTCGTAGGCGGTGAAGTCTTTGATCACGTTGAAGCCGGGCAATCCGGCCTCATTGAACGGCACGTGATCGGTCGAGCCGATGCCCTCGATGATATTGCGCGTCGCACCGAGATCCTGCAGCGGCGCAAGCCAGCGATCGAAGAGCGCCTTGGCTTGTGTGTTCCCTTCCATGTAGAAGCCCAGCGTCTTGCCACTCCCGGGATCGTCGTTGAGATAGACGGACAGCCGATTCCGTGCGGCGGGCGTCGCGAAATGCCGCGCAAGATAGGCGCGCGCGCCGAGCAGTCCCTGCTCTTCGCCGCTCCACAGTGCCACGCGGATGGTGCGACGCGGCGCCGTACCCATCGCCCGAAGGATGCGCATCGCTTCCATCACCGCGACAGCGCCATCGGCGTTGTCGGTCGCGCCGCTCGCGGTGTGCCAGGAATCGAGGTGCCCACCCAGAAGTACGATCTCGTCGCGCAGCTTCGGATCCTGTCCCGGGATCTCGGCGATGACGTTGTAGCTGTTGCGGTCCTCCTCGAAGTACCGAGTCCGCAGCTCTACCCGCAGCGAGACGGGCTGCCCCTGGGCAGCGAGACGGGCCAGCACGTTGTATTGCTCTCCGGCGATGACGATCGACGGCACAGCGTCCGAGGGAGTGGCGCGATTCCCGGTCACACCCACCGTGCCATCGCGGTACGCGCTCGGTCGGATCGCCACTGCCGCGCCGGCGCGCGCCAGCAGCGTCATCAGCTCGCTCGTCGGCGTCGTGCTGCGTGCCTGCGGCAGCGTGGGATTCCCCGTGGCGATTTGGCCTTCGCCCAATCCTGGTTGCGGTCGGTCGCGAGTGACGAACTCGGTTACCGGAAGGTGCGTCAGCACGATGGCGCCGCGCAGCTGGTCGACCATCCCCTGGATTTGCGCGGCAGTCTTGTCACCGACGTAGACCACTCGCCCGCTCGACGCGCCTTTGATCGATGGCGACCAGGCGTCGGCGTAGGCGATGAGCGGCGTGTAGCGCGGTTCCGTCATCGCGACAAAAATATGTTCGAGCTGCCAGCCGCGGCCGAACTCGTACGGCTCGAGATGCGAATTGGCCAGGCCCCATTCCGTGAAGCGATCGAGCGCCCAACGCGCGGCCTGCATGTGGGCCGGTGATCCGGTCAATCGGGCACCGATGTTGTCAGTCAGCGTGCGATACAACGCCAGCGCGCGCGAGCGCTGCAGACCCTCCGCCCTGATGCGCGCCAACACGTCACCGGCATCGCCTTGCTGTCCGAAGACAAGCGCCAGGCCGGTCAGGATCATCGAGATAAGGACTAGCGAGAGGCGACGAGGCATCATCACTCTCCTGGTGCGGGCCAGAGCCCAGGAGAGTCTATACAAAAGACAGCCGCATCATCTCGTTGCCGCCACGTTCAAATTCGTACGGCACTGCCTCAATCGACACACGAAACATCGGGTCGCAGGACACGACCGCCGTCCGCGGATGTGTGGCTTCTGCGTTGAAGCTTGCCGGTGCGTCACCGCAACCAATGATTTTCAGACCGCTGATCGAGGTTGAACATCAGGTCAACTCGAGGTCGATTTCGTCCTCTCGTCGCGCGGTCACCACAAAACCGTGGCGCTCGTACAACCGAAGCGCACGATTGAGCCGAAAGGTGTGCAGCCGTAGTGGTAAACCGACGCTCCGAGCTCGTTCGACTTCCTGAAGAAGCAGGAACGATCCGAGGCCACGGTTTTGAAACCGCGGCAGCACCACCAGCTCGTTCACTCGGACGTGGTCAGCGTGAATCGACGAAGACACCGTGGCTACCGGTTCACCGTTCAACTCGACAACCCGAAAAGGAAGGCTCGCGACCTTCTCGGCGAAGCGGACGCCGTGAATGGACTCTTTCCACCCACCAAACTGCAGCGACAAAACTTCTCGGTACGCTTCCCGGGCGAGCGAAAGTAGGAATGGCGCGTCCGCAGCAGTCGCCTCGCGCACGGTCACATCTTTCATCTCGAGGACCGCAGGACCGCGCACGATTCGCGATTCAGCAACCGCGTGAATAAAACCAGATAGTTGGCGCATCGGCCTTGCCGTACGCCGGAACCCAGCCTTGATCGGCGACGGTTGGCTCGCCGTCGTCACACGCAGAGTGGCTCATGATATCGACAAGGAACCAAAGCCCTTCTTTGTCGCGAGATGCTCGACGGACTCGCACTGGCTGGTCCGGCGCGAGACGTGGAGACTTCGCCGGGCGCCCCGCCGAGCCCGGCGATGCCCACACTTGCCCACTCCAGGCTTCAGTGAGATACGTGAGACCGTCCTGGAAAAGCCGCTCGAGACCGTAGAACTCGTCCTGCGCGGATGCTTCAAGCCACGCCGAGCCAACAGTGAGACGCACTCGAAACCACGTCTCGCGTCGCTCGAGCACAACGGCGCCTGGCTCCTCGTAGGCGTACTCCATCATTGGCAGTGGCTGGACGGTCGCGGCCAGTGGTGCTCGCACTGCCACTTCCAGTCCCTCACAGCCACCGTTGCTATGGTGTGTCCATGGCTTCACCACGATAACGGTCCCCACGACAGGCCCCTGCGGCGTGGCGCGCAGTTCCACCGGACGCGGTGTAAATCGGTCGCACGCACCTTGGCCAAACACCTCTGGTAGAGCCAGCAACCCAATCACGCGTTCCTGAGCAAGGACGGGCTGCGACAACACAGCGCTGCTAAGCAGCAGGGCGACAACCGGTAGCTTCTGTCTCATATGTCTCGGGTCGTGCGGGGTTGTACGCCGCGGGGGATTACTTTGTCGCGACCGGCGTGGCGAGCGGCTTCCCGGATTCGACGATGTAGTTGGCGAGAACGCGGGCTGCTGTCGACGTCTTGTTGGTGGCGTTGTGAATGGTGCCCGCCGGAATGAAAAAGGTCTTCCCAGGGCCGAGCGCCACCGGCTGCTGTCCTTCCTGTTCGATCACGACCATGCCTTCCAGGATGTAGCCAATTTCCTCACCTGGATGTGTATGCCGGCCGACGGTTGCGCCAGGCTGAAACTCCGCGACCGCCGTCACGGCTTCGCGACCAGGCACGGACAACTTCGATTGCTGGAGAACGGTCCGCTTGAATCCCGCCTGCTGTGCGCTGAGGCCGGCAAGAATGCCGCTCACGGCGAACGTCGTCACGATGGTCGTCTTGAGTAGTTTCACGGGCGTCTCTCCTTGAAGTCGGCAAATCCTAGCATGCAGTGCGCTCATGATCTGGGAGCCTTATGCTCGCGAAACTGAATGACGTTGCCTTCCGGGTCGAGTCCATCACACACTCTGACGCCGTTGAACGACCATTCGTGATCCGCTGCCTCCATGACCCCGCCATGCGTCTCGGCAACCCCTCGGAGACGCGAGATGCTGGGCACGAAGAAGACTGGCTTGAATGCTGCCGCTGCGCGTCGAGCAGGCGGGACGGTGATGCCACCTGCCGTCGATTTCCCAGTGGTGATCCGATGCACCACCAATTGGAATCCCGGTGATTCCAGCACGATGTGATCATCGTCACGATTCGATTCAGCGAGACCGAGCATGACCGAATAGAAGGTCGCTACGCGATCCAGGTTCTGCGCAAAGAGCACTGCTCCGATTCGTGACCCGTAGCTCATGTGTCCTCAGATGCTTTAACGATAAACATCAGCCGCGTGACGCGATTACTGACAGTGTGTCGCGGTGGCGCTGAACCCATGCACGACAGTTCTTTGACCACTCACGAACGCCGCTCAGAGTTGCACGCTCTGCCAACGTGACTTGCGCCGAGATGATAGACGACAGAGCATCCACGCCGTCCACTCCGTAGGACGAGAAGAAATCGGCCACACGTTGGCCTGGAGATCTGGCAAGAGTTCGTCATTGCCGATGTCGATCCACAGCCACGCTGCGTAGCCAAGGTCCTCGAGTCGTGAACCCCGATGCGCTGCATCAAAGTCAATGATGCGGTCGGCATGTCATCAACGAAGGCGCAATTGCGGGCACTGGCGTCACCGTGACAGAGGACGTTAGGTCTCTTCTTTCGGATCCGACCCGAACCGAAGAACGTGACCGTCCGGGTCTCCGATCTTCATTTCGCAGGCCCAAGGAAAGTTCTGTGGTGGCTGGAGAATCTGAGCGCCGCTACCTTTGTATTCTTCGTACAACGCCTCGACATCGTCGACACCGAGCCACACCCAAGTGCCGGGATGCCCTTGCTCACCTTCGCACAAGTAGATGTTCGCCCCATCCCGAGTGACGCATGTAAAGTCGTCGCCACCCCACTCGGCGATGCTGAAACCCAGAGCGTCGACATAGTACCGGAGGCTCCGCTTCATATCGGCGACGCTCAGTATCGGATTGGCGTGCTCGAACTTCGTCCGTACGGCCTTTGGATGGGGCATGAACTCCTCTCCATTGGATGATCGGCGAGCACCCTTGCAGGGATCCTCATAGCGCTCGCCACGGTCGATGGGCTGGATGGCTGAAGGCGGCGCCTGCGGCCGGTCCAAAAGCCGGCGCTACGATCGTCGGGCTGAAGCCGGACACTACAACTAAAACAGACCGACGGTGCGGCCCTCGGCGTCGATGTCGATGTTCATGAACGCCGGCGTCTTGCCCAGACCCGGCATGCGCTGCATCTCGCCGCACAGCGCGACGACGAACTCCGCGCCGGCGCTCGGCACGAGGCCGCGCACAGGAAGCGTGAAGCCGGTCGGCCGGTTGCGCAGCAAGGGATCGTGCGACAGCGAGAGATGCGTCTTTGCCATGCACACCGGCGCGTGGCCGAGACCGAGCTTCTCGATCTTCTCGAGATCCTTGCGCGCCTGCGATTCGAGATCAATGCCCGCCGCGCCATACAGCTTGGTCGCGATCGCCTCGATCTGCTGCACGATGCCGGTTCCCGGAGGCGTGAGGAAGGTGAACGTGTTCGGCTTGTCACACGCGGTGACGACGGCGTTCGCGAGCTCGGTCGCGCCGGCACCACCTTCGGAGAAGCCGGAGTGCGTGACGACGGTTTCCGCGCCGGCCTTCGTCGCCAGCTCTCGCACGAGCTCGAGCTCGCGCGTCGTGTCCGTCGGGAAGCTGTTGATCGCCACGACACACGGCAGCCCGTATTGCCGGACGATCGCCACGTGCGCGGCGAGGTTGTCGGCGCCCTTCCGCAGCGCGTCGAGATCTTCGTTCCCAAGGACGTTGAACGGCTTGCCGCCATGCGACTTGGTCGCGCGCACCGTGGTCACCAGCACCGCAGCGCTCGGCGCAAATCCGCCGACGCGACACACGATGTCGCAGAACTTCTGGAAGCCGAGATCGCTGGCGAAACCCGCTTCAGTCACCACGTAGTCGGCCGATTTGATCGCGATGCGATCGGCGACGATCGAGTTCGCCGCATGCGCGATGTTGCCGAACGGACCGGCATGCACGAGCGCCGGCTGCCCTTCAAGCGTCTGCACGATGTTCGGCTTGATCGCATCCTTCATCACGACGGTCATCGCGCCGGCGACCTTCAGCATCTCCGCCGTCACCGGCTCGCCGTCGTAGGTACTCGCGACGACGATGCGCCCGAGACGACGACGGAGATCGGAGAGGCTGCTCGACAGCGCAAAGACCGCCATCACCTCCGACGCCGCGGTGATGATGAACTGACTCTCGCGCGGCAGGCCGTGCGTCTTGCCGCCCAGACCGACGACCGTGTAGCGCAGCTCGCGGTCGTTCATGTCGAGCGTCCGCGGCCACATCACGGACGAGGGATCGATGCGCAGCGGGTTGCCATTGAACAGCGACGCATCGAGCGCCGCGGCCAGCAGATTGTGCGCGGTGGTGACGGCGTGGAAGTCGCCGTTGAAATGGAGGTTGATGTCCTCCATCGGCCCGATCTGCGAATACCCGCCCCCGGTGCCGCCACCCTTCACGCCGAACACTGGGCCCATCGACGGCTCGCGCAGGCACAACATCACTTTCTTCCCGATCTTCCCCAGGCCCATCGTCAAGGCGACGCTGGTCGTCGTCTTGCCCTCGCCGGCTTTGGTGGGCGTGATGGCGGTGACGATCACCAGCTTGGCGTTCGGGCGCGACGCCAGGCGATCGAGAACCGAGAGGCGGATCTTGCCGCGGTATTGACCGGACAGCTCGAGCTCCTCGGGGAGGATGCCGGCTTCCGTGGCGATCTCGGAGATGGGACGCAGCTTGGCTTCGTGAGCGATCTCGAGGGCTGTTTTCATCGGTGACGTTATCCTGCGTGTCCGCGCACGCTGACGCGTGCGCTCGACGTGTGCGCTACGCTGATTTCTCTACTTTTGGAGTTTCTGCTTTTGCCGCCGGCTTCGGCGGCGTACGAGCCGCCAGCGCCTTGTCGGCTGCTGAAGGTCCGGCTGTCTTGAGACGTTCGTCTTCCTCGATCGGCACGGTACGGCCCGGGCCGCCCGACTGCCACAGATCCTTCGGACGTCCCGGCCGGCTATCGCGACCAAGGTAGAAGTTCACCCATGACGCCGTGCCGGTCAGTGCGCGATCGGGCGGCGGGATGTAGACCTTCAACTGATCGATCGTGTTCGACGCTTCGGCGCGCGCCATCACCTTGACCCAGATACATTCCTGGCCGATGACTTCGCACTCGCCATGGAAGGTGCCACCGCACGGCCCGTTGCGCATCTGCTTCGGGCACGTCTGCGGGCACACGTATTCCATCGAACCGAGGACACAGTTGCCACAGTTCTGACAGCCGAAGACTTCCTTCTTGCCGTAATACTCGAACCGCTCGAACCAGTGACTGAGCCGGGGATGCTTATCGAGCCAGCTGAAGGCGCCGGCGATCGCGCGCTTCACCGCCGATTCCCTGGTACTCTTCGACCACGGCACGAATGGCAATGCTTTGGCGGCCGCATCCATCACGGTCGGGAGGAACGTACGGACCGGCTTCGGGTGCGGATCGCGCTTGTAGAGATAGAAGCCGTCCTTCCTGCCGAACTGCAGCTCCTCGAAGAGCTCCTCCCACTTCGGCGCCAGCTCCTCGGCGCGGCGGATCATCCACCGGATATGGTTCGCATCGTGTGTGCCGCCGATGTAAGCGCCGGCGTAGCCAATCCCTTTCAGGATCGCGATCGATCGCGCCGCGCGCTCGAGACGCGCCTGAAGTCCGCCGTCAGAGGCTTCTGATTCCTTCTTCAGTACCGCGACCAGTTCGTCCGACGCCCAGCACCCCGGTGGATTACCGGTGTTCATACGCTCCGCGGCACGGCGGCTCAACACGAAGACGTTGCCGAGCACTGGCGTGGTGATGCCGCGTTCGTCGAGATATCGCTTCAGCTCGACGAACTTCGTCGCATCCCAGCCCACCTGCGTGATCGCCATGTTGGATCCGGCGGCGATCTTCTTTTCGAGCTTGAGGTATTGATACAGAAGGTCTTCGCGCTGGTACTTGAACGGCGACACCGCGCACGAGATGAAAAACGGCGTGCCGGTGCGCGCGCGGAGCTCGGCGATGTGCGCCGCCAGCTGCACGGAGTCGATGTCGAACACCGCAGTGCGTTGTGCCGCCTTCGGCCAGTCGCCGCTGATCGCGAAGATGTTGTGCATCTCCAGCGCCGAGAGCTGCGTCAGGATTTTGTCGATCGTCTTACGGTCCTGGCCGACGCACGTCTGATGCACGTTTGGGACGAGACCGCGGGCGCGCACAGCCGTGCCGACGCGGATCGAGTCCTGGCCAAGTGCGCCGCCGGCATAGCTGGTGATGCTGCCGCCGGCGATCTCCGGAATCATCGCCAGCTTCGACGCGATCTCGAGCACCTGCGCCTCGCGCTTGAGGCCCGATGCCACCAGTTCCGTCATGTAGACGAATTGGCCGGACGTCACGCGTTCGGCGAGCGCTCGCACTTACTTACCCAGCTCCTTTCGAACCGCTCGCGTGCCCTCTACCATCGCGTTCAATTTGCTGAAGGCGACCTCACGAGGCAATCGCACGAGGCCGCAATCGGGAGTGATGATGAGCCGTTCCGGTCCGATCACATCGAGCCCGCGGCGAATCCGGTCGGCGACGAAGCCTGCCGATTCCACCTCGTTCGTCTTCACGTCGATCACGCCGATGGCAACCTGGAACGGGACGTTGAACTTCTTGAACAGCTCGAGGTCGTCCTCGCCGCGGCGCGCGAACTCCATTGAGACCGCCTGCACCTTGGCGTCGAGGATCGCGGGGAACAGGAACTGATAACTACCCTCGAACGCCGGCTTGCCGTAGCGATTGCCGTAACAGATGTGCAGCGTCACATGCGCGTTCACGCCATCCACCATGGCATTGATCGCTTTCAGCGCCCAGGGCAGATCCTCGGGGAAACCGGAGAAATACGGCTCGTCGATCTGCAGGCGCGTGGCGCCGGCGCGCACGAGCTCCTTGAGCTCGAGGTTGAGCATGCGTCCGAGATCCAGCGCGAACGCCTCTTCCGTCGCGTAATGCTTGTTCTGGATCCGCTTGACCAGCGTATGCGGGCCCGAGATCGAAATCTTCGACGAGTGGTCGCTGAACCGGGCGAGGAACTTTGCTTCCTCAGAGAGTCCCAACGTCCCCGTCGCCAGCTTCGATCGGACGACGCTCTCGTAGAAGTCGTAATAGAAGCGCTTCGATCCCTGATCGACCTGCACGCCGGGCATGCGCTCGGTGAAGTAGTCGATCATGTTGTCGCGCTGCGCCTCACCATCGGAGACGATGTCGATACCGGCGGTCTCCTGGTCCTTGATCGCCGCCTTGCGGACGGCGTCGTGCATCTCGTCCAGGTCACGGCGGCTCAGACGGCGCGAGAGGTATTCGTTCTTCGCGCGTTCGAGCCACTCGGGCATCGAGTAGCTGCCAATGACGGTGGTGGGAAGGATCGGAAGTGGCGACGACATAGTTTTCTCTGCAGTGTAGGGCGGGTCTTGCGCTGTAGACCCGCCGTCCTAATCGCGTTGTGTCGTATACAAGATGCTCGTCTTCGTGCCTGGCCTGTACGGGAACGGCGCGAAGTGCACGTCGTACCCGGCTCTCGCACCGACGGCGCGCAGCAGCGCGCCGTTCACCCAGGTGACGAGCGAACCATCCAGTTTGCCGGGCCCGCGGAACCCTTTGCGATAGTCGTCCATGTCGCTGACGAAGATGTCCTGCACCTGCAGATATCCGCGCGGATGCAGGAGCGGCAGCGTATTGGCGAAGCTCTCCCCTGCCCCACGCGAAATGTGGAACCGCACATCGTCAGGGGCTTCAGCGAGCAGGTCCTCGAGGTGCGTCCGGTTCAGGCCGGGTGGCACGTGGTCCTCTTCGCGATCGTCGAGCACGCGCAGACGTTCTTCGAGCTTGAACGTGTCCCAGACCCGACGCCAGAACTCGACGCCCTTCTCGCCCTGGTAGATGCCGTAGGGACCCTCATCGAGGAGCTTCTTCACCAGTGCCGGAAGCTCCTCTCTGGTAAGACCGAAATCCGCGGTGAGACGGTCCACACCGTGCCCGTTCAGATACGCACGCACTTCGACCAGGTACAGCTTGCCGTCGCGGCGCACCAGGTCGTCGAAGGGCAAGTTGTCGTACACGTTGGTCAGGTGCACGTACATCAACTTGAAACGGAATTTTGTCAGCGACTTCTCGGGATTGAGGGCGTCGAGCGGAATGCCGCTGGCGTGCTCGCCGTGATGCGCGACGGCCTGGAGGGCGCGGTCGAGACTTGTCGGCGAGTAGTCGCCCAGGATGAAGTGCAGCCGCGAATAGAAGTTGGTGCCGCACTGCGCGTCGAGCGTCTTGAAGCGATCAAGCCATGCCGCGGCGCGGGCGCCTGAGCCGACGCCGATCTCAAGGCCGACGATTTCCTGCGGCAGCTGATTGCGATTCTCGAGGTCGCGCAGCAAGGTCCAGAAGTCGGCCACCGCGTCATGCACCGCCTGCGGATGATTGGCGTCAGAGGTGCCGCCCGGCAACGCCGCCTCGAAACCTTTCCCCGACATGGCTTCCCAGTCGCCGAGGTGACGCCAGAACAGCCGGTTGAAGGGCCAGATCAGGCAATCGCGATATGGCTTGAAGTCATCCAGGTAGAGGTGGTTGTCGCCGTTCGACTGGGGACCGGCACCGATGTTCTTGACCGCCTGGGCCAGCTCGTCGGGCAGACGTGACGCATCGGCTTGACGCAGATCGATCGCGATTTCGGCCAGCGGCAGGATCTGTCCCTGCGGGTTGGTAGTCCGCCGGACGATGACGGGATCCCGGAAGTTCGTCTTGTATTGAATCCAGTCGAGGTGGATACGCAGCGATGGGGCCAGCCGCGCGTCCAGGACACCGTCCTCGACGAGGGACATCAAGGACCCGGTCACCAGGCTGGCGAGTTCGCTCTGAGGCGACCGCTGGTTCCCCTTCGGCTTCTTGCTCTGCGAGATGTGATTGATGTGGACGATCACCGGCCCGGTCGCTTCAGGCGGGTCTCAAGACCCGCCCACTACAAGTTGTATGTGGACGGCGCGTCATTCCTGACGCCAACCAGCCTCTCAGTCTATTTCAGGAATCCGAACAAGTCATCCGCTCTGCGAAAACAACGGTAGTCGGGACTCCGCATCGTTTGGTCTATGCTGGCGGCGTGACGCGATTCCTCGCGCCGTGTCTCGCCGCGATTGTCGCGGTGCCGTTGCTGGCGCAGCCACAACCGCCGCCGCAGATCCTCTCGCGTCTGACCTGGTTCGATCGCGCTGGCACGCGTCTGGGGGGCATCGGTCCCGTCGCCGATCACGGCAACTTCGAACTCTCGCCGGACGGTACACGCATCGCAGTTGCCGTCACCGATCACACGCACCAGACGCGCGACATCTGGATCTACGACGTGAAGTCCGGTGATCGCACACGATTCACCTCCGACCCCGCCGACGAAAACTGGTTGATCTGGTCGAGCGACAGCCAGCGCGTCGTGCTCAACTCGTTTGGACGGGAGCATCTCGATCTGTTCGAGGCGGCCGCGAGAAGTCTCGAGCCGCACACCGTGCTGATGCAGGACGGCATCGCCAAGTGGCCGGTCAGCTGGTCGCGCGACGGCCGGTTCCTGCTCTACGTCACCAACAACCGCACGACGAGCAACGACATCTGGGTGCTGCCACTGGCCGGCGATCGCAAGCCATATCCGTATCTGCAGACCGAGGCGTCGGAAAATTGGGCGGCGTTTTCGCCCGACGGCAATTGGGTGGCGTACAGCACCACCGACACGGGAACGATCGAGGTCTACGTTTCGCCATTCCCGTCCAACGGCAAACGGTGGCGCGTGTCAGCCGACGGCGGGAGCCAGGCGCGCTGGCGGCGAGATGGCAGTGAGATCTTCTATCTCGCTCCGGACCGTGCCGTGATCGCCGCGTCGGTCACCATCAAGGGCAACGAGTTCACGGTCAACGGTTACGATCCGCTCTTCGAGATCAGACATCCGTACGGCGCGTATCACGCCTTCGATGTCACAGAGGACGCGAAGCGATTCCTCGTGAATACGCTGGTCGTCAACCCAGGAGGTGCGACAGTGGTCGCGTCCCTAGTCGGCGGCTTTCAGGATCCTTCCGAGCACGGCTTGATCGCTCGGTAGCAGCCCGACCTTCACCAACCTCGGCGTCAGCGTCAGCCAGTTCTTATCCGCACGGAACACACGCCTGAACAGCGGCAGCGATTGATCGACGCGTCCCATGTTCACCAGCGCCACGGCGTGCCAGTAGACCATCTCGAGGTTGTCTGGCACGAGCGCGGCGGCGGCGCTGTACTCTCGCAACGCGCCGTCGTTGTCTTTCTTCTCGACGGCGAGATCGCCGTCATTCATGTGGTTGTAGGCGCGCTGCAGCACGAGTAGACGACGGAGTTCTCTGAGTGGCTCGGGACTGTCGTCCACACGCAGATCGAACACGCGATCCGACCACCGCTTGCCGGTCGGCTTGCCGGTGACGACGATGAGCGCGGCGGATTGGCGGCCGCGTATGTCGCCGCCTGCGGCTTGTGCGGCGTCAAGCGCGGCCATCATGCGATCGGCGAGGTCGCCTTTCGCGGACGAGAACGCTTTCGCCATCGCCGGCCACACCGTCTCGTTCAACATCAAATTCGCTTGCACCGAGAAGTTGGTGCCGATGATGTGGCCCGCAGCAGGAATGTCCTTCGCACCGGTGTGCGTGGCGACGCGTCCGCGTGCATCGATCATTGCGACTTGACGAACGTCGCGGCCGTCATCCTTCGCGAGCAGCATCTTCAGCGCGTCGGGCGCACTCGTGCCGGCGCGCATCAGATCGAGGCCGTTCTTGCCATAACTCGGATCGACGAACGACTGCGTCGCGATCGCGCCGACGCCGGCCTCGGCCCATGGCACCACCGAGCCGACGCTGAACCAGTGCGATTGCACCGCGACGCCGAGCTGCCCCGTCGCAGGATCGCGCGCGACGATCGAAAAGGTGTGGACGGGGCGTATCGCTGTCGCCGTAGTCGGTGTCGCCGTAGTGTCAGGCTTTAGCCGGACCTGAGTCGTCGGACTCGCGCCCGCCATGAGGACGAGCGCGAACACCGTGACAGCCTTGCCCGTGATCATCTCGCCTCGATCTCGACCCCGCCGACGAGATTGGCCGCGACATTGAACAGCGCGGCCTGGATCAGCGTCATCACGAACGCCATGCAGCCGTAGAAGATCGGGAACAGGATAATCGCGCCGACGCCGAAGAACGCGCCGAACATGGCACGGTCTTCCGCCCCGCCGGCGCCAATCGCGGCGCCCGCCAAGGAAAACAGCGAAAAGAACCCGCCTGCGATCAAGCCGATCACCACGCCGAGAAGGCCAGCAATTTTGGCTACTGACAGGGGACCCACACGGGTAATGGTCATCATTCGCTCCTTTGGCGCGAATGATACGACCAAACGCTTGGGCTTTGGGATTTCAGTCTACGGTCTACCGTGAGTAGTCCTACCAAAACCGAAGACCGAAGACCGGCTTAACGAGGCCGTCCGAACACCTGCACGTAGTACGGCCGTCCTGCGGAATCGCGCGCGACGCCAATGCCGATCTCCGTGACGCTGGTGCTCAGGATGTTCGCGCGGTGACCGGAGGAGTGCATCCATGAATCCATCGCCGCGGCGGCCGTGCTCTGCCCCATCGCGATGTTCTCGGCGTACGCCGACCACTGATACCCGACTGCGGCGAGCCGGTCCTCGGGACGTGGATATTGCGCGCCCGAGAGGACGTGTTCGAGACGGCCGAGACGAGCCATTTGGTCGGCGTGGAGTTGCGCCGCATCCATCAAGCGGCTGCTGGTCCGCAGCGCCGGCAGCCCCGCATTCGAGCGCTCGGTATTCGTCAGCTGCACGATTGTGGTGGCAATCGCCGACGTTCCCCCAGCGGCCGCCGGTGCGTCGGGCATCTCGGTCGGGCTGGCCGGCGATGCGCAGGCCGACGCCAGAACGAGCAGCCACACCACCGGAGCGGGTCGAACGGACCAGGACATAGCGCCTATCGGTGCAAGCAACGCGCCGGAGGCCAACGGCGTAATTCACACTGAAAACCGTTTGAGTGCCGCTGATCCGTTTCCCGCTTGAACACGCTTTCGTGAATGGCTTACGCTTGCGGGCTACGGATGACCCTCGCAGACGAGGGTTCTCCTGAAGGAGCCCATAGATGCGATCCCTGATCGTCCTCGTGTGTCTGTCCGTCGTCTGTTTGAGCGCGCCCACGATTGCGCAGGAAGGCCACCCCTTGAAGGGGTCCTGGCTCGGCACCTGGGGACCGAGCAAGGTTCACAGTAATGACATTCTGCTCATCATGAATTGGGACGGGAAAACGATCAGCGGCATGATCAATCCCGGCACCGACAACATTCCGATCAAGAACGCCACGCTCAACCCTGAGGGCTGGCTGGTGCATCTCGAGGCGGAGACGAAGGACAAGACGGGCCCGATCACCTATGTCATCGACGGCAAGATCGAGGGACTCGCCTTCCACAACCGCTCGATCACCGGTACCTGGAAGGGCCGCGGCGAAAGCGGACCATTGAAGATCAGCAGGCAGTAGCAATGAGATATCTGCGTACCCTGCTCGCCACCATCGGAGCCGTGCTCCTGCTGGCGTCGACCACCGGCATCGCTCATCACGCGATCTCGGCGAAGTTCGACGACAAGAAACCCACCACGCTCAACGGCATCGTCACGCTGGTGGATTGGCGCAATCCACACGTGCACGTGTTCATGAACGTGAAGGATGCCAAGGGCGCCGTATTGAATTGGGCCGTTGAGATCGAGAGCCCGATCGATCTGGAATCGAACGGCTGGAACAAAGAGACGCTGCAGCCCGGCGACCCGGTGACGGTAAGCGGAATTCTGGCGCGCAACGACAGCCGTCAGGTCTGGGGCCACTCAATCGTGCTGTCGGCGACGGGCCGTCAGGTGTTGAAGTTCACACCGAAGATGCCGACCGAACCGCTCGAGAAGCGGCCGACACCGCGCTGGGCGGACAAGCAGCCGCGACTCGGACCGATTCCGGGTGGCGTGCAGGGCTATTGGGCCTATCCAACGGCGACCGTTCTTCAGGAAGCGGGCGCCAACGTCAAGATGGACCAGTGGGGCTTGCTCGCCAACATCGCAGATGCCAGCAAGGTGGCGCCGATGCAACCGTGGGCGCTGGCCCTCTATCGCAACCGTCAGAGCCGATTCCTGCAGGACGACCCGACGTATTTGAACTGCAAACCGCCCGGCGGACCGCGGCAGTTTCAACTTCCGTATGGCGTGCAGTTCGTGGAAGACCGCGAGCGCCAGCGCATTTTCGTGCTGATTGGCGGCGGAAATTCCAATTACAGAATCATTTACCTCGACGGACGCACCCATGCCGGCCAGGTCGGAGGGGATGACGATAACCCGCTCTATTACGGCCGTTCGGTGGGAAAATGGGTGGGCGACGTGCTCGAGGTCGATACCAGGGGATTCAACGAGGACTTCTGGTTCACCAACGGGGGTCTGGTGCATACCGAGCAACTGAAGTTGCTCGAGAAGTTCTCGCGGCCGGACTTCGACACGCTGAAGTACGAGGTGACGATCGACGACCCGAGCGCCTACACGCGGCCGTGGTCAAGCGGTTGGACGCTTCGCTGGGTTGCCGGCGAGGAATTGCCGCGACACCTATGTCAGGAGAACAGACCCTAGTGATATAACGGGCGGGTCGTCGGTGAACTGATAGCTGGATGCTAGTGGGAGGAACGGAGATGAGAGCGTACATTCTGGGCGGTCTGGTAGTCGTCGGTGTCCTGCTGGGCGCGGGCAGGATTGCCGCCCATCACTCCTTTGCAGCGGAGTTCGACGCCAATAAGCCGGTCACGCTCAAGGGCATCGTCACGAAAGTCGAGTGGACGAATCCTCACGTGTGGTTCTACGTGAACGTGAAGGATGAGAAGACCGGCGAGGTGACGAACTGGGGCGCTGAGATGGGTCCTCCGCATGGTCTGCAGCGCCGCGGCTGGCGTCGTGAGACGTTGAAGATCGGCGAAGAGATAACGGTCGTTGGCTCACGAGCCAAGAACGGCAGCAACCGCATGAACGCCCGGCAGGTCACGCTGACCAAGACCGGTGGACGGCCTGGTGAGACGCTCGATGCGGCGTCGAGTCAGGGCGGCGACAACCAGAACTAAATTCCCAACGCCCAACTGCCAACGACCAACCACGTCCAACTCCCAAGACCCAACCAAGGTTGAAAGTTATTGGGAGTTGGCAGTTGGGAATGGTTGGGAGTTGGGAGTTGGCCGTTGGGCGTTAAGGCCCGTCATGCGACATCTCCCGCTCATCGCAGGTGCGGCGTTGTGCCTCGTAGTGCCGATGCTCGCCGCCGAAGGCCAGGCCAACAGCGAGCAGCAGACCGCACCACAGCCGCAACGTCCCAGCGTTCAAGTTGGCGTTCCTGACGGACGTGCCGGAGGCACTGGCGGTGCCGCACGTCAGGGAGGCGCCGGCCGCGGACGTCAAGCCGGTCCCGCGGCTCCCGCGCCGCGTTCAGCAGAAGGACGGGTGCTGCTCGGCGGCGCGACACCGAAAGAGCGCAACGGCGTGTGGCTGCCGGTCGGCGGTGGTCCAGTCACCCCAGCCAACATCAAAGACGTACCGTTTCAGCCGTGGGCGCGCGGCGTGCTCGCCGATCGCGAGATTAACGAGCTCGAGCCGCACACACGCTGCAAGCCATCGGGCGTGACCCGTCCGTTCCTCACGCCCTATGGCGTGGAGTTCGTCGAGCTCCAGGAACTGCAACGGATCTTCATCTTCGACATCGGCGGCCCGCACACCTATCGTACGATCTATATGGACGGCCGCTCGCATCCGGCGCAGCTCACGCCGAACTATTACGGTCACTCGATCGGCTGGTGGGAAGGCGATACGCTGGTCGTGGACACCATCGGCTTCAACGAAGGTTTCTGGCTCGATCGCCGTGGCTCGCCGCACACCGAACAGCTGCACACCATCGAGCGCTTCACGCGCAAGGACGAAGCCAACATGCAGTACGACGTGCTGATCGACGATCCGGGTGCGTACACCAAACCATGGAAGAGCGGCTTTGCGCTGCGCCATGACGGCAACGTCGATCTCTTCGAGTACGTCTGTCAGCAGATGAACTACGCGCACGAATTGATGGTCGGCTCGAATGATTCAGTCGATCGTCGCAGCCCCATCATTCCCTGAGGGCCTCCATGCGATACCGCCATCTTCGCGCTCCGCGCTACGGCGCCCATGCGCTCGCCACCGTTGCCGCCGCCGCATTGTTCCTCTGTCCTCTGCTGAGTGAATCGCTCGAAGGCCAGCAACAACCGCAGCAGCCTGAGCGTCCCGGCGTGCAGGTCGGCGTGCCCGAAGGACGCGCCGGTGGTGGTGCCGCCAGGCAAGGTGGCCCGGGACGTGGCCGGCAGGCCGGTCCGCCGAAGCCCGCACCTCGCAGCGCCGACGGCAGAATTCTGCTCGGCGGCGCGACGCCGAAGGACAAGGGTGTGTGGTTGCCGGGCGCAGTCGTGGCGAATCCATTGGGCTTGAAGGATGCGCCGTTCCAGCCCTGGGCGAAGGCGCTGCTCGAAGATCGCCAGAACAACGAGCTCGAGCCGCACACCCGATGCAAGCCGTCAGGCGTGGCGCGTCAGTTCCTCACGCCGTATGGCGTCGAGATCGTCGAACTTCCCGAACTCGAACGTGTGTTCATCTTCGATATCGGCGGCCCGCACACCTATCGCACGGTCTACCTGGACGGCCGCACGCATCCGGCGAACTTCACGCCGACCTTCTACGGCCATTCGATTGGCTGGTGGGAAGGCGATACGCTGTTCATCGACACCGTCGGCTACAACGAAGGCTTCTGGATGGACCGCGACGGTCTGCCGCACACCGACAAGCTGCATACCGTCGAGCGATTGACGCGCACCGATGCCGCGGCGTTGAAGTACGAGCTGACGGTGGATGACCCCGGCGCCTATACGAAGCCGTGGTCCGGCGGAATGACGCTGCGTTGGGAAGATGGCACCGAGCTCTTCGAATACCAGTGCCAGCAGTCGAACTACGCGCCCGAGCTGATGGTCGGGCAGCACGGCAAGGTCGACCGCTCAACTCTGATAGTGCCCTAGTCGTTCGGATTGTTCGGTTCGTTCGGATCGTTCGGGTCGTTCGAGGCGTTCGGATCGTTCGGGAGTTTTCGGTAGCGTCGCGTGGCGTTGAGTTTGGCCTGCGACGATCGAAGATATCGCTGCAACTTTGCGACTGCTTGCAGTCCGCGATCAGCGAGCACCTCGAGGCGCTCGCACTCTGGCGCCTGCCAGTAGCCGATCGCGAGCCCTTCTTCAAGAGCGCCTTCGTTTCCGTCGCTGACGCACGTGCAATGTCGAGAAAGTGGACGAACTGTGCGGGGTTGAAGCGGCCAAAGCCTTCGGCGATGTTTCGTTGCGCCGAATCGCTGGCGTCGCGAATCTGATCGCGAAAGTCACAGTCCCGCGAAGCTGGAGGACGATCGCGTCGCCTTCCTGATCTCGATGCTCAGTTCATACATCCGCTGCCAGGCGATCACGTCCTCGAAACGACGCGCTCCAGTCATACCGCCGGTCACAGCAGCGATCGTGCCGGCTCGAAATGAAGGCGTACTCGTCTTCACCGGGCCAGGAGTTGCAGAAAGTGCACGATTGCGAACAGTGAACATTCGAACCATTTGAACGAACGACCAAACGGGTCGAACGATCCGAACGGCCCGAACGGCCCGAACGGCCCGAACG
>Ga0126304_10000221_pt1 | contig 20389 bp, 22 predicted proteins | sample Plot25_FD_92538 | JGI IMG/M metagenome (GOLD analysis project Ga0126304, IMG submission 92538) | Serpentine soil microbial communities from UC McLaughlin Reserve, CA, USA - Plot25 | ecosystem: Environmental > Terrestrial > Soil > Grasslands | place: USA: UC McLaughlin Reserve, Lake County... | reverse complement strand
TCGCTATATATTTCTCTAAAGTTAATGAAAATTAACTTTTTATTGGAATAAAGATTGAATAGTTATTATTGTTTATTTTATATTTAAAGTGATTCAAGCGGTTTTTATTTTAACTTCCCTGACATTTGGTGCTTTCTTTGCGTGGCTTTATTTTTTCTTCTATATGCTAAAATCTTTGGAGCAATCCCCGAAATTAGAATCTTATAGTCGATACCATTGGCTAGGAAAAAATAATGCTGATGATGATAGTCTGCCTAAAGTTAGTATAATAGTTCCTGCACGCAATGAAGAAAAGTATATTTCAAAATGTCTTGACAGTTTGCTAAAGCAGGATTACTCTAGATTTGAAATTATTGTTATTAATGATTCATCGGAGGACAGTACATGGGATATAATCCAGAAATATGCACAAAATTACAAGGAATTTATTATAGCGATAAACGCCGGTCCAAAACCTGATGGATGGGCGGGTAAGAGTTGGGCATGTTATCAGGGATACTTGAAGGCAACTGGTGATGTCTTCATGTTTACGGATGCAGACACAATTCATTCTCAATTTACATTGTCATTAGCCGTAGGACATCTAACCGAACAAAAGCTAGATGCTCTTACTATAATACCTAGGCTTCTATGTGAAGACATTTGGACAAAGATAACTTTACCGCTTATTTGGACCATTTCATATGTTAGATATTCACCACTGCGTGCAAATAACCCTAAGACTACAACTGGTTATTTCTTTGGCAGCTTTTATATAATATCTAGAAAAGTCTACGAAGCTGTTGGAACTCATGAAGCAGTAAAAAATGAAATTGTAGAAGATGGTGCATTAGGTGGTATAGTAAAGAAAGCAAAATTTAGATTGAAAGTAGTTCGTGGCGAACATTATATTGATGCAGTATGGGCAAGAGACTTTAGTACATTGTGGCATGGCTTACGCCGACTTATGATTCCACTATATCATCAAGACAAAATTCATGCTTCTCTAGTTACAATTGCAGCATCTTTTCTGCTTTTAATGCCGTTTATCTTACTTCCATTTTCTTTTATTCTACTGTCAGAAGCAACTACCACATTGCATGTAATGGGAATTTCCGTAGATGGCTATTATTACAGTAGAGATAACCTCATAACATGGAATCAGATTTTGCTATTTTTCAGTTTGATGACGATTGCTCTAATCATTTCAAGTTCTGCTATACAGTCAAAGTGTGTTCTTTTTAATAGTTCAATATATTCGCTTGGTGCTCCAATAGCAAGTGCTATCATTTCTCTTGGGTTTATTTCATCTATTATTGATGCAAGAAAGAAAGAAATAGTCAGATGGAGAGGGAGGACATATACAATTAACAATACAACTCAACATCCTTTACATTAATTAGATAGATAGAAATTACCTATAATATGCCCGCTAGTACAGAGTAACGTTAGATATGAAACCTAATAAGATATCGTAAGCTAAAGTCACATTCGAGGATTTGCCTCTTCGTCTTCTTCTTCTTCTTCTTCCTCTTTCTGGAAATAGTAGTCTGCCAATTTCGGGTTTCACTTGTTATTCTTACGAATCTGTTGAGAACTATTATCAGTTCGGGTTCGGTGTAATGTGCACCAGAATTGACTCATTTTTACCACCCAGAAAAAAATAGTTTAATACAAAGAGATAGCGGTTCCCAGCACTAAGCCGCTGGCTTACTTTAAAGTCTTCGTTCAGTAACGTGAATATGCAGTAGATTGAATACACGATAAGAAACAGGACTTAAGTAAGTCCTATTTTATCTTCTGTTAGTCAACGGGTTAGGATCAATGGTAACAATATTTGTAAGGTCGACTCTATAGTAGTCAAGCTTATCTGGATCATATTTTTGTATTATTTCTATATTTTCACCTTTACTTATTCTACTTAGGATTACATCACGATGCACATAGCTAGTTACAAAAATATATCTCCTACGCTTTGCTTCTTTTAGAAAATGCGTTCTAAGCATATGACCTCCTTTTTCTCCCCAATAGCCATGCTTAATGTTAATCCATTCCATATATGCAGTATTATTTCTCCCAAAGTTATTATCATTGGTTCCTCGTCTGAGTTTATAATTTTCTAATGGACCTCCTTTCACATAGCCCACAATTTCTCCGGATTTGTCTTTGTTTCTTAACGTAATTAGAATTGTTCTATTATCAGAAAGTGACTCAATAAACTTCTCTTCATTAATATGTACCGGAGTCGGCAATTCACTGTGAATTTTTCGAATAGATTCCATTAACTGCGGATCATATTTGCTTTCAAATTCTTCTACTAATGATAAAAGAGTAATTTCACCTTTTCTCATTGAAGCTTTTATATCGATTTCTTCTTGCCAAGAGTCTCTAAAGCTCTGAACATTGTTGAAGAAATTGGTTTTGTTTACATTAGGGATATTATTTAACAGCTGTTTCACCATCTCTTTTTCGTCTTTTAGGGAGCTAAAGTATTTGACGGATTGTTCATTTATGATTGATGGATGCCATCCTAGTGCGTGAGCATTGCGTCGTGCCAGTTCTCTTCCGTGTTCGATATCACCCAAGGCGTACCCAGCTATGCGATCTGAAACAGAGAGAAACCAACCCAGACGTTCGTAATGCTCTCTTGTTACAGTATCATTTTTAGAAATTCCCGCAACTGTAAATAATTCCTGCATTCTCATCGTTGCATGTTCAGCTATCTCACCTTTAAAAGGATAGGCAGTTCTATGAATGAGTGCAATTACGATATTAATATTAATTCCAATATCATAAATGAACTTTCTTATCTTGTCGTCATTTCTTATGTACCATTCAACAGCATCTTCATGTGGCTTATCAAATTTTTTTAGTGGATCATAATCATGAAAAAGAGCGGCCACAAAGAGATACTTCATATCGTCGTAACTGAAACTTATCTTATTGTTCATTTGCTGATTGCTGTGTCCCGCTCCATTAATTGCTAATAGAGTAAAATATGTAACCTCAAGAGCGTGATCAATATTATGATAACCGTAATAATCTGAACCTAGCCCCTTTTTTGAAAATTCAGATACTACATGTCTTAAGACTCTTTGAACCCACCTATCCGGAAGTCCCATGGTAATGGCCAGTTTGATTATTTCATCTTTTAGATTAGCTTGCCTAGCAATTCCAATGTTATAGCGCAACCACCATGGGAACAAGACTATTCGTTTATAGTACGTATACCACCATGGCAGCGGTTCTGCAAGAGGGTTGATTGCTGGCTGCAAATAGTCGTAGCTCTCTCCATATTGCTGATTATCCACGCCTTGTGATCTAGACATCCTTATTCTCGCAGCCTTGTCTATTACTAGGTATATTTCTATATGAATTTTGCAGTAATTCATGTCGGACTATATAAACGGCCTGAGACTCACTAAATTTATTATAATTCTTTGGTAATTCGGTGCATTTGTATGGAATACACGATATACCTGGATTAGTTAGTAAAGTCAGTTAGTTCAACTATAACCCTTATTGTAGCTGGGTGGTATTTGCATAGCTGCTGTTAGTTTGGTTTTGTATGGCATTAGATGCCGTTTATTGACAATCGTTATATAAAATGTAGGCCTATTTGGATTATGTCAATTAGAACAAACGAAAAAGAAGAAAAGTCATTGGAACAGGCACAAAAAGAAGCTGAGATAGTAAGCGAATCTGCTAAGGACACTAGACTGGACTACTTGCGGAGTCAAAGAGAAGCTAAGACAAGAGCCAATAAATACGTGTATAAACACGAAGAGAGACAAGCAGATAGAAACAGCATTAGTTCATCAACAGAACAACAAGAACAAGCAATCGAAAACGTATTAAACGAAACAAAAGATAATATCAGACACGTAACTAGAGAAGCAGCAAAAGAAATACCTCAATATACACAAAAACTGGGTGACCTACAAGAACAAACTATTCAAACTACAAGAGAAATTGCAGATAACTACATAGAATCACAAAAAGAGATAATTAGTATATATCAATCAGTATGGACTCCATTTGTAGAAAATGCAAACAGCAGATTCTGGAATTATTGGTCTATATCTCCAAAGGGAATAGCTGAAACATATGGAACTGTTGTTAGCAGCTTTGCAGACAATGTAATTGCAGCTACCAGACTAACGAATAATGCAGTATCAGCAAATATGGAGCTATTCAGTACAGCACTGCAGCAGACAAAAGATAGCTCAAAGGAGTTTTCCAGACTAGGTGTAAATGCGGCTAAGGTTTTTAATGAAGCATCAAATGACTTAGCCAACTCAAGTTTCTCTCACATAGAAACAGCAGCATCAAGACAAAGAAGATAAATTAGTAAAAAATAGTAGAGAATAAACAGGTACCTAATACCTATCCCTTTTTTGTTTTACGATAGAAATTTTGAACGGATTTTTCGTCTTAATCTGTTAACCTTCATTGAGGATACTATCTGTGAAAGTACCTGAACGAAAATGAACCCTATATTGCCTCTACACTTATAGTTACAATCAATGGCTGGTCTGTTAAACATCTAACATGAGTTGATAATCATATGTTGGAGGCTTTTCATTTGTCATGGTGAAGGGAGATTTAGCAGAGAAAAAGCATGATAATACTTCACATACTTGATTCTTATTAATCACGATGGCAAAGTCCAAAATGTCCTAGTGTTCTCGCTTGGTATACCTTTTATGTTTTTCTTAATTTCTGCTCTTTGATCACAATCACGTCTGATATTGAAAATTCATGTTTGGCGATTGCTTTTTTGCTATCAATGTTATATAATTCCGCTGATTCTGATAATATCTTTTCAAATGCCAACTTGTCTACCATAATACTAATTGGAGGGTTAAATCCATGTTCTCTGAAATAATTTGCCAATGCAAGTATTCCGTCCGTTAATACGCTTCTGTTAATTATATTCTCTGACATACAATTCCTTGGGTATGCCCTCACCATATAATAATACTTTCAACAGAACGGCTATTTTCTCAATCGAAAAGTTGGTTTGCGAATTCCTATCCAGCCACGTATTTTAGTACAAATGAGAAGTTGTTATTAAACATAAATTACATGAGAATATTTTAATCAAAGCTCGAATCAATGATGCTGAGATGTCTTCAGAAGAGCAAAATAATATCAAGAACAGAAATAAAAGAACAAGAAAAAGCCAAGAGGATAAAGAGCTAGAAGCATTAGATGTTGAATCAACTGCAGGGGGTAAAGGTGGAGGAGGTGGGTAGGCAGCGTAGCAGTCCCCCATTGTCCATACATCCATGCAATATGTTAAAATTTACTTTTCCCACAAGAGACCGACTTGACAAGATGACCAGAGAGGAAAGATTGAATTTATTCAGACAGTATTTTGCTACTAGTCGTTATAACCGATTGTATATTCAGCAATGTCTAATTAGCTCCGCTATCGATGATTCTCTAGGTCGAAAAGTTGAAGATCTTGAAAGCCAACATAATAAAGACTTCTCATTTACTTTAGACCTTTTAAATAAATATAATTACAAGGACGAATTCTTGTTTGCTGTCAAAGAAGAGTATGAGGCGCTCCAGAAAATAATTGAAGCATATCACAGAAGGTTCAAACCCAAAAAATAGTGCTTTCAAGGTTTGATGATTGATTAAGAATAGTAACCTTGCATGGGTGAAAGTTTGCCATTTATACTCCTATGCACTAATTCCCAAATACATAAATCGAAGGAATTTGTTGCTGACAATCAAGCCTACGACATTTATCTGGCTAAGGGACATATTAAGGATGGAATTCGTTGCTATATGTTTTCTCCTAATCAGGATTGGCTCTGATAAAACTTTTGCTTACACCATAAAATTACAGGATATTACACAGCAAGGGCTTATCAAAAAAACCGTTTTTAAATGTTGTAAGTTCTTATAATACGGAGCTTATTACTTTACGTCAAAATATATACATATATTTGCCCAGCTCTAGAGTAACCAGCGATCATATGTCCACTGAACAGTCTTCCATCGATAAACCGATGATTCTAATAAATAAGCCTTGGATAAACGAAGAAGAAAAGCGCGAAATAATGGATGTCTTGAATGAAAGTGCTCTTACCTCTGCCGCAAAAGATGGCGGAAAGAGAGTAAGGGAATTCGAATCTCTCTTACGGGATTACCTAAATGTCAAGCATGCTATAGCAGTAAATTCTGGAACATCCGCACTACATGCCGCATTACTTTCAGCCGATATCGGACAAGGGGACGAAGTCCTATTGCCCTCATTTACCTTCGTCGCTACTGCAAATTCTATCATGGCAACTGGTGCAAAACCCGTATTTGTAGACATTAACAAACATGACTATACAATTGATATAACAGATCTGCGGTCTAAAATCACAAAGAACTCAAAGGTGATTATACCAGTCCACCTATATGGACATCCCTGTAATATGAGCGAGATTATCGAGTTGGCAGAAAAACGATCAGTTAACGTGATTGAGGATGCCTGCCAATCACTTGGGTCTACATACAATAATAAGCAAACTGGAACTTTGGGTATAATGGGTTGTTTTAGCTTTTATGCTAGCAAAGTCTTAACATCTGGAGAAGGCGGAGCAGTGGTAACAAATGACGATAGCGTGGCAGAGAAAATCAAGATGATAAGAAATCACGGAATGGTAGAAGGTTACGACACTCGCATTTTTGGCCTTAACCTACGATTGCCAGAATTAAGTGCCGCTATAGCCAAGACTCAAATGATTAGGCTTAGAAGCATGCTAGATTTAAGAAGACGAAATGCAGAGACATTAACTAGGCTAATTTTTAAATTTGCGGACGATAACGGGATCGTATTACCAACAGAGAGTCAAAATAAGAGATTTAACTGGTATCTTTATACAGTAGCCTTCACAAAAGACAACGTCCGCGACAAGGTTCAAAAGAAAATGGTGCTGAATGACAGGGTAGGCGCAACGGTATATTACGATCCACCTGTTCATAGGACACCTTATTATGAAATGGCTATTGCGTCTAAAACAAGTTCTTCCAAGTCCTCTGATACGCAGCTAGCTTACACAGATTGGGCTAGCAAGCACGTCTTATCATTACCAATACATCCACTGGTAACACAGGAGGAACTTGAACGCGTTGCACAGAGCATCAAGGACGCGCTATAAATTCGCCTTTTTATTTTGAATGGGTTTAAAAATGAACGTATACAGTATTTAGAACATAAAATCCACTAGGAATAAACATACAATGAGATTAATTATTTATACAGGCAAGGGAGGTACTGGCAAAACGGTAACATCCTGTTCCACAGCCATAAAATTAGCAGAATTCAACCATAAAACAATAGTTATTTCTTCAGATCCAGCTCATACTTTGGGTGATGCATTCATGATGCCTAACATTGGTTATGAAATGCAGGAAATTCTTCCAAACCTGGAGGTCTTGCAAATAGACCCTGTAGATGAGATGAGAAAACAGTACGATACCATATTGTCTTATATGGCATCTATGTTCTCGGCAAAGGGGATAGATGAAACACTTGCATATGAAATTGCAATGCTGCCAGGCATGACTCAACTGTTTTCTCTTTTAAAAATAGAGGAGCTGATCAAGCAAAAAAGTTTTGATGCCATAGTTATTGATATGCCTGCATCCGGTGAAGCGTTACGATATCTGTATTTTCCGAAATTAGTTGGAAGCATTGGAAGAAAGCTCACAGGGCTAGCAGGGATGTTTGGTGGCGTAGCAAGAATATTTCAACCCCTGTCAAAAGTTCCTATGCCTTCTAAAGGTGTTCTTCAAAGTGAGGTTGACCTAATCGAGAGGCTACAATATTTGTCCGACATTATTAGGAATATCGATATAACCAGTATCAGATTAGTTGTTAATCCAGATACATTCAGCATAGAAAATGCGAAAAGAGCACTGATGTCAGCCAGTCTTTTTGGAATTAATGTAGATCTGGCTATTATTAACAAAATCATGCCGCATCAAACTTCTGATCAGTATTATGCAAATTGGGCTGAATTTCAAAAGAGAAAGGTGGAAGAGGCGAGAGCCAATTTTTATCCCCTTCCATTGAAGGAGATCCTTCTTCATAATACTGAATTGAGAGGATTAGAGATGCTAAGAAAGAACGGCGAATTAATCTTCGGGAATGAGGATCCTGCAAAAATATACTACCGCGGTAAAGCTTTCAATTTTGCAAGCGAAGAGAATTCAATGCGTATGACAGTCAAAGTGCCATTTACTGAAAAAGATGACTTTGATTTGGAACGCTATGGAGATCAACTTAAAATAAAAGTGAAAAACCCTGTAGGATATGTTGTTAATATCGTTCCTTTACCAAGCGCTACATTAGGTATGAAATTATCAAAAGCAAAGCTGGATGGAGATGAATTAAATATCTTATTTGAGAAAATTGTATAATTAATCTCGATGTTATAAAAATTTGAACTATTAATCGGATATATTATATAATAAGATGCTGTTCTGTAACTTTTTTTGTAGCCGTGAGTTACTCAGAGTGTCCACTGGCATAATGAAATCAGAAGAAATATTATAAGATACCCCAAATAAGTATGCTTCTTGAAGGCATCGACCTTCGTGTAACTACTAACGAGCTCACCATAAGCTGAAAAACACATACAGTTTATATAATATGTAACTTGATAACTGTCAGATAACTATGCCAATTGATCCAGACTTTCCAAGAAATCAACAAGTAATAGGGAAACATAGTCATTCTGATGGAGAACACTATCATTATGTATGGGGCCCCGGTCAACCTAAAGAGGCAGCTGAAAATGAAGAAGTAAAAGCAGCATATTCTGCAAGGGGCGAAGAACAAACTCCGTTAGGAACTCACGGTACGATGGTGGCAGTAGATTGGGATTCATGTATTGCTGATGGTGCATGTATCGAAGCTTGCCCTGTTCAGGTGTTTCAGTGGTATAGGACTGAAAATGATGTGCCTGCGGCAGAACTGGCCAATGCCACGAGTGCTGGAACCGGAAGCACTGTTAAAGAGGAACGCAAGGACTATACTGATAAGGCAGATCCGATCAGAGAACACGATTGCATTTGGTGTATGGCTTGTGTATCGGTTTGCCCTCCACAAGCTGTCAAGGTAGACCAGTCTAATCTAGAGTTCCATGAAAAAGCTTCGGGTACGTTCAACGAAGCACTCTCTAAAGGTAGTGCACCTCCACCACACGCACATTAAGACATATCTCCTACAATACCCTTCAATTTTTGTGTATTTTTTGCCCGACCTTGTTTGTTATCCGAAAGAACTCTAAAAGAAGGCGTATCGCAATTGCCAAAGCGTATGCGACAATATTTACGATCAATGGCTAATGGCTAATTTAATAAAAGGATAATTACGTGGTATATCTAGGTCTCGTCATTTCAAATATTAAATATTACCTTTATGCTGAAATAAAAAAGTGCCAGTCATCGGAGATTCCTATATGGGCATGTTTTTACCCTCAGATATTTCAGAAAGGCTAGGTAATTTCATTGCTGGGGGGGCAAATTTTCCGATAATAGGTAAAGAAGAGATTATGGGGGTGTTTTATATATTTGGAAAAAACTACGGAATAAAAGGTCAAACCGAAATTTTGTCAGCAACAGACCTTGCAAGGAGGACAATTGAGCAACTAGTCCGGAACGTGAGATATTTTCACAATATGCCAAACAAATTGGATTCTAACTCGGTTAGAGAGGACTACATAAAGAGGGTTCTACAAATTTCCATAGAACTACAACAAAACAGTTCGGGTCAAAAACCCGAATTGAGCGCACGAATCGCAGGAGACCCGACCATTTTAACCACCTGCTTCGCTCAACATATTGCATACTATCAGAGTGATTATTTTTTTGAGTTTTTCCAGCCATTCAATAAAAACGACCTCCATATACCACTTTCAGCTAGACTTGAAGGTAGAATGTTATTGCTTGGATTCAATGTAAAGAATCGAAAAGCATTACCTTATAAAAGTTCACTTGTGCCTTTCATTCACTGGCTAGATAAGATTATCTAAGAAGAGTCAAAAGTTTGATGTGTAGTCTACAACCTTAATCATGTTTTTAACATCAAAGACCATTACTCCTTTTGGAAGGTTAATATTGAGAAGGTTTTCATCAGGGGGTTTGAACTTCAAGACATGAATTAGGCTACCATCTTGTCCTAATAGTTTCCCTCTTCGTTTTTCCATCAGGATCTCTGGATTGAATAGCGCATCAAAAGCAAAAAAGTATGTCCCTCCCCATAAATTAATCGAATATTCCACCCTGTAATAGGGAATTGAAATTCTGGGGAACTTTAGGTTGCTTGATGCATGTAGATTTTCGCCTTGGTCGTACATTCTTTTATGGAAGTCGTCGACAAAAGGAACTCGAGAAAGCACTGTGGATCTCAAAGACCTTCTAACAAAAAGAATTGCATACTTTTCGAATTCGGAATCAGGTAGAGTTGCGGGACCATATTTGGCGTCGTCATGCCAATTAATCTTGCGGTTGACAACAAACTTTTCAGAACTTTCTATCACTCTGCGGATGTTTTCAACAAATTGATTCTCGTTACATTCATATAAAGGCATCAATTTTTCACTCCCTCTATGACGCTTAGGATAGTATTTCTAGATCCACAAATTGTGATTATAGGGTCTTTGGGATAAGCATCTCCAATTTCTTCGGAAACGCTAATTGTCTCTTCCTTGTTGACATATAGCATTCTTTTCCAAAATTTGCCCTCTGCAACTATCGTGCTGGAACCGACGAGCAAGAATCCAATCTCTAAAAGATTGGCTTCGACCCTTTCAACTGGCACATACACAGAAATTGACTTCAACTGCTGTTTATATCGCACTAGTCATAATTACATCTAATAATATATTTATTTATTTACGCTGACTAATGCCTGTAAAATGTCATCTCTTTGATGACAAGATTAATTCCATTAATGAACCTCGGGTTAGGGTCGAACTTTTCAAATATCCAAATAAACGGAATAAACGTAGTGGATTATTTTCATAGTTATTACCCTCCTAATGTATCATTCATACGTACACAATAGAGTAACCGATCCGAAAATTACGATCCACTATGAGTATCTGCTGTAACTTATAATCGATAGCGAAAAATCCTCAGTATGAATGCAGCAGTAATTGTCTAATAGCAGCTGAACTCTTTAACCACCGGGAATAGTTCTCTATGCAAGATGTCAAGCTATATTGGCCACAAAATAATCAGAACAAAAAACTATATGATACGAAAAAAATGAAGGAATTGCCATATGATGAGTCTAAAAATTCGAACTTGCTTTTTCATTCAGACAATCTGGTTGCAATGAATTATCTAATTAAGACAGGTTTTACAAGAAAGATTGACCTAATTTATATAGATCCTCCATTTTGCAGTAACGAAAATTACTTTCTTAGAAAGAAAAATTCTCAGCATGTTGCCTTTAGCGATATTTGGAAAGGAAAGATGAGTGAATATCTAAATATGATCTACCCTCGACTCTGCGCTATGCAACACTTGTTATCAGAGTCAGGTTCCATCTTTATTCATCTAGACTGGCATGTCGTTCATTATGTGAAAGTTATTATGGATGAAATATTCAAACCAGAAAATTTTCGCAACGAAATCATAATCAAGAGAGGACGGAGGAAAAATTTGCTATATCAGTTTAAGTCGATTGATAGAATGCACCACTCAAACGATTCGATACTGTGGTATTCCAGATCGCCTGATACAAGATATTCCCCTCCTCTTGTTGAATATGCCTCTGAATCAAAGTGGATGGGGTTTTGGAGCAATGTTAACAGACCTACTATGAGGTATAAAATGTTCGGGTATACTCCTAAAAGAGGACAGTGGAAATGGTCTAAGGCGAGAGCGTCAAAAGCAATAATAAACTATGAGACGTATAAGCGAAGATTTTACTATTTATCTTTGGACCAGTACTGGAAGCAGACAGGGAAAAAACAGGAGTTTATCCGAAAACGGGATGGCGTAAAATATCCAGAATATTGGATTCCTGCAAAGACTCACAAAATACTCGACAATATTTGGACAGATATAGAATCTTATGACTATTCAACTGGGTATGGTACAGAAAAACATGTAGCACTACTGGAAAGAATAATCGAAAAATTTTCAAAGCCTGGCAATCTAATTGCAGATTTCTTCTGCGGTTCTGGCACGACTCTAGTAGTAGCCAGCAAAATGAGAAGACAGTGGATAGGATGTGATTCATCCTCGATGGCAATAAAGATTACAAGAAAAAGACTTGCAGAATACAATTTTAAGTTACTTGTGTCATAGCTTTTGTACGAAATTATAGAGGCTTGCATTTTAGATTCAATAAATCTTCGTAAATGAAACCATTATCCCTATTTGCCATAACGTACATTAAAGAGGTCAGCCATTACAAGACTGTGAGCCACCAAACAAAATCACACTATGAAAGCCTATTGAAGCGTTTACAGGGACAACTGAATAACACTTCCAGAAAGGAGGCCTCAAGGCTTGAAATTCCTTCGCCTCAGATTATCTGGGTAGGACAACGCACCATATTTAGGAATTTTATGGAATTTCCAAAGGCACTACGGAGAGACCCAGAAAAATTGTTGCTTTATCTTAATAAGGAGTTGGCATCTGCTGGATATATTGCCGGCGAACGAGTGATTTTTTTGGGACGCAAGGAACCATCATCTTTTGGGACTTTAATTGATCGATATGTCAAAGAATACGTAATATGTCCTGTTTGTGGTAGCCCAGATACACGAACTGAGAAAAATAAGAAACTAGGGTTTCTGCTATGTGAAGCATGCGGGGCAAGATCTTCGATCAAAGGAAATTATGCCTAAATTTATGTATACAGGTTTATCCACTCAGATAAGAGAATTTAGTAAATTCCCAAATTTATATTAACCTCCTCTAGAAAGTTCCATTAACTTATTCAGAGACTTCTCATTGTATTACTTCTTTTACTCTAAAATTTGATAAAGTTGACAATGGGTTCTAAGTATAAACGCACAATATTATCTCACAGATATGACAGCTATAATGTCACTAAACCAGGAAACTTCAACAACATCTAACAACGAAAATAACTTCAGTACTGGTCAGAGTTGGGGAGCCTTAAGAAAGGCATGGAAAGGATACCGGATAGCAAAGGTTCATAATGACAACATAAGAATGACAGAGTATGCCAACAAAATTAGAAAGATCCAGGGAGAACTTGGAATTAACGTTGCATCCTTTCCAAATCTAGGTATTGCCTAGTCCCAACTGTTTTTTGTTTTGTTCTTATCCGTAGGCGCTACCAATGGGATTTTTCGAATCTAACAAATGTTGCCTTAGCTTTGTCTCAATTTGAGCCTTAGGTGAGGCACCAACTAAAATATCTACAACTCTGGAATTCTTGAGGATCATCATTGTTGGAATGCTTTGGATGCCGAAGGACCGTGGGACCATTTGGTTCTCGTCGATATTTAGCTTGCCAAAAACTACTCTACCCGCATATTCAGTTGCTAATTGTTCTATTATAGGGGAGACCATTCTACAAGGACCGCACCAAGGGGCCCAAAAATCAATCAGCATAACAGGATACTTTGATATTTCTTCTCTAAAATTCAAGTCGGTAAGAACAATAGGTCTAGTAATGCTGTTCATAGTCGATCTCATTGTAGCCATTTTTTGCATTTCTCTTAGTTTTCTCTGCTTAATCTCCAGAATTTCTTCGTCATTGTGTTCATCTTCAAGGCTCATAGACTAAAAAAATCCTAATTCTACAAGCTATAATAATATTTCTAGAAAAACGTCGCTTAGGCCTATAAGATATCCTCCTTCAAACCGGTAGTAATTTCCAAATCCTTACATGAATATTCTTTTGAATTGGACTTTTGAGATCTCTTCAGACGATATGTAATTATCTGGCTTCTGCTGATTTGAGTTGACTAGTTAAATTGAATCGATATAGAAGCATCGACAACCAAGGAGGCGAAAGTAGTTAGAAACAGAAGGTTCCAAGGCTAAAGACGATAGGGAAAAAGATAAGGAAGAAGAAGAGGAGCCAATAGCAGAGCATGAACTGAACCGAAGTCATGATGCAGAAAACGAAGAGGAACTAGATGACAAAAAGGAACTCTACCAGTTGAGAGAGGATCTCAAAAAGGCTAGAGAATCTGCTGACAATAATCTTAATAAGCTAAGGTATATGATGGCAGACTTCGACAATTACCGAAAACAGATGGAAAAGCAATTCCATTCTAAAGTTGAAGCAAGCAAGGCCGAGATTCTATTAAAGTTCTTGAGTATTCGAGATGACTACTTAAGGGCCCTTGAAATGGTAAAGCAGGACAAGTCAGATGCAGTAATTGTTGAGGGATTACAGGGAATTATGAAAAACTTCGATAATCTTCTTAGCTCGGAAGGGGCCATAGAAATAGAATCGGTAGGAACGCCTTTTGATCCTAACATTCATGATGTTATTAATTTCACATATTCTGATGTTTTGCCAGAAGACACAGTTACAAAGGAGATTCGTAAAGGGTATATGTTGAACAATAAAGTTTTAAGACCCAGCGTTGTCGAAATCTCTAAAAAGATAGTTAAAAATACCACTAATGCTACAGAAAAACTAGAAAAGGAAAGTGATATTTAGATATGGGAAAAATTATAGGAATTGATCTTGGAACAAGTAACTCAGCTGCAGCATCAATGATTGGTGGTAAGCCATCGATTATACAGGCAGCTGAAGGAACTTCGGTTGGGGGAAAAGCCTTTCCTTCAGTTGTTGCTTTTACCAAAGATGGCCAACTCATAGTGGGAGAACCCGCAAGACGCCAGATGATATCAAATCCTGAGGGCACAGTGCTTGCAGCAAAGCGCAAGATGGGAACAGATTTTAAGTTTAATGTTTTTGGTAAGGAGTATACTCCGCAGCAGATATCTGCATTTATTCTTCAGAAAATAAAGAGAGATGCTGAGGCATTCCTTGGTGATACAGTCGACAGAGCTGTAGTCACAGCGCCCGCATATTTTAATGACAATCAAAGGCAAGCCACCAAAGATGCCGGAGAAATCGCAGGACTGCAGGTAGTCAGAATTATCAATGAACCTACAGCAGCTTCATTAGCATATGGATTAGACAAAGCTCAAAAGGACCTCAAAATTATGGTATTTGATTTCGGAGGCGGGACCTTGGATGTTACAATAATGGAAATGGGCGGCGGGGTATTTCAGGTAAAAAGCACTTCTGGAGATACTCAACTAGGAGGTACCGATATGGATAATGCGCTTGTAAATTATGTAGTGGAAGAATTTAGAAAACAATCTAGATTGGACATCAGAAATGACAAGGCTGCTATGATGAGGGTAAGAGAGGCTGCAGAGAAGGCAAAAATAGAACTATCAAATGTCGTCACCACAGAGATCAACTTGCCATTTCTTGCATATGATGCTACATCAGGGCCAAAGAATCTTGTTCTCAGTCTATCCAGAGCAAAACTGGAGGAACTTGTCAGACCAATAATTGAACGATGCAAGACATCCGTTACACAGGCCTTACAAGATGCCAAAATGTCATCTCCAGATATTGATAAAATTATACTTATTGGAGGCCCGACAAGAATGCCCATGGTTCGGCAATTCGTTGGAACCGTGATGGGAAAGGAGCCAGAACGTGGTATAGACCCAATGGAAGCCGTTGCAATGGGAGCAGCTATACAAGGAGCCATTATTGCAGGTGACGTTTCAACCGATATACTTCTAGTAGATGTCACTCCGTTGACGCTAGGTGTAGAGGTTCTTGGAGGGTTAAAGGAACCATTGATTGAGCGCAATACTACGGTACCTACTAAAAAGAGTAAGATCTTTACAACTGCTGCCGATTACCAGACAGCCGTAACCATCCATGTTGTACAAGGTGAAAGACCTATGGCCGCGGATTGTGTTTCGCTTGGTATGTTCAATCTCTCAGGTATTCCTCCAGCTCCGAGAGGCGTTCCACAAATCGAAGTCACATTTGATATTGATGCAAACGGTATCTTGAACGTGACCGCAAAAGATTTGGCAACATCCAAGGAAGCAAAGATAACAATAACTGCTAACTCAAAATTGTCAAAAGATGAAATTGAAAAATTGAAAAAAGAGTCCGAACAGTTCGCTGAGGCCGACAAGAAGAAGAAAGAGGAGGCAGAAGTTAAAAATGAGGCAGATAATCTAGTCTATTCAGCAGATAAGTTAGTAAAGGAAGATTTAAAAGACAAGATAAAGCCAGAACAGGCTGAACGGATTAATAAGGCCGTCCAGGAGCTTCGAGATGCTATATCAACCAACAATTTTGATAGCATCAAGTCAAAAACACAAGAGTTAAAGAACATCCTAAGTGAAGTAAGTACGGAGGTCTATAGGACAGCAAGCGCAGCACCTTCAGCAACCGCAGCAGGTAGCAATCCTGGAGCTACAGCAGATGCGGGAACTCCAGAAGGTGCAGCAGGGTTTGCAGGGGGTGGCAGTACGGCAGGAAGCACATCCTCTCCTCCACCATAAATATCTTTTTAATAATAATAACGCTAAAATGGTTAATAATATTGGTGACATTCGGGTATGAGCAAAAGGGACTATTACGAAGTACTAGGCGTCCCAAAGGCTGCAAGTAAAGATGAGATTAAAAGTGCATACAGGAAGTTAGCATTACAGTATCATCCAGATAGAAATAAGTCTGCTGGTGCTGAAGAAAAGTTTAAGGAAATTTCCGAGGCATATGCAGTACTGTCTGACGATGAGAAAAGGAAGAGATATGATACCTATGGTCATGTCGGCACAGAAGATGCATTTAGAGGCTCTGAGGCAAACTTTGATGAGATCTTCAAAGACATTGGGTTTGGAGGCTTCAGGGATATTTTTGAACAAATATTTGGTGGTCGCGGAGGATTTGGCGGTATGGGAGGAGGCAGCGACCCCTTTGGTTTTGGGTTTAATTTTGGGGACGCTGCTAGGAGAAAAGGTCGCGACATCCTTTACGACGTTGAACTCTCATTAGAAGAAGTCTCAAAAGGAAGAAAGGATGAAATAGTGCTGCCCAAACTGGAGAAGTGTGGAAATTGTAATGGAAGTGGAGCTGCGCCTGGAACAAAACCGAGAAAATGTACCGTTTGTAATGGTCAGGGCCAAACGAGACGAGTATATAGTCAAAATAGATTCTCCACATTTGTATCCCTAGAGCCGTGTCAAACCTGTCACGGTGAGGGCGAAATCATTGACAAACCATGTACTGTTTGTAATGGTTCGGGTAAGGTTAGAAAGAATAAAAAAATAAAATTAGAGATCCCCGCGGGTGTTGAAGATGGAATGACGCTCCAGCTGCGGGGTGAAGGAGAACCATCTGAGATTGGTAGCGCAGGTGACTTGCTAATACGGGTCCACGTTAAACCTAATCCACAGTTTGAGAGATTGGAAGACGGGCATTTACTTTACAACCTTGACCTTCAATATACTGACCTTGCTCTTGGAACTGAGCTCCGTGTATCAACTCTCGATGGGAGTGAAAAAGTCAAAATTCCAGCGGGTACACAACCAAATACCATTCTAAGGATTAGAGGCAAAGGGTTACCGCGGTATGGTAGTTATAGCAGAGGCGATCAAATGGTTAGAGTTAATGTAAAGGTTCCCACTGCCTTAAGTGAGGCACAAAAGTCCCTATTAAAGGAACTCGATAAGCAGTTGAAATACGAAGCAGAGAATATAAGGCAAAGGCAACGTTTTTAATATAAAAACACCGTGAATTATTAAACTACAATGTCATCGCCATTTGAAGAATGGTTTAAAAGGAGGCGGGCCAACTCATGGTTCCCTGATTTAGACGGAGCTATGAGGGAAATCGAAAGAATGATGCAAGAAGCTTTAAGAGATACGGAAGAACGAGTCCCCAAGAATGTTATAAGAGAAAGAAAATTAGAGGATGGTTCAACTGTCCGCGAGATAGGTCCTATTGTGTATGGGTATTCTGTAAAGATAGGGCAAGATGGCAAGCCTATAGTGAGAAAGTTTGGAAACGTAGATTCCTCTCCAGGGTTTTTGGGAGGGGGCTTAACTGTCAAAGAGCAGCGGGAGCCTTTATTAGATATTATTACGGGATCTGAGGATATTACCATTGTAGCGGAGTTACCCGGAGTTAATAAAGAAGATCTGCAGTTGAAGGCGGATAATAAATCTTTAACACTGGAATCAGTTGCAGGCGAAAGACAATATCAGAAGAAAATTGATTTGCCAGACGAAATCGAGCCAAATACTGGTAAATCAACTTACAAGAATAGAATTCTAGAAGTTTCATTTAAACGAAAAAGTAAAAATGAAGACAATGGCGTAACTATCAGCATTGACTAATTAACTATCACGACGATCTTTATTTAGTTATACTAGTACTCTAACTGCTATGTAAAGTATTTAATTATTGATCTTTGTTTATCATGGTCATTTGCTATTGTAGTTAACAAATAATAGTAGGTAAATCATTTTTAACAGAGGTGCAGATGTGGCAGAGTGGTCTTTCCTTTAAGAGTTTGAGGGGAACATAGTAATGCGTCGGCCTTGAGTCAGATGGCTGAAAGCAAGCCGATTCGCCCTCGGGCGATCAGGAGTTCAAATCTCCTCATCTGCGCCTTACAACTATTCGACTATTCGACTATCGGTCCTGTGTGGTCTCTGTGTTGCCTGTGTTTGATTTTTTGACTATGTTCAGACCTTATCCGCCTATCGAACCGAGAGATTAACTCTTTGCATGCACTCAACGGATCAAAACCCACTGCCTTTGCTTCGATCACACCAGCCGCTGTTATCATTCTAGCCCGTAGAGAATATTTTCTGGTCTTATGTTTGTCGGCGTAAATAATAACTTGATTTATATTTTCAAGCTTTCCTTGGATTTTTTTCAAGAATCGCTTCATTTCCTCTTCAATCTCGCGTTGCGCTTCATTATCTTCTAGATGTGCCATGTGGATGCTGGGTCCACTGTCCTTTGGAAGTATCAGTTCCAATAGATCTTTTGGTGTAACAATACCAATTGGTCTTTTTTCTCCCACGACTATGACTTCCTCGTTTTGTTTAAAGCTTCCACTTATTTGGTTTATCTTAGTTCCCCTGTCGACTGATAAGGCTCTCCGAGCAATATCTTTGACTTTCATCTCTCTGATTGTAGCCATTGTACCTATTCCCGGCGATTTTGTAGCTCTTTCTCTTGGGGTAGCCAGAACTTTGATAATATCTAATGCATTTATAACTCCTTTAAGAACTCCGTTGAGATTGATCACTGGAAGTCGAGAAATATTATATCTACGTATCTTAGTCAAGGCATTGCTTAACGTATTATCTTCCTCAATTACTATAGCTCCGGACATAACTTCATCTATTATCGCATGGCCAAAGTCTGCAGTTAGGGCGACATCTGTTTCACTCACAATACCGACTATTTTTTTGTTTTCAATGACCGGCAGTGCTCGCTTTCCCGTCGCTACAATAAGCTGAGCACATTTTTCAATACTATATGAAGGGTCAAGGACCGGAGTGGTGGAAGCAAAATTTTTTAGTTTGGCTTCAGGCGTGGCATTTACTAGAAGAAAATCTTTGGCAAATATCATGCCATGGTAACTGTCATTATCATCAACTATAGGTACTTGATTAATGTTGTTTTCATGCATTATGCTTAAGGCCTTGGCAACTGTATCATCAAAATTCAATGAGATAATTTTGCTTACCATGATGTCTGAGACTCTCATTATAGAAGGACAGAGTCTGGGCCTTCATTAAAAAACCTTCGCATAGAAATTCTTCATAGACTAATAGGGAAGCATCATTTTGGGAAATCGGTAAACTTAATTCGAACACTATAAGTTACAAAATGTCATTGTGTAATTCTAGGTCATTCATCCTAATAACATGTAGAAGATGCAATAATAGAACTCTATTTATAAGAGGTTAACTTTCTTTTTTCATTGTTCAGGTGCATGGTGCTTTTAAAGCAAAATTATAATACTATATTTGGCGCATTTTTTGCTTTTTTATTTCTGTTTAGTATTTTGGTCCCGTTTCATCCACAAAACGGAAGTGCTTCAATATTATTTGAAGAGGGAGGAGAAGATTATACCGCGGAGAGTACAGAAGAAGCGTCAACGTCTAACATAGAGATTTGTGATAATCTTGTAGATGATGATAATGATGGGTTGGTGGACAATCAAGATTCAGTTGACTGTCCTGCCACTCCAGGTCTTGTTCCAACTCCTGAACCAGAAGAAGAAGAAGCAGTAGTAGAAGAGGAAGAACCAGCAGATGAGGACTCTCAAGCTACTGCTGTAGAGATATGCGATAATACTTTAGACGATGATGGTGACGGATTGGT
>Ga0126304_10000220_pt1 | contig 20486 bp, 28 predicted proteins | sample Plot25_FD_92538 | JGI IMG/M metagenome (GOLD analysis project Ga0126304, IMG submission 92538) | Serpentine soil microbial communities from UC McLaughlin Reserve, CA, USA - Plot25 | ecosystem: Environmental > Terrestrial > Soil > Grasslands | place: USA: UC McLaughlin Reserve, Lake County... | reverse complement strand
CCCCACCGGAGCGATCTGGTGGGGCGCTCTCCCGATCTCGCCTTTCTCGAACTAACCGCCTGTTAGGGCGTTCGCCACCAAGATCGTTAGGCGAACGAGAGGCGGTGATGTCCCCGTCAACGGCTAAGGCCAAAGTTCCTCAGGCGCTGAAACTTACAGCGGCGCTCGCCGCGACCTCTGGTGCCCTTCATCAGCCCTACTCGCGGTGGCCAGGGCTCAGGGCGTAAACGGGGCGGCATGGCTCGATCAGCTTGAAGCGCAGTTCGTCCGGAAAACCAAGAACATGAGCTTCACCGGCTGTTCGATGGACGCCGAAACCGGTGCGGTTGAGGCCGCTCTCTCGAATCTGAAGACGATCACGACGGCGGTGCGGGAGCAAATCGCGCGTTCATCGGCACAAGCCAGCCCACCGCCGAAATAGAGCATCGGCCCGCGCCGATGCTCTAACGAGAGATATAGAAAGAGCGCCCAGGCGCGCCACACCTTGGCCTAACTCGTTACCAATAGCTTAAGGCATCGCCAGAGAGCGAAGCCGCGTTATTTGTCAGCGCGGACAACGTAGCTTTAAGCACGCGGGCGGGGGGCATGCAGCGGGGATCGAGCAGGTCCGATCACGGGTCCAGAGTGCGTCGGTTGGCGCTGACCTGTGTCATCGCATCTTCAACAGCCGTGTTGGCTGGCGAAACTTTCGCTCAAAAGGTCGCCGCCGTTCCGGCTGCATCGGAACTGGCCGCCTCACCCCGTCATGCAAATCCGATCCCGGCCTGGACCGAGTTCTGCAAGCGTTATCCCACCGAATGCACCGTTGATGCTTCGCAGCCCGCCGTAATCACTCTCACGGCCACAACCTGGAGCACCATCCTTGAGGTGAACCGGCGAGTGAACAAGTCCGTCAGATCGGTCCCGGATCGCGACCATTGGGGCGTCGCGGATCGCTGGGACCTCGCAGAGGACGGCTCCGGAGATTGCGAGGACTTCCAGCTTCTCAAGCGCAAGCTGCTGGCCGACGCTGGCCTGCCGCGCCGAGCGATGAGAATGACCGTCGTGATCGACGAACGGGATGAAGGTCATGCCGTTCTAATGATCCGCACGGATCGGGGTGACTTCATCCTCGATAACAAGACGAGCGCCGTCCTCCCGTGGAGCAAGACCGGCTATATCTTCGTGAAGCGTGAAGGCCAGGACAGGACCGCCTGGGTGTCACTCGGCGGCGTCCTTTCGCCGGTTGCGACCGCAAATCCTTAGCGCGTTTCATCGCTCCTGACGCGAACTGTCGTTGACCGACCGCTCTCGCCGATACCGCTCCCGTTCCTCAAGAGCCTCCTGACGCAGCTTCTCCCTTTCGTCGGGAGAAAGCCCGTGGCCCTGAATGGGCACCCTTGGGGCCGTGAAGCCGTTCCATTCGCATAGTGCGGGTATCGCTTCGGAATCCGCCTCGTCCGCTGAGGGCCGTGCCCGCCTTCGTCCTCCGGCGGACCCATCATAGCCGTGGCACGAGACCAGCCAACCACGGTGTGAACGGACCTGCCCAGCTTGGCGTCTTGCAGGTGTCTGGCCGCACATCGGCGGCGGCAGCGGTTTGGCAGAGAGGGCTCCGCCCCACAAAAGGGAGGTGGGCCATGCCTAAGCTGGACCATTCGCTTGCAATCGGTCGCGCGAGCTATCAGCGGTGGCTCGGAATGGAGCCCGAGGAGATCGCAGCCGCCGCCGAGGTGCTCCGCCGCCTCGCACCCGAGCACCCTTGCTTGCTCGAACTTGAGGTGCGGCTCTGTCGCGCTCGGCAGATCAAAGCGATGCTCGCCGAGATTCTTCAGCCGGAGCGCATGGAGGAGAACGACGAGGAGTGGCGGCGGCTATAGTGGGCCTCGCCCGAGCGAATAATCAGTTCACCGTGGCGCACGGAGGGACATCGGTGCGCAGGTCTCGTCGGCCCGCTTGCTCAGGCCGCGTCCCGCGAAGCTGAAATTAACCCTTCCGGCCCGCGTTTTCCGCCTATACCGGCCCGGAGACCCCCGCATTCCCCTTGTGCATCGGGCCGAAGACTTCGAGAGCGCCCACGTGGCGCTCTCTTTTTTCGGATCAGCCGCTCCCAGAAGCTGTCTGGCCCCGGTATTCACCCGGCTGCCATAGGGAATCCGTCTCTCCCTGATCGTTCTCGACCCGAGCGGGGACGAAGAGCAGGTCCGAGAGGCGATTTATGTAGCGGATGACGGCTGGCGTGACCGGCTCCTGGAACGCAATCTCGACGATCTCCCGCTCGGCTCGACGCACTACCGTTCGGACAATGTGGAGCAACGCCGCACCTTGTGTGCCGCCCGGCAACACAAACGACGAGAGCGGCTCCAGCTTCGAGTTCTGAGCATCGAGCACCTCCTCCAGCCATCGCACTTGATCCTCAGTCACCCGCAACGGCTCCAGCTTTAGGCCGGAGCGTTCCGGACGGCAGAGATCGGCACCGATGTCAAAGAGGTCATTCTGAATTCGGAGGAGGATGCTTCTGACCTCCTCGCCTACGTGCAGGCAGGCCAACCCAATGAACGAATTGGCTTCATCCACCGATCCGCATGCTGCTACTCGGATGTGAAACTTCGGAAGACGTGCTCCGTCGCCCAGAACCGTGCGACCATCATCGCCGGTTCGGGTGTAAACCCGATTGATCTTGACCATGGGAATTCATTGGGGCGAGAGCCGGGTGGAGTTCCCGTACCGACGCCTCAGCGAGCTTGCCGTGAATTTCGTGATCACACAAGCGCACAGATGCACGCGGCCAGTGAGCCCGCACTTGTCGGGCTTGCTGTCAACGTCGCTTCAAGAACTCTTCGACAGTGGCCTCGGCGACCTGCCTGCCGTCCGGGTCCTCCACCAAAATCACATCGTCCTCTGATAGTTCGTGCCGGGCGCACCTTGAGCGCACGTCGTTTGATGCCTCGGCCAGCGCGGTCTCATCGTCCACGGCGATCGCATCGCCTATGGCGACCGCAACGCCGTCCGGTGTTGTCCGCGTCAAGAGATAGTTGATCACCTCGGTCATGGGATGTCTCCCGCGCACAACTATGTCACGGCTGAGAGCAGCTTGCCACGCCCATAAAGATCGGCCAGATGCGAGGTGGCCGCGCAAAGCCGGTGGGCAGCGCGCGAGTGCGCTACCGCACGTCCGCCCTTATCTTGGTGCAATAGCAACAGGAGCACACGCCAGGAGGCGGTGATGTTTCAGCAGCTATCGGACAGCCCTACCCTAGCCTGCAATGACAACGGATCATTCTTCCGCCGTCGTGGGCAGCGGGCGGCATTTCCGTCAACAATCTTACAGGCTGCGCGCGATACGGTTGGACCGATCTGCCTGAGCTATGTGGCGCAGGGCGTCTTTCTGATCTCTGGCCAGGAGCCTACGTCGGATCGGGTTCATCGTCGTGGCGCTCGTGCGGCCTAAGCACTTCTCTTCGGTGCACCAGCCGCAATGAAAAAGGCCCGGCAAACAACCGGGCCTTCTCACGAGCGCAAACGGCTTAGGCCGCGCGCTTCTTCCCCGCCTTTTTACCCTTACGCGTCTGCCCAAGCCCAATGGCCTTCGCCAACTCCGACCGGGCTTTAGAATAGTTCGGCGCGACCATCGGGTAGTCCAGCGGCAGCGACCACTTCTCGCGATATTGCGCCGGGGTGAGGCCCCTGGCGGTGAGGTGGCGCTTTAGCGATTTGTATGGCCTCCCATCCTCCATCGAAATCAGATGATTGGCCGTTATCGACTTTTTGATCGAGACAGGCGGCTCCAGCACCACCTTCTCGGCCTCCTTCGTTCCATTGGCGGCATCTCGGAGAGCCGTATGGACGGAAGCGATGAGGCTCGGGAGATCGGCCTGCGTGACTGAGTTGTTGGAGACGTAGGCGGCGACCACATCGGCGGATAGACCGACGAAGGCAGAAGAGGTTTCAGACATTGACGCTTCCCCTTTTTGTTTGGTGTGCGCGTCGCGATTAGCAGAAGCGTAGCAATAGACAAGCGGTGAAAGGGCTGGGCTGCAACGGATTGCGGGGAAATATGTGAGATTTGGCCGGTCGTTCGCAGCAAAGTAGTTGACGAAATCAGGTCGCTGAAGCGAGGCGCTGTCCAATCAGGTGTCGTCGAACGCGAGACCGATCTGGCGGGAAGCTTGCCACACAACCCCGCATGCCCTGACGCGACCGGAAATTTGAGGATGAAGCTGTCAGGCAACCATAGCCAGAATTTGCATAGGTAATGATGTGTGCCGGGCGAAAAGAATTAACGGGCTTGCCTGCCCGGCTCCTACCAGTAGCTTACACCAATGATTCATAGCCGCCGACAGCTTCTCACTGGTCTGGTGCTGGCCTGTTCTCTCAGGAGAGCGGAAGCTCAGGAGCGAATGCGCCGGGTAGCCGTGCTGAACGGCGTTATTCAGCACGATGAAGGAGAAGCGCTCGTTGCCCTTTTTCGCGAGACACTTGCGAAACATGGGTGGCGGGTGGGGAGGAATCTCGCCTTCGAGGTTCGATGGTCCACGGCAAGCGCCGAGAGCACGCGGACAGCGGCTGAGGAGCTTTTGGTCTGGAAACCCGATGTTATCTTGGCGCGGAACACGATCTCCGTCGAGAAGCTCCTTGAGCTTAAGGCAGAGCTACCCATTGTGTTCGTCTCCGTCTTTGACCCGTTCGGCTCGGGCTTTCTTAGCGAGGTCACGCGACCAGGGAAGAACATCACGGGCTTCACCACCCACGACTATGGGATGGCGGTAAAATGGGTTGAGTTTCTGAAGCTGGTCGCCCCTCAGGTCACGCGCGCCGCGTTGCTATTTAATCCAGAAACCGCGCCGTATGCCCAACGCTTCTACGACAACCTCTTCACCAAGGCTGCTCAGCAGATCGGTGTCGAGGCGAGCGCGGCGATGGCCCGTTCAGGTAGAGATCGACAACCTGATTGCGGAGATAGGCCGGAGCGGTGGCGGCCTCTGCGTGATGGCTGATCCATTCACCTCCAAATACGTCTCCCGGATTGTGGAGGCCGTGGCCAGAGAGCGCGGGTGCCTGCCGTCTATCCGTGGAGCGGTTTGGCAAAGGCTGGCGGCCTCCTGAGCTACAGCATCGTGCAGGATGAGATGTATCGTCGGGCAGCCGAATATGTGGATCGCATTCTAAGAGGAGAAAGACCGGGCGATCTCCCCGTCCAATCGCCAACTAAGTACGAGCTTCTGATCAATCTCAAGACCGCGCGGGAGCTTGGGATCAGCATCCCTGACCATCTCCTGGCTTTGGCGGATGCAGTGATCGAGTGAGCAGCGGGGTCTCACGTCAAAATAGTTGACGAACTGCCGATCTGTGCTTCCCTGCTTTGATGCAGAGCCCCCTCGATCACGTCCTCGTCTGGGACCTCGAAACCATCCCCGACCTCCCCTGCGTCGCCCGCGTCAATGGATTTGACGAAGCCGATGAGGCCGTCGCACGCGAGAAGCTCGGAGATAAGTTCCCCAAGCTCATTTACCACGCTATCGTCTGTATCGGAGCGCTAATCGCGGAGCGCGTCGAGGGTGTGTGAATCGTCCGCAGCCTCGGAGCCCCGAACATCGCTGACCGGACCGAGGCCGAACTGATCCGGAGCTTCGTTGACCGGATCGCTGAGTATCGCCCGCAGTTGGTGACGTTCAACGGGTCGAGCTTTGACCTGCCGGTGCTCCGGTATCGGGCGATGATCAATCGAGTCTCGGCTCCTGGCCTCGCCCTGCGACCCTACTTCAATCGCTACACCGAGGATGCTCTCGATCTCTGCGATGCGCTCGCCTCCTTTACGTCGAATGGGAAGACCAGTCTCAACGACCTCTGCCGGGCACTCAGGTATCCTGGCAAGCCTGATGACATCGACGGTGGAGAGGTCGAGCGCTATGTGCAGGAGGGGCGGATTGGCGAGGTCAGCGGCTATTGCGAGGTCGATGTTGCCGCCACCTATCGCGTGTGGCTGGTCCACGAGCTTTTCCGGGGTCGATTGAGCCGGGCTGAGTTCGAGGCCAGCGAGGAGAATCTGCTTGGGTTTCTGGCGGAGCGGGTGGCCGGAAAGCCGCATCTGCGCCACCTGATCGGACCGGAGAAGCAGCCGACGATCGGCGCTGCCCTCCGTGCAACCTTGGTGGGAGGCACGCCCGCTTAGGCTCAACGCTCGGCATCGAGGCAGCGCGACACCACGGTGGTGCCCTTGATCACCCGCTCGCCGGGTGCAAGGTGAATGACGATCTTGCCGCGCTCCTGGTTGGTTGTAAGAACCCTGTTCACATCCTTCTTTGTAATGAGCGGCAATTGAAGAAGCGCTCCAAGGATATCGCCTCCGTGCACTGCTTCCTTGGTCCGAAATAGGTTAAACAGCGCCGCTTCAGCACGAAGCCTCATCTCTTCGCGCCTCCCTTCAAGCTCTGCCAAGGGCGCGTCAGCGAACGTCTCGGGAAACATGTCCGCCGCGCCAGTGCGCGCCTGACGCGCTGTGGCCTTAGCGCCTGAACGCACATGCTCTTGCTCAGGGATCGTCTTAGCCTCCACGTTGCGAAATTCCTCCAGCCCCCTCCAATGGTCCGTTCCGTATACAAGGTGGAAATGCGTCCGGTCTGCCAACGGTGCCTTTACCCTAGTCGAGGTCACAAATCGTTTTCCGCTCACGCGCTGAACTGCCGAGCAGAACGTCGCGAGGATTCCCTCTTCCCGAGACCCCAGCCGCTTCTCAGCGGCTTCGATCTCCGCTCGCCAATCATCGGTCGCGAATGTCTTGCTGAGGTGATCCTGTGAATCCAACACGTTGATATTCCTGAGCAGGAACGAGTACATGAAGTTAATAATCACCTCACCACGCAGCGTCATAACAGGCTTGAGCGCCGCTATATCAAGAGCGAAGGTGGTGGGGTCGATTAAAACAAGCGAGAACGCTGCGCCCACCCGCCTCGCGCACTCGGACGAAAGCTTATGGAAGTCGCCTTCAAGTGCTACTGCTTCGACCTCCGGAAAGTCGTCCAGTAGCTCCGAAAGCCGCTTGAACGCACTTGGGCGCTGCTCCACGAAAATGGCCCGCATTCTCACGGTTCGACCACTCGCACTTAAACCCCTCTTGACCTCTGTCAGCTTCCGGAGCGCGATGCTGACGGATGTGTCCCGCGAGTCTTCGCTACTAACTCTCCACGGTCCCGCAAATCCGTCGATGTAGACGAACTCCTGCCAACCGCGATTATTAGCGAGCGTCACCCAAGCCACGCGTTCCAGATAATGGTTCAAAAAAACGTGCTTGACGTAGGTCTGCTCGCGCCCCCGATAATCATTCGCTTGGATCATGCCACTGCTGCCCGAGTAGGATGGACCGGCCACTCATCCCATGTCTTACCGTCGAGAACTCGACCTCCCGATTTCGGAGTACGACCGCCCCACTGTTTGAAGAAGAACGCTACGTTCTGGGCTATGCAGCGATCTCTAACCTCCTCTACCCAGCAGGCTTCCATCGGGCGCGCTCTTGGGCCGCTCTCACCGCCAACGATGACCCAATGGATGCCGTTCAGATCAACTTCACCGACAGGCCCGATTAGCGGCTCAACTGACAAAAAGCGGATCGCGGCTTGCGTCTGTTTAAGGTGTTCAATGCGCGCGCGCCTACGGCCATCTTCCACCGAGACCCCGAGCCAGAGATGTCTTGGAGCAGCCCTGCCCGCGTAACGCCTGTTCACGAAGTTGCGCATTCTCGAACTCCGCTTCGTGAGGACTTGGAAGCGATGCCAATCAGCGCGCTCAATCGTGTCAAACACCTGTGCGATAAAGGCCTCGGGAATGTCTTTATAAAAGAGATCGCTCATAGAGTTCACAAAGATCATCATCGGCCTGCGCCATGTGAGGGGCTGCTCCCCCGCTCACTTCTGAGCTTCAGGTCGAAACCCGACTCAAACGGGTGGTTGGGAACGTCGCGGAATCGCTCAGAAAATCGTTCCGCATAACAGTTATCGCAACCCGGACTTATCTTCGTGCACCCGGTCACCGGGTTCCAGGTGGTATCTGTCCATTCGATGCTGGTGTTTAGCGTCATTTAGGGCCTCGAACAAATCAGGAACATACTGCCAGATTCTACGCCACGGGTAAAGGCTCGTGCTGAAATGCTTGACGCCCTGCCGAACTGTGGCAGTATGAATCAGAGCTGCCCTCCGATCTCAAGGCCCCCCTGTCCCACCGCACCACGTTCAAGCCCCGCGCCTTCACCACTGGCTGGGCGCTCCAGGCAGCCAGCCTCCTCGACACGCACTGCCCGAGCCTGCTCAACCACATTCTCACGGCCAGTGACTGCAAGCGGCAGGTGATCTTTGCCACGCTGGCTGACCTCCGGCTTACCACTCCCGACAAGCTCGCCGCCGATCTCCGCGAGATCGCGCCTGCCGACTGTATGAGCATCCTCAACCCGCTGGCCCAGATCGGGCGCGCCCTCATCGTCAGCAAGCCTCCCGAGATTATCGAGGCGGTGTTCGGGTCGGTGCCGGACGGGTTGATGGGGGTCCTCAAGCGCTTAGGCCACCAGCCGTTCGCCAATCCCCGCCTTTACCGCGTGCTGCACGACCTCTTCGCCACTCCCTTCCATCGGCAGAAGGCGAATGTGTTGCGCGAGATTGGCGGCCCTCTGAACGACACGACGATCCAGATTATCCGCGAACTCGATGCTCCGTGGTTGCGCCCGGAGATCGTGATCCGGTTGCGCTCTCTGGAGGAGATGCGGCTCTTCCAGGACGCGGTGACCGTTGTCACCTACCTTCGGCCCGACCTGTCGGACGACGACCTCGCGCGCTCCTTTGAGAGCCTCGGAGCGCGAACTGACCTTCAGACCTGGGTGTCGCGCTTCATCGAGGCTGCAACCCGCTTTCCGCCTGGGCCGCCCATTTCCGACGATGGCGAGTTCCGCTGCCTGCGGACGGGCGCGGAGATGCAAGATGTTGCCCGCGACTTCAGAAACTGTCTGGCGAGCAAAATCCCCGAGGTGGCTCTCGGTCGGGTCGCTTTCGTGCTCTACGTGCCCGGCCCCGCGCTCATCGAACTCGCCCGGCTGACGGACGGGCTGAACGACCAGTGGGCGCTTGATGCCGTTCACGGGGCTGGCCACGCCGATGTCAGCCCGGAGGCCGTTCGGAGCATTCGCTCAAAGCTTACCGGGGCAGGCATTCTGATTCCGTTGCGGTTCAACGAGCCGAGGCACGTCCGCAGCGTCGGGCATCTCCTGGGCCTGTTCGACCTGGACTGCTGGGTCTTGCGCGACGGGGAGACAGAAACGCCCCCGATCACCATCGAGCACGAGCAGTTCGCGTGATGAGCCTCTCGCACATGGCGGGCAGCGTGGTGGGCGGAGCGCTGGTCGTGAAGTTCGTCCCGACGCCGTTCATCGTGGTCGGTATAGCCATGGCGTTGAGCTATGGGGCGGTGCGTCTCCTCATTTGGCTCGTGCGCGCCCTGATCGAGCGCCTCTCTCGGATCGAGGTCAAGTGGCCGGACCTGGGCTACCGTGCCGCTAAGGCTCGATCGAGGCACTCGAAGCCGACCTCACGAAGGCTCAGATGCGAGCCGAGTCCGAGGTGCGCCGCGTCATGGAATTCGCGGACAGTCGGATCGTCGATCTGGAGAGGGAGCTACAGACCGCCAGGGACGCTCTCCAGGTCGCGGGTGAGGAGCTTCGTCGGCGACCTCACGAGCCTGACCCGCTGTATCGTCGCGTTGGACTCGACCGAGACTGTCCGGATTTCGTGTTGAAGGCTGCGCGGCGCGCTTACCGGGTCACGCTACATGAAGACAAGCACCCTCCCGAGCACAAACGCGTCGCGCACGAGAAGCTGGTCGCCGCCGAGCAGGTTTTCGATACTCTGTTCCAGAGACGCGGGCTCCGCGCATGAGGTCGTCCCGGATCGGCTCGGTCTTGCTCGGCTCGGTGCTGTGCTTCCTCATGCCGTCTCGGGCAGTCGGCGAGCCGGGCACCTGCGCGCACGGCTCCTGCGGCTCAAAGGCGCGCCAATCACGCGACGCATCCGTGCTCCTGAGAGATGGCCCGTGTGGCGTTGGGTTCTACGGCTCGGGGAATTACTGCATCAGCTACGGCGGAAGCCGAGCACTCCCGAAGTCAGGTCCTTGCCCGAGCGGCACCTTCCCAAGTGGCCGATATTGCGTGTTCTACAAGTGAGGACACGGAGAACTGCTCGGAATTCATGTAACGAGAACACCGTACATAGACGGACATTTCGTTACGCCGAAACCGACGCGAATGCCCTCACCCTCAGCGAACGGCGCAGCCGCTAGCTATAAGCGCAGCAGGTACTTGTGCTCGCCCGTCATCACCAACTCGGCTGTCTGATTGTGCAGGGTCGCGTCCATGACCACCACACCCGTGCTCCTCTGCGGGATGAGCCCTGAGATCGTCAGAGCCGGGTAGAGCGTGTCACCGGCAAACACCGGCTTCAGGAACTTCGACGACTGCTCGATGAAGCCGATCAGCGAATCGCCAATCGCATGCGGGAAGCTGCCCGCCCCCACGGCGGTGAAGGCCAGCACCTGGAACCCGTGCGCAAGGAGGCCCGGATAGCCGCGCGCCCGACAGTATTCGGTGTCGTAGTGGATCGGGTGGTTGTCGCCTGAGATCGCCTGGAAGGCGGCGAAATACGCCTCCGTCATGGTGCGGCTGGGGCTTCGGAAGGTTTCCCCAATCCGCAGGTCCGAGAAGCGACGAGGCGCGACGACGTGGTGTAGCTTGGGATCGAACTGATCGGCCACTGGTGTCCTCCGCTGTGCAGGCATTTGTGTCTCTCGACCTAAATACCAGCATGGCCACACAGATCACGCCGAAGAGTTCATACAGAGGACCGCTACCCGAATGGGTTTGCAGCCCGGCTGGATTGACGAGTCCCGGCGTGCGGCGACGCCCTACACCGTTGATGTGACCGGCCTGACTGTCGCCAATCTCCAGCGGTGCTTCTCGTGGGAGATGCAGGGCCGGGTGCACTGGTGCAAGGACCCCAACAACTGTCCAGGAGGGTTCGAGATTGAAGCGCTGCATCAGAGTGGCTTGGAGGTAGGCAGGACCTTCCGCTTCTCCACTCTGAGCGATGGCACCCACTTCAAGATGCGGTTTCCTACTGTCCTCTGAGCCGCGCGTCGCGTGCTCATCCCAGGCGCATGGGCATGATACACTCGACCTCCGGCTATTTCGCCCGGAGGCTGCACCATGCCCCCTGAGTATCTCGCACCCGGCATTTACGTCGTGGAGGTCGAATGGCGAGCAAAGCCGATTCCCGGCGTTCCAACCCGCATCGACGATGAGGAACTGCGCGCCATAGCGCTCAGCATACGCGAGCGGTTGGCGCGCTTCAGTCCGCAGTGGACTGACTTCAATGAGCATGATCCTGGCGTGACTTTGATCGAACTCTTCGCGTTTCTCACCGAGTCGCTGCTGTATCGCGAGGGACCTCTATCAGAGCGCGGGAGGCTGCAAGCTGGTCGATTAACAGCAGCAGCGCTGACCCTTCTCACGGACACGGAGCCTGCCCGTGGAGGAGTCCTGAGATATGTGAAGTTCCTTTGCGGCTGGAAGGCGAGCCTCGTTCGTCTATTCGCGCAAGGAGGCAGCCGTGATGGAAAGGGGGCTGGGATCGCATGAGATGCGATCACGCGAAGAGGCACGGCATAGGCTCCATGGCATGTTCAGGGTGCGATGCTTGCGACGCGCAGTAGCCCGCCCTCTTCAAGGGTGATGTGACCTTCTGCGGCTTCAATGTGAATCTCACCGCCTGCCCGGTCTGTCCGCCTGAATGGGCGACCACACCCGGCTCCACTGCTGCGTAGACCGCATCCGCCAGATCGCCAGCCTTGACGCTCGTTATGGACACCGACCAGCGCCTGAACGCGTCTCGGAACTCATCGGTCGTGACTGCATCCAAGCTGACGACGCCGCGCAGCCGTCCGTCTGCGCCCAGCCATACCTGCATCGCCACCTGCCGCCACCATCGACATTCTCGACGCTGATGATCGACGAGGTTCCGAACGGCGGTGCGCCAGCTTCGGAACTGGTTCCCGGAGAGCGTGGTGTCGAACGTGACCGCGAACAGCCGTCGAGGGTTGGTGGCGAGAATGGCGCGACCAATGCGCCGTGCGGCTCTACCCGTGCAGGTTGGACATTGTGGATCGGCAGGCTCGTGACGGCGACATCCGCGCATCTCCTACTTATCGTGCGCAGCGGTCTTTATGCGCTCCTCTGGGGCAAGCGAGGTCGATTCGATGAAGATCGGAATCATCGGCGCAGGAAACATCGGCCAGACGCTCAAGGCTATGCTGGCGAGCGTTGATGGCGTGACGAGCGTGAGCTTGGGTGACAACGGAGGCGGCGGCGACACCCACGTCGATGCCGGGACCGGCGAGAACCTCGCGATATTCGTGAGCCAGCACGACGCCGTTGTGAACGCCCTGCCCTTCCATCTGAACCAGCCGGTGGCGAGCGCCTGCGCGGAGGCGCGACGGTCCTATTTCGACTTCTCAGAGGATGTTGAATCCACCTCGTTCGTGAAGAGCCTCGCTCAGCGTGAGAAGGAGCTTGTTTTCGTTCCTCAATGCGGCCTCGCCCCCGGAGCCGTGAACATTATCGGCGCTTCTCTGATCGCCTCGCTCGACGGGGTGCGGTCGCTCGAACTACGGGTCGGGGCGCTGCCGCTCTCGGCGAACAACGAGATGAAGTACTACCTGTCCTGGTCGTCCTCCGGCCTCGTCAACGAGTACATCAAACCATGTGATGCGCTCTATCGCGGCGAGCCGATCAAGACTCTTCCTCTCGACGGACGGGAGAACATCGTGCTCGACGGTGTTGCCTACGAGGCTTTCAACACGTCGGGCGGCGTCGCCACGATGTGTGAGACCTATCGAGGGCGAATAGACGAACTCAATTACAAGACCATTCGCTACCCCGGTCATCTCGACCACATGCGATTCGTGATCCACGACCTCGGGCTCGGCTACCGGCCCGATCTTCTGACGCAGATTTTCGATCAGGCGGTGCCCGCGACGATCCAGGACGTGGTGCTCATCTACGTGAACGCGGTCGGCACTCGCAAAGGCGGGCTCACTCAGCGTTCGTACATCAAGAAGGTGAAGGCGCAGGAACTCTTCCCGGCTACCGCGATCCAGACGACAACCGCTGCCGGGATGGCTGCCGTCATCGAGCTATGGATCAAGGGTGAGCTTAAGCCCGGCTTCGTCCGCCAGGAGGAGATCGCGTTCGCGAAATTCGCGAAGACGAAGTGGGGAGCGGCTGTCTACGGCTAATCGGCGCGACAGGTTCGAGCGTTATCACGAGAGCGCCGGCCGATTAACTCACCAGCGACCTTGTGCAGAGGGTGCGACGACATAAGCACCTCTGCCTCGTTGACATTGAGCGCTCCGCAGCACACGTGCCACACGCGAACACCAGTTCAAAGGAGTATGTTCGATCATGGCACGTAGCCAATCCTCACAAGCTAACACTACTGTTATCCGTCGCGCACTCGCCACCGCTCAGAAAGAGATCGAGCGTGCTGAGCGCACATTCCATCAAACCATTCGCTCTTATGCGAGCAGACCAGTCAGAGCCGCCCAGCGCTCGAACACGACGACTTCACGGATTAGCACTCCTCCTCGCGCTGCTGGGGGCAAGCCCGCTCCGGTTCAGACTGCGATCACAAAGGTGCTGAGCAAGCGCCGGAGAGGTTTGACGATGGAGCGGCTCCAGGAGGCGCTTCCGCAGTTCGATGAGAGGTCCCTCCTGAACGCCACCTTCGCGATGCGCCGTAAGGGGCTGGTCGAGTTCGACCGGAGTGGCGAGGGGCGCGGTGTCTATCGCTGGCAAGACTGAACCACTGATCAGAAAGCGGGGGAAAAGGGGCCGAACGGCCCCCTTTCCTTGTCTTCTCGCCAAAAGGCGCTTGGCGCGACCAACTATGCCGGGAACCCTTGCGGCATCTTTTGAGTACCCGGTTGCATGTGGTCCCAAGGCTGGGCGCTGTCGGTGAAAAGGTCGATGGTGGGCTTGAACCTTGCTGGGTCGTCCAAGCTACCGGCCTGGAGCCCAAGCACGTCGGGCATCCGTTCCAGCTTCGCCGTTACTTGGCTCCCGCAGTTGGGGCAGAACCCACGCTCGACGGCCTTGCCGCCGCTCCCAACTACCCTGTGGTAGCGCGGCTCTCCACTCACACGAACTGCGGACTTGGGCACAACCATGATGGCCGCATAGGCGCTGCCGCTCGACCGCTGGCAGTCGCGGCAGTGGCAGTTCACCATGACGACCGGATCGGCGTCGGTCTCGTACTTGATAGCGCCGCAGGCACATCCGCCAGAAAGGTTCTGTCCCATGGTCTCGCTCCTGCTCCCACAGGAGGTTAGCACCTTCTGTGCGTGCGAGGGCTAAGAAGGCGGAGCGCTATCAAGCGCGTCTTTCAAGACCCGGTAAACGCTGGCGCGCCCGATCCCCAGCCGCGTCGCGATCTCGGATGCCCCGAGCTTCTCCTCGTCCTTAAGGCGTCGCACCTCATCCGGCTGGATCGTCGGCGGGCGACCCTTGTAGGTGCGCTCGTGCTTCGGCTTCGTCCGGTCGATCTCCTGGATGCGCCGGATGGACTCCATCTGGCGTTCGCGCCGGAGGTTGGTTTCGAGTTCGGCGAACACGCCGAGCATGGACAACAGCGAGCGGCCCACGGCTGAACTCGTATCGATGGGCTGCTCGGTCGCCTTCAGCGCGACGCCCTTCTGTTCAAGAATGCGCACGATGATCATCAGATCGGTGACCGAGCGGGCGATCCGATCAACGCGCGTGACACAGAGCGTGTCGCCTTCCCGCAGGAAATCGAGCAGCGTCTTAAGCTCAGTGCGGTCCTGAAGGGTGGTGCCGCTCCGCCGCTCGGAGCGGATGACGGTGCATCCTGCGGCGCGGAGGGCTTCAATCTGAACCTCCAAGCTCATCGTCGTGGAGCGAGGATCAGAGCAGCGGGCATAGCCGTAGGTCGCCATCGGTCTCCTTTTCTGTCTCGGATGGGTGTGATTCGGTACTACCCCGTCTTTTAAATCTGGCAACTACTTTTTCGAGACGCTGGCTGCCGTGAGCGAGTGCCTCAGGTCGAGTTCGGGGGTTGGGTATACTCACATGAGACGACCTCAAGCCACCATTTCTGCCTGCCCCGACGAAACGTGCGTTGGCGCGAGCGCTCGGCAGAGTAGCTTGCGCATCGTGTTGACTCGTGAGAGCCGCTCGCTGAGACACTGGCGCAGGGTAGGCGGCGCGGCACAGATTGAGCGCGAGGGCAGGTGGCATCGCTGCACGACGAGGTGGAGCAATTTTTCCAGCGCTACGCCAGCGCCGCTGAGTCGATGGACGTGAGCGACCTTGCGGTCTTGCACAATGCACCCTGTCTAAAGGTTCACGGTGACGGCAGGATCGAGTGTCTGCCCACGCAGGAGGCTGTGCGCGCCTTTTTTCGAGAATTGGCGAGCAAGTATGAAGCGCGTGATCATGGCGGCGGGCGGTATGTCGATCTTGAGGTCACCGCAATCGGCACGGCTGCCGCGCTCGCGTCATTGACGTGGGAGCAGTTTCGGACGGACGGCAGTGTGTATCGGCGTTTCCGGCGCTCTTACAACCTCGTTCGTGTCGGTTCTTCGTGGAACATTCTTGCTGCCACGGCGCATCGCGAGTAGGACGCCTTCAGCCTCCCCTCCTCGTCCCGCTTCATCAATGAGAAGCCCACACGTCAGCGGCAAGGATGGCGGCGAGGCGTCGGGTGGTCATTCGGGGATTCCGGCGCGACGCAGACCCTCGACGAAGAGGTCCGTCATCCATTCGTGGCGGAAGCGAGGGAAGCGACGGGTGAAGCTCAGGGTGGAGCCCGGTTGAAGTGCAAGGAGTTCCATTGCGACCACTCGCGCCTCATCCATGCGGCCCAGATGAGCCAACGCCGACGTGGCATGTGAGCAATTGCGCGCCGACACGCGTTCTCAGCGTCCTCAAAGCGGCGCGCAAGCAGGTGGGCCTGTCCCAGGCCGACGAAGTACATGAAGGCGCGCGGATCGACCGGATTTAGTCGCCGCGCGGCGTTGAAGTGCACGACAGCCTCGTCGCTCTCGCCTGCGTAGACATGCACAAAGCCAACTTGTGCACGTACGAAGGCGGAGTTGGGATGAAGCTTTATGGCCTTAGCTGCAAGCTCCAGGGCCTCATCGAAATGCCCGCCGAACAGAGCCAATCCCCATCCGGCAGCAGCCAGCGCAGTTGCGTTCTCGGGATCGGAAGTGATTGCATGCCTCGCCGCGCGACACACCTCAGTGCTCACCGAACGATAATCATCAGCCCATCCCATCGCATAACTCCGCCCAACGCAATCGACCAAAGCCGCATGGGCGTCCGAGTAGTTGGGATCGAGCCTGCTCGCCTTTCGAAACAGGTATGCCGCCTGTTCGTACCGCTCTCGGCTGAGGTCTGTTAGCTGGAACTGGCCCTGAAGATAGAGATCATAAGCGTCCAGGTTCTCGGTCGGCTTGGTGCGGGTACGTTCCATTTCTGCATTGCGCAGGCTCGGCTCAATCGCGCCCACGACCTTCTGGGTCACCTCGTCCTGAACCTCAAATATGTCTGCGAGATCACCATCAAAGCGGTCAGCCCAAAGGTGCGCGCCTGTGGAAGCTTCGATTAGCTGACCCGTGATGCGAACCCGGTTCCCGACCTTTCGAACCGAGCCTTCGAGCACATAGCGAACGCCAAGCTCACGTCCGACTTGCTTCACGTCAACGGCGCGCCCCTTGTATGTGAAGCTGGAGTTACGCGCGATCACGAAGAGCCACCGAACGCGACTCAGAGCCGTGATGATGTCTTCCGCCATGCCGTCCGCAAAATACTCCTGCTCAGGATCGCCGCTCATGTTCGTGAACGGCAGTACGGCGATCGAAGGCTTGTCGGGCAGCGGGAGGGGCTTGCCGATGGCCTTCGCGCCGAGCGCGCTCCCGCCAAGTGCGTACACCCGCACCGGTCGGGCGACGTTCTTGAGGCTTTGCTCTCCGCAATCCTCGAAGACGAATCGTGCTTTCCCTTGTAGCTCGTCGTGGACCTTGGCGGAGATCGCGATCCCGCCTGGATGGGCAATGCTCTCAAGGCGAGCGGCGATATTCACTCCATCCCCGTAGAGATCGCCGTCCGATTGGGCCACCACGTCGCCCAGGTTCACTCCTATGCGCAGCAGTACTCTTCGGTCCTCCGGCTCACTTGCAGCCCGCTCAGCCAACGCGCTCTGCACCACCGTCGCGCAGGTCACCGCAGCGACCGGGCTGGCAAACTCCAGGAGCGCTCCGTCGCCTATTGTTTTGATCAAGCGACCGCCGTGAGATGCCGCAGTCCCGACCAGCACGTCGTGCAACACCTCGCGGATCGCGGTCAGCGCGTAGCCCTCGTCCGCCTCTATCAGCCGCGACGAACCCACCACGTCGGCGGCAAGGATCGCGGCAAGGCGTCGGGTCGTCATTCGGGGAGACCGGCTTTCTTCAGACCCTCGACATAACGGTCGAGATATTCGCGGTTCATCGGCGGCACTGGCTGGCACAAGAGGCATATCGTGAGGCCGGGCCACTCTCGGAGGAGTTCTTGAACGACCAATCGCGCCTCGTCGATGCAGCCAAGTTGGGCCAAAGCAGCGGCAAGCGCTGCTTCTCGTCGCGAGGTGAGGCTTGACCTCGGCTGGCGAATTGAACGCCTCGCCCACTCTAGCGCTTTCTCATATTCGCCGAGAAATAGGTTGCCCTCTGCAATCGCCGCCATAAAACGACCAGCGTATTGATCGTGCGGACTCAGCCTGATCGCCGATTCGATGTGAGGAAGCCCTTCGTTCGCACGCCCATCGTAAAGATGCGACATTCCGAGTAGGTACAACGCCAGGGCCGAAGCTGGGTTAAGAGCCAGTGCTGTTTCCGCGTAGGACGAAGCAGTTCCATGGTCGCCGCTCATCATGTTGGCGCGAGCCAAGGCGCAGTAAGCTCCGGGGTCCTGGTTGTCCAAATTGACCGCTCGATCCGCGAGCCTCTTCGCCTCCATGCGATGAAACGCCACCTCGGACGACTGCCCGAAGAATGTCTGGAAATAGTGGACCTCGGACAGAGCACACAGCGCCGGAACGAGAGTGTTGTCCAACTCAAGCGCGAGGTTGAAGAGACGCTCGGCTTCGGACACATCATATTTTGTGCGCCGATAGAGATGCGACATGCCGCGCTGGTACCAGTCCCAGGCGGTCAGGCTTTCTGGCCGCTTCGCGCGGGCACGCTCGCGCTCCGCTGCTCCTAGCTCCGGGACGACTGCGGCGAATATGCTCTCCGTGAGATCATCCTGAACCGCAAAAATATCTTCAAGTGCCCGATCATATCGTTTCGCCCAAATGTGAGTGCCTGTAGCACCGTCAGTGAGTTGGGCCGTGAGTCTAACCCGACTTGTCTCTCGCCGGGCACTCCCTTCCAGTACGTATGTAGCCTGAAGGTCGCGAGCAGCTTGCCGAACATCTTGGGCTTTTCGATTGTAACCGAACACGGAATTTCGTGCCACCACGTGAATCCACCTAATGCGGGTGAGGGCTGTGATGAGGTCCTCTGTGATCCCGTCCGCAAAATATTGTTGTTCCGGGTTGCCACTTAAGTTTTCGAACGGCAGCACAGCCAGTGAGGGCCTGTCTACCACTGCGGAAGCACTGAGCAGGTTTCGAGTCGAAGCTATGGCCTGTGCTGGCGAAGGCGAAACAGAATACGCCCTCACCGCCTCGTCAATGTTTTTGACCTGCTGTTCGCCGAGGTCCGTGTAGGCCAGCGGCAGGGCCTTTCGGACATGTCCATGGGCAGCCCCTGAGATCGCGATCCCTCCAGGGTTGGCTAAGCCCTCCAGGCGAGCGGCGATATTCACCCCATCCCCGAGCAGGTCGCCGCCTCGGATTACCACATCGCCGACGTGCACTCCGATCCGGAACAGGAGGCGACGGTCCTCAGCCTCTCCGGCGCTCGCCTCTGCGAGCTTCTCCTGAACTGCAACGGCGCACTGGACCGCATCGACCGCACTCGGAAACTCGGCCAGCACGCTATCCCCAGCGGTATTGGCGATCCTGCCGCCGTGCTCGCCGATCAGGCTGTCCATGACCTCACGGGCGGCAGCCAGAGCGCGCAAGGTCTGGGCCTCGTCCTGGTTCATCAGGCGCGAGTACCCGGCCACGTCGGCTGCGAAGATCGCTGCCAGACGCCGTTCAGCCCTTTGGTCCTTTTGGGGAGGCACCGTTCGCCCCTTTCCGGAGCGGTATCGTGCGGCGGAAGGGTCCGGCGTTCAAGGACCTGATAGTGGCTGCCTTGTCCTTTCCCAACGGGAGGAAATAGCCCAAGATCGCGAAAGCACGGCAACGCGTGCCTGTGTGAGACGAGGCAAGATATGCTGGTCCTGACCGAGGAGCAGATACGCCCGCTGCTCTGCTGGGACGATCTGATCCCGGCGATGGAAGCTGCGTTGGCGTCGTTCTCCGAGGGCCGCGTCATCCAGCCCGTGCGCAACATGATCACCATCGAGGAGGGCAGGCGTTATCTCGGCGTCATGCCTGCGGTGGCGGAAGCCGCTATGGGATTGAAGCTCGTCAGCTTCTATCCAGTTGCCGGACCAGCGTTCCGACCCACCTTGCCACCATATTGCTTTTCCGTCCCGATACCGGCCAACCCCTCGCCGTCATGGATGGGCGACTGATCACTGAGATGCGCACGGCGGCGGTGTCAGCCGCAGTCACGAAGCATCTGTCATCGCCTGACAGTCGCGTGCTCGCTCTCCTCGGTAGCGGCGTACAGGCTGAGGCTCACCTGGAAGCCCTTTCGCGTGTGCGAAAGTTCGATGAGGTTCGCGTCTGGAGCCGAAACCCAGAACACGCTCGCTCCTTTGTCGACCGGCACAACGCGAACGCCCAGCCAGATGCAAGAGCGGCGGTGCTGGGTGCGGATGTCGTAGTGACCGCGACAAGCGCCACGGAACCGATCCTGAAAGGCTCGTGGCTTAAGCCCGGCGCTCACGTGAATGCAGTTGGATCGCCTCGTCCCACTTGGCGGGAATTGGACGATGATGCCATGGGTTCGACCGTGGTCGTAGACTCGCGGGAAGCGGTCTTAAAGGAGTCTGGCGATGTGATTCTCTCTAAGGCAAACATTTTTGCCGAGGTGGGCGAAATATTCTCCGGAGCCAAGCCCGCCACAGCGTCAGAGACGACCGTGTTCAAGTCTGTTGGGATCGCGGCAGAGGACATCGCGGCTGCGATGCTGGTCTATAGACGCGCAGTCGCGCAGCAGCAGGGCCGCGATCCACCCAGGACTACGCCTGAGCACCTTGTGAACACGCTCCTCGCCCGCGCTGACGAGGTGATCGAATGAGCAACTGTGTTGGCTCAAGCGGCTTGGGGCTGCCAGCTAGCGCCGTCGCGCAGCATGGCGTT
>Ga0126304_10000219_pt1 | contig 20499 bp, 15 predicted proteins | sample Plot25_FD_92538 | JGI IMG/M metagenome (GOLD analysis project Ga0126304, IMG submission 92538) | Serpentine soil microbial communities from UC McLaughlin Reserve, CA, USA - Plot25 | ecosystem: Environmental > Terrestrial > Soil > Grasslands | place: USA: UC McLaughlin Reserve, Lake County... | reverse complement strand
CTAATTGTAACGGTACGGGCCGCGTTTCTGCTCGTCGCTAATTCGTGATCTCAAAATCTTTCCTCAATTGTGCCACCGTTTGATTGATCACCAAAATCACCTTTTTTACCAATGCAGGCGTTTCCTCCAGGTTTTCGTTTTTCTTACAATTGTGCTCAACGGCTTTCACTTCCTCCTTAATCGAATTCATCCCCATGGAACCCGTAGTTGATTTGAGTTTATGTGCCAGCTTACCCATCGCTTCCCATTGCTTGTGATCAAGCGTCCCCTGCAATTCCCGGGTAGAGGCAGGCATAGTTTCTACAAATAGCTCCACCATTTGCCTGATAAAAGCCTCGTCGCCGCCAGAAAGACCATGTATCATTGTAAGATCATAAAGTTTCTCCGTTGGGATCGATTCCTGCGTTTCATTAAGAAGCGGTTCGATGACAGAAACAGGATTAGGTCCATCTAGCAAATTTTTCGAAATCAATTGAAACAGTCTTTGCTCATCTAATGGTTTGGGAAGATAGTCGTTCATGCCTTTCTGCAGGTAACGGTCTCCGTCACCGGTCAATAAGTTTGCCGTAACTGCTACTATTGGGGTTGATGCTTTGACGGCATCTTTTAAACGCCTGATATTTTCTGTCGCCTGCATGCCATCCATTTCAGGCATCTGTATATCCATCAGTACGAGATCATATGTATTTTTCTCTACTTTCTCAACCGCCTCCTTTCCATTAGCAGCTACATCCACGGTGAATCCCCATGATTGCATGATATGTTTTGCAAGCTGCTGATTCATCTCGATATCGTCTACTACCAGCACTTTTCTATGGCCCAGGCTCTTGTAGTTTATTTGCTGCATCTTTCTTCCTTTATAGGTTTAGATCTCCGCGAATAGTAAAATTTTTGAGCCTCGTACCTATTTGGTCTTTAGCTCGCCAGCCTGGATCATCCGGTAAATTGTGGACTTGCCAATATCCAGTTTTTTTGCCACGAGCAATACATCCTTATCGTACTTGTCGAGGTAGTGTTGGATGATATCTATTTCATATTCTTTTAACGATCTTTCTTTATTCAACAAGTCGCTGACCGCGGCTGCTGTATTGATAGCAATATGATCAGGAAGAATATATTCATCATCCGTCATAACCACCGCAAGTTCAATAACTGATTTCAACTCCCGCACGTTACCGGGGAATGCATAGTTCAGCAGCTTTTGCTGCGCCTCCTGGGAAAGTGATTTCTTTGGCAGGTTATTGTCTTTACAAAACAAATCCATGAAATGCTTTGAAAGGACCAATATATCATTACCTCTTTCACGCAACGGCGGAAGGGAAATAGGTAATCCAATGAGTCGATAATAGAGATCCTCGCGGAAAGTTTTGTTTTTTACATCGTCGAGCAGGTTGCGGTTTGTGGCCACAATAATTCTCGCGTTGACAGGGGTTACTTCATTACTGCCTATTCGCGTGACCTCTCTTTCCTGCAATACCCTTAATAGTTTCGATTGTAAATTAATATCCAGTTCCCCGATTTCATCCAAAAAGAGAGTTCCGTTGTTGGCTTCTTCAAACTTACCGATCCGCCTCGTTACTGCACCTGTAAAGGCACCTTTTTCATGGCCGAATAATTCACTTTCGAGCAGGTCTTTTGGAATTGCTGCAACGTTGACGGCGACGAATGGCTTTTTATGTCTTTCGGAATTATAGTGAATGGCCTTGGCCACCACTTCTTTTCCAGAACCTGTTTCGCCGGCGATAGATACAGTGATCGTTGTCTTGGAAGCTTTCTCAATGAGTGAAAACACCTTCAGTATTGGCTCGCTTTTCCCTATGATGAACTTAGAAAAATCATGCTTCTGTGCAACCTGCTCCTTCAATTGTTCCACTTCATTTCTCAGCCCGTTGATCTGCTGTAAGTGCAAGAGTGAATTCCATAAACGGTCTTTTGTTTCCTCATCTTTAACGATGTACTCAAACGCACCATTTTTTAGGAGAGTGATGGCAGTAGATACATCTTCCTGGCCTGAAATAATCAATACCTGGATGTCAGGGTGAACTCCTTTGATTTTTTTGAGTACTTCCCCGCCGTCCATGTCTGGCATCGAATAGTCAAGTGTTACAACATCGGGATTCTCGTGAAGATGACTAAAAAACTCTTTGGAGCTTGTGAATCGCTTGACTTCATAGTCAGGATTTAGAGACAGATAATGCTGGAGCATGGAACCATACCAGTGATCATCTTCTAAAATGAAAACTTTTAGGGAAGTTTGATTTTTCATGGGATTGAACTATTCCTTACAAACGTAAAAATGTAAAAATTATTCCCAAAAAAAGAACGGTTTCCCAAAAAAACTTGGCTACCTGCACTTTTCAAGAATAATCGCTATAGGTTTTCCCGTATTCCTGGTGACAATCCTGGAGGCCTGTTGTTTTTACAGGTGCTTTTTTCTGGAATAGGGCGCGCAAAGACGCGAAGGCGCAAAGAAACAGCCTTTGCCTATTTGCGTCTTTGCGCGTCCCTTTCTCTATCTACAGTAGTAGGGTTATATACGCAAGAAGATGTTCGACTTCTCAACAACTTTTACACCTGTCCTCTAAAGTTTGTACTGACCAACCTTTCCGGTGTTTTATCTTTGCAAATGGCTATGAATTCAAACAAGCTTCAACAGAGATTTCACGAAGAATATAGAAAATTAAATGAGCAACAACGAAAGGCGGTAGATACCATTGAAGGACCAGTGATGGTGATTGCAGGTCCAGGTACCGGAAAAACACAGATACTTGCGGCTCGTATCGGAAAGATCCTTCTGGATACCGATGCATCTCCCGAAAACCTGCTTTGTCTCACCTATACTGATGCCGGTGCAATTGCCATGCGACGCAGATTGAACGGCTTCATTGGATCTGACGCTTACAAAGTGAACATTTATACGTTCCATTCTTTCTGCAATGATGTAATACAGGAGAACCTTTCGATTTTTGAAAAAACCGAGATGGATCCGATTTCAGAACTTGAAAAAATACAACTCTTAAAAACACTTATCGATGCATTTCCGAAAGATCATCCCCTCAAACGTTACAGGGGTGATGTTTACTTTGAAATTGGCAACCTGGCGGAGCTATTTTCGACGATGAAAAGAGAAGGATGGACACCAACCTTCATCCAGGAAAAAATCAATTCGTATATCGCCGATTTACAAAACCGTGATGTATTTATAGCCAAACGGGCTACTCGCGAATTCAGGAAAGGCGATATCCGGACAGATAAGATAGAGGTAGAAAAAGAACGGATGAAAAGGCTTGCAGCTGCCGTAAATGAATTTGATAATTATCAATCATTGATGCGCCGGCACAACCGGTACGACTTTGATGATATGATTAACTGGGTGATCAGGGCATTTGAAGAGAATAAACAATTGCTTTCCGATTATCAGGAGCGCTACCAGTACATACTTGTTGATGAATACCAGGATACCAGTGGAACCCAGAACACCCTCATAAGGTTACTGATCAGTTATTGGGATAAACCAAATGTATTTGTGGTGGGCGACGACGACCAAAGTATCTTTCGCTTCCAGGGTGCAAACGTTGAGAATATGCTCCAGTTTGTAACCAGTTATAAGAATGACCTCCTGACAGTAGTATTAACTAACAACTACCGATCCACGCAACCGATACTTGATATCTCCAAGACGCTTGTTGATAAAAACGAAGAAAGATTGACCCGACAGATAGAAGGATTGTCCAAGGATCTTTTATCGAGCAATCCCCATGTCAATCATCTGAGTTATGCTCCTACGATCGTCGAATATGAAACCCAGCGGCATGAGATGACGCACATCACATTGAAGGTTGAAAGTCTGATCGCGGAAGGAGTGCCTGCTGGAAGAATAGCTGTATTATATCGCGAGAACAAATATGGTGATGCACTTACAAAATATTTTCAGCAGAAAAAGATCCCGGTTTATAGTAAGAGAAGCCTGAACCTTTTTGACATTCCGCTTGCAAGAAAAATCATGACCATCATGCGTTTTCTCGCAGCGGAACATGATACACCCTATGGCGGAGATGAAATGCTCTTCGAGATTTTGCACTTCGATTTTTATTCAATTCCACCAATAGAAATTGCAAAAGTTTCTGTGGCTGTAGCGGAGAAAAAATTCAGTGACCATCCCACCTCGATGAGAAGACTGTTATACGAAAGATCGAACCAGCCACCCAGGGATCTCTTTGACCCCGGAATCAATCGGGGGCTGAAGCAGGCAAGTGCTATATTCGAGCAACTGATTGCGGATGTTCCAAATGTTACTATCCAGGTGTTGTTTGAAAAAATAATCCGAACAGCAGGCGTTCTGCATGCGATCATGCAAAGTCCGGAAAAGGTATGGGAGATGCAGGTACTGACTGCGCTATTTGATTTTATTAAGGAAGAGACAAGACGTAATCCCGATCTTCAGCTTTCGAGACTTATACAAATGATCGACTTGATGGAAGACAACCACATCGGCATTCCCGTTATTCAGGTCTGTGGCAGCGATAAGGGAGTGAATCTTTTGACCGCCCATGGCTCTAAAGGATTGGAATTTGAATATGTGTTTTTTGCCGGGTGTAATGCTTCTTACTGGGAAAAGAAGAGAAAGCCCGCTGCTGGTTATAAATTTCCCGACACTATTTTTTCTTCTGCACCAAAATCAAGTGACGAAGAAGAATTGAGAAGACTCTTTTATGTAGCACTTACAAGGGCTGAAAAACACTTGTACATCTCTTATTCAAAATATAAAAATGACAACAAAGAGCTCGAGCCTTCGAGGTTCATCGCGGAGATACAGGACATCCATAACCTGCCCGTAGAAAAACTGTTCATGAACAGTGATGTGATGACCGAGTTTGAAGCGCTCCAGTTCGAGGACATTTCAGCGCCGGAAATACAAAAGATTGAAGAGGACTTTATCAGTAATATCCTGGACAAGTTTGTAATGAACGTAACGGCGTTGAATAACTACCTGCGTTGCCCACTTGAATTTTATTTCAAGAACCTGATTCGTATCCCTTCTCCAAAAAATGAGGCTACCGAATTTGGTTCTTCCGTACACTTTGCTATCCAGCGCCTCTTCGAGAAAATGAAATTGCATCAGCGCGAAGAGTTCTCTTCCAAAGAAGACTTACTCCAGGATTTCAGGTGGTATATGCACCGCCATCGCGAAAGCTTTACTAAAGAGGCATTCGACCGGCGAATGGAATATGGACTCGAGGTCTTAGCGAATTACTATGAAAAATACGTGAATCTATGGAATAAGATCGTTGCAATAGAAAGGAACATCCGCAATGTCGTTGTAAATGGTGTCCCCCTGAAAGGAAAACTAGACAAGCTCGAATTCAGTAACAAAGAAGTCAACGTGGTTGATTATAAAACCGGTGATGTGGACAACGCAAGGGAAAAACTCGCTCCACCATCGGAAAGATCCCCGGAGGGTGGTGACTACTGGAGACAGGCAGTGTTTTATAAAATCCTCGTTGATAATTACGGCTCAAAAGAATGGAAAGTAGTAAGCAGTGAATTTGATTTTATCGAGCCAGATAAAAAGAAAGAATATCGCAAAGTTAAAATTCCAGTTTCATACGACGACATTGACCTTGTAATTGAACAAATAACAAATACCTGGGAGAAAATCCAGAATCGTGAATTTTACATCGGGTGTGGCAAGCCTGATTGCCAGTGGTGCGATTTCGTTAAGACCAACAAACTTGCCGTTGCTCTTCATGAAACCGAAGAAGAAGTAGAATCAACCTGAGCTTCTCGAAGGATAAACCTGTCGAAGGATGATTCTCTCAAAGAATAAGCCTGTCGAAAATTAAGCTCCATCAAGGATTAGCCACTGCGAGAACCGGCTCTCTACTCCCGACTTCCAACTCACGACTCAGATTTTATGGGATTATTAGGATTCAATTGGGAATAAAGCCTTTAAGTTTGCCACTCGTTATGAAGTATTCTGTTCCCACCACCACTGTGGGTTTTTTATTAGGCTTTTTTATCCTGGCAAATATATCCGGTACAACGGGTTGCGCAACCATTGTTCCTCCCTCCGGGGGAGATCGGGACTCGTTACCTCCAGTGCTTGTTTCAGTCAACCCCCCTGATTCTTCGAGAAATTTTGAAGGCAAAAGGATCAATTTCGTTTTTAGCGAATTTGTGCAAATTGATAATCCCCAGTCGAATCTATTAATTACTCCTACGCCCAAAAGCAATCCTAACGTCGAAGCCAAGCTGAGAACAGTTACAGTAGCCATTCGGGACACTCTGGAGCCTAATACGACATATACCTTTGATTTCGGAGACGCAATCCGCGACATTAACGAATCAAATGTGCTCAGAAATTTTACGTATATTTTTTCGACCGGTCCGGCGATTGATTCATTGCACTTTGATGGCCGGGTCGTTATTGCTGAAACGGGTAAGACAGATAGTACGTTACTTGTCTTCCTATATAGATCTTTTGAGGATTCGGCTGTAATTAAGGAAAGACCCCGGTATATTACACGCGTGGATAACAACGGAAATTTTACCTTCCGGAACCTGCCCGCCGGTCGCTTCGCGATTTATGCGGTCAAGGATGAAGGTGGACAGCGACGCTATCTCGCAAGAAACCAGCTCTTTGCTTTTTCGGATACGACGGTAGTTGTACAACGCAGTCCAACTCCGGTAACACTGTATGCGTTTGTCGCTAAAGATACCAATGCCGCGGTTTCTCCGTCGACGCCTGCGATTAAGAGCACCGTATCAAGGGCACCAACCGCCACAGATAAAAGATTACGAATAGAAACCAGCCTTGAAAACGAACAACTGGGCTTGCTCGACTCATTTCATCTTTATTTCAGATCTGCACCTCTGAAATTTTTTGATACATCAAAACTCAGTCTTACCGATGAGAAGTATCAACCACTCACAAACTATACGTTTGTGCAGGATACTTCTGGAAAACAGGTGACCGTTTTTTATCCCTGGGTAGAAAATACCGGCTACAACCTGATCATCGATAAAGAGTTTGCGGAAGATACTGCAGGAAGAAAACTTGTCCGGAACGATACGATCAATTTCCGTACGCGAAAGGAAAAAGAATACGGACTGGTTCGTTTACGCTTTCCAAATCTGGATCTTACAAAAAACCCTGTACTTCTTTTTCTTCAGGGTGATAAGATTGTTCAGTCGCATGTGTTTTCTAACAAGGAGTTTTATGCAAAGATCTTCCAGCCCGGCGAATATGAATTACGTCTTGTGTTTGATGAAAATAAGAATGGCGTATGGGATACCGGGGAATTCTTTGACGAACATCGCCAACCTGAACGGGTTGTCCCGATCTCGAGAAAGATCACCGTAAAAGCAAACTGGGATAACGAGGTGGATATCACTTTGTGATCGATGGCCGGGTGTGGGATGGCCGATGCCGTTGATCGATGGCCGTTGAAAGCGGCAGCCGAAATTCCGAATTAATCACAACTTGCCACTTGCAGACAAAACGAGTATATCGCACAAACCACTATCATACTGGTTCCGCCATCAGCCATCGATCATCGGCCATAGCCTGACAGCTATCTTTTCCAAAAAAGGTGTTCCAACAACCGCCGTCGGTCATTAACTTTGCCTCATGCAATTCTCTTCTTCCTTACTTGAAAATGCGGTGAATGAATTTGCCAAACTTCCGGGAATTGGTAAAAAGACTGCTTTGCGGCTTGTACTGCACTTACTAAAGCAGGACGCCGGCAGTGTTGCTGCGTTTGGAGAGAATATCATAAAAATGAGGCAGGAAATTAAGTTCTGCCAGCGCTGTTGCAACGTTGCCGACGCAGATATATGCTCTATCTGCGCGAACTCCATGAGAAAACAGGAGTTGATTTGTGTAGTGGAAAACATCCGCGACGTGATCGCCATAGAAAGCACACAACAATATAATGGCACCTACCATGTGCTGGGAGGAATCATCTCTCCATTAGATGGAATCGGTCCTGATCAGCTGAATATTGAATCCCTATTAAACCGTATTCAAAAAGAGAACATCAGCGAATTGATATTTGCATTAAGTCCAAACATCCAGGGGGATACCACCATCTATTATCTTCAAAAAAAACTCCAGGCCTTTCCAATCCGGATAACCACGATCGCAAGAGGCATAGCATTTGGCGGCGAGCTGGAATATGCCGATGAAATGACACTTGCAAGGTCGATCACCAACCGGTTACCAGTCGAAAGCTATGTGGCGAATCGTTAAGTGCTGAGTTTTCATTTTTACAATCGAATGTTTTACATTTGCAGCTCTATACAGGCGGATTTGTTTATTGTTCGGCCTGTAAATTGAAGGATGACTGATGCTCGATGGCTGATGGCCAGGCATTGAGATCAGAAACTGAACTAATAAACGATGGAATCAACCTCGCACGCTACGCATAGGTAACTCCCTTCGTTATTCAGTTTTTTACATTTTGAAGTCATCGTTCGAATCGTTGCTCAGCCGCCGTTGCGTCGCACTCTTGTACGACATAACACTGCTGATCGATGGCAGAAATCTAAAAGAGCATTGTGAACCTTAAATCAAATGCACATGAAATCTATCCGCGAATGTTTGAATGAACGCATCCTGATTATCGATGGCGCCATGGGCACGATGATCCAACGTTATAAACTTGGAGAAAAAGAATATCGTGGCGAACGGTTTAAAGACTGGCATACAGATGTCAAAGGAAATAGCGACCTACTGAATATTACCCAGCCACAGATTATTGAGACCATCCATAAACAATACCTCGAAGCAGGTGCAGATATTATTGAAACGAATACGTTCAGCAGCACAGTCATCGCCCAGGCGGATTATGAAATGCAATCCCTGGCTTATGAATTAAACATCGCAGGAGCAAAATGTGCACGACGCGCGGCGGATGAGTACACTGCAAAAAATCCTGAAAAGCCACGTTTCGTTGCCGGTGCTATTGGTCCACTGAATAAAACGCTCAGCTTATCGCCTGATGTAAATAATCCAGGCTACCGTGCGGTAACGTTCGACGAAGTAGCTGCAGCTTACTACGAACAAATAAAAGGACTGGTCGAAGGCGGCGTGGATGTGCTATTGATAGAAACCATTTTTGACACGTTGAATTGCAAGGGCGCCATTTACGCCATCAAAAAATATTTCCGCGATACGAAGAAGCAGACGCTTCCAATCATGATCAGCGGAACAATCACCGATGCATCGGGTCGCACCCTGAGCGGACAAACCCTTGAAGCGTTTTATGTTTCCGTAATGCATGCCAAGCCATTGAGCATCGGACTGAACTGCGCTCTCGGAGCTGCAGAGATGCGCTCACATATTGAGGAGTTAAGCCAAATAGCTGCCTGTTATACTTCGGCCTATCCAAACGCCGGCCTGCCAAATGCGATGGGTGAATATGACGAACAACCCGAACAAACCGCTCACTTCATCGAAGAGTGGGCTAAAGAAGGATTCGTAAATATTGTTGGAGGCTGTTGTGGAACAACACCAGATCATATCAAACATATTGCGGAACATGTGAAGCAGTTTCAGCCAAGACAATTGCCTGTGTTAGAAGAAACCTATTAAAACCTGCGCTTTGAATCATAAAGCACCTTGTCATGAGTCAGTCAATTCAAATTAAACCGTACCTCCGATTAGCCGGCCTTGAACCGTTAATTGTACGTCCCGAAACGAACTTCGTGAACGTGGGTGAACGGACAAACGTAACCGGCTCCAAGAAATTCGCCCGCCTTATTCGAGACAACAAATATGAAGAAGCACTAAGCGTTGCGCGCCAGCAGGTAGAAAACGGCGCACAGATTCTTGACGTGAACATGGATGATGCGTTACTTGATGGTGAAAAAGCAATGACGACTTTCCTAAATCTCCTGCAAGCAGAACCTGATATCGCCAAAATTCCGATCATGATCGATTCCTCTAAGTTTTCGATCATAGAAGCCGGATTGAAATGCGTACAGGGAAAGTGCATTGTGAATTCCATCTCCATGAAAGAAGGCGAGGATAAGTTTATCGAACAAGCGTATATCTGCCAGAGTTATGGTGCTTCGGTGATTGTGATGGCGTTTGATGAAAAAGGCCAGGCTGATACCAAAGATCGCAAGGTTGAGATATGCCACCGTGCCTATAAGATATTAACCGAAGAGGTAGAATTTGATCCGCAGGAAATCATCTTTGATCCAAACATCTTCGCTGTAGCTACCGGCATCGAAGAACATAATAATTACGCAGTTGACTTTATTGAAGCAACAAGGGAAATAAAAAAATTGATGCCTCTTACCAAAGTGAGTGGTGGCGTTAGTAATATGTCTTTCTCTTTCAGAGGTAACGACCATGTGCGCGAAGTGATGCACTCCGTATTCCTGTACCATGCAATTAAAGCCGGTATGGATATGGGTATTGTAAATGCGGGGCAGTTGGTTGTCTATGATGAAATAGAACCTGCATTAAAAGAATTATGCGAGGATGTAATTCTGAATCGTAATAATGATACCAATGAAGCTACTGAAAAGCTGATCGGTTTTGCAGAAACTGTAAAATCGAAAGGGAAGGTAGAAGTTAAAGATGAAGCATGGAGAAATGCATCAGTCGAGGAACGCTTGAAGCATTCCCTGGTGAATGGCATCACGGATTACATCGATGCCGATACAGAAGAAGCGCGGCAAAAATATCCAAAACCCCTGGATGTGATCGAAGGACCACTGATGGACGGGATGAATGTTGTTGGAGATCTTTTTGGAAGCGGTAAGATGTTCCTGCCACAGGTTGTTAAGAGCGCGAGGGTAATGAAAAAATCGGTGGCAATTCTAACACCTTATATAGAAGCGGAGAAAGAAAAACGACGCCTGGCTCATATCGAGGCCGGAACCATAAACGAAGAAGGAGCAGGCGCGCCGAAGGTCTTACTGGCAACGGTAAAGGGTGACGTTCATGATATCGGGAAGAACATTGTTGGTGTAGTACTTGGTTGTAATGGATATGACATTGTTGACCTTGGAGTAATGGTACCTGCCGATAAAATATTGGAAACAGCGCAAAAAGAAAACGCCGATATCATTGGCCTGAGTGGATTGATCACTCCGTCTCTTGATGAAATGGTTCATGTTGCCCGCGAAATGAAACGTCGAGGCATGCGACAGCCGCTACTGATTGGAGGAGCTACTACTTCGCGTATGCACACAGCGGTGAAAATCGCTCCTGAATACGAAAACGGCGTAGTTCATGTCCTCGATGCTTCTCGCAGTGTGACAGTAACCGGTTCATTGTTGAGCAAGGAACAGAAGCTCGATTTTCTTAAAGGCATTTCAAATGAATACACGAAGCTGAAAGCAGATTTCGCAAATAAAAAATCAGCCAAGAGCTATCTGCCGTTTGTTGAGGCACAAAACAATAAATTTCCAATTGACTGGAAGGATTATACACCTGTCGTACCTGCGTTTACCGGTACAAAACAGTTCAATGACTATGATCTGAATGAAATCCAAAAATACATTGATTGGCAACCTTTCTTTATTGCCTGGGAAATGCATGGCAAATTCCCGCAGATATTAAGTGATGCGGTGATTGGCGCAGAAGCTACAAAACTGTACAATGACGCGCAGAAATTATTGAGAAAGGTCATTGATGAAAAATGGCTGGTTGCCAAAGGAGTGATTGGTTTCTGGCCTGCAAATTCAAACGGGAAGGACACCATTACATTATTACATTCTGCCAATGGGAAATCGGGTCCGGTTCAACTGGAATGTTTGCGTCAACAAGTAAAGAAGGCGGCTGATCAACCGAATTTATCGCTTGCAGATTTTGTTGCTCCGGCAGAACAGGCAAAAACCGATTACATTGGTGCTTTTGCTGTAAGCATTCACGGCATTGAATCGCATTTAAAAAGGTTCGAAGCACAGCATGATGACTACAATAAAATCATTCTGCAGGCAATGGCCGACAGGCTCGCTGAGGCCTTCGCTGAAATGCTGCACGAGAAAGTACGTAAGGAGTACTGGGGTTATGCAAAAGAAGAGCAACTTGACAATGAGCAATTAATTAAAGAAACTTACCAGGGCATCCGTCCTGCACCGGGTTATCCCGCCTGCCCGGATCATACTGAGAAAAATAAATTGTTTGCGATCCTCAACGCCACTGAAAATGCAGGAATTATTTTAACGGAATCCCTTGCGATGTTCCCTGCATCTTCTGTATGTGGATGGTATTTTTCGCATCCTGAAAGCAAATACTTTGGCGTGGGGAAAATAGAGAAGGACCAGGTAGAGGATTATGCAAAAAGGAAGGGCATGCCTGTTGAAGAAATCGAGAGATGGCTAAGACCTGTGTTGGAGTATGATACATAAGGAAATTTAAGCAGGCACGTATCATGCGCCTTTTTTCATGTCTCGTAATTACGCCGAGTCAGGAAATTTATGGCTTCGACTATATTGCAACATGCAATAAAGAATTGCACTGTTAGTTTCCTAATGCTTTTTTTATCCGCACTGTTTGCCCCGCATTATTTAATCCCATGACCAAATAAATAATAATAAAAATTTTGAGAATTATTCCCCTAACAATCGCTGCTGGATCGACTATAAGATCCAATAGTATCAGGCCGCAGTATAAGGTCAAACCAATCAGGATGGCCTGGTAGGGCTTTTTAATCGCCCAGAAACCAAGACAAGCGAAAATAACAGCTACAATACTCATGATTCCAATAGAAATCCATTTCGATTCTTCCGGCCAGGAAAAACCAATCACCAATCCAACCACAAATTGAGTAGTGGCGACTACAAAAATTGTATTTCTTGCACGGCGAACATGTTTGTCGTAACCTTCGCCTAGAAGTTCGGCCTCATCAAAAATAGTATCCTGCTGCGAAGAATTGGAAGGGGTTTGGTGTTCCATATGACGTATTCAGAACCAATATACAATTATGATTTGATGTGTCACAGTGTTTATCGTTTTTCAAAAAACCACCAACGACGATTCCTTTGCTTCACTTTATAATTCGTTGCAATGTAAGTATGGATATGATCCATAGCTTCTGAAACGCTGTCAGTAAGCAGGACCAATTTCAGATCATCCCGTGAAATCGTTTCCTGGTTTGCCATAAACTCCAGGTAATCCCACAATTCCTTAAAAAATTCCTTTCCATAAATCACTACCGGGAACTGGGTGACTGTACCAGTTTGAATCAACGTCAGGATTTCAAACAGCTCATCCATAGTACCAAACCCTCCGGGCATAATGACAAATGCATATGAGTACTTCGCCAGCACTGTTTTCCTGACAAAGAAATGCTCAAATGTGATTGACTTGTGCGTATAAGCATTCCCTTTTTGCTCAAAAGGTAACTGGATATTACAACCGATAGAGACGCCATTATTCTCAAAGGCACCCCGATTGGCCGCTTCCATAATTCCGGGTCCGCCGCCGGTCATTGTTGTGAATCCCATTGCCGCAATTTCCTTTCCGAATTCGCGAGCCGCTTGGTAGTACCGGTGATCTTCTTTAAATCGTGCAGAACCAAAAACGGTAATGCACGGCCCAACAAAATGAAGTGTGCGAAAGGCCTTTATAAATTGATTAAATACCTTCCAGGCAAACGAAAATTCATAACTCCTGTTTTTAGGACCTTCAAGATACACGTGTGATTTTGCTGGAATTATTCGCTGCCTTTCCTTTAGAGTCGCTTTCATGTTATATGTAAATTGCCGTTCAATTTACCAATACTATGCGTATAATAAGTTACAATGTCAATGGCATCCGCGCCGCGATTAACAAGGGGTTCATCGCATGGTTAAAATCTGATCCTGGAGATGTGATTTGCCTTCAGGAAACAAAAGCCGCAAAAGATAATATTGATTGCAAAGCTGTCAATGATCTTGGATACGAGGACTACTGGTACTCTGCCGAAAAAAAGGGGTATAGCGGTGTAGCTGTTTTTACTAAAATGAAACCAGATAATGTTCAATATGGTAATAACAATAAGGTTAGTGATGATGAAGGACGTATTTTACAAATGGATTTCGGCGACACAAGATTGATTAACGCGTATTTCCCTTCAGGCACCTCGGGAGATGTAAGACAAACATTTAAATATGTTTGGCTCGATGAATTTCTTGCCTATCTCAATGAATTAAAAGGTCAACATCCGAAACTTATTCTCTGCGGAGACTACAATATAGCTCATAAGGACATCGACATACATGACCCAAAGGGAAATAAAAAATCATCCGGGTTCCTGCCTGAAGAACGTGCCTGGCTGAATAAATTTTTTGCGAGTGGCTTCATCGATACATTCCGTGAAATACATCCTGAACCGCATCAATACACATGGTGGAGTCAGCGCTTTCCTACTGTTCGCGCGCAAAATAAAGGATGGAGGATTGATTATATCAATGTTACTGACCCGCTGAAAAATAAATTGATCGATGCCAAAATTTATGCTGACATAAAACATAGCGATCATTGCCCGGTATATTTGGAGATTGATTTGAATTAATGATTCCAGCTATGAATCTCTTTATCTGTTGAGACAGCACTCGTCGTGGTTTACATATTTCTACTTAGGACGCCTTCCCTGCCACAGCATTTGGATAAAGCAATTTAACGTTAGTTTCTTGCCCATTCTGATTTTGCCTTCTATCTTTAAGGTAACCTAAACTAATGCTATATGGAATTGCTGGCGATCATCCTCTTACTTGTCATCTTCTTCATTCTTGTTTCATTTAAATCGTCGGTAAGGAATAACTTTCAAAAGCTCGAAAACGAGCTAAGCGATCTTCGAAAATTAGTCGCCAGAAACAGCACAGAAAATAAATCGCCATCCTCGCTTGAGAGTACTTCGGCAATAAAAGAGACAATCACACCTAAAAAAGACTATTGGGAAAGCAACTTCAAGGTCCAGGAGCAACCTGTACCTGTTAAGCCTTCTTCGCAAGATGAAGGTGTCGTTAAGCAAAATGAAGAAGCAGAGATGCTTGCAAAAAAAACGAGAGAGCAGGAGCAACACAAATCTGCTAAGCTGATTGAGATCAAGGAAGTAATAACTCCACCCGTAAAAGGGCAGGAACCTGTGATTGAGCAATCCTTTTTTGATCGCTACCCGGACCTTGAAAAATTTATCGGTGAAAACCTGATCAGTAAGGTTGGGATCTCAATACTTGTTTTAGCTATTGGGTTCTTTGTAAAATACGCAATTGATAAAAACTGGGTAGGCCCCATAGCACGGGTGGGTATTGGCATCCTGTGCGGTGGCATTTTAATTGCCCTTGCACACCGTCTACATAAAAGTTACAAAGCATTCAGCTCTGTATTGGTAGGTGGCGGACTTGCTGTTTTTTATTTCACCATTGCGTTGGCATATCACCAGTTTCATTTGTTTGGTCAAACAATGTCATTCATTATTATGGTGGTGATAACCATCTTCGCTGTAGTATTATCCATGTTATATAATCGACAGGAACTAGCTATCATATCACTCGTAGGAGGATTTGTTACTCCTTTTTTGGTTAGTACTGGAAGTGGCAACTTCGTCACTCTGTTTTCTTACCTGTTAATCCTCAACACCGGTTTACTTGTGATAGCTTACAATAGGTCCTGGCGGATTCTGAATATGCTAGCCTTCGGCTTTACAACGCTTTTATTCTTTTTGTGGATAATCCAGCTCGGATCAGTAACACCGTCTGCAACATATGGATATGGATTTATGTTTGCCACTGCTTTTTATGTTTTGTTTTTTGCTATCAATATTGCCAACAACATAAAAGAAAACAGACAGTTCATTGCGTCGGATTTCAGCATTGTCCTGGCTAACACGGCCTTGTATTTCACAGTAGGATTATATTTCCTCGGCACAATCGGATCTGGAGAATACAAAGGACTTTTTACAGCACTAATGGGCGCATTCAATTTAATTGCTTCATGGATATTATTCCGTAAACAACGGGTAGATCGAAACATATTATACCTTCTCATTGGCATCACTGTTAGTTTTATATCCCTGGCAGCACCCGTGCAATTACAAGGGAATAATATCACATTGTTCTGGGCTTCAGAATGCGTGTTGTTGTATTGGTTGTACCAACGAGCAAAGATCAATATCATTCGCCTTGCTTCCATGACTGTTTGGGTAGCGATGCTGGTGAGCTTATTGATAGATTGGGGCCAGTTTCATCTCAATAGTAGAATCGAGCATTTGATCGTTTTCAATAAGGGTTTTATTACGACTATATATGCGGCCTTAAGCAGCTATTCGCTTTTTGTACTTAGAAAAAAAGATTCAAGCGAAACAAAGGACTGGATTGCCAGGTGGCATATTGGTGATATTTTCCTGGTTGTTAGCCTGGTATTGGCTTTTGCAGCCGGAGCTCTTGAAATTAATTACCAGTTTTCTTATTATTTCCCTGGAACACTGATAGGCGTTCAATACCTTCTTCTCTTTACCTATTCTTTCATTATCATTCTTTTTCTAATAAGCAAGCATACACAGAAAAAAGGATTAGCTCCGCGACCAATGTCATATTTACTAATAGCTTGCCTGGTCATCTATGTCTTTTCGATTTCGGAGAACTTTAGTTTTTTACATCTGGCGTTAACCCAGAACAACGATTCGGCCCATATTATAGCGCACTGGGCTGCGATGATTGTATTGGGAATAATTTATTTTACCATTATTGATGGAATAAGAAATAATTACAAAGGATCGCAAAATGCGCCGCTGGTAACGTGGTTACTGAGTTGCTGGATCGTTGTTTACCTTAGTTGCGAAGTTAGCTTTGCTGTTCAAAGTATTTATTACAGCGGCAACAATTCTCTATCAATAATCAAACAAGCATTTATAAAGTCCGGTCTTCCTATTTTATGGGGGCTTTGTTCATTCGCTTTTATGTGGCTGGGAATGAAATATAAATACCGCCCGTTGCGTATCATTTCACTTTCTCTATTTTCAATAACATTGGTAAAGCTATTTGCGTTTGATATACGTAACATATCAGCCGGCGGTAAAATCGCTGCATTCTTTTGTCTTGGCGTATTGTTGCTTATAATTTCCTTTATGTACCAAAGACTGAAAAAAATAATAATAGAAGATGTCGGGAAGCCTGTTGTTTAGAGGTGCTTTATATATGGTTTTTACCTTTATGATGAGGAGTGTACAAGCACAATCTGCTTATAAGTACACTGCAAAACTTGACGAGGTAAAGACGGCCGGTTTCTACCAAATAGAGCTCTTACCCATCATCGTTTCGAAACTTCAGCCTGGATTGCAAGACTTGAGAATTCTAGACGAGAAAGGTAATCAGGTGCCATACATGCTTCAATCACCATGGACAGCTGCAGAAATGAAGCGAAGTAAAGCCATCGAGCTTCCCATTGTTTCCAAACAGGTAAAGGCAGATGAACAGACAAATGTCACAGTGCAAAACAAATTAGGCTCATCGATCAACAATCTGGTCGTGCTAATAAAAAACGCGGATGCTACGCGGACTATAGCGATTTCAGGAAGTGATAATTTGAATGAATGGTATATAATCAAAGAAAACCTTGTGCTGGACAGATGGTATGCGGATACAGCAGACACTTATGCACGTGAACTCGTTTTCCCGAAGAGCAATTACAGGTATTTTAAAATAACTATACAGGGAAAACAAATACTTCCCGTAAACGTCGTTAGCGTTAGTTCCTATATTGATAATGTGATTGACGATCCAGTCTATCGGCCTGTACCGTCACCCGCGATTTCTCAAAAAGATAGCGCAGACGGTTATAGCTATATCACTCTTCGATTCGCCGATTTCTATTTGTTAAACAAATTATCATTACAGGTTGAGGGATCTAAGTTCTTTAAACGGAATTTGTTTATCTCTTATGACCACGACACTGAACACAGAAATATGCAATTTTCACTTAGCTCCAACGAACCCATGGTTTATCCCCTTTCATACAAGACAAATGGGTTATTTCTTAAAATAAAAAACGATGACAATCCTACCTTAAGATTAACACAGGCGGAGGTTTATCAATTGCAATCGTATTTAGTCACCTGGTTGGAGAAAGGAGGCGGCTACAAACTGATTTTTGGGAATTCTTCCACAGACGCCCCACGCTATGACCTGGCCTTCTTTAAAGACAGCATTAGCAACAAACCGACAGCACTTTCATATAGCTCGCTAGAAAAAAATAACACTTTAATTGAAAGAGAAAGCGAGTCGGAAGAAGGAAACAAAATATGGATGTGGGTGATTATAGCCTTCGTCCTACTATTAGTTTTATTCTTTACGTTTCGTATGGTCAGAGAGATTAGCAATAACTCTTAAGTACAAGCCTAGCTAAAAAACATTAATGATCGTTTATAATGTCACCACAAATGTCACCTGGGCCATACATGATGAATGGTTACAGTGGTTACGCCAAGTGTATATTCCCCGGGTACTGCAAACAAGCTGTTTTTCTGAATCAAGAATATTAAGATTATTTGAAATTGATGACGAAGACGGCCCAACATATGCAGTACAGTTCCATGCTTCAACAATAGAAAACTATCATCGCTTTATTGAACACCATGCTGCCTCCTTTCAACAACAGTCCCGGGAAAAATGGCAGGATCAGCTGATTTCAATTAGCTCTGTAATGGAAGTTTTACACTGAGTGTGGATAAGATTTCCAGAAAAAAAATTTTCTAAAAAACCCATTATCTCTTCTTGGAAACGCTTTACAGGCAAGCATTCCAGGGCGCATGCCCTAAAATGCAGTCTGGGCAAGGGTCTCAGAAGAACCACTGAATCTTTGTGGTATTAAGATTTTAGCCTGGTTCTACAGAATCCTTATCCCGTGCGGCTTTTGCGGCATAGGTCACTTCCACTTTTTTGGCAGAAAAATTTTGTTTCAAATAAAAAGCGTCTAAATTTGTGCCTGTTAAATAAAATATTTCACTATGAACAAAGCTGAATTAATCGCGAAATTGGCAGATGATGCAGGTGTAACAAAAACACAGGCTAATGCTGCGTTAGATTCTTTCGTTGAGGCCGTAACCAAAACTTTAAAAGGTGGCGGTAAAGTTACACTGGTTGGTTTTGGAACTTTCTCTGTTTCCAAAAGAGCTGCACGTAACGGGCGCAATCCTCAGACCGGCGCTGTTATAAAAATCAAAGCTAAAAAAGTAGCAAGATTTAAAGCAGGTAAAGAACTGCAGGCGAAATTATAATGCTTTGCCCACTGCATTTAGGCCTTCTGATCACATCAGAAGGCTTTTTTTTAATACAAAAGAATGGTTTAACATTGCAGCCGCAAACAAACATCATTCTTAAAATCTATTATCATGGGCAGAGGAGATAAGAAAACAAAAAAAGGGAAGACATTTAAAGGTTCATTTGGCAAGAGCAGACCAGCCAGGGCAAAAAAAGCTGCTAAGAAAGATACGAAATAAAGATGTGGGATGTACAGATGTGAGATGTAGGATTTTGACTTTGTACACTGTACGTCGTCTACAGTTGCGCAATTGGTACGGTTAATAAACACCGATTAGCGTTTTGAAGAAATCTTTGTATTACTCCGGCTCCTTTACTTAAAGATTGGCGATTCAATAAGAACACATCTTCCATCACATGTCAGATCTCACATCTTACATTGTACATGGCTACGGTGCCAATCTCTCAATTTTCCAGTCGCCATTTTCCTGTAAAGTATACTGAATCCGATCGTGGAGCCGGTTTGGACGGCCTTGCCAATATTCAAACGTCACCGGTTGTACGCAGTAACCACCCCAATTTTTTGGTCGCGTTATATGTTTGCCATCAAATTCCTTGAGAAGTTCGAACTCGCGTGTTGTAAGCCATTGCCTACTTTCAATAATCTGGCTTTGCGGGGAAACATGTGCTCCAACCTGGCTACCGAGAGGACGGCTTTTATAATATTCATCGCTTGCTTCTGCACTGATTTTTCTTACCAGTCCGGTGATTCTTACCTGCCGCTCTAATTCCCGCCAGAAAAATACCAGGCACGCTCTCGGATTCTCTTCCAGCTGTTTACCTTTAAAACTATCATAGCTGGTAAAAAAAACAAATCCATTAACATCATACCCCTTTAACAATACTATCCGTGCGGAGGGTAGTCCATCTGATGATGCAGTTGCGAGTGTCATCGCGTTTACTTCATCGATCGAAGCGGTAACTGCTTCATTCCACCACTTTCCAAATTGAGCAAAAGGATCTGCCTGTACAAGATCTTCTTCGAGCGTTTGTAGTTTATATTCTTTGCGGATATCGGCAATGGAAGGCATGGGGCAAAAATACGAAAGATGTTAGATGTACGAGGTCGGATGTACGAGGTAAGATGTTAGATGTAAGGTGCATCAAGATTTATCTAGTGAATTCAACCACAATATATCCACGTGACTATTCACCATTAAGTTCCCACCACTCACTCGCACTGACCACTCACAACTCACCATGCGGACAAGGCATTCATGAAATCAAATCGTTTATTGT
>Ga0126304_10000217_pt1 | contig 20546 bp, 22 predicted proteins | sample Plot25_FD_92538 | JGI IMG/M metagenome (GOLD analysis project Ga0126304, IMG submission 92538) | Serpentine soil microbial communities from UC McLaughlin Reserve, CA, USA - Plot25 | ecosystem: Environmental > Terrestrial > Soil > Grasslands | place: USA: UC McLaughlin Reserve, Lake County... | reverse complement strand
GTCGATGGAGGAGCGGCGCAAGCCTATCATCGGTCCCCGCTGAGAACGGTGCCAGCTAACGCCCCTGGAGGTACGCGAGCGCGTCGTCGAAGGTGGCGACCGGAACGAGCTCCAGCCCGTGACCGCCCGAGGCCCTCGCTGCGTTCAAGTTGCCCTGTGGGACCAGGAAGACCGAGGCACCGGCGTCGGCGGCCGCCGAAAGCTTCCCCTCGATGCCGGCGATCGGGATCACGGTGCCGTCGAGCGCCATCTGACCGGTCCCTGCGATCGTTCGGCCGTCCGTCAGGTCTCCGGTGGTGAGCAGATCGTACAGACCGAGCGCCCACATCAGCCCGGCCGAGGGGCCGCCGATCTCGCCGCTCGAGATGCTCACGTCGAACGGGAAGCTGTTGATCATCCGGACCCCGACCAAGGGGTCCTCGCTGTCGCCGCACGGCTCGCGCACCAGGTCCACGGTCTCGGGATCGCCGTCGACCGACAGGTCGAACGTGAGCGTGGACCCCGACGGTGCGGCCTCGATCGCGCGGCTCGCGTCGCGATAGCCGTCGACCGGCTCCCCGTCGATCGACAGGATCCGGTCGCCCGGGAAGAGCTCGCCGTCCGCCGCGCAGCCCGAGACGACGCTTTCGACCAGCACGCCCTCGCCGTGGTCCTTCGGGTAGCCCTCGAGCGTTCGAAGGACCACCGCCGACGCGTCGAGCTTGCTCGAGTCCATCTGCGAGATCGAACGCTCGTGTTGGACCTGGGCGTTCTCCCCGTCCGGATACAACACCGAACGAGCGACCACGGCGCGGTCGGGATCGAGCCAGGCCAGGAGCATGTCGAAACCGGTCAGCCGCGTGTAACGCACGGAGGTCATCACGAAGCTGCCCTGCGATTCGTACCGGGTCCTGTCCTCGAACCGGATCAGCGGCTGGACCGCGCGGGCCGGGCCCGGGCCGACCGCGTACCACGGGAGATAGACGGTGACGGCGAGCGCCGCGATCACCCCGATCGTCACGTACAGGACGACACCCTTCCGCCGCAGCATGGGAGCGATGGTACGGGGCGATCGAGCGGACGAGGAGCAGCGGAGGTACGCTCCTCGTCAGATGCCGCTCATGATCGTGGCCGTGGTGTCGGTGCTCGTCGGGTGCGCCGTGTACCTGGGGACGGGGCGAGGTCACGGGACGCCGCCGGCGACCGGGTTCGGGGAGACGGAACCGGAGGAGACCCTCGAGGCGATCGAATCGTGGGCCCCGGCACCCGGGTACACCTACCTCCAGGTCTCGACGCAGGGCCCGGGGCTCCGCGAACGGCTGCAGGGAGTGGTCGGTGTCATCGTGTTGCTCGGGGTCGGCGCCGCGGCGCTCGCGTTCGCGCTCTACGAGCTCGGCCACCTGATCAACAAGACGATCGAGGCCTTCCTGGACTAGCAACCGGTCCGGATCGGTCGCCGGTCAGCGCTTCCGGACGAGCTGGAACGACGTCCGGTAGTCGTCGAGGTGTTCGAGCATCGCGCCCAGGCCGAGGACGACTGTCTCGAGCGGCCGTTCGGTGAGGTGCACCGGCACCTCGCACTCCTGCGACAGGAGCAGGTCCAGCCCTCGCAGGAGACCGCCGCCGCCGGTGAGGAACATGCCGGCCTCGAGCACGTCGTGGGTGAGCTCGGGGGGCGCCTCGGCGATCGTCATCCTCGCGGCCTCGACGATCCGGTGAACGGGCCCGGACATCGCCTGGCGGATCTCATCCTCGGTGACGCGGATCTCTGTAGGGGCGCCGGTCGCGAGCGCACGACCCGTCACGATCGCGGCGCGTCCCTGCGGAGCGGGGAACGCCGAGCCGATCGCGACCTTGATCTCCTCGGCCGACTTCTCCCCGATCGCCACGTCGTACTCGCGTCGCAGGTGGTCCTGGATCGCGGCATCGAGGTCGAATCCGCCCAGCGGCGTCGAACTGCCGGAGACCACGCCGCCCATCGAGGCGACCCCCATCTCGGTCGTGCCGCCTCCGATGTCCACGATCAGGTTCCCGATCGGCTCGTGGATCGGGAGACGCGCACCGATCGCGGCGGCAAGCGGCTCCTCGACCAGCACGACGTCGCGCCCGCCGGCGAACTTCACGGCCTCCCGAACGGCCCGGCGTTCGACCTCGGAGGACTCGCTCGCCACGCATGAAACCACGCGGGGTCTGGGGAAGCGGGAGACGCCGACCCGGCGCAGGACCACCTCGATCATCCGTTGGGTGATGTCGAACTCGGTCATCACCCCGTGACGCAGCGGGCGGAGGGCGACGACGTTGCCCGAACGCCCGCCGATCATCTGCCAGGCCTCGTCGCCCATGGCCTCGACCTTGCCGTTCGATGCGTTCATCGCGACGACGGTCGGCTGGTTGAACACGATCCCCTCGCCCTGGCGGTAGACGAGCGTGTTCGCGGTCCCGAGGTCGATCGCGAGGTCGCGCCCCATCAGCGGTCCGGGGTCCCGAACGTCACGACCCCATCACCCAGCTCGAGACGCCGGTGGAGAGGTGCTCCTTCTTCCAGATCGGCACGTCCCGCTTCAGCTGCTCGATCCCGTGCCTGCAGGCCTCGAACGCTTCAGCCCGGTGCGCCGACGAGCACGCGACCACCACGGAGACGTCACCCAGCCCGAGCTCGCCGAACCGGTGGAGGAACGCGACCCTGCGGAGCGGCCAGCGCCCGAACAGCTCGCCGGCGACCTCCTCGAGCCGGCGCACGGCCTGATCCTCCCACGCCTCGTACGTCAGGCCCGTCACCCCCCCGGCTTCCGAGTGATCCCGCACGGTCCCCAGGAAGACGCAGGTTCCGCCCGCCGCCGGGTCGCTCACGAACTCGACCGCCTCGCCGGCGCCGATCGGGGCCGGCGTGACGCGCACGAGGAGGTCGGGTCGCACGCGCCCATCGTAGCGAGCGGTCCGGGCCTTCGAGGCGGGCATGGACCCGGGGCGCCGGCGTAACGCGGGCGCGGCCGTAGGATGGCCGCATGAGCCCAACGCCCGAGGAGCAACCGTTCGGCGTCCCGCCCGGCGACGTCTGGAACGACGTCCCGCTGTTCCGAGAGATCCAGCGGGTCCTGATGTCGTCGAGCGGACCCGTGAACTGGGAACTCGCGAGGCAGGTGGGGATCGCGTCCGCGTCCTGGGGCACCGAGGACCCCGCCCCGAGCGAGGAGGATCGTCGCGGGTTCGACGAGGCCGTCCGGGTGGCCGAGCTCCAGGTGGCCGGGTTCACAGGCCTCGAGGCCCCCTCGGACATCCCGAGGGTCGATGCCGTTCGACGCGGGCAGTGGGTGCAGGCGAACATCGAGGGACTGCGGGCGTTGCTCGAACCGGCCGCCGCGAAGATCGGCGACGCCATCGCCACGGCGCAGCGGGACGCGGTGCCGGAGCAGGCGCAGGCCGGGGTCGCGCAGGTCCTCGGCCAGCTGTCGCCGCTGCTCCTCGGGGCGCAGGTGGGCACCGTGCTCGGGACGCTCGCCCAGCACGTCTTGGGTCAGTACGACATCGCTGTGCCGAGGCCCGATGACGCCGGCGCGCTCCTGTTCGTCGTCCCCAACATCGCCCGCTTCGAGAAGGAGTGGAGCCTGGACCCGACCGACTTCCGAACCTGGATCGCGATCCACGAGGTGACGCACCGGTTCGAGTTCGCGCGGTCGTGGGCGCTCACGAGGTTCCGGGAGCTGATCGACGACTTCACGTCGACGCTCACGCTCGACGTCGAGGAGCTGCAGCAACGGCTCGCGTCGCTCGATCCTTCGAACCCGGAGGGCATGCAGGAGATGCTCGCCGGGCAGGACTCGCTGTTCGGCGCCGTGATGGACGACGAGCAGCGGCTCAAGCTCCGCCGGGTCCAGGCATTCATGACCGCATCCGAGGGCTACGGCGACCACGTGATGCACGCGCTCGGGGCGCAGATGCTGCCGTCCTATGCTCGGATCGACGAGGCGATGCGGCGGTACCGCGAGACCGAGCACGTCGATCCCGTCTTCGAGCGATTGCTCGGGATCGAGGTCAAGCGCGAGCAGTATCGTCTGGGTCGTGCCTTCTGCGACGCGGTCGTGGAGCTCACCGACGAGGCGACCCTGGCACGGATGTGGGACTCCGCCGACGCGCTCCCGTCGATGCCCGAGCTCGAGGAGCCGCGCCTGTGGCTCGCGCGCAGCGCCTGAAACGGCGTCGCGCGGAACAGCGTGAGCGGACGGCGCGCGCGCGACGCGTGAGCGGGCAGGCGTCGGGTATCCTCTCGCGGCGATGACCGTCGGCGAGCTCGTCTCCGCCAACGTCGTGGACCAGCGGGTCTGGGACACCTACGGCGAACAGGGTCCCCCGGGGGTCTACCTGCTCGGCTCGCCCGGGACGGCGCTTCCCTTCGTCGTCACCCGCGCGTGGAAGGTGGGGACGGGCATCGTGACCGAGGAGATCCACTTCTACGGGCCGTCCGGGCGCCTGGTGCATCGCTGGGGTCCCGCGGTCCGGCGCATGATCGGCTCGATGGATCTCACGGCCGAGACGGATACGGTCACCGACGCCTCGTTCGACGAGACCGGGACCTACGTCGTGTCGTTCGTCATCGACGAGGAGATCGTCGGCGAGATCGAGGTCCCGGTCCTGGTCCAGCTCGCGTCGGCGAAGCTCCCCAAGGCGATCGAGGACGGCCTCAAGCGGTCGGACGTCATCTGGGTCGGTGTCGAGGCGAACGGTCGGCGGCGGCTGGTCCCGTCCTGGTTCGTGTACCGCAACGGCAAGATCTTCGTCCTGTCCAAGCGGGAACCCGGGCCCGAGGATCAGAGCGTGCCGGGCATCCCCGGCGTGTCGGAGCTCGTCGTCGTGACGCGGCGCAAGGGGCGCGACACGGCGGCCAACGAGTTCCACGCGGCATCGCGCGTGCTGCAGGGCCCGGAGTGGGAAGAGGCGGCCAAGCTCCTCGTCGACAAGCGCAAGAGCCGCGCGGGTGCCCCGAGCGAATGGCTCGCTCGCTGGCGCGGCTCGTGCGACATCGCCGAGCTCACCCCGGTCCTGCCCGGCTGAGGGCGAGCCCGCCTACTCGCCGGCCGCGAGCTCCTCGGCCTGTTCCAGTAGCGACCCGCACCATCGAGCAGGCTCGTCGAGCCCGGCAGCGCGACGTCCTCGAACGCGGCATCGAAGAGCCCATCTTTGATGGCCGTCGCGCTTCCGGAACGCCCGATGAATCTCCGGGGTCGGGCCCGGGGGAAGGCTCCCGAGCGCTACTCGGCGTGGTTGAACGGCCGGCCGAGCGCCGCGGCGAGCTGTTCGAGCTCGCGACCGAGTTCGAGCATCTCGTCGGGGGTGAGCGCCTGTGGGCCGTCGCACAGGGCGCTCTCGGGATCGGGGTGCACGTCGATCATCACCGCGTCCGCTCCCGCCGCGAGCGCCGCACGCGACATCGGCGCGACGAGCTGGCGCTTGCCGACCGCGTGCGACGGGTCGACGATCACGGGCAGGTGGGACTCGGTCTGCGCGACCGCCATCCCCGCGAGGTCGAGCGTATTCCGTGTCGCGGGCTCGAACGTCCGGATCCCGCGCTCGCACAGGATGATCTCGGAGTTCCCGCGTTGCGCGATGTACTCGGCGGCCTGGAGCCACTCCTCGATCGTCATCGCAAGGCCCCGCTTCAGCATCACGGGCCGCCGGGACAGCCCGACCTCCTTCAGGAGCTCGAAGTTCTGGGCGTTCCGCGTACCTACGCGGATGCAGTCGGCAACCCCCGCGACGTGCTCAACCTGCGAGACGTCGACGACCTCTACGACGATCGGTAGCCCGGTCTGACGCCGGCACTCCTCCAGGACCTCGAGCCCCCGTTCGCCGAGCCCCTGGAACGAGTAGGGCGACGTCCGCGGCTTGTACACGTCGCCGCGCAGGATCGTCGCGCCCGCGGCCCGGGCGGCCTTGGTCGCGAGCATCGCCTGCTCCTCGCTCTCGACCGCGCACGGCCCGGCGATCAGGGTGAACGTGCCACGACCGACCGGCGTCGTGCCGACGTTCACGGTCGTCGGGGTGGGGTGCAGATCGGCGGCGACCATCTTGTACGGCTTGCCGACCTGGATCACGTGATCGACGCCGGGGAGCTGCCCCCAGGGGATCGCCCGGAACCGCTCGGTGTCGCCGACGAGGCCGACGATCGTGTGGACCGCGCCGCGCGAGACGAACGCCTCGCCTCCGGCGGCGCGGACGCGTTCGGAGACCTGCTCGATGTCGGCCTCGGTGGCCTCGCGCTTCATGACCACGACCATCGCGTTCCTCCAGCTCCCTCGTCGTCCCTCGTCGCGTCCGCTGCAACGGCCTCGGGAACGACGAAACCCCGGGCTCCCGGCCCGGGGTCCCTGTTGCCTTCGGTTCAGGCGACTAGGCCGGGCACCGCCCGCCATAGAACCAGGAACCGAAGGTCTCCCGCATCAGGCGGCCATCGTGGCAGCCCGGCCCTGGTCTGGCAACCTGCCGATCGACGACGGCGTCCGCCGTGGTCCGGGCCTCGCCCGCTCCCGGTAGGATGCGCGCGTGTCCGTGACCGTCGTGGATCACGCGCTCGCGGGCCATCTCCTGGCGCAGCTCCGCTCGCAGGAGACGGCGCCGCCGGTGTTCCGAACGCTGGCCAAGCGCCTGGCCCTGACCCTCGCGCTCGAGGCGATCCGCGATCTGCCGACGACGGAGATCGTCGTGCGGACCCCGCTCGAGGAGACGACCGGACGTGTGCTCGGCGACCTCGTCGCAGTGCCGATCCTCCGCGCGGGGCTCGGGATGCTGGAGGCGGTGACCGAGCTGTTCCCCGAGGTCGCCGTCGGCTACATCGGTCTGGAACGCGACGAGGCCTCGCTCGAGGCGCAGTCGTACTACCGCAAGCTCCCCCCGGTGCAGGGCCGACACGTCCTGGTGCTCGACCCGATGCTCGCCACGGGCGGCTCGGGTTCGGCGGCGACGTCCGCAGTGAAGGAGGGCAGGCCCGGGTCGATCCGCTTCGTCTGCGTCGTCTCCGCCCCCGAGGGGATCCGGCGGATGGAGGCCGACCATCCGGACGTCCCGATCTTCACCGCGGCGATCGACCGCCAGCTGAACGAGCGCGGCTACATCGTGCCCGGTCTCGGCGACTTCGGGGACCGATTGTTCGGGACCGAGTGACGCTCGGCCCGTAGCCGGACTACGTCCCGCCACCGCCTTCGTAGGCCTTGCCGGCCGCGGCGGGGGGCCGCACCCGCCCGACGAATCCGGCGATCGCCACGATCGTGACGATGTACGGGATCATCCGGATGAACTGGGGCGGGAGCGCCGAGATGACCGGCGCGTCGTTCAGCCGGAGCGGGATCGCGACGGCGAACCCGAACAGCCAGGCGAAGAACATCAACCGGATCGGGTTCCAGTTCGACAGGATCAGCGCGGCGAGCGCGATGAACCCCAGACCGAGCGTCTGGCCCTCCCGCCAGTTCCCGATCACCTCCGCGGCCAGAAACGCGCCCGACAGCCCCGCGAACGCGCCCGACAGCAACACGCCCTGGTAGCGGTACTGCGGGACGCTGACGCCGAGCGAGCGGGTCGCCTCCGGGTTCTCGCCGCACGAACGCAGTCGCAGCCCCCAGCGAAGGCGGTTCAGCGCGTACCAGACGGGCACGACCATGAACGCCGCCACCAGGACCATCGGCGAGAGCGACTGGAACGCGCGATCCAGACCCCCCGGTAACGAGGACAGGAAGGGGATGTCCAGCCTCGCGAGATGGGGGCCGCCGGGGTCGGATTGCGTGGATTGGCCGTTGAAGAACGCGTACGAGAGGAACCGCGCGAGCCCCACCGCGACGAGGTTGATGACCACGCCCGACACGATGTGATCGACGCGGAACGTGATCGTCGCGACCGCGTGGATGCTCGCGAAGATCGCCCCGCACAGCGCGCCGAACAGCAGTCCGAGGATCGGACCCCACGGTGTACCCAGGTCGATCGTGTCGGTGAAGAACCGTGCTCCGAACGCGCCCGTGACCGTTCCGATGATCATCAGTCCTTCGAGGCCGATGTTCACGATGCCCGAACGCTCGCTGAACAACCCGCCGAGCCCCGTGAGATACAGGATCGTGAAGTAGGTGAACGAGATCTGGAGCGCGACGGCGATGTCCGTGAATGGCATCAGACGCCGCCCTCTCCGGCGCGCTCGAACGCTTCCCGACCGGCGAGCTCGGGCCCTCGTGGACCGGCGTCTTCGTCCGAACCTGCCGAGTCCTCGAGCTCGCCCGCCGCGCCCGCACGTTGGAGCTGCCGGGCCGCCAGCCGACGCTTCGCGAACTGATAGGTGATCACTACCGTCAGGATCAGGATGCCCTGCAGGAGGATGATGAACTCGCGCGGCACCTCGCTCTCGATCTGCAGCGCCACCTCACCTCGCGACAGGATCCCCCACAGGATCGCCGCGAAGACGATCCCGATCGGGTTGTTCTGACCGAGGAACGCGACCGCGATACCGGTGAACCCGAGAAAGACGACGTAATTCTGGGGAAGATACCCGCGGTCGGCCAAGATCTGCTGCATCCCCACCAACCCGGCCAGCGCGCCCGAGATGAGGAAGAGCCGGATCTGGATCGACCCGATCGAGACCCCACCGGCCTTCGCCGATCCCGGCGAGGAGCCCACGGCGCGAGCCTCGTACCCCAGCCGTGTCCTACGAATCAGGAACCACACGACGATCGCGGCGCCGACCGCCAAGAAGAAGAGCCATGAGAGGTGGGCGCCCGGCGTCACGCCGAAGTAGTGGCCGATGTCACCGATGAGTCCACCCTCCGGGAACTGATCGGTCCGCAGATCGACGTTCTGTCCCGGCGGCGCGTTCGAGAACTTGAGGGGGAAGTTGATCGCCCACGCCAAGAGGCTGATCGCGATGCCGTTCAGCATGATCGTGGTCACGACCTCGTGAGCACCCGTCTTCACCTTGAGGATCGCCGGGATCGCGGCCCAGATCATCCCGCCGAGCATCGCCGCGATCAGGACCACGACCACCAGGATCGGCCCCGGCAGGAATCCAAGCTCGATCTCGGCCCAGGCGGCCGTGACCATCGCGACGAGGTACTGGCCCTCCACCCCGATGTTGAACATGCCGCCCTTGAAGCAGACGGCCACCGCGAGCGCAGAGAAGATCAGCGGCGTGGCGATCGCGAGCACGTAGCCGATCCCGTCCGCCGATTCCACCGAGTACTGCAGGATCGACGAGTACACCGTGACCGGGCTCTCTCCGTACGCGATGATCAGGAGCGAGCCGGCGAGAAGCGCGATGCCGAGGGAGGCGAGCAGGGCCACCAGTTGCCCGACGAGACCCTCGAGCCAGGCCGGGCGCGATCGCATGGCGGACACGGGCGGCGCGAGACCCTCGGTGGCCATCTACGCCACCGGCTCCTTGGTCCCGCCGAGCATCCCCACGCCGATCTCCTCCGGCGGGGAGTCGGGTGCGAACTCGCCGGTGATCTTGCCCTCGTAGAGCGTGACGATCCGGTCCGAGAGCGCGTAGATCTCGTCGAGCTCGGCCGAGATCAGCAGGATTGCTCGGCCGGCAGCCTTCTGGTCGAGGATCTGCCTCCAGACGAACTCGATCGCCCCGACATCGAGGCCACGGGTCGGCTGAGCGGCGATCATGAGCTTCGGGTCGGTCTCGAGCTCCCGCGCGAGGATCAGCTTCTGCTGGTTGCCGCCCGACAACGTTGAGGCGTTGACGTCGACGCTCCGCGTGCGGATGTCGAAGAGCTGTACCAGGCGGACGGCGAGCGCCTTGATCCTCTTGATGAAGAGCACGCCGAGGCCGCTCGAAAATTCCTCGTCGTCCTGGCGGCCCAGGGCCGCGTTCTCCCAGAGCGTCATGTTCAGCACGAGCCCCTGCTCGTGACGGTCCTCCGGGATGTACCCGACCCCGGCGTTCCGGATGTCCCCCACCGAACGACCGGTGATCGATGAGCCCTCGAGCTCGATCGTGCCCGACGCCCGTGTCCGCAGCCCGAAGAGGGTCTCGGCGAGCTCACGCTGGCCGTTGCCCTCGACGCCCGCGACGCCGAGGATCTCGCCCGCACGCACCTCGAGATCGATCCCGTTCAGCTTCCCCTCGCCGACGAGTCCGTCCACGCGGAGAACGGGTTCGCCGATCTCGACCTGCGGCTTGTCGAGCCGAAAGAGCACTGGCCGGCCGACCATCATCTCGGCGAGCTTGGCCTTGGAGGTGTCGGCCGGTCGTGTCTCGCCGACGACGCGCCCTCGGCGGAGCACCGTGATCCGATCGGCGATCTCGAGCACCTCGTCCAGCTTGTGGCTGATGAACACGATCGTCCGCCCCGCCTCGCGGAGCTTCCGCAGGTTGCCGAACAGGTCCTTCGTCTCGTTCGGCGTGAGAACCGCCGTCGGCTCGTCGAGGATGAGGATCTCCGCGCCGCGGTACAGCGCCTTCAAGATCTCGACGCGCTGTTCCTCACCGACCGAGAGGTCCTCGACGACCGCTCGCGGGTCCACGCTGAAGGCGTAGGACTCGGCGAGCTCCGCCACACGTTGCCGCGCTGCATCGATGTCGAGCAGCGCCCCACCCTCCTCGCCGAGGATGATGTTCTCGGTGACGGTGAACGGATCGACGAGCACGAAGTGCTGATGCACCATCCCGATCCCCAGGGCGATCGCGTCGCGCGGCGAGCCGATCCTGGCCACCTCGCCCCGGACGAGGATCCTGCCGCCGTCGGCCGGGTACATGCCGTAGAGCACCCGCATCAACGTGGACTTGCCGGCCCCGTTCTCTCCGATCAGCGCGTGGACCTCGCCGCCTCGGAGCTCGAGATCGACCCCGTCGTTGGCCACGACGCCGGGGAACCGCTTCGTGATGCGTTCGAGCACGACGAGGGGCGGGGAGCCGCCGCCCCCCGCCCCTTCGCCGTTCGTCACGGTGTTCGCCGTCTCCCGGGACTAGCCGCCCGGGGTGTCCGGCACGACGATCGTTCCGTCGATGATCTGCTGCTTGAACGCGTCCAGCTGTTCGGTGATGTCGGACGTGAGCTCCTCCGGGTTCGAGGTCGCGTAGTCGACCCCGTCCTCCGCCATGCCGAAGACCTGGCTGCCCCCCAACGAACCTTCGCCGACGGCCTCGATCGCGTTGTAGACCGCGACGTCGACGCGCTTCAGCATCGAGGTGAGGATCAGCGGCTGCTGCTCGGGACTGGCCGTCAGGTACTGGTCGGAGTCGACCCCGATCGCGAGCTTCTGCGCCTCGACCGCGGCGTTGAACAGGCCGGCTCCGGATGCGCCGGCAGCGTGGTAGATGATCTCCGCGCCCTCGTCGTACATCTTCGTCGAGAGCTGCTCGCCCTTGACCGGGTCGTTGAACGCCGTCGTGTCGTCGCCGATGTACTCGACGAGCACCTCGACGTCGGGGTCGATCTGGTGCGCCCCGGCCTCGTAGCCCGCCTGGAACTTCTCGATCAGCGGCCCGGTCTGGCCGCCGAGAAACCCGATCGTCTTGCACTGGCACTTGAGCACCGCCGCCGCGCCGACCAGGAAGGAACCCTCCTGTTCCTTGAACGTGTAGTCGGCCACGTTCGGGATCTGCTTGGCGTCGTTCGTCAGCCCGCAGTCGGTGCCACAGGTCGCGTATCCGTCAACGATCATGAAGCTCTGGTCGGGATAGTCCGGGGCGATCGTGTTGACCCCGGGTGAGAACGCGAACCCCACACCGATCACGAGGTTGAATCCGGCGTCGGCCAGCGCCTGCAGGTTCTGGTCGCGGTCGGACCCGGTGGAGTTCGCCTCGTTCGTCACGACGTTGTCCTCACAGACCAAGCCGTCGGCGATCGCCTGCTGCAAACCGGCGTTCGCGGAGTCGTTGAACGACTTGTCGCCGAGACCGCCGATGTCGAACGCCATCCCGACCTGGATGTCCGCGTTGCATTCGGCGGCACCGGTGCCTCCGGTCCCCCCGGTCCCGCCGGTCTCACCGCCGTCGTCGTCGCCGCACGCCGCAGCGACGAGGGACAGTACGCCGATGAGCACCAGCGCCTTCGCTCGCCATGAGCGCATCCTTCCCCCTCCCATCCGATGGTGCCCCGAACGCGGGACACGGCCGTAGATTCTCCGCTCGCCGGGTCGAACCCGTCAAACGAGGCTGCGCGCCCACTCCAGGTACGTCCGGGGGCATGCGATCGGATGGGTGCGCACTTGACGGACGGCGGAAAGCGAGCCTTCTTCAGTAGTCGACGTCGATCTCCTGCATCTCCTTGGCGAGCTCGGACAACGCCCCCTGGAGCTGCATCAGGAGCATCATGCTGCCGTTGATGCGGATCTTCCCGGTCATGAACGCCGAGACGGGGTTGAGCTCGCTCTTGGCGAGCGCGACCGCCGTGTCGTAGTCCTGTTCGATCGTGGCGTCCGCCTTCTCCGCATCGCCGGCCTCGAGCGTGACCGACCCCCCCTCGAACCGCATCCAGTAGCGCTTGGCGCCGTCCGGGGTCTCGATCACGTTCTGGATCGTCACGTTCGCGGCGGCCGCCGCGGCCCGGAACGCGTCGCTCGCGTTCAGGCGCTTCTCGAGCTCCTGGGTCCACTCGGGCGAAAGGAACTGGACGGGCATGTCGACCTCCTGTTCGGCTGCGGTCGGGGCTGCGACCGACGCGGAGTCTAGGGCTCGAGGGCCTCAGGCGTCCGCGAACAAGTGGGGATCGGTCAGGTGGAGCGCGTCGTTGAGGAACCTGACCCGCTGCCGGTCCCCCTCGACGACGACGGAGTTGAGCGACGTGTTCTCCGGCACGAAGAACATCTCGTGCTCCACGCCGAGCAGCGGCGCGATGTAGGCGTTGATCACCCCGCCGTGGCAGAACACGAGGAGATTGCCGTCCGGGTGGGCCGCCAGCAGCCGTTCGACGACGGCGTGGACGCGCGCCCGGAACGGCCCGAGCTCCTCGACGAACGGGGCGTGACGCCAGATCGGTTCCTGGTTGCGGACCCGGTGCAGCATCTGCTCGTCCGTCGAGAGGATCTCCTCGAACGACTTGCCCTCCCACTCGCCCAGGTGGGCCTCGGCGAGGTCGTCCTCGACGCGCACTTCGATCCCGGCCGGCTCCGCGTACGCCGACGCGGTCTCGCGCGCCCGGAGCAGGGGCGAGCAGGCGACGACCGCGGGCTCGGGCATGGCGCGCAGCCGGCCGGCGAGCAACGCCGCCTGCTCCCGCCCGCGTTCGCCCAGCGGCGGGTCCCATTGCTCGCCACGAGGGCTCGGCGTCGTTCGAGTGGAGTCGAAGTCAGATTCGCCGTGGCGGACCAGGTACAGGATCCGCTCGGTCACCAGGCGATCCTGCGGCCCTTGCGCCGGAGACGATCGCGACCGAAGACCTCGATATCCTCGCGCCGCCAGACCCGCCCGGACGCGAGGGCCGCGATCGGCTCGGGGAACGCTCCCCGGCTCACGTACGTCGCCACGCGCCGGCGATCCCATCCAAGGATCGCCGCGGCTTCGCTCACGCCCACGACGTCGGGGGTGACCTCCACCCACAACAACGCGTCGGCGCCCGCGAGCCCCCGCAGGCCGTTCAGGCAGCCGTCCCGGGTGCGCCGCCTGATCTCGCGACCGCGCACCCTGCCCACCCAGACCGGTGGCTCGTGATGCATCGACGCCCGCACGGGTCGTGGCGGCACGGGGCGATGATAGCCGGGGCCGAGAGCCGTTCAGCCACTCGGACGGCGACCGCGCGTCCGGTTGAGCTCGACCTGCCAGCAGCGCTCGTGCCAGTGACGACGATCCTGCGGAACCGCGGGGACGACGACGAAGTGCCACGTGCCCGGCCGGATCTCGAGATCGCATCCGGGGCAGCGATAGGGCTTGTCGCTCGTCAGTCGCCGCACCTCGATGCCCGGAACGCTCGCCCAGGCGGGTGCCGCCGACTGCGGCATGCGTGCGGGATGCGGACCGTCGTCCGGGGCCCGGCGGTTGCGGCGCGGCATCAGCGCTCCCCGGCGACCCGCCGGACGAATGGTGCGGCGGAGCCGGCCAGCGCCGTCCCGATCTCGCGATCGTCGGCCTTGACGCCTCGGATCCGAAACGAGTGGTCGCCGCCCTCCACCGGCTCGAACACGGCCAGGTCGCCCAGCTTCGCCAGCACCCCCTCGAGGAGGTCCGGGTTCGCGAACGGATCCCTCGTGCCCTGCAGGAACAGCATCGGGACCCGGATCCGCTCGAGGTGCTCGGCGCGCAGCTTCTCGGTCCTACCCGGCGCGTGCAGCGGGTAGCCGAGGAACACCAGCCCCTCGGCCGGCATCCCGTCGGCCGCACACATCGAGGCGATGCGCCCGCCGAGGGACTTGCCCCCCGCGAGGACGCCCCGGCCGTCCTCGCGTTCGGACGCCGCCTGAAACGCCGCCAGCCAGGTCTCGCGCAGCACGCGCTCTGGGTCGGGCGACCGGCGGCCGCGCTCGATGAAGGGGAAGTTGAAGCGCATCGTCGCCACGCGCGCCTCCCCCATCGCACGGCAGAACCCTGCGAGGAACGGGTGGTCCATGCCCGCACCGGCCCCGTGCGCGACCACCAGCGTGCCCGTGGCGTCCCGCGGCCGGATCCAGACCGATCCCACGTCCCCGGACGGCAGTGCGATGCGCCCTCGGCTCTCCGGCGTGGCCATGCCAGAATCCTTATCAGATGGACGGGAACCTCTACCTCGGGACCTCGGGGTTCGCCTACGACGAGTGGAAGCACGGCGTGTTCTACCCGGAGGGGCTGAAGAACCGCGAGATGCTCTCGTACTACGCGAGCCGGTTCCCCTCCGTCGAGATCAACTACACGTTCCGGCGCTTCCCTTCCGAGAAGTCCATGAGGACGTGGAGGGCCGAGACCCCCGAGACCTTCCGGTTCACCCTGAAGGCGAACCAGCGCATCACGCACTGGAAGCGGCTGGCGGACGCGGACCAGGACGTGCGCGATTTCCTGGACCTCGGGCGGTTACTCGGGGAGCGGCTCGGGACCGTCCTGTACCAGTGCCCGCCCACCCTGACATACGACCGCGGGCTGATCGAGGCGTTCGTGGGGTACTTGCCGCCGGCGCCCCGGGCCGCGATGGAATTCCGCCACGCATCGTGGATCCAGGCCCGCGACCTGCTGCTCGAGCAGGGCGTCGCCTGGTGCGTCGCGGAGACCGACGAGAACGACCCGGGACCCGACGACCTGTCATGGGAGCCGTTCGGGTTCCTGCGTCTGCGGAAGACCGAGTACTCGGACGAGGAGCTGCGCGCCTGGGTGGACCGGATCCGTCCCTCGCTCGACGAGGGCCGGGACGTCTACTGCTACTTCAAGCACGAGGACGAGGGCCACAGCACGCAGATGGCCGATCGGCTCCGGGCGATGCTTGAGCCCTAGCCGAACCCGCTCGGGGCTCGCGCCCAGGTCACGTTGCGAGACGGCCGCGCACGGCGTCCTCCAGCTCGCGGACCCGCTCGAGATCGTCGACCCTGCGCCCGAGGTTGTCGCGGACGTAGAAGGCGTCGACCACGCGCCCGCCGAAGGTCGCCACCTTCGCGAGGTGCACGTCGAGCTGCAGCTCGGCGAGGGCTCGGGTGATGTCGAAGAGCAGCCCGAGGCGGTCGGGGGCGCCGACCTCGATGACAGTGAAGAAGTCGGACGCGTCGTTGTCCACCTCGACCCGCACCGGCACGTCTGCCTTCGGACCCGGGTAGTACCGCCGCTTCTTGCGGACGCGATGATCGAGCGAGAGCCGACCCTCGAGCGCCTTGTGCAGCGTCGTCCGGAACTCCCGCCAGCGCTCCTCCCGGACCTCGGGCTCGAACGCCCCCTCGATCTCGAACAGGTCCACGGCGACGCCGTCGTCGGTCGTGAACGCCTGGGCGGTCAGGATGGACAGCCCGGCGAGCGAGAGCGCCCCCGCGATCATCGAGAGCAGCCCCGGCCGGTCGGCCGCGACGACGGCGAGGTCGTAGGCCGCGGCGCGTGATCCCTCGGTCGCGTGGGTCCGCACCTCGTGCGACCCGACGGCCGGAGCGACGAGGCGGTGGTGGATCGGCACGCGGTCGATCGGGACCGTCAGGACGTAGCCGCGCGGCATCCGCAGGAGGAAGCGCTCGACGGCCTCGGGGTCCTCACCCGCCAGCGACGCACGGATCTCCTCCGCCCGAGCGGTCAGCCGCTCCGCCGTACCCCACCCCACGTCGTCGCGCTCGAGGACGTGGCGGACCTTGGCGACGAGCTCGCGGACCAGGGTCGCACGCCACGACGTCCACGCGAGCGGCCCCGTCGCCTCGGCGTCGGCCATCGTGAGGAGGTGCAGGGCGGCCAGGCGCCCGGGATCCCCGACGCGATCGGCCACGCCGACGATCAGGCGCTCGTCGTCGAGATCGCGACGCGTGGCCGTGTCCGACAGGAGGAGGTGCTCCGCGACGAGGAATCGCGCGACCTCGGCCGTCGGACCCGACACGCCCATGTGATCGAGCGTCTCCCAGGCAACGCGCGTCCCGACCTCGACGTGATGGCCCTCGCCGGTCTTGCCGATGTCGTGCAGGAGCGCGCCCAGGCGCAGGGCGTCGGTGTCGCGGACCGCCTGCACGGCCGGCGCCACCGAGGGGTCATCTCCGGGATCCTCCAGCGCACGAGCGACGCCGGCGAACGAGGCGAGCAGGTGCACGTCGACCGATGACCTGTGGTACGGGTCGCGCTGCGGCCGGCACCGGACCGGCCCCCACGCCGGCACGAATCGTTCGAGGAGGCCGACGCGGTCGAGGGTCTCGAGCCCTTCGGCCGCCGCCGGGCCGCACCGGAGGAGCTCGAGGAACGCCGCTCGGATCGGTTCGGTCCACGGCAGGTCGGCGTCGATCGAGATGGCCGCCACGGCATCGAGCGAGGCGGCCGACATCACGTCCCCGTCGCGCGCGACCGCGGCGAACGCCCGAAGGACCCCCTCCGGTGTGGCTTCGAGCGGAGCCGGGGGAGAGGAACCGCGCAGGAACCGATCGAATACCGAGGCGGAGACGTGCTCGACCTGGCGGGCCTGCTCGAATACCGACCGCATCAGCCCGTCGACCGCGGGGAGCCCCGGCTCATCCGCGAAGCCCATGGCTCGCGCGATCGACGGCTGGAGTTCCGCGAGGAGCCGGTCCGAACCCCGGCCGCTCTCCAGGTGCAACGCGCCGCGGACACGCGCGAGGAACTCCTCGGCCCCTTCGAGAGAACGACGCTCCGACACGCGCAGGATCCCCGCGTCCTCGAGCGGGGAGCCCATCGCGGTCTGGAGCCAGGCCAGGGCGTGGACGTCCCGGAGACCCCCGACGCCCTCCTTGAGCTCTGGCTCGAGGAGCGAGGACACCGACCCGAACCGATCGCGCCGAGCCACGCGATCGGCCGCCAGGCGCTCGGCGAACGCGGGGGGGTCGTAGCGAAGCAGCTCCAGCACCGCCGAGCGCACGTCGTCCCACGAGGACCCGGATCCAGCCAGGAGCCGCCCGTCGAGCATGGCGGTGGTCGCGTCGAGCCGTTCCGCCGCGATGGCGACGCAGGCCTGCGGCGTTCGGACGGCGTGACCGACGTGGAGACCGGCGTCCCACAGTGGGTACAGGAGATGCTCGGCGAGCGCCGCGACGTCGGGGGTCGAAGACCCATCGTGCAGGATCAGCAGATCGAGGTCGGAGCCGGGCGAGAGCACCCCACGTCCGTACCCGCCGAGCGCGACGAGCGCGACGTCCCCCGGCATCCGGGCGTCGGACGCGAGGTCGCGGATGCACGCATCGACGAGCTCGGCGCGGCGGCGTCCCGACCACCGGCCGTGATGACCGGTGGAGTAGGCGCGATCGAGCGAGCGGAGATCCTCGAGGAGCCGGCCGACCGGCGCGGGCCGCTCGCTCACGCTAGAGGGCGTCGGGACCCATCTCACCGGTCCGGATCCGGAGCACCTGTTCGACCGGCGTCACCCAGATCTTGCCGTCGCCGATCTTGCCGGTACGGGCGGACTTCGCGAGCGCGTCGACGACGCCGGGCACCTGCTCGTCGTCGCAGAGCACCTCCACCTTGATCTTCGGGACGAAGTCGACCTGGTACTCCGCGCCGCGGTAGATCTCGGTGTGACCGCGCTGTCGCCCGAACCCCTCGACGTCGGTCGTAGTGAGTCCTTGCACGCCGAGGTCCTGGAGCGCCTCCTTGACCTCGTCGAGTCGGTGCGGTTTGACGATCGCGACGACGAGCTTCACGGCGCTCCCGAGGGCGTGGACGGCGCCCAGCCTAGCCCGCGAGCGGCGGGCCCGTGCCGATCCGCGTCACCCCGCCCCTCACGACTCCGCCCCTCGTCACTCGCCCCTCATCACTCACCGGACGCCTTCTTGCGCGGCGCCGCCTTCTTCGCCGCGGGTGCGCGCTTGGCCGTGGGCTTCTTGGCCGCCGGCCGCTTCGCGCCGCTCCGCTTGGCGCCCCCCGCCGACGGCGTCTTCTCTTTGGCCGCTTCGACCGAGGCCTTGAGGGCCTCCATCAGGTCCACGACCCGCGCGGGCGCCTCCTCGGTCGGCGCCTCGATCGGCTCGCCGGCGAGCTTCTTCTCGACGATCTCGAGCATCGCCTCGCGGTAGGCGTCCGTGAAGGCCTCGGGGTTCCAGGGTTCTGTCAGGCTCTCGATCAGCGACCGGGCCATGTCGACCTCGTTCTCACGGACCTTCTCGTCGGCCGGCACGGTGTCGAACTCGGCCGCCCGGACCTCGTCGGGCCAGTACATCGTCTCGAGCACGAACACCTCGTCTTTGAACCGGAGCGCGGACAGGTGCTCCTTGTCGCGGAAGCTGACCTTCGCGATCCCGACCTTGCGCTCGTCCGAGAGCGCCTTGCGCAACAGCGCGTAGGCCTTGGCCCCTGTCTCGTCCGGGACGAGGTAGTAGGACTTCTTGAACAGGATCGGGTCGATCTCCTCGAGGTCGACGAACTGCTGGATGTCGATCGCGCGGCTCGACTCGACCGGGACCGCGTCGAAGTCCTCATCGGTCATGACGACGTACTTGTCCTTCTCGACCTCGTAACCCTTGACGATGTGGTCGAACTCGACCTCCTCGCCGTCGATCGAGCACACGCGCTTGTACCGGATCCGGCCCATGTCCTCGTCGTGGAGCTGGTTGAACTTCAGCGACTTCTCCTCGGTGGCCGGATAGACGGCGACCGGGATCGTGACGAGGCCGAACGAGATGGCCCCCTTCCACATCGACCTGGGTGGCATGCGCGCTCCTCGTGCCTGGGCGTCCCGCTCGACGCTCGGGACCGCGATTCTAGCCGTCGTCGCGGACATGTCCCGCGGACCCACCCCTGGTTCGACCGCCTATCCCTCCGCTTGACCCCACCGTTGCGCCGGGGTACGAACCCCCGTGCGCATCGCCCGCAACGTCGTCCCTGCCGTCGTCGCGGTCGTGCTGTTCGCAGCCTGCTCGGGCGGCGACACCCAGGTCGAGGGTGGGGGAACGGCACGGGAACCCTGGTGATCGGCGAGGACTTCACCGTCGAACCCTTCGGGCACATCTCGTTCACCGACGCCGTCGATCTCGTGATCGCCGGGACGGCCGACGCGCCCGCGTTCAAGGCCACCTCGATCGGCGTGGAGATCGATTCGGCGGTCCCCGGGCTCGACCAGATCGCGAAGTCCTTCTTCCAGAAGAACGGGGAGGTCCCGATCCTGCCCGGCGCGGAGCAGTGCTGAGTCGCGCCTGACCGATACGCTGACGGTGTGTCGCCGCGGAAGAAGACGAGCTCCGGCCGCGCGTTCACGGTCGCGTTCCCGCGACCGCTGCCGGCCGACAAGCGCGGCGACGCCTGGTGGATGGAGGCCGACGGCCGCGAGCTGCGGCTCTCGAACCTCGACAAGGTCTTCTGGCCCGACGAGGGCTACACGAAGGGCGATCTGCTCGCGTTCTACTACAACGTCGCCGAGTTGATCCTGCCGCACCTGCATGACCGGCCGCTCACGATGAAGCGCATGCCCGACGGCGTGAACGGGCCCTTCTTCTACGAGAAGACGGCGCCGTCGCACACGCCCGACTGGATCGCGCGCTGTCCCGTCCGGAGCGAGGACAGCAAGGACGGCGTGATCGGCTACATGATGGTGCAGGACCTCGCGACGCTGTTGTTCGTCGTGAACCTCGGCGCGATCGAGATGCACCCGCTGCACTCGCGCTGTCCCTCGATCGAGTCGCCCGACTACCTGTTCTTCGACCTCGACCCGATGGGCGCGAGCTTCGACGACGTGCTGATCGTCGCTCAGCACGTCCACGCGGCGCTGGGCGCCCTGGGGTTGACCGGCTACCCGAAGACGTCCGGCGCGACCGGCGTCCAGATCTACGTGCCGATCCAGCTCGGCTGGTCCTACGACCAGGTGCGCGACTTCGTCGGCACGCTCGGCCGGACGATCGAGCGCGCCGATCGCCAGCACGTGACGATGGCGTGGCAGATCTCCAAGCGGACCGGCAAGGTTTTCATCGACCACAACATGAACCGGAGCGGCGCCAACATCTCGGCGGCCTACTCACTCCGCCCCGAGGCGATGGCCACGGTCTCGACGCCGGTGACGTGGGAAGAGATC
>Ga0126304_10000215_pt1 | contig 20557 bp, 17 predicted proteins | sample Plot25_FD_92538 | JGI IMG/M metagenome (GOLD analysis project Ga0126304, IMG submission 92538) | Serpentine soil microbial communities from UC McLaughlin Reserve, CA, USA - Plot25 | ecosystem: Environmental > Terrestrial > Soil > Grasslands | place: USA: UC McLaughlin Reserve, Lake County... | reverse complement strand
ACCTGCTCGGGCACGCGCTGGCGTCGTACGCCTCCGACGGACGGAGATGGGCGGGCTTGTCAGTCGACACCGAGAACGACAGCGGCGCGCTCCGTCTCTACGAATCTGCGGGAATGCGGCCGTGGATGCAGATCGACGCTTACCGCCGCCGGGTCTCGGCCGGCTGAAGGCTGCGGGCTTGGGCCGCCGTCAAAGGACCCTATGGAACCGGAAACGGCCGCGTGGCGTCGTACCGTCGACCGGGCAGGGAGGTGGCACGTGCGGTGGGCCGTGGCGACTCTCTTCGTCCTGGCGGTCATTTCCGCATGTGGAGACCGATCCGGCGACGGCGTCATCACGCCGGCGCCGGAGCCTCCGGATTCAGAGCCGAGCATCGTCGGAGTGGTGACCGATGTCGCGCCCTCGGAACCGATCACCGGTGACTGTCGCACACCCGGCCCGGACGTCGATCCCGACGAGCCGGTGACGAGTGATGACCCGCCGATCTGTACCGACCCGAACTCGCCGATCCTCGGCACGGTTCTGATCGAGGAGGACCCGGGCTCTGAGTCGGGTGATCTCAAGATCAGCTTCACGGTCGAGTCGGGCACCGCCGTCCTGGTCGAACGGGGCGGCGACTATGCGGCTGGCACGTTCGCCGACCTGGCCGCCGGCACTTCCGTGCGGGCACGGTCTGACGGCACGCTGATGGAGTCGTACCCGATGCAGACGACCGCGGCCACGATCGTGATCGCTGCCTCGTAGCCCTCCCGACGCCGGTGTGAACTCTCCGTCCACGCTCTTCAGTGAGGTCAAGAACCAGGGGAGAGGTCGGCCGTCCACTACGCTCGGGCGGTCGGTAGGGGCCGAGGACGGGGGTGCCAGGCCGATGATCTACGGGTTCGGCGACTGCGAGGTCGACGTTCGCCTGTACGAGGTTCGCCGGGGCGGATCTGTGCAGCCGGCCGAACCCCAGGTGTTCGACGTGCTTGTCCACCTCATCCGCCACCGGGACCGCGTGGTGTCCAAGGACGAGCTCCTCGACGAAGTGTGGGGGAATCGCTTCGTCGGTGAGTCCGCGTTGACGAGCAGGCTGCGTGACGCCCGCCGCCTCGTTGGGGATGACGGCCGTTCACAGCAGGTCATCCGCACGCTGCACGGTCGTGGCTACCGCTTCGTCGCCGAGGTCAGCGAGCACGACGACCGCCGCCCCGCTGGCCGCTCCGGCCGATCGGGTACTGGCGTGGCTCCGGAGCGACCGCCCTCGCGGGCCGGTCCGAGCGGCCGGCTCGTCGAGCGAGACCGGGAGCTCGCCGCGCTCAATGCAGCGCTCGACACCGCTGTCGGCGATGGCACGGGCGCAGTCGTCCTGGTGGTCGGCGAGGCAGGCATCGGCAAGAGCAGCCTCGTCGAGGCATTCGCCCACTCGGCGGGCGAGCGGGCCACCGTGCTCGTGGGTCGTTGCGACGCTCTGCTCACGCCTCGCCCGATGGGACCGGTCAGAGACATGGCCGAGGTCGCCGGCGGTGACCTCGCCGACGCGCTGACCATCGACGGCGACCACGACCGGGTGGTCGGTGTGCTGCTGCGACGGCTCTCGGCGGGGCCGACGGTGGTCGTCATCGAGGATGCGCAATGGGCTGACGACGCCACGATAGACACGGTGCGATTCCTGGCTCGCCGCATCGCCACACTGCCGACCGTGATGGTCGTGAGCTATCGCGACGAGGAGGTCTCGCCCGTCTTCCGGGGCGTGCTGGGAGCACTCACCGGCAGGCACGTCCAGCGCCTCCACCCCCAGCCACTCACCGCGACAGCCGTCGCCGAGCTGGCGGGCGGGTCCGGCCTCGACGCCACCCAGCTTCACGCGGTCACGCGCGGAAACCCGTTCTTCGTCTCTGAAGTGATCTCCTCACCGGACGCCGCCGTGCCGGCGACGGTCAGGGATGCAGTGCTCGGGCGCATCTCGGGTCTCACTCCGTCGACGAAGCAGCTGCTAGGCCGGCTCTCGGTCGTCCCGCAGCGTGCCGAGCGATGGCTGGCGACGAGGCTGGCCCCCGAGGCCCACGTCGGCTTGTCCGAGGCGGAGCGGCACGGCGTACTCAACGGCGACGCGGCGCACGTGTGGTTCCGCCACGAGCTCGCCCGGCGCGCCGTCGAGGAGGCCCTCACGACTGGCGATCGGCTCCAGGCCAACCAGATCGTCGTCGACGCGCTGGTCGATCGCGACCCCGTCGACGATGCGCGTGTCGTCCACCACGCCAAGCAGGCGGCGGACGGCGCCCGGCTAAACACCCACGCGCGCCTCGCGGCCGCGGAAGCCGCTCGCCTCGGTTCGCACCGACAAGCAATCGACCACTACCGAGCCGTCCTCGACGGCGCCGCTGGTGTCGCGCCGCGCGACGTCGCCCAGGTGTCGACCCAGCTCGCCTACTCGTTGTACATGATCAACCACTTCGAGGAGTCGTTCCAGGTCGCGTGCCAAGCCACCAAGGAGGCTGAGGCGACCGGCGAGGCCGTTGCTCTCGCCGATGCGCTGTCGGTCCTGTCGCGGGCCGCGTATTGGGCCCGGGGTCCCGGCGTCGCGGAGCGAGCGGCGGCGCGCGGGGTCGACGTGATGGAGCCCGTCGGGGACGACGCACGTCTCGCGACCGCTCTGGGTGATCTGGCTCGGGCCCGCAGCAACCTGGCGACCGTGGGCAGTGTCGCCGAGCCGAGCGATGGGGCCCGCCAGGTGGCCGAACAGGCGCTGGCACTGGCCAATCGGCTGGGGCGCGACGACCTCCGCAGCCATGCCCTGAACTACCGCGGGAGCAGCCGCCTGGCCCTCGGTGATGACGGTGGGGCCGAGGACCTCGAGCGGGCGATCGACCTCGCCCGCCGCGACACCCGCGTCGAGTTTCGGGTGCGCGCGTGCGTGAACGCTGCCGGCAGTGCCTTTCGGGCCGGCCGCCTTGACGATGCCGAGCGCTATGTCGAGCTCGGCCTCGCCCTCGCCGCCGACGGTGAGTTCTTCGCCGGCGACTATCGGTTGGCCCTGACGCGGGAAGCCGTGCACGTGGCGAGGGGGCACTGGGCCGAGGCGGAGGCCGGATTGCGGGACCTGATCGACCGCCCGGGGGAGCCAGGGATCATGCGCCCGCTCGCTCGGGCGGTGCTGGCCCGGGTGCTCGCCCGCCGCGGCGAGGACGCGGGTGCTGCCGCAGTCCTGGCGCCGGCTCTGATAGCTGCGAGCTCGTCCGATGAGATCCACATCGTCGGGCCGGTCACTGCGGCCCAGGTCGAGCTTGCCTGGCTCCGTGGCGGTTCCGAGGACCTGAGCCTTCGGACCGATCGTGCACTGACGATCGCCGACCAGGCCGGTCATCGCACCAGCGGAGCGGAGATCCGCTGCTATCTGCAGCGCATGGGTCGCACCGTCGTGAGGCGCGGCGACGAGCCCGGGCCCTGGGGACCCGCCCTGGCCGGGGACCGGCGAACCGCGGCCCGAGAGTGGGAGCGGCTCGGGGAGCGCTACGAGCAGGCGGTCGAACTCGCTTTCTCCGGTGACGATGTCGCCCGCAAAACCGGCCAGGACCTCCTGGCTCAGCTCGGCGCGACCGCGACCATCGCGCGCATCGCTCAGCCGGGGGTGGACTGGGTGCGGCGGCGCAGTTCGGGCAATACCTCCTCGCCGTAGAAGTTGAAGAACTCGTCCTGCGCCGGCCCGATCTGGTTGACGTACACCTCGTCGAAGCCGGCATCCAGGTACGCCTGTATTGAGTTGACATGGGCCTCGACGTCGGGCCCGCAGGTTGCCGACGAGGCGATCGCGTTCTTGGAGACGAGGCTCGAAGCCTGCATCATGTGCTCCGGCGTCCGCAGCACCTGGCCAAGCTCACCGGGCAGGCCCATATTCGGCCAGAGACGGTGGACCATGGCGAGGGCATCTTCGGCGTCGGGTCCGTAGCAGACCTTCAGTCCGCCCTGCTTGGGCTTGCCCGACCCGCCAGCCTCGTTGAAGCGCTTCACCAGGTCAGCGGCGGGCATCGTCGCGATGTACCCGTCGCCGATGCGACCGGCCAGCTCGGCCGCGGCGGGTGCCAGTCCCGACACGTAGACCGGCGGTGGCCTCTCGGGCAGCGTGTAGATCCTGGCGTGTTCGACGACGTAGTGCCGGCCGCGGTGCGTGACGACGTCCCCTGCCCACAGCGCTCGCATGACCTCGACCGCCTCCTCGAGCATCTCCATCCGCTCAGCGGCCAGCGGCCATGCGGCGCCCGTGACCTGCTCGTTCAAGGCCTCACCGGTGCCGACGCCCAGCACGAACCGCCCGCCGGCCATCAGCGCGGACGTCGCCGCGGCCTGCGCCACGACCGCAGGGTGGATGCGCACCGTCGGGCATGTCACTGCCGTTGTGATCGGGAGGGACGTCACCCTGCTGAGGCCGCCGATGACGCTCCACACGAATGGGCTCTGGCCCTGCTCGTCGGTCCACGGGTGGAAGTGGTCGGAGATCCACAGAGCGTCGAAGCCGGCCTCCTCGCTGAGCCGGGCCTGTCGCAGCAGCTCGTCAGGCCCCCAGTCCTCACAGGCCAGGAAATATCCGAACCGGGTCATCGGCTCTCCCTGGGCGCCAAGGGCGGTGTGTCCATCCCGGCGCCGTCTCGCAATCCGTCGAGGAACTCGCGGAAGGTATCGACGGAGGTGTGCTGTGGCCTCCAGCCGAGTTCGGACCGGGCCCGCGACGTCTCCAAGGTGGGCAGCTTCAGCGCCAGGTCGAGCAGGGCGTCGTCGGACGGCACAAGCCGTAGCCGCCAGGCAGCACCGAGCGCCAGCCGCGCGGCAGCGGCCGGCACGGCGACCGGCCGTGCGCCCATCAGCTCCCCCAGGACCGCCGCGTCGATGACCGGGTCGGCCGCGACGTTCAACGCGCCTCGCACGTCACTGATCAGCGCTGCCCGGTAGGCCTGGGCGGCATCGGTGGTGTGCAACGCCTGGAACCGCAGCCCGACGGGTATCGGTACCACCGGCAGCCGGCCCCGGAGAAGCAACGCGACGGGCAACAGGGAGCCGGCGAAGATCCGTCGCTGCTCGCTCGCCGACTGCCGCTTGAAGGTGAACGACGGCCGCATCCGCACCAGCCGGATGTCGGGGTGCTCGACCTCGAAGGCGTCGAGGTACCGCTCGAGGTAGGCCTTCTCACGTCCGTACGGAGCCGTCGGAACGCTGTGGGTGGGCCAGGTCTCGTCGACGGTCCGGCCGGGGCCGGGTGAGTAGGCGCCGACGGACGACGCGTACACGATCGTCCGGACGCCGGCTCCGACGGCGGACTCGAACGTCCGGATGCTCCCGAGCACGTTGATCGCCCAGGTGGACAGTGGTTGGTGCGTGGGCTGAAAGGCCCAGGCGAGGTGGACCAGCGCGTCGGCCCCCCGCAGCTGAGGTCCGAGGTCGTCGTGCCGGACGTCGGCAGCCACGAGCCGGGTCTTCGGAGGATGCCACGACGGGATTCGGCGGGCGACGCCCACGACCTGTTCGACCTGCTCCTCGGCAGCCAGCGCGTCCAGCAAGGAAGTCCCGACGTTTCCGGTCGCACCGGTGACGACGACTCTCATGGGTCCACACCTACCCTGTCGGCGGCTCGTCGGCTCTTGGTGCCGGACGAGATTAGAACGACCTCGGGCGCGGTCATCTCGTCGACCAGGTACTTCATGGGCACGTCGCCGGTGTACCCGGCTCGGAGAGACGTAACCAGAAGCGCTTCTCGAAGAAGCGGAGTGTAGAAGCGGTCTGCACGGGTAGTCCCGCCCTCATGCGAATTCTCGGGGTCAATGCGATCTTCCACGACCCGTCGGCGGCCCTCGTGGTCGACGGCGCGGTAGTCGCAGCCGCCGAGGAGGAACGCTTCAGCAGACGCAAGCACGGCAAGCGGCCGGTGCCGTTTTCCGCGTGGGAGCTGCCCGAACAGTCGATGCGCTGGTGCCTCGACGCCGCCGGGCTTCGGCCCGAGGATCTCGACGCGGTTGCCTACTCCTTCGACCCGGCGCTGGCAAAGCCGGCCGAGGAGATGGGGCTCGCCGACCCGTGGGACCACCTCCGTACGACGTATGCGCAGCACGCGCCGGGATTCATCGCGGCCGCTCTGCCGGGGCTCGATCGTGGTCGCGTCCAGTTCGTTCCGCACCACGTCGCGCACGCCGCGTCGGCCGCCCTTGCCTCGCCGCACCGCACCAGCAGCGTGCTGGTACTTGACGGCCGGGGGGAGCGAGCGTCGCACCTCGCGGGCCGCTACACCGACGGCCGGCTGGAGCTGCTCGCCAGCCAAGAGCTCCCGCACTCGCTCGGCCTGCTGTACGAGTCGGTGACCGAGCACCTCGGCTTCCTACGGTCCAGCGACGAGTACAAGGTCATGGCGCTCGCCTCCTACGGCAAGCCGGCATATCTCGACGAGATGCGTGAGCTCGTCCACGCGACCGGTGACGGTGGCTTCGTAGCCGAGATTCCCAACTGGTCGCAGTGGGCGCCGCCGCGTGTCGACGATGGTCGCTGGGACTCCGTCCACGCCGACCTCGCGGCATCGGTTCAGGCACGGCTTGAGGAGGTCCTCGTCCAACTCGCGTCCTGGCTGCATGCCCAGACCGGCGACCGGGTCCTGACGATGGCCGGAGGCACGGCGTTGAACTGCGTTGCCAACTCACGCATCTGGCGTGAGACGCCGTTCGACGAGGTGTGGGTGCAGCCCGCCGCGGGCGATGCCGGCACCTCGTTGGGAGCCGCCCTCCAGGTCTGCGTCGAGGGCGGCGAGCCGGCCCAGCCGATGCCATCGGCGGCGCTCGGTCGGGGATGGTCCGACGACGAGCTGGCCGCAGCGCTGCTCCGCGCGGCCGTGCCGTTCAGCACGCCGAGCAACTTGGCAGACGAGGTGGCGGAGATCCTTGCGGGGAACGGCGTGGTCGGATGGTTCGACGGCCGCAGCGAGTACGGTCCGCGGGCGCTCGGTCACCGATCCTTGCTTGCACACCCCGGCCACGCCGAAAACCTCGAGCGGCTCAACGAGGTCAAGGGGCGCGAGCAGTTCCGCCCGGTTGCTCCCATGGTGCTGGCAAGCCGAGCGCCCGAGCTGTTCATCGGTGGACCCGTCCCGAGCCCGTACATGCTCTTCGTCCACCAGGTGACCATGGCCTGGCGCGACCGCATACCCGCGGTCGTCCACGTCGACGGCACGGCTCGGATCCAGACCGTCGACGCCGCGGACACGCCGCGGGTCGCGGCGCTGCTGGCCGCGTTCGAGCGGCGCACCGGTCTTCCGGTCCTCGTCAACACCAGCCTCAACACGGCCGGGCGGCCGATGGTCGACGACCCGCGCGATGCGCTCGAGCTGTTCGGGTCCGCTCCGGTGGACGCACTCGTGCTCGGCGCGCACCTGGTGCGTCGTAGGGACCTGTTCGCCGGTCGGGCGGCCTGATGGGCGCCCTCCAGTACGCCGTGGTCGTCCCCACGATCGGCCGGCCCAGCCTCGCCCGGCTGCTCGGCACCCTTGCGGATCAGGACACCGACGGCGGGCGGTACGGGCCGGTCGAAGTGATCGTCGCCGATGACCGTCCCGTCACGAGGACACCGTTCGCACCGGCCGTGGGACCGTGGCCGGAACGGGTGGTCCGATCCGGTGGTCGTGGGCCGGCGGCGGCGCGCAACCTGGGCTGGCAGGTCGCCGCCGCGGAGTGGGTGGTCTTCCTCGACGACGACGTCGAACTGCCGGACGGCTGGGCTCGGGCTCTCGTAGAGGACCTCGCGGTGTGCGGGTTCGATGTCGGAGGCAGCCAGGGGCGTATCGAGGTGCCACTGCCGAGCCACCGACGCCCGACCGATTGGGAGCGAAACACCGCCGGACTCGAACACGCGCGATGGGCGACGGCGGACATGGCCTACCGCAGGGCCGCGTTGGTCCAGGTGCACGGCTTCGACGAGCGATTTCCGCGGGCCTACCGCGAGGACGCCGACCTGGCCCTTCGGATGCGACGTGCCGGCTGGCAGCTCGTCCGAGGCGATCGCCGGGTACGCCATCCGGTACGGCCGGCCGACGCGTGGGTGAGTGTGCGGACGCAGGCGGGCAACGTCGACGACGCACTGATGCGCGCCCTGCACGGACCCGGATGGCGGCTTGCCGCCGACGTGCCGGCGGGCCGGTTCACGTCGCACGCATTGACCACGACCGCCGCGATGTCCGGTGTCGCCGCGGCGCTGGCGGGCCACCGCCGGCTGGCCGCCGCGGCACTGCTCGGCTGGGCCGCGCTGACCGGCGACTTCTTCCGGCGGCGGCTCTTCCACGGCCCGCAACCCGGCGACGAGGGATGGGGTGTCGAGGCTGCTCGCTTGGTGGCGACCAGCGCGGCCATCCCGACGGTAGCCGTCGTGCACCGACTGCGCGGCGCCTGGCGATACCGCCGCGGTGTGGAGCCTTGGCCGCCCGGCGTGAAGGCCGTCCTGTTCGACCGGGATGGAACGTTGGTCCACGACGTCGCGTACAACGGCGACCCGACCAAGGTCCGGCCGGTCGACGGCGCGGCCGCGGCGGTCGCCGCCCTGCGCCGGGCGGGGGTGAAGATCGGCGTGCTCACCAACCAGTCCGCGATCGGTCGCGGTCTGCTCACGCCGGCTCAGGTGGCAGCCGTCAACGAACGGGTGGAGGTCGAGTTGGGGCCCTTCGACACCTGGCAGATCTGTCCCCACTCTCCCGAGGACGGATGCACCTGCCGTAAGCCGCGGCCCGGGATGGTCGTCCAAGCGGCCCGGGATCTCGGAGTGCTGGTCGAGGAGTGTGCGGTGGTCGGTGACATCGGCGCGGACGTGGAGGCCGCACGGGCTGCCGGCGCGCGGGCCGTTCTGGTTCCCACGCCGGCGACTGGGCCTGACGAGGTCGCCGATGCCCCGCTGGTCGCGCCGGACCTCGGCGCCGCGGTCGAGGCGCTGATCGGAACCCAGACATGAGCCGGATCCTCGCGGTCCGCCTCGACAGCGACGGTGACGTCCTGCTCGCGGGGCCGGCCATCCGTGCACTCGCGAACGGCGCCGAAGTCGACCTGCTCGTGTCTCCGGCCGGTGAGCGTGCTGCGCACCTCCTGCCAGGGCCTCGGCACGAGCTGGTGTTCGATGCGCCCTGGTGCGGCTACGAGCCTCCGGCCATGGACCCGGCCGCCGTGCGGGACCTGATCTACCGGCTCGGGCGCGGAGGCTACGACCGGGCGGTGATCTTCACCTCGTACCACCAGAGCCCGCTGCCGATGGCCTTGCTCGCCCGGATGGCCGGTATTCCGTATGTCGCCGCGACCAGCGATGACTACCCGGGCTCGCTGCTGGACCTGAGGCACCGGCGCGCCGCTGGTCACGAGGTGGAAGCGGCCCTGGACCTGGCCCGTGCAACCGGCGCGGTGCTGCCGGCATGCGACGACGGTCGGCTCGCGGTCCGGCGCCCGCTGCCGGACGTGGGCCACCTGGTCCCGTCCGGGCCGTTCGTCGTCGTGCATCCCGGTGCGTCCGTCCCCTCTCGCGCACTCCGGGGCGGGCACGCGCGCCAGATCGTCTCCGCGCTTCTGGCGAAGCGTTACGACGTCGTCGTCACCGGCGTCGCCGCCGAGGCTGGACTCGTGCGTCAGGCGACGGCGCCGGGTGCACGTCAGCTTGCGGGCCGGACCTCGCTGGCGCAGCTCGCCGCTGTCCTGGAGCGCGCCGCCTGCCTCGTGGTCGGCAACACCGGACCGGCCCACCTGGCAGCGGCGGTCGGCACGCCAGTCGTGTCGATGTTCGCGCCGGTGGTCCCGGCGCAGCGATGGGCTCCGTACGGCGTCCCGTCGATCGTGCTGGGCGACCAGCATGCCGCGTGCCGCGAGACGAGGGCGCGTGAGTGTCCCGTACCGGGTCACCCCTGCCTGAGCGACGTCGAGCCGTCGCAGGTCGCCTCGGCGGTGGACGCGCTGACCCGCCCCCCGGCGGTCGTCGGGGCGAAAGCGAGGGTGGGTGCCGCGTGAGAGTCCTCCTCTGGCACGTGCACGGGTCGTGGACGACGTCGTTCGTCCAGGGCCATCACGACTATGTGATGCCGCTGTTGCCTGACCGCGGCCCCGACGGGCGCGGCCGTGCCCAAACGTGGAACTGGCCGGTCAGCGTACGCGAGGTGCCCGCGGAAGAGTTGGCCGATGTCCCCGTCGACTTCGCCCTGCTGCAGCGTCCTCATGAGCCGGAGCTCCTGCACCGGTGGACCGGCCGGCGGGCTGGCGTCGACCTGGCCTCCGTTTACGTCGAGCACAACGCGCCGCCCGGACCGGCCGCGGCGACGCGGCATCCACTGGCGGACCAGGATGCGATCACCGTCGTCCACGTGACGTCGTTCAACGCGGTGATGTGGGACTGCGGCCGCGCTCCGACGGCCGTCGTCGAGCACGGCGTCGTGGACCCCGGATACCGGTACACCGGTGAGCTCGGCTCCCTTGCCGTTGTCGTCAACGAACCGGTGCGACGCTGGCGGGTGGCCGGCACCGATCTGGTGCTGCAGATGTCGGCCACCGTGCCGGTCGAGGTGTACGGCATGGGGCTGGATGCGCTCGTCCGACGCGCTCCGCAGCTGGCCGGCAGTGTTCACGACCTGCGCCAAGACGAGCTGCACGACCGCATCGGCCACCACCGCGCCTACTTCCATCCCTACCGCTGGACCAGTCTCGGGCTGGCACTGATCGAGGCGATGACGGCCGGCTTGCCCGTGCTCGGCCTGCCGGCAACCGCCGCGCCCGAGGCCGTACCGGGAACGGCCGGGGTTCTCAGCAGCGACGTGGACCTCCTCCGCCGCACGGCGCGCAGGTGGATGCACGAGCCCGAGGAAGCCCGCGAGCGGGGACGGGCCGCACGCCGGTTCGCACTCGAGCGGTTCGGCCTGCATCGCTTCCTCGACGACTGGGACGTACTGCTCAAGGAGGTGGCCCGATGAGGATCGCGATGGTGTCCGAGCACGCGAGCCCGCTGGCGACGCTAGGCGGCGTCGACGCGGGCGGCCAGAACGTGCACGTCGCCGCCCTGGCCACGGCCCTTGCCGCACGTGGTCATCTGGTGGATGTCTATACCCGCAGGGACGGATGGGAGCTTCCTCCGCGGGTGTGCCTGACCGACGGCGTCGACGTGTTCCATGTACCCGCGGGGCCACCTCGTCCGCTGCCGAAGGACGACCTGCCCGCGTTCATGCCCGACTTCGGCCGGTGGCTTTCGCGTGCTTGGCAGACAGGCCCGCGGCCGGACGTCGTCCATTCACACTTCTGGATGTCCGGCCTGGCAGCCACCCAGGCCGCCCGCGTCGTCGGCCTGCCCGTGGTGCACACCTTCCACGCGCTGGGCTCGGTCAAGCGCCGTCACCAGGGGGCCCAGGACACCAGCCCACCCGACCGGATCGACCTCGAGCGGTCGATCGTCGCCGATGTCGACCTCGTCGTGTCGACGTGCTGCGACGAGGTCGACGAGCTCGCGCGGATGGGGGCCGACGTGGAGCACACGCGGGTGGTGCCTTGTGGTGTCGACCTGGACCTGTTCACGCCGAAGGGTCCCGCATGGAAGGCGGGTTCCCGGCGGCGGCTGGTCAGCGTGGGCCGGCTGGTCGAGCGCAAGGGTGTCGACGTCGCGGTCGAGGCCCTCGCCTCGTTGCCGGATGCCGAGCTGGTCGTGGCCGGCGGGCCCGCTGCCGAGGAGTTGGGCGACGACCCCGAGGCACAGCGGTTGTCGGCCCGCGCCCAGGAACTCGGTGTCACCGAGCGGCTGAGGCTGGTTGGCCGGGTGGAACACGGGGACGTCCCGGCCCTGCTCCGCTCCGCGGACGTCGTGGTGGCGACCCCCTGGTACGAGCCCTTCGGGATTGTGCCGGTCGAGGCGATGGCGTGCGGGCGCCCGGTGGTCGGCAGCGCGGTCGGGGGCCTGCTGGACACCGTCGACGACGGTGTCACCGGATTCCTGGTACCGCCCCGGGACAGCGACGCCCTCGTGGCTGCCGTCTGCCGTCTGCTCGACGACCGGCGGATGCGCGCGCGGTTCGGTCGCGCGGCCCGGCTGCGCGCGGTGTCGCGATATGGCTGGAGCCGCGTCGCCCGCGACACCGAGCACGCCTACCTGGAGGGGATCCGCAGCCAGCACCTGTTGGCGGCCAGGAAAGCGGTATGAGGGACGAGCGAGAAGCGGAGCGTGATCTTTGAGCACCAACGTCTGGTTGATGAAGCACGTAGCCGAGCTGTCGGCGGCGTTGTCCGGGCTGCAACAGGACGCACACGTGCTCGACTCGTGGGGGCGCCGGCTGGCCCAGGTCCTCGGTGGCGGCGGTCGGTTGATGGCGGCCGGCAACGGTGGCAGCGCGGCCGAGGCCCAGCACCTCACGGCCGAGATGGTGGGCCGCTTCGTCCAGGAACGCCGACCGCTTTCCGCTCTGTGCCTGTCCGCCGAGACCTCGAGCCTGACCGCGATCATCAACGACTACGGCGCCGAGGAGCTGTTCGCCCGCCAGGTAGAGGCCCACGGCCGTGCCGGCGACGTGCTCGTCCTGCTCTCGACGAGCGGGCGGAGTGCCAACGTGCTGCGGGCTGCCGAACGGGCTCGCGATGCCAACGTACAGGTGTGGGCACTGACCGGTGACCGGCCGAACCCGTTGGCCGCCTTGGCCGACGAGGCGGTCGCCGTGCGTGCCTCGACGACCGCCGTGGTGCAGGAGGTCCACCTGGTTGCGGTGCACGCGCTCTGCGCCGCCGTCGACGCACACCTGCCGGCGTCGAATGCCGCCGAGTCGTCGCCTCGGGAGGTGGCGGTATGAACCCGCGGGTAGTCGTGATCGGGGACGTCGTGCTCGACCGGGACATCGTCGGCCGAACGGAGCGGATCGCGCCGGACGCACCCGTTCCCGTCGTCGACGTCGACGAAGTTCGGGAGAGCCCGGGAGGCGCCGGTCTGGCCGCCCTACTGTGTGCCGGTACCGGCGTGGACGTGGTCATGGTCGCGCCGGTCGCATCCGACCCGCCGGGGCGGCGGCTCGCCGAGATGCTCCGTCGCGACGTCGACCTGGTAGCCGTGCCCCACGAGGGCTCGACGCGCCGCAAGACTCGGGTCCGCAGCGCCGGCCAGTCGCTCGTACGGCTCGACTCCGGTGGGACCGGCTTTCCTGTGGAACCGCCGCTTCAGGCCGTCCGCAACGCGCTGGACGGCGCCGATGTCGTGCTTGTCTCGGACTACGGCGCCGGTGTGACTCTGGAACCCGGGCTGCGGCAGCTGCTCGCCGAGGCGGCACAGCGGTCGACCTTGGTTTGGGATCCCCACCCGCGCGGCGGCTCCCCGGTTCCAGGTGTGGCGCTGGCGACACCCAATCTCGCCGAGGCCGCGTCGGTGCTCGGCTCGGACCGTGGCCGCGATCACTGCGACGCCATGGCGGCAGAGCTTCGCCGGTCGTGGCAGGCTCGGGCAGTCGCCGTCACAGCGGGCAGCCGTGGCGCGTTTCTCGCCATGTCCGGCACCGAGCCCCTGTTCGTGCCCGCTCCGACCGTCCCCCACGGCGATCCCTGCGGAGCCGGTGACAGATTTGCCGCAACGGCAGCCGTGGCGCTTGCGCGAGGCGCCGTGCTCTCCGAAGCCGTGGTGGAGGCCGTATCGGAGTCCTCCGCGTGGGTCGCTGCCGGAGGCGTGGCCGCCTTTCGCGACGGCCTCTCCGGCCCGGAGGGCTCCGACGGTTTCGTCCCCCCGGGAGCCCGGGCCGGTCTGCGCGGATCCGTGGAGGAGGTCGTCGCCTGGGTCCGCGCCCGCGGAGGCACGCTGGTCGCGACCGGCGGTTGCTTCGACATCCTGCACGCCGGTCATGTCGCGTCACTGGATGCGGCACGCCGGCTCGGGGATGCTCTCGTCGTACTGGTCAACTCCGACGAGTCGGTTCGCCGCCTGAAGGGTCCGGATCGCCCCGCGGTCACCGCCGCCGACCGGGTCCGGGTGCTCGAAGCCCTGTCCAGCGTCGACGCCGTGGCGGTCTTCGACGAGGACGACCCGCGCGCACTGCTCGACCGTGTGCGTCCGGACGTCTGGGCGAAGGGCGGCGACTACGGCGCCGAGGTCCTCCCGGAGGCGGACCTTGTCCGCAGCTGGGGCGGCCGCGTCGTACTGCTGCCCTACGTCGACGGCCGCTCGACGACGTCGATACTGCATCGCTCGGCGGCCGGGAGCGCGCCGCCTCAGGAGGTCCGATGACCACGACGACCCGCCGGGCCGATGCCCGGCCCCAATCCGACGGCTCGGCTGCCCGGCCGTTGGGGACCGTCTTCGTAACCGGTGGTTCGAGCGGGCTGGGGGCCGCGGTCGCCGCGGCGGTGGCCAGAGGCGGCGGCACGCCTGCCGTCATCGACCTGGTCCCGCCGCCGGCGGACCTGGCGCATGCGGTCGCCGACCTGGCCGACTCCGCGGCGGCGGCCGGCGCCGTCGACGACCTGGTGTCCCGGGTGGGACCCCCGTCGGCCGTGGTAACGGCTGCCGGCACGGACGCGTGCGGACCGTTGGACGCGGTGGACGCCGAGGCCTGGGAACGTGTGGTGCGGGTCAACCTGTTCGGCACGGCAGCCGTCGTCCGGGCTTGCCTGCCGCATCTCATGGAGCGCCGCGGAACCGTCGTGACCGTCGCCTCGACGTTGGGGCTGAAGGCTGTGAGCGACGCCACGGCCTATTGCGCCTCGAAGTTCGGGATTGTCGGCTTCACCCGAGCGCTCGCCGCGGAGCTGGCGGGGCGGGTCGGCGTGACACTGCTGGTACCCGGTGGCATGCGTACGGCGTTCTTCGATGGCCGGGCCGAGCAGTACCGGCCGGGTCCGGACGCGGATCTCCTCGACCCGCGACACGTCGCGGACGTCGTCGTGCACGCGCTGCGCCGGCCGGTGGGGTGCGAGGTCCGTGAGATCGTCGTCGCATCCTCGACCGAGCCGTCCTGGCCGTGACGGCGACCGTCCTGGTGCTTCGTGCGCTGGGGCTGGGTGATGCCCTGACCGGCGTGGCCGCTCTCCGGGGCTTGCGTCGCGCCTGGCCCGGCGGCCGGATCGTGCTCGCTGCTCCGGCGGAGACCGGTGGCTGGTTGCAAGGGTTGGGCCTCGTCGACGACATCCTTCCGACCACCGGCCTGGGACCGCTCGCGGGTCCGTACTCCCGCCGCAAACCGGCAACGCTCGTCGGCCGCCATGTTGCCGTCAACCTGCACGGGCGGGGCCCGCAGAGCCATCGCATGCTCCAGGCGACTCTGCCCGATCGGCTCGTCGCCCTTCGATGCCCCGAGGCGGCACACTACGACGGCCCGGCCTGGACGCCGGACGAACACGACGTGGACCGGTGGTGCCGGCTGGTGCGCAGCGCCGGCGGACCGTGCGGGCGCGAAGACCTCCGGCTTCCGTCGCGAGGTCCGCGCGAGTCGTACGTCGTCATCCATCCCGGGGCAGCGGCGGGATCGCGGCGCTGGCCGGCCGGCCGGTGGGCGGCGGTCACCGCCGCCCTGGCGATCGGTGGGATCGACGTGGTGGTGACCGGCTCGGCCGCCGAACGGGACCCGTGTGCGCGGGTCGCGGATGCCGGGGGGAGAAGCCTTGCCGGCCGCCTCGACTTGGACGGCTTGGCCGATGTCGTGGCGCGGGCGAGGTTGGTGCTATGTGGTGACACCGGTGTCGGCCACCTGGCGACCGCGTTCGGAACACCGTCGGTACGGCTCTTCGGGCCGATCCCGCCGAGCTGGTGGGGGCCGGCGATCGACCCCGACTTGCACGCGGTGATCTGGCACGGGGACGCGTCACCCACAACCGGCGACCCGCACGCCGACACAGTCGACCCGGCCTTGGCCCACATCGAGGTCGAGGAGGTGCTGGAGGCGGCGCACGACCTCCTTGCCGACGCGAGCACGGGACGACAGAAGGCCTCCCGGTTCGGATCGGTCAAGTGCGGGTACAAGCTGCGCTGCCGGGAGGCAGCCGGGTCGTATCGATTGGAGGAGCGTGTCGTGGGTGCAGACGTCGTCGATCTGATCATGTCCGACCACCGGGAAGTCGAGCGGCTGTTCGAGATCTTGAAGACTCGGCCGGATCAGCGGGTCACCACGCTGCCCGTCCTCTCCGCGCTGCTGATCGCCCACAGTCGGGCGGAGGAGTCGGAGGTCTACCCGGTGGCGCGCGACGAGGCGGGGGCGGCCGACGATGTCGCGCACAGTCAGGAGGAGCACGTCGAGGCCGAACAGCTGCTGGAGCGACTCCAGGCCACCGACCCCGAGGCGGCGGAGTTCGACGCGGCACTCCAGCAGGTGGTCGACGCGGTGACGCACCATGTCGAGGAGGAGGAGAGCAAGGTCCTACCGGCGATGCGAACCGGCCTGCAGGACACCAGGCGTGAGGAGCTGGGTCAGGCGTTCGCCGCGAGCAGAGCCGAGCATCTCGGCGAGATGCCGGGCGAGGCGACCAAGGAGGCCCTGCTTCAGCAGGCGCAGAACGTCGGCATGGGCGGCGGTGCCTCGATGAGCAAGGACGAGCTGCAGGAGGAACTGCAGAAAAAGGCCGGACAGTAAGAGGCTGGAGGGGCAGATGGCGAGCTACCAGCAGAAGCCGGCGTTCTCGAAGGCGTACTCGTTCGCGTTGGTGACCGGCGCGTTCTTCGTGCTCGCGTGGGCCGGCCAGTTCATCTTCCAGCTGCTGACGGTACGCAACGACGCCGAGGAGCATGGTCAGAGCTTCCAATGGGCTGACTTCGTCCCACAGTTCTTGTCCTCCACTTTCGAGAACTGGCAGTCGGAGTTCCTTCAACTCGTGTGGCCGGCCGCCGGACTCGCCCTGTTCTACTACTGGGGTTCCTCCCAGTCTCGCGAGAGCGACGAACGACTCGAAGCGAAGCTCGACGCGCTACTCAACGAACGCGGCATCGAACCCGCATCGGTCAACAAGGACCCGGTCCAAGACATCACGCCGGCGGGCTGAATGGACCGGCGAGGCTGGAGCGGTGCGGATGGTTGATCGTCTGCCGGTGACCGAGCCCGTGACGATCACGCCGCCTCGTCGGGTGTCCACCCCGACGATCAGGCAGGAATGGAAGGACGTCGCGTTCGTCCACTGGCCGATCGAGCCCGCAGCAGTGGGGCGCCTCTTGCCACGGCGGGTACGCCCGGACCTGCTGGATGGCACGACGTACGTCGGGCTGATCGGACTGCGGATACGAACGTCCCTCGGCGGCGTACTGCCGGTCCCTTGGCTGGGTACATTCGACGAGACACACCTTCGGCTGTACTCCGTGGATGGCACCGGGCGCCGAGGCGGTGTGTTCCTGACGCTCAATGCCGACCGGCTGATCACCGCGGCCTTCGCACGTTCCGTCCTGCGGATCCCGTACACCTGGTCGCCGTCGACGATCGCCCGTCGCGAGGACGTGATGACGTATACGACGACCCGGCGATGGCCGAACCGACCCACCACGTTGCGGTTCGCCGTGCGGATCGGCGAACCGTGCCCCGACCCGACGCCACTGGAGCGTTTCGTCACGGCACGCTGGAGCATGCATTCGAGCTGGCTCGGACAGACCATGCGCGTCGATGCCACCCACCCGCCATGGCCGCTGTTCCGGGCTGAGCTCGTCGACCTGGAGTTGCCCGGATCATTTCTCGACGAAGTAGGGCTTGCGCGGCCGGACCGGGCGCCCGCCAGCGTGCTGTGGTCCCCTGGCGTTCGTTCGAACCTCGGCTGGCCGGTCCCGGTATGAGCCCGCGTCAAATGCCCCGAGCCCCCTGGCCGGCCCCGCCAAGCCGCACACCGCGTAGCCCTTCCGGCTGAGTCACCCCAACGGCTGCTCTACGGTGCGAGCCTCTACGCCCGGTACTCGGCAGCGAGCGGGCAGCGGAACGGGTCCCGAGCGGCAATGCCGACACGGTTGAGGTACCGCACGACGACCTGATAGGCACCGATCAGGCTGGTTTCGGTATAGCCGACCTTGTTCCTGACGCAGAAGGCGCGCACGATCGGCTGCGCCCGCCGCAGGTTGGGTCGCGGCATGCTGGGGAACAAGTGATGTTCGATCTGATAGTTGAGCCCGCCCAGAGTGAAGTCCGTCAGCCAGCCGCCTCGGATGTTGCGCGACATGAGGACCTGCCTGCGCAGGAAGTCGATCCTCTGATTGGCAGGAACGATCGGCATGCCGGTGTGGTTCGGAGCGAAGGCTCCTCCCAGGAGCAGGCCGAACAGGCCTATCTGGACGCCGAGGAACGCGGCGGCCTTGCCCGGGGGCAGCACCACGAGAAGCGCAGTGAGGTAACCGCCGTTTCTGGCGAGGACGAATGCCGCCTCGCACCACCGGTGCTTCAGCGGCTCCCGGCGCACGATTGTCTGGATGCTCGCCACGTGCAGAGCCAGCCCTTCCAGCAGTAGAAGAGGGAAGAAGTAGTAGCCCTGTCCCCGGCACAGGCGTGCTGCCAGTCCGTGCCTGCTCTTTGCGACGGCGGGTGTGAACGCGACCGCGCCGGGACTGATGTCCGGGTCGGCGCCTTCCTTGTTCGGGTTGGCGTGGTGCCGGTTGTGCTTGGTCATCCACCAGCCGTAGCTCAAGCCGGTGAAGAGCCCCGACATCACCCGCGCCGTCCATTCGTTCCACCGATGGGACGCGAAAATCTGGCGGTGTGCCCCGTCGTGGCCCAGGAAGCCGAACTGGGTGAGCACAACGGCCAGCAGTGCGGCAGGCACGAGTTGGAACCAGGAGTTGCCCAGAAAGGCGAACGCAACCCAGATCCCGGCGAACACGACAACGGTTCCAATGATCTTGCACCAGTAGTACGCGTAGCGTCGCTTGAGCAGTCCCGAAGCCTGGATCTGACGGGACAGCTCGGCGTAGCTGGTGACGTACCGTTCGCGCCTGGATGGGCCCGAACGCCTGGTAGTGGCGTCCGGACCCGGCCTTGCGACGCTTTCCGCCTGGGTGCCTGCCGGCATTGCGGCTCCCGTCCTCTACGTCGATGGGGGCGCCGCCTCGGGCCTTGCATCCCCTGTTGGTCGCAACCGACTGTCGGTACCCGCCCCGGGAACCGGAAAACCAGCCTGCCGGACACGCCCCGGAGAGAGCCGCCGCCTGCCGAGGGTATCGGGCGGTCAGCCGAGGCGGGTGATGTCCACGCTGACGCCGAACTGCTCCGCCGGCGGTCCGGAGTAGACACCGGACAGGGGGCGCACGTCGGCGTAGTCGCGGCCGCGCGCCAGCAGCACGTGCCGGCTGCCGATGCGCGCCAGGCTGGTCGGGTCGACTGCCACCCAGCCACCGGCCCAGAACTCGATCCAGGCATGACTCTCTCCCCGGACCGTTGTTCCGATCTCGGCGTGGGCGTCGGGGTGCAAGTAGCCGGACACGTAGCGCGCCGGCAGTCCCATCGCGCGCAGAAGAGCCAGCGTGACGTGCGCGAAGTCCTGGCACACCCCCTTGCCGGCTGCCCTCGCGTCGGCCGACGATGTGTGCACGTGCGTTGCGCCACGCTCGTAGCGCAGCGTCTCGTGAGTCCACCCGACAGCTGCCATCCCGGCCTGCGCCGGTGTCGACGCTGTGCACATCGACCGCCCGATCTCGACGAGGTCCGGCTCGATGGACACGTACCGGGACGGCGCCAGCAACTCGGCGAAGCGGTCCCGGACGGCCTTGGCGGCCAGGTCGTCCCAGCCGGCGCGGGGGAGTGTCGACGTCGACGGGGCGGCGGTCTCCACCACCGAAGTGGCCAGCACCGCCAACTCCGTGTGCGGGACGTGGACGTCGAAGGCATCGACCGAGGTGCCCCAGTAGTCGACATAGCGCAGCGGGCGGACGGCCGGTGTGACGGCGAGGGCCGCCTGGAGCGTGCGTTGCCCGTCCAGGGTCTGCGGGGTCATCCGCGCCTCGTTGTACGAGGCTCGTACCGTGCCGGAGTACCGGTATCCCGTGCGATGCCGGATCGCGATTCGCCAGCTCATTACACCGGCTCCTCGAGGTTCCACTCCAGTGGCGATCCGGCGAAGAATCGCCGGGTGACCTCCTCGCTGACCGTCGAGACGGTCTGCTGGAGCCGATGCAGCCGTTCCGGCAGGTCGTCCAGGAGATTCGTAGTGGACAGGAACTCCAGGTCGGTCCGTGCCCGGCCGATCACCCGGCGGTACGGCTCGTCCACACCGGACCGCCCGGAGCCGGGATCCAAGCGGGCCAGAGCTCGCTCCCCGACGGTGAGGGCGTGGAACACCGACCGCGGGAAGAGCCGGTCCACCAGGAGAAACTCCACCACCAACGGCGCTTCGATGCCCTTCTGGTTGGTCCGCAGGTACGCCTCGTTGGCGGAACAGGCGCGCAGCGTGGCTGTCCAGCTCTCGCTGGCCGGCCTGGCGCCGATCCGGGCCGCCAGCAGTCGCGCGGTCATGTCCACCCGCTCCAGGCTGCGGCCGAGCACGAGCACATCGTGGCTGGCGTCCCGGGCCATGATCGACTCCGTGTAGCCGGCGAAGGTGGCGGCCCGTTCCCGGACCCAGGAGAAGAAGGGCGCGGGACCGAAGTCCCGGGCGGCGGCAACCCGCACCGGCAGGGCGTTATT
>Ga0126304_10000214_pt1 | contig 20568 bp, 23 predicted proteins | sample Plot25_FD_92538 | JGI IMG/M metagenome (GOLD analysis project Ga0126304, IMG submission 92538) | Serpentine soil microbial communities from UC McLaughlin Reserve, CA, USA - Plot25 | ecosystem: Environmental > Terrestrial > Soil > Grasslands | place: USA: UC McLaughlin Reserve, Lake County... | reverse complement strand
GCGCACAGCGCGATCAGGCTAACGATCAGCGGGCTCGCGCCCGGTTTCTCGGCGGACCCTTCCGGCCCCTGCACCTCGGCGGATGCTGATTTCGTCATAAGGACACTACCTCATACCCTGGACCATCGAGTTGCGCTGGACAGGGAACGAGGCCAGGCCACAGGGTGCGGCCGGGCCCTAGGATATTCGCGCTTATAGGGGCTGGGCGGTGGGACGCAGGATGATCTCGTTGGTGTCCACGTCCTTCGGCTGCTCGATGGCGTATGCGATGGCCCGCGCGACCGCGTCGGCGTCTATCGCCATATCTTCGAGCTCGCTGGTGCCCTGTGCCGTTTCCTCGTGGGTGATGTGACTCGTGAGCTCGCTCTCGACCGCCCCGGGAGAGATGGTGGTCGTGCGAATCTCCTCGCCGACCTCCTGCCTGAGGCCCTCGGAGATGGCCCACACCGCGAACTTGGTGCCGCTGTAGACGGCGGAGCTCGGCGGAACGACGTGACCGGCCACCGAAGAGAGGTTGATGATCTGGCCGTCGTGCTGCTCCTGCATCTTCGGGAGCGCGGCGGCGATGCCCCAGAGGACGCCCTTGATGTTGACGTCTACCATCCGCTCCCACTCGTCCACCTTGAGCGCGTCTAGCGGGGATAGCGGCATGAGACCGGCGTTGTTGACCAGGACGTCTATCCGTCCGAACTCGTCAACCGCGCCAGAGACCAGGTTCTCTACCTGATCGCGGTCCGTAACGTCCGTGACCCTGTAGGCCACTTCTCCACCATCGTCGTTGATCTCGGAGCAGATCCTCTGCAGGTTCTCCTCTCGGCGCGCACCGAGCATGATCTTGGCGCCGCGACCGGCGAGCAATTTGGCGGTGGCCTCACCGAGCCCGCTGCTGCCGCCCGTTACGACTACTACCTTGCCTTCTATCCCATCCATATTCTGAAATCCTTCCAGTACAAAATCTTGCAACTACTCTTCTTGAATCCGTCGCCGAAGATCGAAACGACTCAGCGATACACAAGGATACCCGCCATCGAACACGGCAAAACGTATGGGTTCGCCTCCGGTGCGAATAGTTTCACCAGGGACCCTCCGGTGCCAGACGATAGTCGACCAACCACGCAACGCTGCTTGAACGCGGCACGCTGGGACTATTTCCGCATACCTGGTTCGAGTATTTTCTTGCGCAGACGGATAGATTTCGGGGTGATCTCGACGAGTTCGTCTTCGCCGATGTATTCGAGGGCGTCTTCTAATGTCAGCTTGCGCACCGGTGTTAGGTTCAGGGCGTCATCGGCTCCGGCGGAGCGGACATTGGTGAGCTTCTTGTTCTTGCAGACGTTGACATTGAGGTCGTTGTCGCGGTTGTTCTCACCGACGACCATGCCGACGTAGACCTTTGTAGCCGGCGTGATGAAGAAGTCGCCCCGGTCCTGCAGCTTCCAGATAGAATAGGCGAAGGAGCTTCCCGCCTCGCTCGCCACGAGGCTGCCGTTCCGGCGGGTCTTGAGGTCGCCCACCCACGGCGCGTAGCCGTCGAAGACGTGGCTCATGATGCCCTCGCCCTGCGTCATGGTGAGGAACTGCGTGCGGAAACCGAAGAGGGCGCGGGCTGGTATCTCGAACTCTACACGGGTGCGCGAGCCCTGTGGTTCGACGTCGACGAGCTGGCCTTTGCGGCCGGAGAGCACCCCGATGACCGTGGAGGCGAACCGCTCCGGAACGTCGATAACGAGGCGCTCGAAGGGCTCATACTTCTTGCCCTCGACCTCGCGCACGATAACCCGCGGCGCGCCGACCTGGACTTCGTATCCCTCACGGCGCATGGTTTCCAGGAGGATGGAAAGGTGCAACTCGCCACGTCCTGAGACCTCAAACTCGTCGGGACGCAATTCTTCCACGCGTAGGGATACGTTGGTCTGGACCTCTCGCTTCAGTCGGTCCCTGAGGTGGCGTGAGGTGACGAACCTTCCTTCTGTCCCTGCGAACGGAGAGGTGCTCGGGCCGAAGGTCATACTGACCGTCGGTTCGTCGACGCTGATCGCGGGCAGGGCCTCCGGTTTGGCCTGATCGGCAATCGTCTCCCCGATCTGCGCGTCTTCGATGCCCGAGAGGGCCACGATGTCGCCGGCGCCGACTTCCTCGGCCTCGATGCGCTGTAGCCTGAGGTGGATGAAGGGCTGGACCACGCGCGTACTCGTCATCGTGCCGTCCTTGTGGATCAGATTGACGAACTCCCCGCGCCTTACCTCGCCCCTTCGCACGCGCCCGACCACGATGCGCCCGAGGTACTCGGAGTAGTCCAGGTTGGTGACGAGCATCTGGAAAGGAGACGTGAGATCCACCTCAGGAGCAGGGATCTCCGCCAGCACCGTCTCGAAGAGCTCCCTCATGTCATCACGTGGCTCGTCCAGGTCTCGGAAAGCCCTGCCCTCGCGGGCCACGGCGTACAGGATGGGGAAATCCAACTGCTCGTCGGAGGCGCCGAGGTCGGCCATCAGGTCGAAGGTGAGGTTCACTACCTCGTCGGGACGGGCGTCCGCGCGGTCCACTTTGTTTACGACCACGATGGGCTTGAGACCTAGTTCGATGGCCTTGCGCAACACGAAGCGTGTCTGGGGCATGGGGCCCTCGGCGGCGTCCACGAGCAGGAGGCAGCCGTCCACCATGCCGAGGACGCGTTCGACCTCGCCGCCGAAGTCCGTGTGGCCCGGGGTGTCGACGATGTTGATCTTGACGCCCCCGTACTCCACGGCCGTGTTCTTGGCGATTATGGTTATGCCCCGTTCCCTCTCCAGCACGTTGGAGTCCATGGCGCGATCGGAGATCTGCTGCCCGTGCCCGAACTCTAGAGTCTGCCTGAGCAAACCGTCCACGAGCGTGGTCTTGCCGTGATCCACGTGCGAGATTATGGCGATGTTGCGATACTCCAAACGTTCTCCCGACACACCTTTCTCGCCGCGGGCGAGAAATAAGGGCAACGAAAAAGGCCGCGCACGGCGGGCCCTCAAGCCTAGAGTCTACCGCACGATGGATGATGTATCGAACACCCGGACTACAGTTTACGCAAGGTTGAGAGGGGGACGAAAGTTCCGGACGACGGCTATTCCAGGATAAGTCCTTTTCGGTCGATGATGGGGAAGACGTTTTCTGCGGAGGGTGTTTGCCGAAGCCGGTAAGAACGTTCTCCAGGACGGGCAGGATGTTGGGCAAGAGGCGGAGAATCTCTGCGGGACCTGGGAGCCTGGCGTATAATTTTTCGCCCAGGGAAAAGGGGTGAAGGGCATGATCTCCACACCAAGGACGCCAGCTGATGTGCCCGAGCCGGGCTCGGCGGAGGAGCTCGGGCGCTTCGCGGCTTTGCAGGCGAAGCTAGGGCCGTTGGCGCAGCGGGTGCTCTCCGATCAGCGCGCCTCCCAGACTGTGGTGGTGGTGCCGAGCCTGACGCTCGACATCGAGGAGCTGGCGAAGATCCCCGGCGCACACCACTACGAGGAACGGCTGCTCTGCATGCTGATGCTCTTACGGTTGCCCCGCACCAACGTCGTCTACGTCACGAGCCAGCACATCGCGACGGCCGTAGTAGATTACTACTTGCACCTGTTGCCAGGCATCCCCCTGCGCCACGCCCGCAGCCGGCTGACGCTCCTCTCTTGCCACGACGCTTCGGACGTGCCGCTGACGCAGAAGATACTCGACCGTCCGCGCCTGGTGGAGCGCATCCGGGCGGCTATCATCGACCCGGAAGCGGCCCACCTGACCTGCTTCAACAGCACGGCGCTGGAACGTAGCCTCGCCGTCCGGCTGGGCATACCGCTCTACGGCAACGACCCGCAACTCAACTACCTCGGGACCAAGAGCGGCAGCCGCGAGGCGTTCAGGGAGGCCGGGATCCCCCTTCCCGATGGGTTCGAGCACCTGCGCGACGGGGACGACGTGGTCGATGCCGTCGTCGAGCTCAAGCGCCGCAAGCCAGCGCTGCGAAGGGCGGCCATAAAGCTGGATGAGGGTTTCTCGGGTGAGGGAAACGCCGTCTTCCCCTACGACGGCGCGCCGGAGGGGAGGGATCTCGCGCGCTGGGTAAGGGAGGAGCTGCCGACGCGCATCAAGCTCGAGGCCGCGGATGAGACCTGGGAGCGTTACGAGAGGAAGTTCGAACAGATGGGCGGCATCGTGGAGTGCTGGATGGAGGGGGAGGAGGTGCGCTCGCCTTCCGTGCAGTGCCGCATCAACCCGCTTGGAGAGTCGAGTATCGTCTCCACCCACGACCAGGTACTGGGGGGACCTTCCGGCCAGATCTTCCTCGGCTCCACGTTCCCCGCTGACTCCGAGTACAGCCGCGAGATCAAGGATGCCGGAAACAGGGTAGGGAAGGTGCTCCAGGAACGCGGCGCCCTGGGACGGTTCGCCATCGACTTCATCTCCGTCAGGCGCGGGGAGGGTTGGGAGCACGCGGCCATCGAGATCAACCTCCGTAAGGGAGGAACCACGCATCCATACCTGATCCTACGTTTCCTGACGGACGGTACCTACGACGCGGACGACGGGCTGTACTGCACGCCGACGGCGAAGCCCTGCTACTACTACGCCTCGGATAACCTCCAGAGCCCCGCCTACAAGGGCCTGACGCCCGACGACCTGGTAGACATCGCCGTCGATAACGGCCTCCACTTCGATGGCGCGTCCCAGCAAGGGGTCGTTTTCCACCTTATCGGGGCGCTCTCCCAGTACGGCAAAGTCGGCACCGTCTGCATCGGCGATAGCCACGAGAGCGCCAGGAAGTACTACCGGGATACCGTTGCGGTTCTAGACCGCGAGGCGCGACAGTAACGGGGTCAGCCGAACAGCTTGTATGCTCCGTATGCCAGCAAGGCGGCGAAAGCAAGGACTATCAGGAACTTCGACGCGGTGGGCGAGCCTCTCCACAGGCCTCTCAACCACCGTCCGAATCTTCCCATCCACGCGCCTCCTCTGTCGAAGAGGCGGGCGAGGAGTAAGAACTCGCCGGCGAGCAGCCAGAAGCCGATGGCGATGATGATGTAACTGGGGCCCGGCGTCGGGATGAACACGAACCCGGCGATTATGAGTATGGGGCCGCAAACGAGGCTCAAGGGCCTCCGGTAGACGTATACCAGGCCCTTCCTGCGGCGGCGCTGGTGTAAGTGGTAGCGGCTCTGGTAGCGGTGACCCTCGTCGATCTCCCTGAAGGTCCGCCAGTGGCGCCAGCCCTCCCTCGCACTCTCGATCGTACGCTTGATGCGTTCCCGTAAGGCCATCGGCGTAGTTAGAACAACCAGACGCTGAAAAGCAAGAGGTAGAGGACGTAGGTTACCGTCGCGACACCGAGCGTAGCCACCAGGATCACCGTTATCTTGCCCCAGACCGAAGCCTGCCAGATCTCGTGGACGTACCGTCCGAGCTTCCTCAGCCATACCTCGAGCCAGTCGAGGAAGCGGGCTGCGGGAAGGAGTTCGCCGGCCAGGATCATCAGCCCGACGAAGACCGTGGCCCAGCCGGGACCGGGCAGGGGGGCGAGGACCAGGCTGCCGAGGGCGATGACGGCGCCGAGTGTGATCAGGAATATCCTCCATACGATGTGGCCCTGTTCGTGCTGCCGCCGCCTGCGGTAACGGTCCTTGAAACGTTGTCCTGGCTTGCTCTCACTGAATTCCCGCCAGTGCTGCTGCAATTGCTCGAACACATATAGATCATTCCTCATCAGGACCCGTTTGACAACCTGGCCTGAAGGTAGACGGGTGCAGATCCTGGCCTCATGCGGTATACCGGAACCGTAGGAAACATACGAAAAGAGGGATGATGGAGAGCAACAACGGTCTATCGTCTATTGAGGTCGCCACGCTCGGGGGCGGTTGTTTCTGGTGTCTGGAGGCGGTCTACCAGGAGCTGCGGGGCGTAGAGAAGGTCGAGTCCGGGTACTCGGGCGGCCACGTGCCCGACCCCACCTACAGAGAGGTGTGCTCGGAGACGACGGGGCACGCCGAGGTAGTGCAGGTTACCTTCGACCCGGGAGTGGTCTCGTACAAAGACATCCTGGAGGTCTATTTCACCATCCACGATCCGACGACCCTCAATCGCCAGGGCGCTGACGTGGGGACGCAATACCGCTCTGTGATCTTCTACCACAACGACGAGCAGAAGCGCGCCGCAGAAGAGGTGATCTCCGACCTCGCCTCCGAGGGCATCTGGGGCAACCCTATCGTGACCCAGGTAACACCATTCGACGAGTTCTACGTCGCCGAGGATTACCACCAGAACTATTTCCGCAACAACGGTTTCCAGCCCTACTGCCAGGTCATCATCGCGCCGAAGGTGGCCAAGTTCCGCAAGCAGCACCTGGACCGGCTCAAGGCGTAGTCCCGAAACCCCCACCCAGGCCGAAGAGGTCGTCCTCCTGGCTTTGTCGCAGGGCGTCGACGAGCTCTTGGAGTCTGCCCATCCTCACCTTCATGGGACCCTCACCGGCCGGCGGAGGGTTGATGGCGACGTAGTCGACCTCTTCCCCGACGGACTCGAGCGCCCTGATGAGGCCGGCGCCCGAGACCTCGACCGACTCGAGCCCGGCCCCGAAACTGGTAGAAGCCACAAACGCTCCCGCCCTCTCCGCGGAGTCGAAGAGCGGCACGGCGCTACGCTCGTCCACCAGGATGGTGAGCGGCCTGGCGCCGGGGACCACGTCCTCGAAGAGGAGCACGTAGGGGGGTTGGGGCATCTCACTGGAGGCCACGGCTCAGGAAGGGCGCGGGGCCATCGTCACGAGGATTATCAGATCCTCCTGCGTCTCGTTGCGGACACCGTGTGATTCCCCGGCACGGGCGATGACGGCGTGGCCCTCGCCGAGGTCCCTTTCCTCTTCGCCCACGGTGAAACTACCCGTGCCCCGCAGTACGTAGTAGATCTTGTCCGAGTCTTCGTGAGCGTGGATCTTCTGGGACTGGCCGGGGAGGAGGCAGTAGGCGTCGTAGAAGAGGTTTGGCGAGTCGAAGATGGCGTTCTTCTTCATCTTATCCTCGGAGAACTCCGCGACGTCAGATACGTTGGTGGTCTCCATGAGTTCTGCTCCTTCTGGGTCAGCGACGATCACATGGCGGGCTTCTACGGTTGGATCCGAAACTCCTTCGGGAAGTTCGTCAGGTTGCGGCAACCGTCCTCGGTGACGACGACGAGGTCCTCTATGCGGACGCCACCGATTTGCGGGTCGTAGACGCCGGGCTCGACGGAGATGACGTCGCCGGGAATGAGCTCCTCGTCCGCCAGGGAGACGCGGGGTGCCTCGTGGATCTCCAGCCCGACGCCGTGCCCCGTGCCGTGGAAGAAGCCTTCCGTGAGCGGCTTGCCTTCTTCCTGATCGTGGACGTTCGTCTTGTAACCCGCCTCGTGCAGGACATCGGCGACCTTGCGGTGGACGTCCCTACCGTTTACCCCTGCCCGGATCATAGAGAGGGCCGCCTCCTGGCTCTCCAGGACGGCGTCGTACATCTCCTGCAGCCCCTCGTTGGGCTCGCCCTTGACGAAGGTGCGGGTCATATCGGAGTAGTAGCGGGTCGAGAGGTCGACGGGGAAGATGTCCACGATGATGGACTGTCCTGCCCTAAGTGGCCCGTGGCCGCGCTCGTGCGGGTCGGCCCCCTGCGGGCCGCCGGCGACGATCGTGCCGTCGGCGGCGCAGCCGCGCCTGAGTAGCTCGACGTCTATCTCGGAGCGCAACAGCTCGCTCGTGAGGAGCGCGCCGCGCCAGCTCAGGGTGCCGTCGTCCTCGATCTCCGACTCCTCCAGGATACCGACGGCGTGGGCGCAGGCTGCCTCGACCGCGTCCTGGGTCTTCTGGATGTGGGAGATCTCCTCCCCCGTCTTGGCGCGCCTGAGGCCGTCGAAGAGTTTGCCGTCAGGCGTGAGGGTGATTCCACGAGCGCGCAGCTCGTCGGCGTAGACGACGCCGAAGTCCGCCGGTACAACGAGGGGGGAGTTCGTGGCGCCGAGCTCGTCGAGGAGGTTCGCCACCGCGGCGGCGTAAGCCCTGGCGCCGCTCTTCAGCTCGCGGGCGAGACCGATGATATTCAGCTTCTCGTAGGAGAGTAGCTCCTCGACGGGAGCTTCCTTTTCGGCCCGCCCGTACTCCAAAGACGAGACGGCCAGGTACCTGTTGCCCGCTACGCGGAGGCAGATCACGGCGTCGGGCGCGAGGAACCCAGAGAGGTGGTAAGCGTCGGCGTCGTGCTCCGGCGCCCCGATGACCAGCAGGTTCTGCTCTTCGTCTTTGCTCATAAACATCCTTCCCTAAACAGGGCCAGCTCCGGCGCCCATTCTACTACCGTACCGGCCGAAAGCCGTCCCATAACCGGATATAATCGACAGCGAGATGCAGAAGCAGCGGGACATGCACGAGAGGGTGGAGGACGCACTGGACAAGGTCCGCCCGGCGCTCCGGGCCGACGGGGGAGACGCCAGGGTCGTGGCCTGCGACGAGGAAAATGGCTCCGTCAGCATCCAGATGCTCGGGGCCTGCAAGGGATGCCCGCTCTCGCAACTCGACTTCGTCTACGCTATCGAAAGCCTCATCAGGCGCGAGGTGCCAGAGGTACGCGAGATAGTCGCGGTATAGCATTTCAGCACGGTGGCTGCGCCGCCTTGTCAGCACGCTCCCTTCGGTCGCTTGTCAGCCCTTCAGCTTTCGCCGGTCCAAGCCCTGGCTGACAAGGCGCCAAAGGCGCCGAACTGACAAGCGGAGGCGTCAGCCTGAGCGTGCTGAAATGCTATTGCCTTTCTTGCGGCGCGGTGCGCAGGGCGCCTGGCGGGAGAGCCTTCCTGGCTTCAGCGAGGGCGTCGATCGCCCTCTTGCGGCTTCGGCGGAGCCTGGCGCGCCTTAGGAACGAAGCGTCGGGGAGCGCCTGGTTGATTAGGTGGGTCAGGGTGATCATGTCGTTCGCGCAGGCCCTGTAACCGAGGGCGCACATCTCGACGCGGACCTCGTCCGAGGGTGACTCTTCGAGGGCGTGTTGGATCTCTTCGGCCCGCTCTACGATGGCGCGGGATAGCGTTTCGGGGGAGTTGGTCACGGGGCCAGTGGCCCTGTAGTCCGTGATCGCCTGGGGCGATAAACGATGTAGGCGGTAGGCAGGACCGCCGAACCTGCGGCGGAAGATAAAGGCCACTATGAGCGTGAGCGGAATTATGGGGACGAGGATAGAAAAACGCACGAGGCCAGGCTGCAGGAACTCGAGCGCCGCAAGGGCGACTACCTCAGCCACCAGTATCGAGGTTAGGTAGAGCTTGAACATCGCCTACGGTACCTCTCCGCCACGATCTTTGAGGGCCCTAAGTCTAAGTTTCTGCGAGAGATTTCGCAAGCTCGATGCTGGCGGTCTGTATAATCCCGCTCGTGCAAGGAGATCAGGCCCCCGAGTTCGACCTGCGGCGTCCCTTCGGGAGCGCGGTCGCGGTGATACGAACCATGCTCTTCTCCCCAAGAAGTTTCTACCTGAACTTCAAGGTCGAGGGGCCGCTAAAGGAACCTGCGGTCTTCGTGTTGCTGGTCGGCACATTCTCGGCCATCCTCGGCGCTGCGGTCGCGCTCTCCTCGAACTTCCTCTTCGGAGATCTCGATACGGAGGACCTGCGGGCCGCGGTGGTTGGCGCGGTCCTCTTCGCAGTGCTCTCGCCGGTCGGGGTAGGCGTGGTAGCTGGGGTCTACCTTCTCTCCATCAAGACCTTCGTCGGGAAGGCGTCAGGCTTTACGGAGGTCTACCGCATGGCGGCCTACGCCGCCGCCGTTCTCGTATTCGCGTGGATACCCATACTTGGTGCTTTCGCCTTTACCTACGCCCTGATGATCTTGATGGGGATAGGTATCCAGAGCGTCTACAAGACCTCTTTCCTGACCGCTGTCATCACGGCCGTGGTCGGCTTCGTGCCCGTCGCTTCGGTCCTGGTCTGGCTCGCCATCAACGAGGTAGCCTCCTAGAGAGCACCTCGTATTCGAGGAGGTCTCGCTCCACCCTCTGTCGCAGAACCTCGGGAATGAGGTGCAACTCCTCGGCAGCATCCCCTCCGTAACGCTCCAGGATAAGCCGCCGCGAGATCCCCAGATAGGCCCGTCGCATCGACAGTTCGACGGGTACGGTCATCTCTCGCGGGAAGACGCGGTAGGCCGAATCCTCACGCGGACCCAGCGGTGGTGGCTCCATCCCGTGTTGCCTCTTCGAGGAGATCCTGCGCTCCCACCGATCCCGCAGCTCCCGCATCTCCTTGGTGTCAGGGACCACGTTCAAAGGCCCCGTCTCGAACGGGTCCTCAGGGGTGAAGCCGAATGACTCCTCGAAGCGGCGGGCCGCCCCGGTGGCATCCCGCGCCCGCAGGTATTCGTACTCGCTCCTCAGCAAGATGAGTTGGGCGTCGTAATACGCGCCGAGCCCTTCCCGCGCCGGTCGTCGCCCGTCGAGGCCGCGTTCCGCAAGCCGCTTCTCGAGTACGGCCGTACGGTGCCGCAGCTTCGCCCGCCGCCGCAAGAACAACCCACCTCCTGAGAGCACCCCGGCCGCCACCGGTATAACAGCGGCGAACGGTCCGGCCCATGCCGTGCCGAACACCGGCACCGAGAGTAGCACCAGCGCTCCCACGACACATGTGACCGCGAAGCCCAACTTGGTGGCCCGTTGCCCGCCTCCTGCCGACTCCGCGTAGAGATACCCGAGCTCGTACCAGAGCGCCAGGGTATCCCCATCGGCGGGGGCGGGTGTGCGTGGGCGTTGCACGCGCACTATTCTACCCACCATGACGGCCCGCCCTCAGAGACTCGCCCGCGCCCTCACGGACGCGCTCAACCCGTTCGCCCTCTTCACGGCGCTCTTTGCCCTCGTGGCGCTCGCGGAGGCCGGTGTCATGCGTGGGTTTCTCTACCTGGTAGTGGAGTTGGCCGCTGCTGCAGCCGTGGCAGGGTACTTGTTGCTTATGCGGCGGCGCTCGCGGGTGGGGGACTTCTGGATCTCCACCCGCGCCGAACGCCTGGCGCCAGCCCTGTTCCTCCTGGCCGCCTTCGTGGCGTTACTCTTGACTCTTTACCTGTTAGATGCCCCGCGAGATCTATACCTGCTGACCCTCTCGATGGGCCTCGCCAGCGCTACCGTGGCGGCGATCACGCTGTTGTGGAAAGCGAGCGCCCACTGCGCCGTCGCGGGGCACGCCGCCGCCGCGGGAGTCTTGCTACTCGGTCCCCTCGGCCTGATCTTTCTGCTGGCACTCCCTCTCGTGCTCTACTCCCGCGTGGCGCTGGAGGCTCACACGCTGCTGCAGACGTTCGTCGGCGCGGCGGTTGGCGCAGGATTGGCGGTCTTGTTCCTGGTCTGAGAGCCACTGGCCGGCCCGCGCTTGACAACGATACGGAAATCCCGATACGATGCGTCGGTCTATCCGGATCAGGGGACCGGAACTAGTATTGCGGATTTGACCGCGTGAAAGAGGGGACCATGGAGAGTGGAGTCAGGGAAGCCGCGGACGGCGTGCTGCGCGGTGCTGTGGAGCGGGAAGATGGCGTTCCAGGCGTGGTCGCGATGGCGACCGACCGCGAGGCGAATTTCTACGAGGGCGCGGAAGGCAAGCGCGAGCTCGGTGGGGAGCAGGAGATGACCACGGACACCGTGTTCGCCATCTTCTCGTGTACCAAGGCCATAACGGGCGTGGCGGTCAAGCAGCTCGTGGAGGAGGGTGTGATCTCCCTCGACCACCCCGCCAGGGAATACGCGCCCGAGATCGCCGACATCCAGGTCCTCGAAGGCTTCGACGCCGACGGCGAGCCGCAGCTCCGCCCGCCGGCCTCCGACGTTACGGTGGAGCAACTCATGTTGCACACCGCCGGCTTCGGCTACGACTTCTTCAACGCGGACCTCGTGAAGTACGGCGAGAAGAGGGATGTCCCGAGCGTCGTCACATCATCGATGGCATCGCTCACGTCGTGCCTTCTGTTCGACCCGGGCGAGCAGTGGGAGTACGGGAGCAACATTGACTGGGTGGGCAAGGTAGTCGAGGGAGCCAGGGGCCAGCGACTCGGCGAGGTAATGAAGGAGCGTATCTTCGAGCCTCTCGGGATGAACGATACCGCGTTCACGATGACGGATGATATGCGCTCCCGGCGGGCTACCATGCACCAGCGCGGCGACGATGGGTCCCTGACCCCGATGCCGGATTTCGAGCTGCCTTCGGACCCGGAGCAGCACATGGGCGGACACGGCCTCTACAGCACCGTCGGTGACTACATGAAGTTCATCCGCATGATCCTGAACGGCGGGGTTGGCGAGCACGGCCGGGTGCTGACACAGGAGATGGTCGACATCATGGGCGAGAACGGCCTCGGGGACATGAAGATAAAGATGCTGCCAGGTGTCATCGAAGAGCTCTCCAACGACGCGGAGTTCTTCCCCGGAATGCCCAAGTCGTGGGGATACACCTTCATGATCAACGACCACGATGCTCCGACCGGGCGTCCTGCTGGCGAGCTCGGCTGGGCCGGCCTCGCCAACCTCTACTACTGGATCGATCGCCAGAACGGCATCGGAGGTTTCTGGGCGACCCAGATCTTCCCGTTCGCGGATCCGGCCTCGTTCGGTGGCTACATGGAATTCGAGACGGCCGTCTACGACAACAGCGTCGCCGCTGTGGGCTGAAAGAAGCCCGCCGAAAGGCGGGCTCGCGGAGTGACCCCACCGGGATTCGAACCCGGGTTTTCGCCGTGAGAGGGCGATGTCCTTGGCCTCTAGACGATGGGGCCTTGCCGAAGGGCAGGGGCAGATTCTACCCGACAGCCCACGCTTCGTCAAAAGGGACCTGAGCGCGATTTGCTGGTAGGGGCGGTTCGCGAACCGTCCAGAAAGGGAGCGCCTTACACCGGTAGGCGCTGCATCTTCGTGGCGGCGTCCTCGGCGCGAAGCAGGCTGCGGTCGCGTCCCAGGAGCTGCATGGTCTCGAAGAGTCCTGCGCTCACGGTGCGCCCTGTGACGGCGAAGCGTAGGGGGTGTATGAGGTGGCGCGCGCCTTTCTCTTTCTCGGCGGTGAGGCCACGCACCGCTTCCTCTATGGCCTCCTCCGTCCACTCGGGGAGCGCGGTGAGGCGTTCGACGAGAACGGGGAAGTTCTCACGGACGAACTCTTTGCCGAACTGTTTCTCGAACTCAGCCTCGTCGTAATCGAGGGCACCGCCATAGAAGTATCCGACCGAGTCGGGGATCTCGGTCGTCAGGGCGATGCGCTCCTTGAGGAGGTCCATGATCTCCCGAAGCCGTGGCATGTCAAGCTCTTCTTCGGTAACCGCGCCAGACTCGAGCAGCATAGGGGCGGCTAGCGCGGCGAGTTCTTCGGGACTCTTACGCCGCATGTAGACAGAGTTGACGGCCCTGAGCTTCTTCTCGTCGAGGATCGCCGGGTTGCCGCTTACACGGTCTATGCGGAAGCGCTCGGCGAGTTCTTCGGGGGTGAAGATCTCCTCGTCCGCGGCGTAGCCGGCGCCGAGGAGCGCCAGGTAGTTGAAGAGGGCCTCGGGTAGATAGCCCCGCTCCGCGAAGTCCTCGACGCTCGCCGCGCCGTGGCGCTTGCTGAGTTTCTTCTTGTCTGGCCCCAGGACCTGGGGGACGTGGGCGAAGGCCGGGAGCGGGTTACCGAGGGCCTCGTGGATCAGGATCTGGCGCGGCGTGTTCGAGAGATGGTCGTCGCCGCGGATGACGTGGCTTATCTCCATCGCGGCGTCGTCGACGGTGGCGGCGAAGTTGTAGGTCGGGGTGTCCGTGGACTTCATCAGCACGAAGTCCTCGAGGTTTTCGTTCTCGAAGGTGACGGGGCCACGGATCATGTCCTCCACCACGGTCTGGCCCTCGCGCGGGGTCTTGAAGCGGACGGTGTGGGGCTCGCCCGCCTCAATCCTCTCCCTCGCCTCATCCGCGTCCATCTCGCGGTACTCGCCGCCGGTGTAGATCGGCTGCCGCCCCTCTGCCCGCGTCCTCTCGCGAAGCCCGGCGAGCTCCTCGGACGTGGCGAAGTCGTAATAGGCAGCGCCGGAGTCGCGGAGTTTCTTTGCGGCTTCGCGATAGAGGTCGAAGCGTTCGGTCTGGCGGTATGGGGGATAGGGGCCACCGATCTCGGGACCCTCATCCCAGTCAAGGCCGATCCAACGCATCGACCCCTTCAGCTGCTCGACCGACTCTTCCGTAGAGCGCTCCAGGTCCGTGTCCTCTATCCTGAGCACGAACGTGCCGCCGTTCTTGCGCGCGAAGAGCCAGTTGAAGAGCGCCGTCCTCACCCCGCCGACGTGCAGCCTCCCCGTCGGGCTCGGCGCGTACCTGACCCTGATCCTTCTGTCGTTATCCATACGCTAAACGTAACACACGGCCGAAGGGTTAAAAAGCTCACATCGCCGGTAGAGCGGTGTAAACAGACCCACGCCCGGAGTATCGCAGCGGCGCAATAATCGTGGTGAAACACGAGATCCCCGGAGGTAAACGCCATGAAAACTCTACCGGGATTACTCGACCCCGTAGACGCGAGGCTCACGCAGTGGATGGCCCGTTACGGCGTCGTGACGCTCCGCGTGACGCTGGGCATCGTGTTCTTCTGGTTTGGTGTGCTCAAGTTCTTCCCCGGCCTCAGCCCGGCTCAGACCCTCGCTGTCGAGACCATAGACGCGCTAGCCTTCGGGCTGTTGCCGGCCAGTATCAGTCTCGTGTTGCTCGCACTCCTCGAGTGCACCATAGGACTTGGTTTGATCTCCGGCAAGTTCATCCGCCTGACGCTGCTGCTTCTAGCCTTCCAGATGGTCGGCGCGGCCACACCGCTCTTCCTGTTCCCCGGCGAGGTCTTCACGCAGTTCCCTTATGCCCCTACCCTCGAAGGCCAGTACATCATCAAGAACCTGGTGCTGGTGAGTGCGGGGATCGTCATAGGGGCCACCGTACGCGGCGGTGGCCTGACCGCCAGGGAGCCATAGTGGAGGTGCAAGGGAGGATCTAGCGCGGCCTCCATGCACTGCCGGAGCCCTGTGTCAGCGGGTCTGGCTGCGGGCTAGGTAGGCGTAGGCGAGACCGGTGGCCGCGGCGTAGACGGTGTGGTGCAAGAGGTCCGTGGCGGTCGCCTTTCCACCGTATTTGAAGACCGGGGCCGAGACGTCGAGCGCAGGCAGGACGATCTGCTCCGCTCCCCATACCAGACCCAGGTGCGCCGCGGTGGCCACAGGACCGGGGAGCCCGGTCGATGCCAGTAGCCCCCGCACCCCGCCCCATCCCGTGCCGTAGCCCCAGTGGACCAGGTTGGAGAACTTCGCTTCGGACTCCTCATCCTTCGGCTCTACGTCGAGCACCGCCTCGGCGGCCTGGGCGGGGGTCTGGCTGGCAGGGCGGCCGCTTAGCTTCATCTCCAGGGTGCTCGATACGGTCATCGCGGCAGTTCCTGCCGCGCCGGCGAACAGGCCCTTGCCGAAGTCTGCTGCCACGTCTCCTATGCTCATCAGCGTCTCCTCTCGGTCGGTTTCGTTTCTCCGGTTCTCACCGGACGAGTTTTCCGGTGTGATGGGAAGGTTGCGCACGCCCGTGACCGCGCGCGGTCGTCGACGGCTCAACGCGCCTATGGGAGCAGCTCGACCTTGATCCAACCAGGACGCCGCTGGTCGAAGACTTCGTAAGCCTCTATCACTTCCGTGACGGGCTCCTCCTGGGTGAGAATCTCCGTCGGGTCGAGGGCACCGCTTGCGACGAGGCCGATGAGCTTCGGGATGTAGCGCCGGTGGTTGCAGTTGCCGCCCTTCACCGTGAGGTTGCGTTGCTGGAGCACACCGATGGGGAAGGTCATGGCCGGGGGCGGGAAGACCCCGATAACGCCTATGGTCCCGGCCTTGCACACGGCTTCGGTCGCCCACACCGCCGACTGCGAGGGGGCGCCGCCAGGTTGCCACAGGCCGTCTTCCTGCGGGTTCGTCTCGGGGGCGACCTGGCCTATCTCCTGCTCGTCCCTTTCTCCCCCTGGGGCCTCGGCGTCCACGCCGACGGCTTCGATCACGCGGTCGGTCCCGATACCGCCGGTCAGCTCCTGCACCGCCCCGACCGGATCCTCCTCGTCGAAGTTCACGACCTCGGCGCCCTGCGCCCTGGCCATCTCCAGACGGTCCTCCCGATTGTCCACGGCGAAAACCCGGCTCGCGCCCATCATGAAGGCGCTTACTATGGCGAACTGTCCGACGGGCCCGCAGCCGAATACCGTAACCGTGTTGCCGTCAGAGACGTCGGCGATGTCGGCCCCGAAGTAACCCGTGGGGAAGATGTCGCTGATCATGATCGCCTGCTCGTCGGTGACGTTTTCGGGGAGCTTGACGCAGGTCATGCTGGCGTAGGGAATCCTGGCGTATTCGGCCTGCATGCCGTCTAGCGGTCCGGTCGCCTCGGGTCCTCCGAAGAAGGCGGTGCCAGCCTGGGGCCCGTTGGGGTTGGCGTTGTCGCACTGGGCGTAGTATCCGGCGCGGCAGTACGAGCAGTAGCCGCATCCCACTGTCGAGCCGACGACTACCCGGTCTCCTGGGTTCAGGTTACGGACCTGCGGCCCGACCTCCTCGACGATTCCTACACCTTCGTGGCCGAGGATCGTGCCCTCTTTCATCCCGGAGAGGGTGCCCCTGACCATGTGCAGATCCGTGCCGCAGATCGCGCTCGAGGTCAGGCGCACTATGGCGTCCGTGGGCTCCTGTATCTCCGGCTCCGGCACATCGTCGAGCCTTATGTCTCCGACTCCGTGAAAGACTACGGCCTTCATGTATCTCCTCCTCGACAGACGTAAGCCCGGTCTCGACGCGCCCTTTTCCGCCCGCATGCAGGCGCAACGGACCCGCTCTTTGCAGCTTATGCTTACCGCAGGTCCGTACCCCGGCCAGAGCCCAGGATAACTACACATTCGCCCCCGGATGAAAATGGCCCAAAATATGTAGCGCCCTCCGTCAGCCGACGATCAGCACCTCGAGCGTACGCGGGCCGTGCACGCCCTCGACCCTGTCGAGCTCGATGTCCGAGGTTGCCGAGGGGCCCGAGATGAAGGTGACGGCCCTGCCCTCGCCTTCGACCGACCGCTCCAGGCTGGCGAAGGCCTCGGGTACGAGGCCCACTATCTGCCGCTCGCGCACGACGCAAAGGTGGTAGTCGGGCAGGAGCGTAAGCGCCCGGCGGCCCTGTGCCCTGCCGGCATCGAGCACGATGGTCCCCGTCTGGGCTATGCCGAGGGCGCAGCCCGTCAGGACGCCGTCGCTCTCGTCGAGCTCTTGGTCTGTGAGCCGGGAACGGGCCCCGTCGTGCAACGTCTCCACGCCCTCGGGTATCCACTCTTTAGGGAGGTAAGGGGGAATGACGAGGCGTCTCACGCCGCGCCGCTTCAGGGCCTCTTCTATGTCCCGGGGGAGCTCCCCGGAGCCCACGCGATGGACCTCTGCCTCGTACTCTGCCGCGCGCTTGGCGAAACGCGCCACGATCTCCGCGCGGTCTGCTTTATCTTGCTTGCGGTAGGAGCGTTCGACGGCTACGTCTTCGGGATGCTCCTTCTCGGGCACGTCGCGGGTGGCGTGCCTTATACGCCACAGGATCGTCTCTCTGGCCGTTGCCACTAGGCGGACCCCCTGTTTCGCTTCCACCACTCCCGGAAGGTCTGCTCCGGAACGGGCTTGAGGTCGCGTACCGCGGTCCAACCCGCGAGCCTGCCGGGGAGGCGTCCTATGGAGCCCCCACGGACGAAGGGCCACTGGCCGATCCTCGCGAACTTCTGGGCCCGCTCGTAGAGTGCAGGGTCGGAGAAGACTCTGACGACCGTCTGCATCGCAATGTTCTCGGGGTCGAGCTTCGAGGGTGGGCCGCCCATGTCCTGCTTTTTGCGCACCACTCTGCCACGCAGGTGGACGAGGACCTCAGGGATGTTGATCTTGACCGGACAAACCTGGTAGCAGGCACCGCAGAGCGAGGAGGCGTAAGGCAGCGAGTCGGGGCCAGGGTCGCCGATCCCGACGAGCTGGGGCGTCAGGATCGCGCCTATGGGGCCAGGGTAGACGGAGTTGTAGGCGTGGCCGCCGGTTCGTTCGTAGACGGGGCAGACGTTGAGGCAAGCCGAACAACGGATGCAGTTCAGCGCCTGCCGTCCAATCTCGTCGGCCAGCACGTCGGTGCGCCCGTTGTCCAGGAGGACCAGATGAAACTCCTGCGGCCCATCGCCTTCCGAGACCCCGGTCCAGAACGAGGTGTAAGGATTCATCCGCTCCGCCGTCGAGGAGCGGGGGAGGAGTTGCATGAAGACCTCGAAGTCCCGCCAGGCCGGGATGACCTTCTCTATCCCCATGAGGGTAACGAGGACCGGCGGCAACGTCGTGCACATCCTGCCGTTGCCCTCGGACTCGACCACGCAGACGGTGCCCGTCTCGGCCACGGCGAAGTTCGCGCCCGAGATACCCACCTTCGCCGCCAGGAACTTTTTGCGCAGGTACAGGCGGGCCGTCTCCGTCAGGTCGGAAGGCCTGTCGGAGAGATCGTGCGCGCCCAGCCGCTCCATGAAGAGCTCCCTGATCTCCGCGCGGTTCTTGTGGATCGCCGGCACCAGGATGTGCGAGCTCGTCTCCCCCGCAAGCTGGATGATGAGCTCCGCGAGATCCGTCTCGAAGGCCTTTATGCCTTCCCCCTCCAGATGCTCGTTGAGCTTGGTCTCGTCCGTCGCTATGGACTTGACCTTGACGACCTCTTCCGCACCTTTGTCCTTGGCGATCCCGGAGATGATGCGGTTCGCCTCCTCGCCGTCGCGCGCCCAGTGGACCTGGCCCCCTGCGCGCGTCACGGACTCTTCGAGCCGCAACAGGTACTCGTCGAGGTGGCGCACGACCCGTTCCTTGAGGGCGCGTCCGGCCTCCCTCAGGCCTTCCCAGTCGGGCATCTCTTCGACGGCTGTGGCACGCTTGTGGCGGATGGTCTGGGTGGCCTTGCCGAGGTTGCGCCTGAGCTGCGAGTCGGAGAGGCTCTCCTTCGCCGAAGCTTCGAACGTCGGGGTCGGACCCGGGGAGAAAGCGTCGGTCACTATCCCTCCTCTGCTGTGCTTGCGAGTATCTGGGCTAGATGCACGGTGTCGACTCCCGTACGAAGGCGTCCGAGTCCGCCCCCGATGTGCATCAGGCACGAGTTGTCTCCTGCCGTACAGACCTCGGCCTCGGTGTCGAGGACGCGTCGGAGCTTGTCCGAGAGCATAGCGGCGGAGGTGTCCGCGTTCTTGACGGCGAACGTCCCGCCGAACCCGCAACACTCCTCGGCCTCGGCGAGCTCCACGAGGTCGACGCCCCGCACGTTCCGCAAGAGCTCCAGTGGCGCATCCCCGACCTTCAGCATCCTCAAAGAGTGGCATGTCGGATGATAAGTAACCCTGTGCGGATAATAGGCGCCGACGTCGGTGACGCTGAGTCTCTTGACCAGGAACTCGGAGAGCTCGAAGACCCTGGGGCCGAGATCCTCGACCCTCTCGGCGAGACGCGGGTCCCCGGCCAATTCGGCGGCCATGGGATACAGTTCGCGCACCATGCTCACGCAGGAGCCCGAGGGTGCGACGACGGCCTCGTAACCGCTGAAGACCTCGACGAAACGCCGCACCAGCGGTATCGCCTCGCGCTGGTAGCCCGTGTTGAAGTGCATCTGCCCGCAGCACGTCTGTGCGAGGGGAAAGTCCACCTCCACCCCGAGACGCTCGAGAACCTCCACGGTGGCACGTCCCGTCTCGGGGAAGAGCGTGTCGTTGAAGCAGGTTATAAAGAGCGCCACGCGCATCGCTATCTTCCCTTCTCCCTCGTACCCTATAGCACCATAATAGACCATTCTGGGTTTTCCCAGTCGGTCTTTATAGGTCTGGCGCAGACCAGGGGCGGCCTGGGAAAATGCGCGAGCGACGTGATGTTAGGGTTTACGGAGTGCCGGACGTTGCTCGCCGCACACGATGGTTGCCCGATTGATCGAAACCGAGGAGACAGGCTCGCGATGGAAGAATACCTGGTAACGGCGGTCGGTTATCTGCGTCTGGTCGTCGAGGCGATAGGCGCCGCCGTGGTGGGCTTTGGCGTACTGGCGACGACCTATCGCTACGTCCTGACCCTGGTCGGCATCAGGGAGTACACCTACAACGAGATACGACTCTATCTCGGAGGCTACCTCGTCCTCGGGCTCGAGTTCCAGCTCGGCGCCGATATACTCTCCACGGCCGTCGCCCCCACGCTCGACGACGTGATCCTGCTAGGGGCGATAGCGACGATCCGAACGGCCCTGAACTACTTCCTGTCGCAGGAGCTGGCGCGCGAGCGCCAGGAAGAGTCCGCCGCTACGGTCACCACCGAGCAGCGCGGCGCGCCCGGCTAGGACGTTCCCGCATGGACGTTTACTATGCTGCGGTCGACCTCATGCGGATGTTCGCGCTCGCGGTCGGAACTTTCATTATCTTCGCCGGCATCGTGCACAGCGTCTTCGTCGCCCGCGGGGTCGAAGGGAGGGCCAGGGTGGCGCGCCAGATCGGGGGGCACGCCGCACTCGGCCT